>ERZ1284729.75-NODE-75-length-16542-cov-20.089646_pt1 | contig 16542 bp, 15 predicted proteins | sample MGYA00454602_ERZ1284729 | MGnify/ENA primary metagenome ERZ1284729 (study PRJEB36292, sample SAMEA5787381) | metagenome | biome: Arctic soil; feature: perennial spring outflow channel; material: sediment | place: Canada | collected 2017-07-08 | depth 0.05 m ... | reverse complement strand
AAAAACCTGCGATTTTATTCAGGTTGATTCTAACCTCCTTTAATCCTGCCAGCGTTCCAATTTCTTCCTGTTCAATTTGGGTTACCGCATTTCCCAGATATTCTGTAAGGATTTCAACATTGTTAAGTTCCTCAAAACGCTCCTCCAGTTCTTCCAGCATTCCCGATTTTAATCGGGCATCCTCAAGTTCCTTAAGCAGGAACAAATTATAATCGTGTTCCTTAATAGCTTGTGCCTGGGTTTCCTTTAATTGTACCAGCTTTTGTTGTACTTTTTTATAGGAGCTCAGTTTCAACTGATATTCCTGGAGCAAATCGGCATTTCCGGATAAAGTATCCAGCACCTCAAACTGATATTGATTTTCACCCAGACTCAGCGTTTGATGCTGCCCGTGTATATCTATAAGAAGATCCCCAAGTTTAACAAGAACAGGAAGTGTAACAGGAGTATCGTTGATAAAAGCACGCGATTTTCCGGAGGAAAGTATTTCCCTGCGAATAATAGATTGTGCTTCGTAATCCAGGTCTTCGGCTTCAAAAAATTCTTTCAGCCTGTAATTGGAAATATCAAAATATCCTTCGATAACACATTTATCCCTGGAAGAACGAATCGCGCTATAATCGGCACGTTTTCCAAGCAGTAAGCCCATTGCGCCCAGCATGATGGATTTTCCGGCACCGGTTTCGCCCGTAATTATAGTAAATCCCTGACGGAGGTCGATCTTAATGTCCTCAATAAGAGCGTAATTTTTAATGGATAAAGCGGTTAGCAAGGTATATTGAATTTAAAGCTAAAGATACAAGAGAAATTCGTTCCAATCAAAACGGAAAGACTTAGAATTGGATCTTACGCCAATTTTCTGAATACATCGGAGCAATAGAGTTGAGTGTTTCTAGCAGGTTTGAAATGGGAACCGAAGGGCCACCCACAAATATTTGCTCAATTTCCTGAGCTTTCGCATCAAAAAACACCCGCATTAATAAAGAATTAGGCCGGGTATCGTTCAGCGAATTTAATTTTTCCAGGGAGTTTGATACTGCTTTTTTTCCGGCTGCGGGATCTTTATGCATCAAATCCAGGCCTTGCCGGTGATAGGTATAAACAACGTCCCTGTAAACTGCAAAGGCATTAGATAAAAGATCTGTGTTCAACCTGTATCTCGAACGCGCACCATCGGTTCCTCTCCAGCCGGGCATATTCCCCTGCTGCGCGGTTGAAACTATCCTATTCGCTTCCTGGTAATACTGTGTGCCTCCTTCGGGAGAAAAAGTGTCGGCATCTAAACCTAAAATTGTATAAACATAAAAGGAAAGCACCGAAACCAGGTTCGAACTATAGGAGTTCTGACTGTAATTTAAGGGTTCAAATTCCCTGTAATTAAAACTGAACTGCACATCGTTGAAATTAAATACCGGGCTTATCATGGAAGAACCAAAAACCGGTCTTGAAGATTGCACCTGGATGGTTCCGCTAAATGTTTCATTCTCAAAATTGGTGATATTGATGAAAATGCTGCAGTTAATTCGTTCCTGATTTTGAAATTTATTATCTGTCCAACTGGTTTGATTGATCAATTCTGAAATAGAGCGTTCCAGGGTTTTAAAAACCTGCAGATTGGTTTGCCCGGTTTGTTCGGCATTTACAATAACCTCACAATTTAGTTCCTGCGCACTCAGCGATGTTATTCCCAGGAAAAATGCAACTAAGAGTATGATTTTATTCATCTGGCAAATTGATTATTTCGTTTAAAATATCCCGCGCAACTTCAGTTTTGGATTTCAATTCAAAATTCTTTACTGAGGTTTTTGTGATAATGCTAATTTTATTGGTGTTCTTTTTAAATCCAGCTCCTTCATCATTTAAGGAATTGAGCACTATAAAATCGAGGTTTTTTCGCTCCAGTTTCCCGGTCGCATTCTCAAGTTCATCTGTGGTTTCTAAAGCAAATCCTATCAATTTCTGACTTTTTTTAAGTTTACCCAGGGAAGCGAGTATATCTTTTGTAGGCTCCAGTTCTATAGACAAGGCCGAATCCTTCTTTTTCATTTTCTGGGCGGCTACAACTTTAGGTTTATAATCTGAAACAGCCGCGGCAGCAATTACTATATCCACATTTTGGTAAAACCTGTGCACCGCATCATACATCTCCCCTGCACTGGTAACCCGTATCAATTCAATTTCAGGTAAATCTGTATTCAAATGGGTTGGGCCGGTAATCAGGATAACCCGGGCACCTAATTTAGCTGATTCTATCGCGAGTTCAAAACCCATTTTTCCGCTGGAATGGTTTCCTATAAAACGTACAGGATCTATTGCTTCGTATGTTGGGCCGGCAGTGATTAGAATTTTTTTATTCTGAAGCGGCATTTTGTTTAATAAATGAGCTTCAATAAATTTCAGGATATTTTCCGGTTCGGCCATTCTTCCCTCTCCTATAAGGCCGCTGGCGAGCTCCCCTGATTCTGCCGGAATCATAGTATTTCCGAAAGATTGAAGGGTTTCAAAACTTTTTTTGGTAGCCGGATGATTGTACATATCCAAATCCATTGCTGGTGCAAAATATACCGGGCATTTTGCTGAAAGATAGGTTGCAAGAAGAAAATTATCGCTTGCCCCGGATGCCATTTTAGAAAGCGTATTGGCGGTAGCGGGGGCTATAAGCATAAAATCGGCCCAAAGGCCGAGTTCTACGTGATTGTTCCACATGGCATTTTTATCCTCATCCTTTGTGAAAGAAGAAATAACCTCATTTTTGGAAAGCGTGGATAGCGTAAGTGGGGTTACAAAATCCTTTGCTGCCGGAGTTAGGATAACTTTTACCTGGGCTCCGGCTTTAACAAATAACCTAACAAGAGAGGCTGTTTTATAGGCAGCAATACCGGCGGTAATGCCTAATAGTATCCGCTTGCCGTTTAGCACGCTCATTATATTATATCTCGTCCTGAGTATCCTGCGTGTTCCGGTAGTAAATTTTATCCTCTAACCATTCCTGAACTGCAAGAGAATGAGGTTTAGGCAATTTTTCGTAGTATTTAGATACCTCGATTTGCTCTTTATTCTCAAAAATCTCATCCAGGCTATCGTTGTAAGTTGCAAATTCATCCAACTTTTCCAAAAGCTCTTTTTTGATTTCAGAATTGATTTGAGTAGCTCTTTTAGCAATTACCGCAATAGCCTCATAAATATTATTTGTTGGAGCATCTACCTGATTCTTATCGATCGTGGTAGTGTTGATTGGTGCATTGATTCTTTTTAAATCCATCGTTGAGTTATGATTAAAAATTTTGTAGTCTTGATTCCAAGTCCCTGTTCAAAGCCTGAATTTGCTCGTAATAAGGACTTCCTTCTTTATAATACCTTATATAACTGTTATAAAAGGTTTTCGCGTCTGTCAAACGCTCTTTTATCAAAAATGCGTAGCTGTTAACAGCCAATTCGTATGCGGCAGCAAATCTGTAAAAATATGCTTCTTCCCTGAAAGGTGATCCTGGGTAATCACTTAAAAAATTTGTAAAAGCAACAACAGAAGCTTTGTAATTCTGCCCGGGAAGTCCTGCTTCCCCTTTATTATAATATTCCCAGGCGATCTGGTAGGCTTTCTTCTCAAGTTTCACCCTAAGTTCTGTTGCCAGCTTATTGGCTTCCTCCAGGTTTTCACCATCGGGGTAACTATCTATATATTTTTGAAGCTCGGTAATAGCCTTATACGTTTCCGTTTGATCCAGATCATATCTTGGAGAAAGAAAATAATAACTCTTCGCACTTTTAAATGCGGCTTCTTCTATTTTATCGCTATTGGGATATGCCTGCGTAAAACGCTCAAACTGATATCCGGCAAGGTAATCATCACCCAACTGATAATAGGTATCGGCAAAAAGGAAAGTCACCTTTTCTCCCTGTGGTTTTCCACGATATTGTGGAACGATTTGTTCAAATAACCTTAAGGCTTTCCGATATTTGGATTTACTGTTTTCCTCTTTAGCCTCGTCATAAAGCTTTTCAGCTGTTGAATATTTCAGGCCAACATCCTCACTTTTTAATACCTTTTGATATTCCCCACAGGAAACAAGCATAAAAAGCACACCTAAAAATAATAAACCTTTTTTCATTCTTTGTAAAAACATCCTGCAAAAGTACTCTTTTATGTTAGATAATAAAAACTTTCATTCATAGCAATCCCAATTTCTATTTCTTACGCCGTAGCAAGCTCCAGCGCTATTTCCAAAGGAATTTCCAATATTTCAATAAAATCTGGACTAAAATGCTTCAACGAAGCTGTGCAGTTCCTTTTTTAATTTTTCTGAAGCTTTCATCAATGGTAGTCTCACTGTCTCTTCACACAAATTTTTGGCATGAAGCAGCGATTTTATCCCGGCCGGATTTCCTTCAGAAAAGATCAAATCTATGGAAGGTGCAATTTTATAATGAAGTTTATAGGCTTCCATTACTTTTCCTTCCAATCCAATTTTCACCATTTTAGAAAATTCGGCCGGGAATCCCTGGCCTATTACTGAAATCACTCCGTGTCCTCCGGCAAGTATCATTGGCAAAGTGATCATATCATCTCCGGAAATAACCAGAAAACCTTCGGGTACCATAGCAATAAGTTTCATGGCCTGCACCATATCTCCTGCGGCTTCTTTTATTCCAATAATATTGTGAAAGTCTTCAGCAAGCCTTTTCACAGTTGTTGGTAAGACATTAGATGCAGTCCTTCCTGGCACATTATATATTATAATGGGTTTTGGGGATGCTTCTGAAAGTGCCTTGTAATGCTGATAAATCCCTTCCTGGGTTGGTTTATTATAATACGGGGAAACCGATAAAACCGCTTCAAAAGCTGAAAGATCTTCAGACGATAATTCCTCTACAAGTGCTGCTGTATTATTTCCCCCAATCCCCAATACAAGCGGAAGTTGTGAATTGTTGGCCTTAATCACGGTGTCTATAACCAGTTTTTTTTCAGCCTTTGTAAGCGTGGCAACCTCCGCGGTGGTACCTAATACCACCAAATAATTTATTCCGTTTTCAATTTGATTTTTTACCAGTTTGGCAAGGCTTTCCAGGTCTACAGTGAGATCATTTTTAAACGGAGTAATGAGTGCTACTCCGGTGCCAATCAATTTATTCATTATTCGATTTTTTTAAATGTTTTATGTATTTCATCAATTCATCTACAAACAATTCATGGTCATTATCTGCCTGAAGTATGATGTGGTATAAAGCTTCATTCCTGCGATATCGTCCTACCTTAATTCCGGCCTTACAAAACGCGGTAATAAGATGAACTGCCGTATTGTTTTCTTCGGCAAAAGTAATAAGTAAATCAACACCTTCTGAGGTAAATTTCTCCAAAGCTTCATTTTTTATAGAAGCTTTCATATCGATATCCCTTAGTGAATAACGTTGTCCGGAATAATCCTGAATGTTGTGATGAGTTTCAGCATATAAAAGGGTTTTAAAATTTTTAGATTTTATATTAAGTTGATCCCTTAATTGTTCTAAAACTTCGAAAGCTTTTATATTTTTAAGATCGGCAATAATTCCGATGGATTTAACTGGGATTTTAAAATTTTCCTGTTCTCTTTCTTCAACAAGCTTTGAAATTTTTCTTTTCGCAACCGATAGTTTAATACCATTTCTAATCATATAAATTGTGTAATCCGCCGTAAAATTAGGGATTCTTAAAGTAAACGGAAAATAGAATTGAAAAAGTGTGCTATATCATATTTATAAGGCGCAACTTTTTTTCTTTGGTGATAAAAAACAAGACTGCAAATAAGGCAACTGCCAGTCTTAGAATAGCTTCTGCAACTTCCACGCTTGGATCCTGCATATAAAAAACCCCCATATCCCTAAGGACTTCAGCAAATATTAAGGCCAGGATCAGGGAAACAAAATAAACGGCTTTTTTAGAATAGGAATTTAAATAATAGATAAATCCAAAAATTCCAAGAATAAGTAAATTTATATAATAAAAAATGTAAATCCCGTAATTCAGGCCGCTGGAAATATGCACCCTCAGGTCAAGAACGTGAATGCCCAGCAAATACGCATTTATTCCAACAATCAAAGTGAAATAAAGCAACATGTAATTGCTGGCATTTTTCATTTCTATATATTTCACCGACTCCATAATAAGTGCGAGGTAAGCGATTGTTAAAAGGATTAAAGATACCTGATTAAAATACCAGGCTGTTTCGAAGATTCTTGCCAGAAAAGCCAGACCAGAAAATCCAAGGAATATAAATAAATAGGTATTGAACTTTTTATATTTCTTACGAAACATCCATACTGCGGTAAATAAAAAAATGATATAAATGATATTAACACCCCAAAACCAGGTAGAGAATACAGCCATAATATCCAGGATCATCAGGCAAATAAAAGCTGTAATAAATATAAATTTTAGTTTCATGGGGAATTTAAATCCCGTAAATATATTGTAATAAGAGACAACGCTATTCCAGATAATGTTAAAATTTTTAACAAAGGGTGAAATTTACTTTTGAGAAGGCTTCGTTAAAATCTCTTTATATTCGCGGTGCCAATAAATCCATAATGAAATTTAAAATTCTTATCTTTTCTTTACTTGCACTAAATTTTATCTCGTGCAAGACCGGAACCCTGGAACCCGCCAAAATTGAAGGAAAACGCATTGCTATAGATAAAAGCATCACGCCCGATTCCAGCATTGAAAACTTTATAAAACCTTATTCCCAACATATCAACAAAACTCTGGACAGCGTTCTGGCATATAATCCAATAGATTTAAACAAGAGCGACGGAGAATTGAATACAGCATTGGGAAACCTGATGGCAGACATTATCATGGTGCAGGTAAACCCCGTTTTTAAAAGCAGAACAGGTAAAGAAATAGACCTTGTATTATTGAACCATGGCGGAATAAGAGCTGCTGTAGGAAAAGGATCTGTAAATGCCAGAACCGCATATAGCCTTATGCCATTTGAGAACGAGGTGGTAATCGTGGAACTTACCGGGAATAAAATAAATGAAATGCTCTCTTATCTTGAAAACAATAGAACTGCGCACCCTTTGAGCGGTATTCAAATTACGGTAAATAAAAATTACAAGATCATTGAAGCCACCATAAACCAGGAAAAAATCGATCCTGAAAAAACATATTTTGTGGCCACCTCCGATTATCTTCAGCAGGGTGGAGATAATATGAACTTTTTCAAGGATCCGGTCAATTTATACAACATGAATTATAAGATCCGGAATACGATTATAGATTATTTCCATAAAGTGGATACCCTAAAAACCACTAGGGACAACCGGTATATCAAAATACAATAAAGAGCTATGCAAAGAAGGAATTTTATTCAACAAACCGTGGCTACAGGAGCATTTATTGGCCTTGGAGGCTTATCTCTTTCATTTTCTGAAAATTATAAAAAACACATCACTATTCTTCATACCAATGATGTTCACAGTCACATAGAACCCTTAAGCCCAAATGACCCCCGGAATCCAAATATGGGCGGAGTGGCACGGCGGGCAACCTTGATTGAGAAAATCAGGAACGAAAATCCAAATACGCTTTTGCTGGATGCCGGAGATATTTTTCAGGGAACTCCTTTCTTCAATTTTTACGGAGGAGAACTGGAATTCAAATTGATGAGCAAATTGAAATACGATGCCTCCACCATTGGAAATCACGATTTCGATAACGGAATAGAAGGCCTGTATGCTCAGCTTCCACATGCCGATTTCAATTTTATTTCCTCCAATTATGATTTCAGAAATACGGTGATGAATGGGCACGTATTGCCTCACAAAATCTTCAAAAAAGACGGTGTGAAAATTGGGATTTTTGGACTGGGAGTGGAATTACAAGGTTTAGTGAACGCGCACCTTTATAAGGAAACAAAATATCTGGATCCGGTAGAGATCGCAACAGATATGAGCAGGTTATTGAAAGAAGATGAAAAGTGTGATATTGTAATTTGCCTATCGCATCTTGGACACAGCTATAAGTCAGATAAGATATCCGATGTAAAACTGGCTTCAGCGACAGAAAACATAGACCTTATTATTGGGGGGCACACCCATACATTTTTGGAAAAACCGGAAATTCATACCAATAAAGCCGGTAAAAAAGTATTGATAAACCAGGTAGGTTGTTATGGCCTCTATTTGGGTAGAATTGATTTTTATCTGGATAAGGAAAATAATATTTCAGGTAGTGGAAGAAGTATTTCCGTGTAAATTTTCCGCTGCCGCCCTTAGATGTTAAAAAGTTAAAAGTTGGAAAGTTGGAAAGTTCTAAAGTTCTAAAGTTGACCGCTAAATGCGTAAACCTTTGTGACGTTGGCAGTAAAAAAGTTAAAAGTTGAAAAGTTAACCGCTAAACAGAAAGACTTTTTTTGGTCAAAAAAATTTAACTACAGAAATTTTAAGAAAAATCTTCGCAAAAAAAAAGACTGAAAACGCGCTGGGAAAGAGAATTTCTCTGAGACCTTTGCGAAAACTTTGCGCCCTTTGCGGTTCAAGTCCATACCTTTCTACAATTTCCAAAAACAGAATTATTCAATATCAACGATCCCAAAAAATATTAATTGACTATTCAATCAAGAAATTAAGCTCCTACCATTTCAAGAAATCCATCTTCACTAAGAATTTTTGTTCCCAGTTTTTCAGCTTTGGCGAGCTTACTCGGCCCCATATTTTCACCTGCCACAAGGTAGCTGGTCTTTGAAGAAATGGATGAGGAAACTTTCCCGCCGTTGTCTTCGATCATCTTTTTTAGCTGATCTCTGGAAACCTTTTCAAAAACCCCCGATATCACAAAACTTTTCCCCTGTAATTTATCGGTTTGATTCGCCAGTTTTTCGGCAGAAATTTCCATCTTCACACCGTATTCCTTTAATCGGCGAATGATCTCCTGATTTTCTTCCGAAGCAAAAAAGTCGGTAACGCTTTGAGCGATTCGCTCTCCTATTTCATCCACATTTATCAAATCCTCTTCCGAAGCTTTTGATAGTGCTTTAATATTTTTATAATGCCTGGCCAGCTTTTTGGCCACGGTCTCTCCTACATACCTAATCCCCAATCCGAATAGAACTCTGGGAAAAGGAATTTCCTTCGAATTCTCTATTCCACGAATTAGATTTTCAGCCGATTTTTCTGCCATGCGTTCCAAAGGAAGGATATCTTCCTTGTTCAGCGTATATAGATCGGCATAATTATGAATGAGACCTGCATTTACGAGCAGGGCCACGGTTTCTCCGCCCAGGCCTTCTATATCCATCGCTTTCCGTGAAATATAATGCTGGATACGACCAATGATTTGAGGTGGACAGCCATTATAATTGGGACAATAATGCTGGGCCTCTCCTTCATTCCGAATCAATTCTGTATCGCATTCCGGGCAATGAGTGATGTATTGTGTTTCTTCGGTTTTCGGGTCGCGTTTGCTAAAATCCACTCCTATTATCTTGGGAATAATCTCTCCTCCTTTTTCAACAAAAACCGTATCTCCTTCGCGGATATCCAGTTTTGCAATTTGATCGGCATTGTGCAGGGAAGCCCTTTTCACAACGGTCCCGGCCAGTTGAACGGGCTTAAGGTTAGCAACCGGGGTGATTGCCCCGGTACGGCCAACCTGATAGGTGATTTTATTTAATTTTGTGGAAACCTGCTCAGCCTTGAATTTGTAGGCCATTGCCCAGCGGGGAGATTTAGCTGTAAACCCTAATTCCTCCTGTTGCCTGAAATTGTTGATCTTTACAACTACTCCATCTATTTCATAGGGAAGATCATGCCGGTGCTGCTCCCAATAATTCACGAAATCAAGCACCTCATCCACACTTTTCACCAAATTTGCTTCTTTTGGGACTTTAAAACCCCATTCGCGGGCCTTCTGAAGGCTTTCAAAATGAGAATTTAACTGAAGTTTATCACCGGTTATACCATAAAGCAAACAATCCAAAGGCCTTTTTGCAACCTCAGCACTATCCTGTAATTTCAAACTCCCTGAAGCTGTATTTCGGGGGTTGGCATAAGGCTCCTCACCCAGTTCCACCCGTTCGGCATTCAGTTTTGCAAATCCTTCATAGGGTAAAACTATCTCGCCCCGGATATCGAATCGTTCAGGAACATCTCCTTTTAACAAAAGCGGAACAGATCGTATGGTTCTAACATTGTGGGAAACATCATCGCCCTGAGCCCCATCTCCACGGGTCACGGCCTTCAAAAATTTTCCGTTTTCATAGGTCAAACTGATGGAGGCGCCGTCATATTTCAATTCACATGCAAATTCCACAGGTTCATCCACCAGTTTCATCACACGTTTTTCCCAGTCTTCCAGCTCTTCTTTTGAATAAGAATTGGAAAGCGAATACATGGGATGATCGTGAACTACTGTTTTAAAGTTTTTGGTAACCTCCCCCCCAACCCGCTGCGAAGGGGAATTAGGATCGAAGAATTCAGGATGTTTTTTCTCAAGTTCCTGCAATTCCTTCAGCTTCATATCAAACTCGTAATCACTAATCACGGGTTTATCAAGCACATAATAATTATAGTTATGTTCGCTAAGTTCTTTGCGGAGTTGTTTTATTCTGTCTTCTATATCCATTCAGAAGGGAGGGTTGAAAAGTGGTTTTTAATGCTTATTTATAACTAAAATCAACGTAGTCCGATAAACATTCTTGTTAAAGCTCAAATTAAACCTCCAGAGGGCATTCCAAGGAGATTTTAAAAACAGACCTTGCTTTTATAATTTTTTTAAATTATACTGATAATCAAAGTGTTTTGAAAAAATCGATTATAACTAAATGTTTATCGGTTAATAGAAAACAAGTCTTTGTTCTTGATTCTTGCAGTTACGCCAAAGGCGGAACGATCTTGATTCTTTACCAGACATTACTGTTTAAAATCTATTTAACTTTTACCAATTCCACATCAAAAACCAAGGTTGCATTTGGAGGAATTACCCCACCGGCACCGCGTTCTCCGTATGCCAGGTGCGAAGGTATTACGAATCTTGCCTGACCGCCTTCGTGCAATAATTGAATTCCTTCATCCCAACCTGCGATCACATGGCCTTCTCCTAATGGGAAATCTATAGGCTGATTTCTTTTATAGGAAGAATCAAACACGCTACCGTCTGGCAACATTCCTTTATAATGTACAGAAACGGTTTTTCCTTTTTCTGCTTTGGCACCTGTTCCTTTTTCCTCGATCTTATAACGTAGCCCACTGGAAGTTTTTTCAAATCCCTGTGAAATTTCCCCAAGCATTTCCTCCTGCTGTTTTTCTGCTGCAGCTTCTCTTTCAGCCTTTGCTCCGCTAAAAGAACGAAATGCTTCAACCGCATTAAATTTTTTGGCATCTTCCCCTTCACGGATGATCTCCAGCTTTTCCAATGTATCTCCCTGCGCGATTTTATTCACCACGTCCTGGCCTTCAATAACTTCTCCAAAAACTGTATGTTTCCCGTCGAGCCAGGGCGTTGCAATATGAGTGATAAAAAACTGACTTCCGTTGGTTCCGGGACCTGCATTGGCCATGGATAATATTCCGGGTTTGTCATGGGTTAAGTCGGGATGGATCTCATCTTCAAAGTTATATCCCGGTCCACCGGTACCATTTCCTTTTGGATCTCCTCCCTGAATCATAAAATCGGGAATTACGCGGTGAAATTTTAATCCGTCATAATAGTGTTTTCCCTGCGGAATTGCTTTATTTTCGATATTTCCTTCAGCCAGTCCAACAAAGTTTCCAACTGTACCAGGTGTTTTCTTGTATTCAAGTTGTACAAGAATTTCCCCTTTTGATGTGTGAAATTTTGCGTATAATCCGTCTTGCATGTCTATCAATTTTTAATTTTGAATGCAAAGATAGGGATTTTAAGAAAGTTGAGGCGCCCTAAAAGCCGTATCTCTTTAATTTGCTACCTCACTAATAAATTTAATCCTGTAGAGGCGTAATTCTTCATCTTCATATTCCCCGTCGAATTCCTCCATGGCATCTTCGATCTTATCGGTTTCGGCTTCAAGAAAATATTCGTGTATTTCTTCCTGCTGTTCTTCATCCAGGAGATCATCCAGCCAGTAATCTATATTGAGTTTTGTTCCGCTAAATACTATGGCTTCCATCTCTTTAATAAACTGTGGCATTTCCATTCCTTTAGCCGAAGCGATATCATTCAGCGGTAATTTCCTGTCTACACTCTGAATGATATATAGTTTTAATCCACTGTTTGCACCGGTGGATTTCACTACCAGGTCATCCGGACGAAGGATATCGTTTTCATCGACATAGGTGTTTATGAAATCTACAAATTCACTTCCGAATTTTTTTGCTTTTCCCTCCCCAACTCCGTGAATATTGCTTAATTCTTCCAAGGTTATGGGATATTTCAACGCCATATCCTCCAGGGAAAAATCCTGAAAAACAACAAAAGGGGGAACATTGCGTTTCTTGGCGACCCTTTTCCGAAGGTCTTTAAGCATTTTTACTAGCTTTTGATCCACGCCACTTCCTTCACCTTTAGCGGGTCCAGGAACAGCCTGGGTGGTATTGTCAAAAACATGATCCTCGGTCATCATAAATGAGGTTGGATTTTTTATGAAATCCGCTCCTTTTTCGGTGAGTTTTACCGTGCCGTAGGTTTCGATATCCTTTTTCAACATTCCGGCTACAAGTACCTGACGAATCAGGGCCATCCAGTATTTTGAATCCTTGTCACCACCTTTTCCAAAAAGCGGGTGCTCATCGGTTTTATGGGAAAGTATCACCGCATTGGCTTTCCCAATAAGGGTGTTTACTACTTCCTTGGATTTATATAACTCATTGGTTTCTTTAACTGTTTTCAGTAAAAGCTCCACATTTTTAACTGCTTCGCTTTTCTTTTTAGGGTTTCGAACGTTGTCATCCATTTTTGCCCCATCTCCTGTTTTGCTGTCAAATTCTTCCCCGAAATAATGCAGCAAAAATTTCCTTCGGGACATGGATGTTTCAGCATAACCAACTACTTCCTGCAATAATGCATGGCCAATTTCCTGTTCGGCTACAGGTTTTCCGCTCATGAACTTTTCGAGCTTTTCTATATCTTTATAGGAATAGAATGCCAGGCAATGCCCTTCTCCTCCATCCCTCCCGGCACGACCGGTTTCCTGGTAATAACTCTCCAGACTTTTAGGGATATCGTGATGGATCACAAACCGTACATCGGGTTTATCGATCCCCATTCCAAAGGCGATGGTCGCCACCACAACATCCGTATCTTCCATGATAAACATATCCTGATGACGAATGCGGGTTTTGGGATCGAGCCCGGCGTGATAAGGCACTGCTTTTATTCCGTTAACCTGAAGTGTTTGAGCGAGTTCTTCCACCCTTTTTCGGCTTAAACAATAAATAATCCCGGATTTTCCGTCATTTTGCTTTACAAAACGAATGATATCGGCATCTACATTCTTGGTCTTTGGACGGATCTCATAATACAGGTTTGGGCGGTTAAAACTCGCCTTAAAGGTTTTTGCCTCTGGTATTCCAAGATTTTTCAGAATATCTTCCTGAACCTTTGGAGTTGCGGTAGCAGTAAGTCCTATAATAGGAATATTATCGCCTATACGCTTAATGATGGTACGCAAATTCCTGTATTCAGGCCGGAAATCATGTCCCCACTCACTTATACAATGCGCTTCATCTACCGCCATAAAGGAAATCTTTACGCTGCGCAAAAATTCAACATGTTCCTCTTTGGTAAGGGATTCAGGCGCTACATACAGCAATTTGGTGATGCCGTTGGTAATATCTTCTTTTACCTGCCGCACTTCCGATTTATTAAGGGATGAATTAAGTACGTGAGCCACTCCGTGTTCCGAAGAGATCCCGCGAATTGCATCCACCTGATTTTTCATTAAGGCAATAAGTGGTGAAACCACGATGGCAGTTCCCTCGGCTATTAAAGCCGGCAACTGATAACATAAAGATTTCCCACCTCCTGTGGGCATAATCACAAAAGTATTGTGCCCATTGACAATACTGGTAATCACTTGTTCCTGAAGGCCTTTGAATTGACTAAATCCAAAGTACTTCTTAAGTTGTTTGTGTAAATCGATTTCGGTAGGACCCATTCAATTGTGTTACAATTTTACATACATTTGCACTAATAAAGATACATGTTTCTTTATTATTCACAATTCATAATTATACAAATTTGAAACTTGAAGAAAAAATCCTTTCTGTAGCCAAAGATACCATTTCCATTGAAGCCAAAGCCATTGCAAATCTGGAGAATTTACTTTCCAGGGAATTCGCACAGGCGGTACAATGCATCTATAACTCGAAAGGTAGGGTAATTATTACTGGAATAGGAAAAAGTGCAATTATTGCAGGAAAGATTGTTGCAACCCTTAATTCTACAGGGACTCCTGCCATTTTTATGCACGCTGCAGATGCAATTCACGGAGATTTGGGTACGATTTTAAAAGATGATGTAGTAATTTGTATTTCCAAAAGCGGAGATACTCCCGAAATCAAAGTCCTGGTTCCTTTAATAAAAAATTTCAACAATAAAATTATTGCAATAACCGGAAATAAGGATTCTTTCCTTGGCCAACAATCAGATTTTGTTTTAAATGCGTATGTAGAGAAGGAAGCCTGCCCGAATAACCTGGCCCCAACCACCAGCACCACCGCTCAATTGGTACTGGGAGATGCGCTGGCTGTTTGTTTATTGGATTTAAGGGGCTTTTCCAGTAATGATTTCGCAAAATATCATCCCGGGGGAGCACTCGGTAAAAAATTATATTTAAGGGTAAGCGACATTACCTCCCAGAATTTAAAACCCAGGGTAAGCCCGGAAACAAACGTTAGGGATGTAATTGTAGAAATATCTGAAAAAATGCTGGGTGTGGCTGCCGTAATTGAAGATGAAAAGATAATTGGAATTATTACCGACGGAGACATAAGAAGAATGCTTCGGAACAATGAGGCTTTTATACATCTCACAGCGAGAGATATTATGAGCAAAGACCCTAAAACCATAAACCAGGATGCGATGGCGGTGGATGCCTTGGATATGCTGGAAGAATTTAAAATCTCTCAGTTAATAGCACAGGATGGCGAAAAATATGCCGGCGTAGTGCATATTCATAATCTAATACGAGAAGGAATTATATAATGGCAAAAGTAAAAACCCCCAATGAAGAGATGTCGTTTTTAGATCATCTTGAAGACCTTCGCTGGCATTTAATAAGAGCTACTTTAGCCATCGTGATAGCGGCAAGCGTTGCATTTCTGGCAAAAGGATTTATTTTTGACGTTCTTTTATTCGGTCCCAGCCAGGGTGATTTCTGGACCTATGACATTTTATGCCGTATCACCAACTTTGTGGGAGTAGACGGAGGCTTTTGTTTTCAGGAGCTGCCATTTACCATTCAAAGTCGTACCATGGGAGGCCAATTTGCTGCACACATCTGGGTTTCCATTACCGCTGGTTTTATTATCGCCTTTCCATACGTGATCTATGAATTCTGGAAATTCGTAGCTCCGGCAATGAAAACCAATGAAAAAAGCAATGCCCGGGGATTCATTTTTATCTCTTCGCTCCTCTTCTTTTTAGGGGTTTTATTCGGCTATTACGTGATCACGCCTTTATCCATAAATTTCCTGGGAAAATATCAGGTAAGTGAACTTGTGCTTAACGAATTTGACATCAGCAGTTATATAAGCCTTGTAAGGGCTTCTGTTCTTGCCAGCGGATTGATATTTGAATTACCCATAATCATTTTTTTCCTTACCAAAGTTGGGGTTATTACGCCGCAATTCCTAAGGACCTACAGAAAATATGCTCTAGTACTGGTACTAATATTTTCAGCAATTATTACCCCACCGGATATCGTTTCTCAAATAATTGTGGCCATTCCGGTTTTAGTATTGTATGAAATAAGTATTGTGATTTCGGCTATTGTATTTAAAAGAGAAGAAAAAAAATTAAGAAAACGAGTTTAAATTTATGACAAATCAGGTTGAAGAATTCAATTCATACCGGGAGCGGATGAATGATAAAATTTTGAAAGACAACAATAAAATTATAAAACGCATTTTTAACCTGGACACCAACGCTTTTGCGCCGGGAGCACTGGATATTAAGACCAAGGAATTATTAGGATTGGTTGCATCTACCGTCTTACGTTGTGATGATTGTGTGAGATACCACCTTGAAACCTGCTATAAAGAAGGGATTAGCAAAGAAGAAGTAGTGGAAACCCTTGGGATAGCAACCCTTATTGGCGGAACCATAGTAATCCCGCATTTAAGACGCGCTTATGAATTTTGGGAAGCGCTCGAGGAAAATAGCGCTCAGGTGTAGGTTGTTTTTGAGCTAAATTTTATCTGAATTTTTTTGTATTTTAACAAAACTGCTTCAGAAAAGAAAAATCAAAAACCTTAGTGCTAGTCCCTGAGGTATGAGCTGAAAAATACTTTAAAAATTCGAAGCATCCCGATAGCTATCGGGACGGGGAATTAAACCCTCGATGAGAGAAATTAATCTATTAGCTCCTC
>ERZ1284729.74-NODE-74-length-16591-cov-10.197508_pt1 | contig 16591 bp, 18 predicted proteins | sample MGYA00454602_ERZ1284729 | MGnify/ENA primary metagenome ERZ1284729 (study PRJEB36292, sample SAMEA5787381) | metagenome | biome: Arctic soil; feature: perennial spring outflow channel; material: sediment | place: Canada | collected 2017-07-08 | depth 0.05 m ... | reverse complement strand
ACTATCAATGTCGATCACATCTCCCTTAATATTATTAATTTCTATTCTATCACCTGGTTTGTATACACCGACAAAAAAGATATAGAAAGATCCGGCAACACTTAAAATTAATTCTTGTAATGTTATTGTAATACCTGCTGTAAGTAATCCAATGCCCAACGCAAAGTCCTTAATACTCCCTGTGAAAAATGAAATTGTTACTATAAGAAGTAGAATGTAACCAAAGAATTCCACGGCTTTTTCAGATTTATATCTTATTGTTGAATCTGGAAGTTTTTTTCTTAAAAGGCGTCTAAAGAAGGCAATTGTCAATAATATAAATACAGCCCAGATTAGATATTTGATAATACTGTAAGAAACGGGATGTTCACTCATCCATCGACTTACATTTTTAATTATTTCCATGGTTTCTTAAATTACACATAAGGGTTTAGTATAAGAATAATAACCGATTGCAGGCTTCATTCCTGTCAAGTTAAAAGAAAATTGAAGCAGGTAACAGCCCTTAAATTTACTGTTATCCCAGCTATTATTATATTTATTGTTGTAAAACCCTTATTCATTGTTCATTCTATTTAAAAGGTAAGGTCTTAACAGGAAAATTGCCGATGAAATAACAATTAGCCCAACAATTGCATAAGGTGTTTTTTGGATTTGGACGGTAATATCAGCAATCAAAGCTAATACGCAACAAATAGCGCCAACCAAACAAAGCCATTTTAGCTTTACCTCTTGTTGAAATGCAATTAAATTAACAATGCCAAAGGTGAACAGAAATATAATACTTGCCGCATCTACCAAACTTGATAAGCTACCTATAATTGCCAATAAAGCTGAAATACCCGCAATACATAAAACAGCATAAAATGGAATGTTATCCTTATTCTCTATAATGAATAAATGTGGTAAATCTTTTTTCTCGGCAACGCTCTCCATCAGTCTTGCTGTTGAGAACAAAGTTGCATTAATCGCTGAGCCGGTAGAAAATGCAGCTGCAATAGTCACGATAATCAATCCTGTGGTACCTAACACCCTTTTTCCAGCTATAGATAAGGCAATTTCTTTATTCTCTACCAAGGATTCTGCACCTACAATCATTGTCGTACCGATAGTAACTAAAATGTAAATTAGAATTACTGAAATAACAGCCCAAAGTGTCGCTTTAGGTAAGGTCTTATTTGGGTTTTTTAAATCGCTATAATCATATGATAATAATTGGAAACCTTCATATGCCATAAATATAGTTCCCGCACCAATTATAGCCATATGCCAGGGTTTGGGACTAATTCCCTGAGTGAGTTGCTCTGGGTTCCAATCCACGAGACCATAAATGGCTAATCCTAATAGGACTAAAAGTTTACCATACACGGTTACGATTTCAACTTTTGAGGCATTGCCAACACCTTTTAAGTTTACTCCTGCAAGAATTGCAATAATTGTTAAAGCCAAGACACGAGGCAACCAACTTCCCATATTAAAAACGTGAGCAACGTAGTGACCGAAAGTGAAAGCATAGACTGACATAGTAAAAATGTATCCCAAAATAAGGATCCAGGAAAGACTTCCCGCGAAACCTTTGTGGTTAATTTCTCTTAAAAAAGTAAAGGCACCACCGCCTTCGCTATACTTAATAGCTAATTGTCCATAGCTATGAGCTGAAACTAAAGCAATAACACCTGCAATCAGAAAACTCAACCAAGCCCATTGGCCGGCTGTCCCAACAATTACTCCTAAAACAGAAAAAATTCCTCCTCCAACCATTCCGCCAACCGCCATCGACCAGGTTGCATTGAAATTCATTTTCTCTCCAGTCATTTAAATAATTTTTAACAATGGTCTTTAATTACTGTACTTATAAAAGGGATGGTATGAAAATGATCCATTTTTTTTCTCAACTAAAATTTATATTAGACTCAAAAAGAATATAGAAATGAAGTCTAATATACAGTAATACTCAAAGAAATTATAGAAATATTTTTAATTCTTTTAAAATAGGAATGGATTAATTTTTCTAAGTTTTCTTATTGAATTGGTTTTTGAATTGCTATAAAACTTAATATCCCATTTATAATATGCAAAGGCACGAATAAGAAGATCATTAGCATATATTGGGTTTTTCGCTCCGTCGAACCCATTTTAATATATCTTGAGGAAAAGGCTAATTGCTAAGGTTTCAATTAGAAGTTTTATTTTAAGTTTTTTTTAAAACAGGATGATTTTTAACGCTTTCGTTTTGTCAAATTTCATATTAGTTTTTGGTGGTAAATTAACTTTGTATCAACTGGTTTTTAAGATTTTGTAAGTCCATAATATTCATTTTTTAATTTGTTCTTGTTTTGTTTAACCTTACACTCAAAAATTCCCAAATAATTCTATTATAATTGCAACTCTTTGAACCAATAAACTTCTAAAAAGTGTGGTAATAGATTTTTCAAAGTGATTTCCTAAGTCTTAAGAAAAATATATTTTTAAGAGTATGCACTGTACGAATTTGCTGGCGGTGTATCACTTTTTGTAACCACCGAACAGGTACATAACAATTTTACAGACGTTTGTTACTCTCGGCACACATAAAGAAAATAGGGCAGAGGTTCACTTGTACTTTTTGGTTTATAACTGACCTTTAATTTATAAAAATTATTTTCGTTTTAGCGCTTAAACATCTGTTTTTTGTATACCTGGTTTTCCACTCGCATCATTCGGTTCTGTGATTCGATTCCGCTGGATTAATTTAGTTCAGAAGTGTGCCTTGGCAAAGACATACTCCTTTGCAAATTTTGATGGTGTTTTGGTTGATGTGAAAGTATGGCTTGCCTATTCCAATATTCCCGTAAAAATAGAAATATAGTACAACCCAGTTATGATAAAAACGACACCAGCAACTGTCCGCATTACCTTTTCAATTTTCGTAATTCTGTTATAGAATACACCTACTTTTCCAGCTGTAAAGGCTAATAAGTAGGTAAAAAGAATTACAGGCAGTCCAGTTCCGAAAGCGAATATAATTGGCAAATAAAGCCCATCTGCTGATACTATTGTCATTGGGATTAACATACCAAAGAACAATGCTCCGCTATATGGGCAAAAGGCCAAAGCAAAAACAACACCTATCAAAAAAGAACCTAAAAGCCCTTTATCCTTAAATTTTTCGGATAGTTTTTCTTGAAAATTCGATTTTCCCAAAAAATTTAGTTTGATAATGTTTAGCATTATCAAACCGATTAGTATCAATAAAGGGCCTAAATACTTTTCGCCATTCTGATTGAAAAAACGAGCAATATGAAATTTACTTGCTCCAAAATATAATATCATACCAATTGCGGTATAACTAAATCCTCTACCTAAAGAATATAATAATCCACTCAAAAAAACTTTCCGTTTGCTCGAAATGTTTTTAGAAATATACGCAGTTGCAGTTATGTTGGTCGCCAAAGGACAAGGACTAATTGCTGTCATTAGTCCGAGTATGAATGCCGATAAAATGGGAATATTGTAATTTTCTAAAAGAGATTGTAAAAAATCCATTTAGAGCGTCTTTAATTCTGTATCAATTTTGGCTTTCAGTTCTTTAGAAAAGGCTTCTTGGTCATTTCCTTTCATAAAAGCAAATTCGGTTAAATTTATTTGGGTTTCCTTTCCGTTTTTTATCACGTTCAAGAATAAGGATGTACCAGATGCTTGGAACTTTTCAGCAATTTTCTCGTTCTCCTTTTCATCTACATTGATAGCCTGAAATGTAATTTTATCCTCTTTCAGCTCCTGTGAAAAAAAGGTGTTCAGCGTATATTTAGTATTTTTTTCTATCGCATTGCAAGTCATACATCTATGTGTAGAATGGAAGTCTAACACTTCTATTTTTGAAGCGGTTGGATCTGACGAATTGTCTTTATTTTTATTTTGTCCATTGCAAAACGTAAACATTAGACTGATTGCTAATACTGTGAAAAATTTGATTGTATTCATTTTTATTGATTTATGGTTTATAATAATATGTTGAATAAATAACCTGAAATGATGATACAGAAAGTAACTACACCAAAAAAGATAGCAATCAATTTTAATGTCATAACTTTTTTTAAGAGCATTGCTTCTGGTAATGACAAGCCAACAACTCCCATCATAAATGCGATCGCAGTACCTAAAGGAATGCCTTTTGTGACCAATACTTGAACAACTGGGAGTATGCCTGATGCGTTCGAGTACATTGGAATAGCTAAAATGGTAGCAATTGGAACCGCGAACAGATTGTCTTTGTCCATATATTTTTCAAAAAATCCTTCTGGAATATAACCGTGCATCAGTCCGCCAATGGCTATACCAACCAATACATAAGGAACAATACCTTTAAGGATTTTTAATACCTCAGCCCAAATTATGGGCAATCTTTGTCTCAAAGTTTGTTTCTCGGTAATAAAAGCGTCTTGTTCTTTTTGTGCTGTTGCCAAAACTTCTTTTACCCAAGGTGTTAAATAGGATTCCAATTTTAATTTTTGAAGAATTACACCAGAAACAGTTCCTAACAAAACACCACTAATCACATAAATAATGGTTGTTTTAAGTCCGAACAAACCAACAAAAAGCCCAATTGCAACTTCATTGACCAAAGGCGAAGTAATCAAAAAGGCAAAGGTTACACCCAATGGGATTCCCCCTCTTACAAAACCTATAAATAAAGGAACTGATGAACAGGAACAGAAAGGTGTTACCACTCCAAAGAGACTTGCCATTAGGTATTCCAATCCGTATAATCTATTCCTTGAAAGGTAATTTTTAACCTTGTCTATGGGAAAGTAACTGTTGACGATTCCCATAAAAAAAATAACGACAAAAAGAAGTATTAAAATCTTTGTGGTGTCATAAATAAAGAAGTTTAGGGCTTCTGCTAAATGTTGCCCTTGGTTCAAATCCAAGACATCATAGACAAACCAATCCGCTATATTTTGTACCCAATTAAACACTTTCAATTTTGTCAATGGTGATTAAAATGAAACGAGTCAACTTAAAGCATGTTTAGAAATGGATGAAGCTTTTGTATAATACTTCATAGAATTTTGTTTCAATTACTTTAAAAGTGACAATACTTCATCTTTTGAAGGTATCCTGCCTTTTATAGTAATAATATCATCTATTACCAGTGCTGGTGTGCTAATTACATTGAACCTCATAATTTCCATTATATCCTCAACTTTTTCAATAGTAGCATCAATATTGTTTTCTGAAACCACATCCTTTACAACACCTGTCATTGATTGGCATTTTGGACAACCAGTGCCTAATATTTTAATTACTTTGGTCATAATATTTATATTTGTTTATCGCCAATAGGCGATATAGTTATTAAAAAAATGTCAATTAAAAAATTGCTGAAATAGTGTTTTTGCAATGTTCCAATTTTCTTGATTGATGCAGTACTTTATTTTAGGTGGTTTTAATTCTCCTTGAATAAGGCCAGCGTTTTTTAGTTCTTTAAGATGTTGAGAAATTGTAGATTGTGCCAAAGGAAAAACATCTACCAAATCACCAGTAAAACAACACGATTGATTTTCAAGATGCTTTAAAATGGCAATACGGGTTGGATGCCCTAAAGCTTTGGCAAATTTTGCCAAAGCTTCCGTATCTTCCTTGTATTCTATATGTCCTAAGCTTCTTTTCATATTCTTAATCGCAAATATACGATAGGTTTTTAAGTTGAAATGTGACTTTCATCAGGTTTTTCTAATTTTATCGGGAGTAGGAAGCAAAACTCCTTTGTTTTTTCAATAACCAGGAGTTCATGTTGGGCCGTGCCGGCCACACGAACCCCTAGTTATTCTAGTTATTGGCTGCAGTATTTTATTTATTAAAATAGTCTTTATCCAAAATTTGTTTCTTAGAATTGTTATTATAATAGTTTTTGAGTTCTTGCCAGAAAATATAAATCAGAGGAAATGTTTTTTCATCTGGAGAGTTGAAATAGTATCTAAATTTATAGCCACTAAAACATTTCACGTTCAATATCAAATTAGTACCATCAATAACTATTCTGCCTTCTTTTTCAACTTTTTCATTTTTAAATTTTTTCTCACTATTTGTTATAGAATCAGCATATTTAATTATCGGATGTTTTAAATCTAATGAGATACTATCAGTTTCATAAATTTTATATTTATTTATTATCGAATATATTTCTTGAATATCACTTCTATCTCTATCTTTTTTATCAAATAAAACATTAAGTCTAAGGCTATCTTTAGTGCTTTTTTTCGCCAATTTCTCTGTATACCGTTCAAAGTAAACTTTGGCGTTACTTGAATTTCTTTTCAGTTTAATATTATATTCTTTAAAGGCATTGTACTATTCACTTCTAACTTCAAAACATAGCTTTCTTGAGAAAAACTTATGAAGGTAATTAGTAATGATATTAAAGTTAGAAAAATCTTTATAGCAGAAATTTTGTGAATATTGCAGCTAACGTTTTGCGGTAAGAAATCGTTGCGCATTTCGAAGCACAAACCTATCAGCCCGCTAAGCCGTTTATTAAATGTTATGTTGCTCAAGTTTAGCACTATCCGCACAATGTTTTTTACCGCGAGTTAGGTTTTTGTGCATTTTTGTGAATCTAAAAATAAGAAACCTTCCCCGAAATTTACCAGGGAAGATTCTAAAATTATTGTGTCATTATTAACTATATCATTTTAATTTTTGCTTTTCTATTCCCCCACTCCATGAGGCGGTCCGGCCTGAATTTTTTGGTAGAGTTTATGAGTAAAAACGATGTATTTCACATAACTATCCACCCATTGACGTCCGGCTTCTACACTTTTGTCCTTGTTTTTCTTTGCTTCCAGGGCTTTTTGGAACCACTTGGAAGTCTCCTTTTCCAACTCCTCCTTAAGAAGTAACTGTAAAGGGCCAATGTCGCCTGTTTCCAGAGCTTTTTCTGCTTCCGCGATATCCGGCGGATTGGGACTGGCCGGTTTTAGTCCGGTGAAAGGCATGCCTTCCGCTTCGCGGTGCAGCCTAATAGCCGTTTCCATAAAATAATCCGTGGCCAGTTTACGGGCGTCACCTCCCTTATTATAAACAGCAAGTGTTTGTTTAAATTTTGCGTTTAGCTCTTCTTCCTGCTCTTCTCCGACCCATATGACAATTTTGTTAAAATCTCCGGTTTTGAGTGCTTCCTTTGCATCCTTGGCCACCGGTCCATTTTTCCGGTCGCAATGCGCACATGTCGGGACCAATTACAAACGATTTCTCATCCCCTGACCTCAATGACCGCTGGACAGAGATCTGCGTAGATTCCAAATCCGATGCATAGTTCCTCCTCAACAACGGGCAGTCGCATCTCTTCACCGTCAATCTTTGTTCACACCCGGTAGGCCTATAAAACCGGGAAAGATTTTCCCTTCCGGCCTTGGCCACCTCAAAAGCAATTTCATTTTTTATCTACTTTATGAGCACTTGATAAAAATTAGGCGTCGGACTACCGTCAAATAAAGGTTTAACACGCTCACCTGCTTTGTCATGCTCAGGACTGCCATGCATTGCCATGAAGTCATCTTGATTATCAAATTCAACAATAGCCGTGTAATTACCAGACTCCAAAGGCTTTAAAAGACTCCTCCTGATAAAACCCTTATGTTTAGAAAACTTTTCGTTTGACCAGGCAAACCACTCCCTAAACTCAATATCTTTGCCTTCTTTTATGGGTGGAAAGGAAATCAATGCAACAAACATAATATCACCACTTTTTAGATTTTTAATCGTTTGATCTGAGAGTTTGTCTCTTAGATTTGTAATACAATGAAACTACGACGCCCATAACGGTCAACCCGTTACAACGAACGACGATAATTACAGCAGACAATGATTAACTTTTATCGCAATCATTGGCTGAATGAAACTTGTTAATTAAAAAATATTCAAAGAGCTAATTACTTTAAAATCGCTAACCCAAATATTTGAAAATTACCTTGATTCATCTTTCCAACCATTTTGGGCTGTCCCGCAGAGGTGCCCGGTACTTTACGTGGCAGCTGGCGCATCGCTGGATTAGTTCCGCCGTCAGGTTGACAATCGGTTCCATCTTCTCCTCGTCTGCCGCCTGGGAAAGCTCTTTAGCTTTGCTATGCCAGTATTTGTCGGCCGCCACGAAATTTTTCAATCCCTCCTCGCCTAGAACAGTCCGTATTTTCTCAATTTCCCTCTTAGGAATTTTCGCATGATTGACCAGGGCATTTGCGGCCTCGCTAATGATTTGGAAATCCCCTCTCCAGATACCGGCCTGAACAACAGCCATGTTCTGTTCCAAATTGATCATAATTCCCAGCAAAGGATGAGTGTCCTCCTCGGCCTGCCTGATCTCGAAGGGAATCCCCGTGCGCTGTGTCAGACCGGTCGACTCGCTCTTCCCCTTCGGATTCTCCGAGTCCACGACTTTGGCCGGAGGGTTTTTATCATTGGTTACCGTCAGCGTGCCCTTCATTCCGGCAGCATAATGTCCGGGAAAACTGCAGATGTACAGATACTCACCGGGGGTTTTCGGTGCCGTGAAGGTAACCTCCACGGTCTCTCCATCCCCGGCCAGTCCGGTGCAGGCCAGAATCTGGTCTTTTTTATCCTCTGGGATGTACTCATTTTTCGAAGCCCGGGCAGCGGCGTTGGCTAAGGCTGTGGCATCGGCTTTTGCTTTCAGCAGTAAAAAGTTGTGCGCCATCGCAATCTTTGGGTAGTCGCTGACCGTGGTCAGTATTACTTTGATCTTCTGCCCGGGACTCGCCTCAATGTTCGTCACCGTAAACCGCATCTGGTCGGTTCCTGTCATTTTAACGACTTTTGCATCGGTATCTGTATCTCCCGCTGTTGCCGTTTGTGCGTTTATAAGCAACGGCAAGAACATCAGGATCGGAAGTAGGCATTTAATTGTTTTCATAATGATAATCCTTTGTAATTTTAGTTTTGTAATTTTATTAAAGATCCGTAGCAAACAACTCGGGCCGTTCCTCCCCGGCTACCGTAATGGTTGCCATCATCCCTTTGCGAGCTACGCGACTGAGAGCATGATCGACCAGTTTTATGGTACTGGGAACGGGAAATTCCATCTCGAAAATACCGCAGCTGCCGGGCGGAACATGGCAGGTTTGCACGTATCTTTCGGGATGACCCGCAATGGCGCCTTCTCTCCACGATTTTGTCCATACGTTCCCGATTGGGTGAAAATTGCATGTCAGGTTGGGACCACCGGTAACCAGGAAGATACGGGCGGTTTCATCCCGCTTTACGTTAAGCGTGCCGTAGCGTTTTTCGGTAATGGCATATTTCGCCCCGTTTAGCAGCACATAGGTGGGATTTTCATCTTCCATGGATTCCATGTTGAAATTGTGCATGCCTTTCTCTCCTGCCTTTTTATCGGTATAGACTTCGTGCTGACCGAAGTAGAACTCGTGATCTACCTCCGGCAAGCCTTCGGGCGGCTCGACGAGTATCATGCCGAACATTCCGCTGCTGATATGCATATCCAGGTTCGGTACCGCACAGTGGTAAATGAAAGCTTCCGGATAGAGCACTTTGAATTTGATGGTTCGGGACATGCCCGGAGGGCAAGTCGTGGCATCTGAGCCGCCTCCCGTTCCATAGACAGCGTGGAAATCCACGTTATGTATGACGGTATTGTTTGAGTTGTTTTTGAACGTTAAGATAATGGTATCACCCTGGCGGACGCGGATCATAGGTCCCGGAACCTGCCCGCCATAGGTCATATATTTGAACTGCACGCCGTCCTCAATCTCGGCTATCAAATCCTTGCTTTCCAAGGTTATCGTATGGGTTTTGGGCGTGCTGCGTTTAATTGGAGCGGGAATATTTCTCGGGTCGGCGGCTATCCGTTCCACTCGGGGAGCATCAGTCGGAGAAGCAGTGATTCCCGACTGCTTCTTCACCGATTCCGCATTTAATTTTAAAGGAAAGGCTAAAAGCAATCCACCGGAAAGAACCGTACCTCCCGTGTTTTTAATAAACTTTCTTCGCGAGTATCCGTTTTTGTTATTGTCAGCATTCATGGGTATCTCCTTCAATCTCTTAAAATATTTAAGATTATTTTTGTCTAATTTTTTATTCTCCTTTTATTAAAAGAAGGATTAATCCTTTTCCCGTCCGGGTTCGTGCCGTTATTGAGCACTCTTTTTGTTTGTGTTTATTCACCGACACCGTGCGCTGGTCCGGCCTGAATTTTTTGGTAGAGTTTATGAGTAAAAACGATGTATTTCACATAACTATCCACCCATTGACGTCCGGCTTCTACACTTTTGTCCTTGTTTTTCTTTGCTTCCAGGGCTTTTTGGAACCACTTGGAAGTCTCCTTTTCCAACTCCTCCTTAAGAAGTAACTGTAAAGGGCCAATGTCGCCTGTTTCCAGAGCTTTTTCTGCTTCCGCGATATCCGGCGGATTGGGACTGGCCGGTTTTAGTCCGGTGAAAGGCATGCCTTCCGCTTCGCGGTGCAGCCTAATAGCCGTTTCCATAAAATAATCCGTGGCCAGTTTACGGGCGTCACCTCCCTTATTATAAACAGCAAGTGTTTGTTTAAATTTTGCGTTTAGCTCTTCTTCCTGCTCTTCTCCGACCCATATGACAATTTTGTTAAAATCTCCGGTTTTGAGTGCTTCCTTTGCATCCTTGGCCACCGGTCCATTTTCCCGGTCGCAATGCGCATATGCCGGAAGTGACCCGAATAACATAAACAATGATAAGATGACAGTCGAGAGGATTATTTGCAATCTTAATTTACCTTTTTTAAAACTCTTTGGAACTTCTGTTCCCAAATTCATTTCTGTTGTTCTCATGATACAAATATTTAAATGGTTATTACAAAATTATCTTGGGGACAAAAGTACGTTCAGAAATATCCTTGTGCGACCTACTTTGTAATGTAGTACCCATTTTAGTAACAACTTGCAGTCCTATTTCTTAAAAAAGGACTCTAAAAGACAGCTCAATTATTGTGGTGTTGCGTCTGAAATTTTATTCTTGTATTCACTCGGGGTAAATCCTGTCATTTTTTTAAATACCCTGTTAAAAGCCGATTTAGTATTAAAACCACTATCGAAGGCAATTCCTAAAAGGGATATATTATCAAACTCAGGCTTACCTATCCTTGATTTCACTTCTTCTATCCTATATTGATTAACAAAATCAAAGAAGTTAACGTCAAATTGTTCATTTATTATCCGTGAAAGGTGATGTGAAGGTATTTCAAGGTTATTTGCCAATTCATGTAGTGAAAGGTCAGCCTGCAGATAAGGTTTTTTGGTAGCCATAGAATGTTTTAATTTATTAACATAATGCTCAATATCAGATTCTTTCAAAAATATACCAGCATATTTCGTCTTTGGTTCAGTTACGTATTCGATGCTCTGGTCAGGATAATGAATGAATATTTCCTTTTGTTTTAGGCCAAAATACCCTATTAAGATGATAAAAGCAGACAATGAAAGAGATGACCCGTGAGTACAAAATATCCATGAGAACATTTGGAAAATATGATGGACAGTGACAAAAATCATTAATACTGTCCAAATAGTCCCAAAAGTATAGACAAGCTTTCTTAACCATTCGAGGTTAACATTCTCATACGATGAAAAATAATTGAAAATATTAATGTCCAATTTTTTAAAGAGCAGCATTGATAAAATAAAATAGAATGGCCCTGATAAAACTGTAAGAATTAGAAATAAATTAAACAACAAAGGAGCCCCATGTTCACTTTCCACATGGTCTAGACTTATTCTTTCCGATATTTCCGGAAAGAAGGAAGCGATAACGATAAACAGGTTAAATAGGATAAAAGGAATAAAATGTAACAGTTTTTCTCTATTGAATTGAAACTTTTGGTCAATTAATGCAGAAATATACAAATACAGGAATGGGCCATGAAGTAAGAGTAATGAAATAAAACTTGCTGAAAGAAGGGGAAATTCAATAAAGAGTTTATTTGAGAACAAAGCGTAAATGCCTGTGTATATACCTAAATAAATTAGCCAGCAAATCAGTATCTTATCATGTATAGCTTTCTTTTTCTGTAAAATCAAAAACGCAAAAAACAAAGCGTTGAAGGCAGCTATTAAAAAAAAATATTTCATGGTTTATTTCTATAAATTAAGCTATGCCAATTATTTGTAGCATGTTTTTTTGCTGAAACCTAACGTCTCGTATAAAAACGGTGCGAGCTGGAGAACTTGATTGTCCGCAGGACAATCAAGCGTTGCAAGCGTGCACGAAGTTTCGATTCGACACAGGTTTTAGCATTGTTTTTATATAGTGATGTAAACAGTTTTCTATTTCACGACTTCAATTATCCGTTCAGATTGATTTCCTTCCCATTTTAATTCGTCATTGTACCAGACCTTTGTTACAATTTCATTGGAGTTATTTTTCTGTACTTCTGTTTTGAGAATATCAAAATCCGTTTCCGAAAATTCAATTTTTGTCTCTGAATAACCATTTTCTACGATAGTTGTACTTGGCAAGATAACTAAGTAAGTTCCGTCTTCTCGTTCCACTGTATGAAGTCCTTTGGGATAATCGAGATTCCCTTTAAAATACTTTACCCATTCGTTATTTATTTTGTGGTAGATATTTAAGTCGGCTATGTTTAATCCGCCATCCACTTCTAATAAATTATCTCCTTCTTCATTAAGGTACTTTACAGAGACTCCTGTGTCAATAATTGTACAACAATCTTTCTCATCGGTAGAACAACTTACGATAAGAGTTACTGCAATCAGAAATAAAATTTTTTTCATCGCGTTTTAATTGAATTAAGTTAATATTTCTCGGCTTGTTCTAATTTTTCTTTTTTGTATTTAATTTATTGATGTTCAATTTTTAAATTTCCGTTCGGATAATTTTCCGAGAAAATAAAATATTAATAAAGGAATTAAAGCAAAATACCTATATTTTTCAATCAAGTTAAATTTATCAAGTATTATTAATAGTCCAGCCATTAATAAAATCATAAATATATCAAATAATTTTCTGTTCATTTTTCTGGCGAGCTATTTTTAGCAACGGTCTTATTACGGCAAGTAGCGTGGAGTAGGGATGCTAACTTGTCGGCTTTATTGATTTTTACTTGGTGTCTGTAATAGCACTTTTCAATGGAATACCCGCTATTTGCGCTTAACCGACTTAAGTTTAAATTCCTTATATTTTATTAATAATCAGAAAGAACAAAAGAGAGGAGTAAGGTTAAATTAACCGTAGGAACTTTAGATTCCGTCAACATTGATAATCCCCTCTCTTTTCTACTTTAATTTCGTTCAGTTCTATGAGACCTGGATCTCGTTTTCAAGTCGATGAATTTAGGTAAGCTTCTAAATATTGAACAAGAACACAAAGTACGCCAGTAACTAAAAATCCAATTAAGAATTATTTTAGTCTTTTTGTGATTGGCAGAAATCCTAACGCTAAAATATTTTTCTTTTCGATGAGATATAAAAGCAACCACGAAATGGCAATTATCACTAAAATTCCTATCATTTACTTGGTTGGTTTTAAATTATGGCTTAGACTTGGGCAATAAACAGGAGGGCAGATCAAAGTGAATAATTGTCTTTTTACAGATACTTAACAATTGAAAGGTGTCTAATTAGAATAAAGATTAAAAAAATGTTCTGTATCCTTTATGTCTTGTAATCCTAAAATCCAACAAACCTCTGAAAGGTCTGAGAAGTCCAATCCGCCTGCGGAAATTGCCTCATTATAATATCGGCCCTCTTTTCCATTATATCTGTTTGATAAATCAATAGCTAACTGCCATATCTCAATCAAATTGGGATTTCTGATCTTATCTTTCCACATAGTATATTCAGGGGATCTAAATCCAGGTGTTCCATTTCCAACACCATTACCATCAGGTATTTTTTGATAATCAATGGTTGTCTTCACAAAATCCAAGCTGACTGGTGATGTAACTTCTTCATTCCAATCACTATGTTGTACTAAGTGAATTCGGTGTGAAATATTCATGTTTGGTAAATCAGCTTGAATAGCTTTTATCAATTTGGCAGAAAAATCAGATTGCCCTGCATCTGCAATCCAAATATCACCTTGATTTTCGAGGGTTGCTTTAGCAATCACTTTAACCTGTTCAATAGCTTTTTTCATATTTTCATGCGCGTCTGTCCAGTTGTCTCCAAATGCAAGGTTAAATAATTCATTGGGTGGGACATATAATCCTTCCTGAATGCCATAAGTACCAGCAACTGCGTGATATTTTATTTTTGAATATTTGATATCAGACAATAGTGTTGCTAAAGCAGCTACAGACTGAAGGTCATCTACATCAGTTTTACAATCAAAGTGTGCTAATAATAGATCTTTGTTTATATCGAAGTTTCCAGATTTTTGAGACCTATTATCCTGGGCATTACTATTGAAAGAAATGAATATGGAAGCTATTGCAATAAAGATTACTGTTTTTGATTTCATTAGATTTATGTTTTAAATTTTCCTTTCGCTTTAATAAATTTACTGGATTTCTCAATCTGTGCAAATTGTTGCCAACGGTCTCATATAACGACAAGTGGCACGGATTTATGGATGTGGATTTGTCGGATTAACGATTTTGTCTATTTTGGAAACTAATTTAGTTCTTTTTTACCAAACCCGCCTTTTGCGTCATACATTGTTGCCCATAGTACTTTTTCGAAATACTATTCCAATTAATCTTGGAATTGCGTTTTTTATATCGTCATCAAACCATTCTTTCAATTCAATTAATTCAAGACTGTTATTTTTAGCTGAATTTAAATATTCAGAGATATGATGAACATAAGTTTCTAATTCCTGGATTCCGCTCTCAGTTTCAAATTTTGCTTTACTTCCAGAATATTGTTTAAAAGGATGAAGTTCACTTATAAAAAAAACTCCTCCATTTTTAAGTTTTTTATTCACTTGATCAAAAATGAAATTCAAATCTTTAATATGTTCAAGAACTAAACTACAGGTTATCAAATCTGCAGATTCATTATTAATTTTCCATTCATTTGTCAAATCTGCTTTCCGAAATTCAACTCGTTTATCATTAATTTTCAGTTTGGCTTTATTCAACATTTTTTGAGAAAAGTCTAAGCCAATAATCTTATCTGCTTTCTTTAATAGAAAAGGTGTATTCTTTCCTGTTCCGCAACCTAATTCGATAACGCTTGAGAAATCAAGTTTACTCAATGTGGCAATTGTTGATTTCGTATCTAAATCTCTCGTTTTATTTGAGTTTGTATCGTATTGGTCAGCCCAGATATTATATGCATTTTCAACTTTCATACTTTACTCGAATTTTCTGTATGTCACGTCCTAAAATACGTCTACAGGTTATTGTTTAAAATTAAGCTGCATTTTGGTGCACGTCATTGGGTATTTTATAGTCTAAAGATAAATGTAATCTTTTAGAGTTATATAATTTGATTGCATTTTTGGTTGCTCTTTTTGCCTCTTGCATGCTGGCAAAGGTCTGGTCGAGATAAAATTCATCTTTTAATATTCCATTTACACGCTCTGCGAGAGCGTTTTCATAGCAATGATTGTCTTCTGTCATACTAATTGCGATTTTCTTTCGCTTTAGTTCATTTGTGTAGACATTGCTGCAATACTGTATTCCTCTGTCTGAGTGATGTGTCAGGTTACTTAATCCTTTATTGTTATATAGTGCTTTTTTAAGAGCCCTTACGCAACCTGTTAGTTCTAAGCTATCACTTAAGTCGAACCCTACTATTTTACGCGAGTACATATCTGTTAATAGCGCTAAGTAACAGAAATCTTTTATAGTTCTAATGTAGGTTATATCTGCTGCCCATACTTGGTTGGATCTCTCGATAACGACATCTTTAATACTGTTTTTGTATTTGTAAAACCTATGATGTGAATTAGTTGTTCTGGACGAATATTTCTTTCTCCGTATCAACAGCTCATTTTCTCTAAGGATGCGCAACAACTATTCTCTGCCTATTTTAATATGATATTTTTCAAAGTCTGCCTTGAGTGATTTCATTAACTTTCTAGCGCCTTCTCTTGGTAAAATCCTTCTTCTTTTATGAACGATTTCCAATACCTGGTTCTCAATCTTTATTCGCTTGATGTACCGTTTTTGGTGTTTATAAAAAGCATCACGAGTTAAGTAATATCCCTTACAGATTGTTGAGATGCTGTAAGGTCTCTCTTTTGGATTATTGTCTATAGTTTCCACTATGGCTTGATGTTTAGTTTTTTTTTAAGTTCTAAAACATCTTTGTATCCTAACTTATTAGCCGCTACTTTGAGGTAGCTAACATCAATAAGCTTGTCTAGATCTTTCTTAATAAGAAGTTCCTTCAGCTGTTTGAGCTCTTTTTGCAGGGCTTTTATTCGGGTAAGTTCATCGTCTGTTTGCACGAGTACACGGGTGTTCATTAAATCTTTACGATTGTACTTTTTTATCCATTCGTTAATGGTGCTTGGCTGTATACCATAGAGCAGTCCTACTTGTCTTTTAGAGTGATTACCCTTGGAAAGTTCATCAAGGACTTTGAGTTTAAAGCTTTCGCTATAACGTCTTACATATCCATCATTTTTATACATAT
>ERZ1284729.73-NODE-73-length-16634-cov-11.561493_pt1 | contig 16634 bp, 14 predicted proteins | sample MGYA00454602_ERZ1284729 | MGnify/ENA primary metagenome ERZ1284729 (study PRJEB36292, sample SAMEA5787381) | metagenome | biome: Arctic soil; feature: perennial spring outflow channel; material: sediment | place: Canada | collected 2017-07-08 | depth 0.05 m ... | reverse complement strand
TTTTTAAAGATTGTGTAAATTTTGAAAAGGGGTGATTGATAAAAACCAATTAGTGAATGAAAAACTTAAACTGTTTTAAACTGCACTTGGATGTCTTTTTGAATATAAAACGTCCTGATACTTTCTGTGCCTAATTTTTTTTCTTAATTGGTTTTTATCAATCACCCCTTTTCAAAATTTATATAATCTTTCAATAAAATATTCTTATGGAATTACCATACGCAGAACCCTATAAAATTAAAATGGTTGAACATATAAAGCGCTCAACACAGGAACAACGATTAAAATGGATACAGGAAGCTGATTATAACTTGTTCAACCTTTCTTCGGATAAAGTTTTTATTGATGTATTAACCGACTCCGGAACTGGCGCCATGAGCGACAGACAATGGGCAGAAATGATGATAGGTGATGAAAGTTATGCAGGTTCATCCTCATTTTTAAAACTAAAAGAGACCGTAAAAAAAATTACGGGTTTCAACTATTTTTTGCCAACGCACCAAGGCAGGGCGGCTGAAAATGTATTGTTTTCGGCTTTGGTAAAAGAAGGCGACATTGTTCCCGGGAATTCACATTTTGACACGACTAAGGGACATATTGAATTCAGAAAAGCCAAGGCGGTAGATTGTACCATTGATGAAGCTTTTGACACTTCCAATATGCATCCATTTAAGGGTAATGTTGATTTAAACAAGCTTGAAACGGTTTTTAAAAGCCATCCCAAAGAAAAAATTCCTTTTGTGGTTCTTACTATAACGTGTAACAGTGCGGGTGGACAGCCCGTTTCTGTGCAAAATACCAAAGAGGTTTCGGCTTTGTGTAAAAAATATGGCATTCCATTGTATTTTGATGCGGCCCGCTTTGCCGAAAACGCTTATTTTATCAAAAAGCGAGAATCTGGTTATGAAAATAAATCCATTAAAGAAATTGCAAAAGAAGTATTTTCTTACGGTGACGGCATGACGATGAGTGCCAAAAAAGACGGTTTGGTGAATATGGGTGGCTTTGTTGCTCTAAACAACGAAGAAGTTTTTACGCAGGCAACTGTTTGTAATATTATGTTTGAAGGTTTTATAACTTATGGCGGTATGAATGGCCGTGATATGGGTGCATTGGCTGTTGGGCTGGATGAAGCGACAGAATTTAATTATTTGGAAAGCAGGGTAGAGCAAATTGCTTATTTGGGTCAAAAACTGGTCGATTTTGGCGTTCCTGTTCAACAACCTTTCGGTGGTCACGCCATATTTTTGGATGCCAATAAATTTGTCCCTAAAATTCCGAGAGAAGAATATAGGGCTCAGGCTTTGGCGGTTGAAATTTATATTGTTGGCGGTATCAGAGGCGTGGAGATAGGAACTGTTTTGGCCGACAGAGATCCGGTAACACGCGAAAATCGCTATCCGGAACTAGAATTGGTGCGATTGGCTATTCCAAGAAGAACGTACACAAACAATCATATGGATTATATTGCTGTGGCGCTAAAAAATATTTATGACACCCGTGAAGAAGCAAAGTCCGGTTATGTAATTGTTGATGAAGCACCCATTATGAGGCATTTTACAGCTAAATTCAAAAAAATATAATACTAATTACTCTTTTTTTTGGTACTTTTGCTGAACTGAATTGTAAAATAATATAGAAATGTTATCAAATGCCAGTAAGTATGCTATTTTATCGACCTTGTATTTAGCGGAACATTCAAATGAAGAAAGAAAAATAAGCGTAAAGGAAATTGCGGAAAATATTGAGGTTCCAAGTCCGTTCCTTGCGAAATTATTTCAACAGTTGGTGCGGGGCAAAATTATTTCATCAAGCAAAGGTCCGCACGGAGGCTTCTATTTATCCGACAAGAATAAGCAAAAGAATGTACTGGACATCATTGACAATATTGATGGTTTAAATAAATTGAATGGTTGTTTTTTGGGTTTAAACGAATGTGACTCTACCAATCCTTGTCCGGTACATTTCATCGTAGTACCTTTTAAAAACAATATATTGGCTAAATTTAGGGATTTAACAATTATGGAGTTTGCCCAAGAAATTGCCGATAAAGGGAATGTTTTAACCTTAAAAGATTTTAGTCCTTCAACAGGGGATTCTCTCGAGTAAACTTTATGACAAATATCATAGTTTTATTAATTGGAAGGCAATACATTCGCCTTATTAAAAGATAAAAAGGTCTTTTAATAATAAATTAATTCAATAACCAATTAATACTGTTAAAATATGTTATCTAAAAAACAAGCAAGAGCTTTCTTTCTAGGAGGGACATTGGTAACGTTCCTTATATTTATAGGGCTTACCATTTATTCTTTTTCTAAAGGAAATGACCAAACAAATCAAGAAAACCTCACTGCAGAAGTAGTAAGGGGAAAAGAAATCTGGGAATCCAACAACTGCATGGGTTGCCATACCTTATTGGGTGAAGGTGCCTATTATGCGCCCGAATTAACCAAAGTTGTCGACCGTTTAAATATTCGATACGACGGGAATGGGGAACAAGTAATCAAAAGCATTTTAATGTCACCCAGTCCTTGGCAAATCAACGGAAGAAAAATGGTTGCATACGGAATGACGGAGCAGGAAGCATCAGATGTGGTGGCCTTTTTTAACTGGATTGGGAAAATAGATTTAAATGGTTTTGATAGGGTGATATCGCCATTGGCAAAAGAAAAAATCAACAAATAAACTTAAGAACATGAAATATAAATCACAAAAAGTAGCCTATTGGTTTTTTGCCCTTTCAATGCTGCTGCTAGTTTTACAGATAACCTATGGTTTTATCATGGGATTTGCCCGCATCGGGTTCGATAATTTACACGAATTTATCCCATTTAACACCGCAAGGGCGGTTCATACAAATTTACTGGTAGTTTGGTTATTGTCCGGTTTTATGGGCGCTGCTTACTATATAATTCCCGAAGAAGCACAACGCGAATTGGTAAACGTAAAATTGGCCTATGTCCAATTGATTAGTTTGGCTTTGGTTGGCGTAATTGCCATCGTTGGATTTCACTTTAATATTTGGGAAGGAAGAAAATTTTTGGAAATTCCAAGACCATTGGATTATTTGGTTGTAGTAAACGTACTCTTATTTTTAGGGCTCATTTTAACTACGCTTTTTAAGGGAAAACGCCAAACAACAACGGCTTTGGTACTTTCCATGGGATTGTTATTTGCCGCATTGTTGTATTTGCCTGGAATGTTGCCATTCGACAGTCAGGTAACGGATTCATTTTTCCGTTGGTGGGTTGTTCATTTATGGGTTGAAGGTGTTTGGGAATTAATTATGGGAGGTATTTTATCTTTCCTATTGATCAAATTGACTGGTGTTGACAGGGAAGTTATTGAAAAATGGCTGTATGTAATTGTGGGGTTGACCTTCTTATCAGGAGTTTTGGGTACCGGGCATCACTACTATTATATTGGCGTAAATAAAATTTGGCTCATTGTTGGAGGAATTTTCTCGGCATTGGAACCGTTGGCATTTTTGGCGATGGCTTTATTCGCCGTAAATATGTATAGAAAAGGGGAGAAAAAACATCCTAATAAATTGGCTTTATACTGGACGCTTGGTGCTGCAATTGTATCATTTGTTGGTGCGGGTTTGTTGGGATTTGCGCATACATTGCCACAAACAAATATTTATACGCACGGAACCTTAGTTACCGCCATGCACGGCCACTTGGCATTTTGGGGTGCTTATGGCATGATTGTTTTGGCAATCATCAGTTATAGTTTACCCAATATGACCGGAAGAAAATTATACGACAGTTCTAGAGGAAGAATGGCTTTTTGGCTTGCCAATATTGGAATGATTGGAATGACTGTCGCTTTTGGCGTTGCTGGCGTTGCCCAGGTTTATTTAGAGCGAAAGTTTAAAATGGATTTTATGCTGGTACAAAAAGAAATTGCCGTTCACTTTGTGGTGTTGGTGCTGTGCGCTACCATGTTTGCTACGGGAATTGTGCTTTACATCATCGATTTTTATAAGCATGGAAAACCGAGTGATGAAGCTTTAGAAATTAAAGAATAAGTAATTTAATTACGAATATTTTGTAGTTTTTTAGATTGATTTCCAGCGTTTAAGATTGTATTTTTTAATTTATTGATATAGTCAGAAGCGCTGGTTTTTTTATAGCTAATAAAACTTTAATAACAAAAACTATGAGTATAAAAGCTCCCTATTACCACGCAATCGGCAAAGAAATTGAGGTGTTTGAACACGCCTTCAAAAACAAAATTCCTTTTTTGTTGAAAGGACCAACCGGCACAGGGAAATCTCGATTTATAGAGTTCATGGCCCATAAATTGGATAAAAAATTAATTACGATTTCCTGTCACGAAGAAACTTCTTCAACCGATTTAATTGGTCGTTACATTATAAAAGGCGCAGAAACAATTTGGTTAGATGGTCCGCTTACCACCGCAATAAAAGAAGGTGCCATTATTTATTTGGATGAAATTGCCGAGGCAAGACCAGATGTAATTGTCGCCATTCATTCACTTACGGATCACAGACGTGAATTGTTTATCGATAAATTGGGAGAAACTGTAAAGGCACAGAAAGATTTCATGTTGGTGGCTTCATTTAATCCGGGTTATCAAAAGGGATTTAAAGAACTAAAACCTTCAACCCGACAACGATTTATTGCTACTTCTTTTGCCTATCCTGAAGCAAAAATTGAAGCGGAAATTTTAGTGAACGAAACTGGAATTGAACATGATATTGCAAAAAAATTAGTGAATATCGCAACAAAAATCAGAAACCTGACGGAACTTGGTTTGGCTGAAACAGTTTCAACCCGTTTGTTGGTGGATGCCGCCAAATTAATCCATAGCGGTTTGCCAAAAAGATTGTCGGTTGAAGTCGCCGTTGTTGAACCATTGACCGATGATTTGGAAGTGATAGAAGCATTGAAGGATTTGTGTAACTTAATGATTTAAAAAAAGTATTCAGTTAACAGTTACAGTTGGCAGTTAATTCTGCTTAAAAATCTGAAAACGTTGAATGATAACTAAAACTAAAAACATGTTCGAACCCGATGAATACCTGTTCACCAAACTCGCTTATTATTTTAAGCGGCGCAACCTAAAAAAACAGGAAAACATCACTCATGCAGTAAATCTGAACGACTTAAAACCGCGATTAACCATTTTTGCGCGTGCCATTACTGGCGAATCCATAGAAATATTTGAAGCTGAAAGAGAAGGTGGCTATAAAAACAACAATTTTTTTCTTCCTGTTACATTTTCCGATTTTTCTTCTGTCGATGAAAATATTTCATTTTTTCTTTTTAGGGTTTTGTATTTATCGGTTCAAAAGAACTTGGATTTAAATTGGAACGACAATCAGGAACACGAATTGAAAGAATCCCAACAAAAAGCACAGGAAACTTCCTTGGTAGTTTTGGAATCTTTGTTCGCGCAATTTCCCATTATTAAAAAATATCACGAAAAATTCGAACAATTTTATCAAAATAAAGGCAAAGAAAAGGAATTGTCAGATTTTTCATTTATTTACGGAAAATGGATGCGAAACAATTCTGAAGATGCAGGAGCAGTCTTGAAGAATTTTACGGATGAGGTGAAAAAAGGACAGGAAGATCAGCCAAAAACCACCATAAAATCCAAAGCTGTTGAAGAAATTATTTCAGTGCAGGTTGATGTAAAACAACAAGAAGATGCGGTACTGCAACATCAATTTGAAAAGGTTGAAACTGCGGAAGAATTTGGTGGAAATTTTAAGGATTTCGATGGCGACGATGATTTGGAAGACCACGCCAATGCGTTGGATGAACTGAATATGAAATATACAGTTCGCGTTGATGATACAGCGCATTCTGTTTATCAGGCCGATTTTATTGAAAATACCACGGTTTCTGAAAGTGCGGAATATGACAGCGCGGGATATCATATTTCGTATGATGAATGGGATTATTCCAAACGCGCCTATAAACCTGATTTTTGTAAAGTGTATCCAAAAACACTAATGAAATCCAATGTTTTTTATTATAAAAGAACGATTTTAAAACATAATTCGACCTTAATCGGATTGCGAAAAATGCTGACCACGGTAAATAATAAATACCAATTTCAGCGCAGGCAAACACAAGGCGAAGAATTTGACATTGACGCGATTACCGATTTGTTTGTTGATGTGCATTCCGGACATACGCCTTCTGAAAAAATCTACCTTTCCAAAAGAAAAAAAGAAAAGGATTTGTCCATTTTGTTGTTGTTGGACATTAGCTTGTCAAGTGATGGTTATGCCGCAGGAAACCGTGTTATTGATGTTGAAAAAGAAGTGTCTATTTTATTTGGCGAACTTTTGAATGAATTTAATATCGATTTTTCCATAGATTGTTTTTATTCAAAAACCAGAAACCATTCAACCTACATTACCATAAAAGATTTCGACGAAGACTGGAACAAGGCAAAGTTTAAAGTTGGTGCAGTTGAACCAAGCGGTTACACAAGAATTGGCGCTGCTTTGCGGCATTCAGGAGCGATGCTGGACAAGCGGGAAACCAAAAATAAATGGGTCATATTAATTTCTGACGGAAAACCCAACGATTATGATAAGTATGAAGGAAAATATGGCGTCAACGATGTGAAACAAGCCTTGCGCGAATTAAACGAACGTCAAATAAATTCCTATGCGCTGGCCATAGAAGCACAGGCAAAATATTATTTGCCGCAAATGTTTGGGCAAAATCATTATCAGATTTTAACCACGCCAGTTGAATTGCTAAAATCTTTGGTGCTGTTATTCGAAAAAATCAGGCACCAGTCTTAAAGCCAATTCCAGCAATTTTCAAAAAACTTCAACTTTAATTTAAGAAGAATATTAATAAAATAATAAAAGACTAATTAGTATTTTATTACTATCTTTGCATCATAATATTAAACATAAAATGATGAACATCACTAAAGAAAAAACAGTTGCAGAAGTTGTTGCCCAAAATGTGGGAGCAGACCATGTTTTTAGTAAATATAAAATAGATTTTTGTTGTGGAGGTGGAGCAACGTTGGAGGCCGCCTGCAAGGAAAGCAAAATTGAATTTGAAGTTCTGAAAAAAGAAATTCAAGAAATAGCTAATATAATTTCAAATGATTCAAAGGTTTAGCAACCCAAAATAAACTATTTACAAAATTAAAAATCTCAAAAAATGAATTCATTTTTATCATCCGTAGAAAAATTACCGATAGGCCATCCTGTTGAAGTATATTACAGGGAAAGTGCTTTAATTCAAGATATATTATTGGAATTGGCGGAAGCTGATCCTGTTGAAGATTTTCAGAAATATTTCAATATTTTTAATCAGTTAACCACCATTGAAAAACGATTTGCCCGCAAAGAAAACCAGTTGTTTCCTTATTTGGAAAAACATGGATGGGAAGGTCCTAGTCAGGGAATGTGGTCTTTTCACGACAATCTAAGAGCGCAAATCAAATTGTTAAATGATTACAATGCCGAAAAAAACACTGCCAAAATTATTGACAATATTCCTTATTTGGTTGAAGGAATTAAACGTTTGCTGAGCATAGAAGATATGCGATTATTTCCAAATTCATTGGAATTGTTAACGGAAGAAGATTGGAATGCCTTTTATCAGGGAGATGAAGAAATAGGGTGGATGTTGTTGGTGAAACCTACGCCGTATCCCGCAATTAAAGAAGCGGCATACGTGCATCCTAGTGAAGATTTTGCGCAACGCGATTTGTCTTTTTCATTGGACAACACTTTCCATTACGACGAAGGTTATATGACACCGGAACAGGTAAATTTACTCTTGCGTTTTTTACCCGTTGACATCACTTATGTTGATGAAAATGATAAAGTAGTTTTCTATAATAGAGGCGACGACAGGGTTTTTCCTCGAAGTAAAGGGATTATTGGCCGTGAAGTTCGCTTTTGCCATCCACCGAAAAGTGTGGATATGGTGTTGCGTATTGTGGCCGAATTTAAAGCCGGAACAAAAGATGTTGCAGAGTTTTGGTTCAATTTCAAGGGAAGAATCATCCATATCAGGTATTTTGCAATTCGCGATAACGATAAAAAATACAAAGGTGTGATTGAAATGTCGCAGGATATTACTGAAATTCAAAAACTGGAAGGCCAAAAACGATTGTTAGACTGGGATTAACCTTTTTAAATATGGAGTCACAATCAATAAATTCAAAAAATATCTATTATCCGCCAGGAGGTATTTTAATGTGGATTATCATTTTTTTGGAGCTATTTACATTTGGTATGGCTTTGGTTGCGATGGTTGCGTACAGCAAAGACGAACCTGAAGTATTTCATAGCTCAAGGCTGCTTTTAAACACAACTTTTGGGCTGGCAAACACTGTTTTTTTGTTGACCAGCGGGTTTTTTATGGCTAAATCTGTAGAAAGTTTTAAAGCCAATGATAGTATAAAATCTTCCTTGTATTTGAAATTAACAATGTTGGGAGGTTTTCTTTTCTTATTATTAAAAAGTTTTGAATATTATGAGAAAATTGGGGCTGGCCTTTCGATTGGATACAATTCTTTTTTCTCGTTTTATTGGATGCTGACTTTGTTTCATGTGATTCATGTGTTGGTTGGATTGGTGATATTAAGTTCCGTTTACGTTGGTTTACATAAGAAAAACTCAAGTTTAGAACTTGAAGATTTTGAGGCCAGCGCAGTGTTTTGGCATATGTGCGACCTGATTTGGCTTTTGTTATTTCCTATAATTTATTTACTGTTTTAAATGAAAAATCACCTATATTTTAAAGTGTTGGTGTCGCTGTTGATATTAACAATATTGGCAGCCTTAGTTGTTACATTGGATATCGGATTAAAAGCCACATCTGCAATTATTTTAGTATTTTTTATGGTAAAATTTCTTGCTGTGGCGTTTTATTTTATGGAACTTAAAACGGCCCATGTTTTTTGGAAATCTGCCGTTTTAATTTTTGCATCAATATTTTTGGCTATAGTTTTAACACTTGTTTAAAAATATCAGAAATTGAATTAAAAAATGCGAAAAATTGACAGATGTCATTTTTTTTAAATCTAATAACCATATATTCGCTTTAGAAAATAAACAGAAAGACAGTTTTTGCATTTAGATAGGTTAAATAAACGCAAGGTTATTATTTTGAAATAAAAATTTAGTTAGTAGTTTAAGTTTGAACCAAAACCTTGATGGAAAATCAATAGTTTTGGTTCTTCTTTTTTAATTCAATACTGAAAATTCAATAGCAGATGAGGTAAAAACGGTATGCGTTTGGGTTTTGAAATCTTCCTTTTTTGCCTTAAAAATATTGTCCACGTAAGTCTGCGGATTCAAATCAATCAACGGAAACCAAGTGCTTTGCACCTGAATTTGCAATTTATGCCCTTTTTTAAACGTGTGATTTACGTCTTGCAGCTTTATGTTTACCGCAGTTTTTTTATTAGGAATAAACGGTTCAGGATAGGTAAAGCTATTTCTGAATTTTCCGCGCATCACCTCACTGCGAACCATTAAATGATAGTTGCTCATTTTTAAATGATCCTGCATTTTTTCATTGGTTTCTTCAGCATCAGCAGGATGCACATCGATTACTTTCACAATCCAATCCGCATCGGTTCCTGTGGTGGCTACTTTCAGTTTTGCCAAAATATCACCGGCCAACGTGAAATTATTTTCTAAAATTTCAGTTTCAAAAACCAATACGTCGCCTCTTCTGGCTGCAAAACGCTGGTCATCGGTCATATATTTTCTTGGCGTAAACACTGTTTTTATATCTTCGGAATAAGGTACCGGTTTTTTGATATCGCTGATAAATTTTATGCCGATTTCTTTTTCTTCTGATGTGGATAATTTTTGATTGTCAGACAAATACATCGATATTTTTTCAGCATCAACAGGCGGCCAGGTTTCGTATGATTTCCATTCTTTTTTGCCTGTGTCATACACATAGGCTTCAGGCAATCCCGAGTTTTTATCGCCTTTGCCTTTTAGAAAATGGTTGAAAAATTTAGTTTCAATCTGTTTCTGGAATTTTATGGAAATTGAATCGCCAAAATAATAATTCCCCACGCTGTTTTCAACGCTTGTTCTTGCCCATTGGCCGTGACTCCAAGGTCCGAAAACCAAGGTGTTATAATTGTCTTTATTGTATTTTTCAATGGTTTTGTAGGTTTCCAATGGACCGTATAAATCTTCGGCGTCAAATTGCCCGCCAACAACCATAGTTGCCACTGACGATTTTATGTTTTTTAAATGCTGGATAATGCCTTTGCTTTGCCAAACTTCATCGTAATTTGGATGTTCAACTAATTCTTTCCAGAAGAAATCATCTATTTTGTCTTTGTTTTGCGGGACAGTTTCATCTAGTTTTTCATATTGAAAATAGTGGTTTAAATTGCTTAACGGGCCGGCATCCAGAAAAAACTGGTATTGGTCTTTTGTTTTTAAATCGGGAACAGAATACCAAGCCGTATCGGATGGTGCGTCTTTTGGCGTTCCAAACAAGGAAGTTGCTCTGAAATAACTTAATAAATAAGCGCCGTTGTGGTGAAAATCATCAAAAAAGAAATCACCAATACAGGCCTGCGGTGATGCCGCTTTTAAGGCAGGATGCGCGTCAATGGTAGAATAAGTACTGTAAAAACCAGGATAGGAAATCCCCCAGGTTCCCACATTTCCGTTGTTGTTTTCTACATTTTTCACCAACCAGTCAATGGTATCGTACGTGTCAGAACTTTCATCAATGTCTTTGTTACTTTTTTTATTCGGAATATATGCACGCATATTGTCGTAAATGCCTTCACTCATCCACCGTCCGCGCACATCCTGATACACCACAATATTTCCTTCTTCCATCAAGTATTTGTTGGGCGCGATGTTGTTTTTAAAAGTATCTGCACCGTAGGGCTGGCAGCTATAAGGCGTGCGTTGCAATAATATGGGATATTTTTTGCTTTTGTCTTTTGGCGAATAAATTACGGTAAACAATTTAATGCCATCGCGCATCGTGATGGTCGTTTCCAATTTATCATAGTTTTCTTTGACAAAATTGATTTCAGTTGCTTCGGAAGTCGTTGATTTTTTGCAGCTAAAAAGGCAAATAAATAGCAATCCGATGAAAATTGCTTTAAAAGGATAAAATTTCATGTTGAGGTTGATTGGTTTAGCGTAAATCTACAAAAAAGTAAGCTAATATTTTTAACTCTTAATTAATCAAAATTGTATTTTAAATTGACTCCTGCATAATAATTTACAGGTTCCCCGGGATAATAATAGCGCGGTTTGGCGGTTCCAAAACTGGTCGCGTTTATAAGGAGCATGGACGCGTACTTTTCATTAAATATATTGTTTAATCCAACAAAAAAATTAAGCAATAATTTTTTTTCTTCTGAAGTTTTAAAACCGATGGCCGCATTGACCAAATGATATTTTTTTGAAAAAATTGAATTGTCATCTCTCATAGGTATTTTCCCAACATAATTAAAGTCGGCTTTGCCGTAAAAACCTAAAGTGTTTTCAATATTAACCGAAGAATTTATGGTTATATTGGGAACCCCCGTTAACTTGTTGCCCGAATAATCGTTGTCAAAATCTGTAAATTCTTTAAATTTAAAATTGTTAAGGCTCAAGTTGTTGCTGTGCTTCACATTAAAAATGCCGGTTTTTATCAGAAAATAATTACCCGTAATTTCCAATCCTGTGTAACTGGTTTTACCCGCATTTACACCAACATATTCATCTTCGCCAACGCGTTTTGCCACCAATAAATCCTTAACATTCATTTGATAGAATGCAACATCATACGTTAGTTTATTGTTAAATACCAAACCTCGGCTTCCAATTTCAAAATTCCATCCTTTTTCAGGTTTTATATTGGTGTTTAACCTATTGTTTGGCAACAAGGTTTCTTCTAAAGTAGGCGTTGAAAATCCGTGGCTGATTGTTCCGTAAACCATTGCATTTTTATCGACTTGATGCGTAACGCCAATTTTAGGTGAAAGAATGGCTTTAAAATGATATTTCCCTGAAAAATCAACGGCATCACTATTAAATTTATCGGTCAATATAAAGCTGGTCTGATTCAAATTCACGCCTAAATTGACTTGGGTTTTTTCGGAAAGTTGCAGGTTCGAATCGAAAAATAAGTTAAAATATCCCCTGTTTTCATTAAAATTGCTTAATGTTTCGCCTGCTACGCTTCCTGTTTCTATGGGATATTCAAGATACAGATTTTCCAGGGTTTTGTATTTTTTAACATCGTTAAATAATTCTCCGCCCACCATCCACTGAAAGGATTTTCCGAATAACTGGTCATTCAGTTCCAGTTTGGTTCTAAAGCCAAAAGCGGTTGTTTGATCTTTTAAAATACTGAATGGTCGCGCTTCAACACCATCAAAAAATGAGGAGAATATACTTGTATACTGTTTAACATCAGAGTTGTAATTGTGTTTCCAAGAAACGCCTAAAAGAGATTTTTTATAATCTTCAAAACCTTTGGCACGCTCCCAGTTTGCGGCTGCCGATTCCGGATTGTTTTTAAAATTATTTTCGTCTATTGAACTTGGAATATATGATTTCACATCAATATGGCTGGCAATGACAGTCAGGTTGTTTTTATCGTTTATAAAATGATTTGAGGCCAGTGTAAATGATTGTTTATCGGTTTTATTGTTATCCCTGTAGCCGTCACTTTTCATATTGGCATAAACTAGATTGGCTGCATTTGTTTGGTTTCCCAAATTTGCCTGCAACAGGTATTTTTGTAAGCCAAAAGAACCAAAAGTGTAGCCGCTTTTCAGGGTAGTTTTGTCGAATAAACCTTTGTCGGGAATTAATTGAATGGTACCGCCCAATCCAGAACCATAAATGCTTGAGGACGGCCCTTTTAAAATTTCAATGCTGCCCAAGGCTGTCATTTCAATATCTTCAATGGAAGATTCACCAGATCCATTTGTTAGCGGAATGTCGTCAAAGTAAACTTTAATTTTACTGGTGCCGTACAAATTGCGTGAGCCAATTCCGCGGATGGTAATTCGGTTGGTGGTTTGCGTTCCGCTGAACATGAAGATACCGGGCGCTTTATTAATTACATTGGCAATATTTACCGTATTATTTGCGAAATCAGCATTTGAAATTACGGTGATGGAAGCCGGGATTTTATTTAATTTGCTTTTGAAATTATTACCGATAATTTGAATTTCATTTAAGTTTTCCGGTAAGGACTGTAATGCCACGATATGAAAATTGAAGTTATCAATCACCATTTTTGCGGAAGAAAAACCTGTTTTTTTGAAGGTGTAAACACCCGTTTTTGTGAGGGTAAACAATCCTTTTTCATCAGAAACGGAAACGATGTCATTGTCAGAATTTAAAATGTAAACGTCTGAAATTTCGATGGAATTTTCTGCATCAATCACTTTGCCTGTCAGTTTTTGCGCTGAAGTTGGCAAAGCCATAAAGAAGAAAAATAAATAGAGGATGGAATTTTTCATAGATCACGCAACATCTTATTCCTTTACAGCTGTAAGATTTTATGAGATTAGTTTATGGGCGTAATACGCACAATGCCTTTAAATTCAATCGCAACATAAATAAAACCATCGGGAGCCTGTTTAACATTTCTTACCCTGCCCAATCCCTCCAATAACTTTTCTTCTTTTACCACTTTGCTGTTTTTAAGAACACACCTGTTCAGGTACTGAAATTTTAAGGATCCCACCAAAAGATTCCCTTTCCATTGCGGATATTTATCGCTGGTTACAAAAGCCATTCCGCTTGGGGCAATGGACGGAACCCAATAATGAATCGGATTTTCCATACCGGGCATGGAAGTTTTATCTGTTAAGATGGTGCCATCGTAATTAATGCCATAAGATACTTTTGGCCACCCATAATTTTTGCCTGATTTGATAATATTTATTTCATCTCCTCCTTTTGGACCATGTTCATGAGCCCAAATTTCACCTGTTTCAGGATGAAGAGCCATTCCTTGCGGATTTCTGTTTCCATAGGAAAAAATGGCTTTCTTTGCATCTTTTACGTTATAAAACGGGTTTGAGTTTGGAATAGTTCCATTTGAATTAATTCTGTAAACTTTACCGGCATCTCGGGTAATGTCCTGCGGATTTTCTTTGTTATTTCCCCTGTCACCAATAGAGAAAAACAAAAAACCTTCTTTGTTAAATTCTAAACGAGATCCATAATGCGCCCCGTTTTTAGTATTTGGGGTTGCTTTGTAAAGCAACTCTAAGTTAACCAATTTGTTGTTGTCAAGTTTTGCACGCGAAATAGCGGTATTGCTGCCTTTATTGTCGTTTTCTGTATTCGCGGCGTAAGAAAAATATATCCAGCCATTTTCAGTGTATTTGGGATCCAGTTCAATATCCAATAAGCCGCCCTGGCCATTGTTTTCTATTTTTGGCAATCCATCCACTATTGTTTTTTTTCCATTTTTGAAATGAATAAGCACGCCTTTCTTCTCCGTAATCAGCATAGATCCATCCGGTAAAAATGCCATTCCCCATGGTTGCTCCAAATCCGGAACAATTGTCTCAACCTTATATTTAAATGATTGCTCATTTGTTATATGCTCGGCAATTTTTTCCGCAGGCTTTTTATTACAAGAATTGAAAAAAACTGCAGAAACAACTAAAACTACGATAAAATATTTCATTTTTTCTATGATTTAATACTTCAACTTCAAATATATAAATAAATTATAAATTTTTTAGCTGAAAATGTTTCATCGATTTAGAATGTTTTCAAAAGTAATTACATTGGAAGATTTAAAATAGTATAGAAAAGCAAACTCCAACCAATAATTAAAAATAAACCTCCAAGTGGCGTAATCGGGCCCAAAAATGTTAACTTTTTGTTTTTTGCCGAAGAAATAACCAATCCGTAAATGCTGAACGAAAACAAAACAATACCCGCCATAAAACTGTAAACCATATATTTTTCTGAAGCGATTTCTAAATTGAAGTTGAATCCAATCATCAGCAAAACAATGGCATGATACATTTGATATTTAACGCCGGTTTCAAAACTTTTTAATTGTTCATCTGACAATATTTTCTTTAAAGCGTGTGCGCCAAAAGCGCCAAAAACAACGGCCAAACCTCCTAAAATACCGGCAAAAAGTAAGGTGAATTGTATCATAAATAATCATATTGGTGTTGTTTTCAAAAGTAGCGTACAATTTTTGAAACAAATGGTAATTGCGCTGTTTTCTTTTTAAAAATTTCAATCAGTCATAAATCTTCCTAAAAAATCAATATAAATATAACATATTGTACTTAAAATACATTATTTAGTTTATAATTGTAATCATTATTAATATTTATGTTTGTCAGTTTAAACTAAATAGCCACATTTGCATTATAATTAAAACTAAAATAAAATATCATGTGTGGAATAGTTTGTGCGTTTGACTTAAAAGAAAAAGCTGAGTTGTTGAGACCTCAAGTTTTGGAGATGTCTAAAAAAATCCGTCACCGTGGTCCGGATTGGAGTGGAATTTATGCAGATGATAAAGCGATATTGGCTCACGAGCGTTTGTCAATTGTTGACCCAATTTCCGGAAAACAACCATTATTTAGCGAAGACGGTAAATTGGTATTGGCCGCAAATGGCGAAATATATAACCATAGAGCATTACGCAAACAATTTGAAGGGAAATATAATTTTCAAACAGAATCTGATTGTGAAGTGATTTTGGCCTTGTATAAAGAAAAGGGAACAGGTTTTATTGATGAAATGAACGGAATTTTTGCCTTTGCTTTATATGATGCAGATAAAGATGAATATTTTGTGGCGCGTGACCATATGGGAATTATTCCATTATATATGGGCTGGGACGCAAACGGAACTTTTTATGTGGCTTCAGAATTAAAAGCCCTGGAAGGTGTTTGTACCAAAATTGAGCTATTTCCTCCCGGACATTTTTTATCAAGTAAAGATGGCGAATTGACCAAATGGTACAGCAGAGACTGGACAGAATTTGATGCCGTAAAAGACAACCAAACAAGCATTGACGCAATTCATGATGCATTGGAAGCCGCGGTTCACCGTCAGTTAATGTCGGATGTGCCTTATGGCGTATTGCTTTCCGGTGGATTGGATTCCTCTGTAACTTCGGCAATCGCAAAAAAATATGCGGAAAAAAGAATTGAATCGGATGATACGCAAGCGGCTTGGTGGCCACAATTGCACTCTTTTTCTGTAGGATTGGAAGGCTCGCCGGATTTGGCGGCAGCGCAATTGGTGGCAGACCATATTGGCACAGTTCACCACGAAATAAAATTTACTATTCAGGAAGGATTGGATGCCATTCGCGATGTGGTTTATAACCTGGAAACCTATGATATTACCACCATTCGCGCTTCGACGCCAATGTACTTAATGGCGAGGGTCATCAAATCTATGGGTGTAAAAATGGTGCTTTCCGGTGAAGGCGCGGATGAGTTGTTTGGTGGTTATCTGTATTTTCATAAAGCGCCAAACGCCAAAGAATTTCACGAAGAAACTGTTCGAAAATTGAGCAAACTGCATATGTACGACTGTTTAAGAGCTAACAAAAGTTTGGCTGCGTGGGGAATTGAAGGTCGTGTGCCGTTTTTGGACAAAGAATTTATGGATGTGGCAA
>ERZ1284729.72-NODE-72-length-16757-cov-14.416537_pt1 | contig 16757 bp, 17 predicted proteins | sample MGYA00454602_ERZ1284729 | MGnify/ENA primary metagenome ERZ1284729 (study PRJEB36292, sample SAMEA5787381) | metagenome | biome: Arctic soil; feature: perennial spring outflow channel; material: sediment | place: Canada | collected 2017-07-08 | depth 0.05 m ... | reverse complement strand
CGCTCTTTGATACGACCCGTTCTCGACTGCGCTCGAACTGACACTATTGTCACCCTGAGCGCAGTCGAAGGGTTCTATTGCAAGCAGAAGCGTTTTTTGAAACAACCCGTTCTCGACTGCGCTCGAACTGACATTTTGAAATATTTTATCTTATTTCCCCATCAGCAACAATTCACTGCAAACAACTTCGGTTATATATTTTTTAATTCCATCTTTATCCTCATAACTACGGGAGGTAAGTTTACCTTCTATGCCTACTTCTTTTCCTTTTGGAACATAATTTTCGATGAGTTCGGCAGTTTTGCCCCAGGCAATAATATTGTGCCATTGGGTGTCTGTAATCTTTTCGCCTTTGGAGTTTTTGTACGACTCATTGGTAGCGATGGAAAATTTGGCAAGTTTTTTACCCGATTCAAGATTTAAAATTTCAGGGTCGTTACCTACGTGTCCAATTAACTGTACTTTGTTTCTTAAAGTGCTCATAACTATAGAATTTATTGCAGTTGAAAATCATTCGTTCATTTCAACAGTACAAACATAGAGCTGGTTACAAGCCGTATTCGGTTCGGAAAGGTTTGTTTTCGTTTACTTGCGTTTGTAAACGTTTGTAAACGGATAATTTGAAAAAATTATTAATTTCCCAAGACGAAAAATAAGGGGATTTGTTTTTAATTTGTATATATTATCGGGCTTGCAGGTTTCAGCAATATTTTTAGCAGCTAAAATCAGCATTAAACCAATATCCGTCAAAAACTGAGAATTATTATGCCATTTAAAAAAATAAACGCACCACTGTTAGAGGTCCTTGAAAGTAAAGGTTTTGAAGAGCCTTTGCCATTTCAAAAAAAGATTTTATCCAAAATTAAAAGTGGTGCAAATTTATTTGGGATTGCTCCTGAAGGAAGTGGAAAAACAACATCTATAATAATTAGCACAATTCAAAAGTTGGGCAGTGAGGCTTTTGAGGATGCACCGCGAGCTTTGATTTTTGTAAAAGACAAGGAGGCAGCTTTAGAGTTGGAAGAAAAATTCAAAGAATATACAAGAAGGATGGACCTGAGGGTTTTTGCTGCTTTTGATGAACCTAATATGGAAACTCAAAAAGGAGAAATTTACTCCGGAGTGGACATTGTAATTGCCACGACAAAACGATTGAACCAGCTCTTTTTGCACAGCGGAATTAATTTGAGTCAGTTGAAATTATTTATTGTGGAAGATGCCGGATTTTTAATCCGAAATAAAGCATTTATCGATCTTATAAGAATCCCCGAGAGTATTAATAAATGTCAGTATTTGGTTTTTTCTGATAAATATGATGCCAAAATGGAACGATTAAAAGATTCATTTATGGCTCATTCACAGTTAATAGAACTCAAAGAAAGTTAGTGATCACCTATGATCCTTGAATGTTATGGACCAGAAGTCATTAAAATTCATTAAGCTGAAAAGAACAGTTCTTTCCCGGAATATGATCAGCAGAAAATCAATAGAAATTTTCCTAAACAGCTCCTATGAAAGCGGCAAGCGTCAAAGAACTTAAAGAGGAACTCCACAATTGTTCCCAACAGGAATTGTTGGAATTATGTTTGCGACTCTCGAAGTTTAAAAAGGAGAATAAGGAACTTCTTACTTATTTGCTCTTTGAATCTTATGATGAGGAGGCCTATATCGAAAATGTAAAAATTGAGATCGACACCCAATTTGATCAGATAAACAGAAAAACCTATTATTTTATTAAAAAGGGCGTTCGGAAAATTTTACGCGAACTTAAGAAGTATATCCGTTACTCTCAGAAAAAGGAAACAGAAATCGATTTGTTGATCTATTTCTGTTTGAAACTAAAAAACTTCTCTCCGTCCATTAATAAAAATGTCACCCTTCAGAATCTGTATCAAAGGCAAATTGGAATGATAGAAAATGCCGTAGCTACCTTGCATGAAGATCTTCAAAGTGATTATGAGCTGGAACTGGAAGAATTGAGAGATTAAAATAACCGAATCCTTTTGTACAGGATTTCAGCAGAATACATTAATTAATCACTCTACCAAGTTATTAAATACATTTTCCCTATATTTAAATATGCAAAAATCATGTTTGGAATGTGGGGAAAAAATTGTCGGCAGAATCGATAAAAAATTCTGCAGTGATTATTGTCGGAATGCCCATAACAACAATATCAATAAGGACTCTAATAATTTGGTGCGCAATGTGAACAATAGCCTGCGAAGGAATTACCGGATTTTGGAGGAACTCAACCCCACTGATAAAACAAGAGCCAGCAAATCTAAGTTGATGGCCAAAGGTTTTAGTTTTGAGTATTTTACCAGTATCTATACCACCAAAGCCGGGACCGTTTATTATTTCGTGTATGATCAGGGTTATCTTCCGCTGGAGGGTGATTTCTATGCCCTTGTTAAGCGTACTTAAAATCTGCTATATTACTCCATAACTATTCCAACAAATTAATACTCAGAAATAAAAAAAAATCGGGGTTTCTTTTTCTTAATTTAGAAGATTCCTTTTAAGGATGCCAGTTTTGGGCGCGCAGTTTAAGAGCGGCACATAAGATGTCTTTCCGGCTTATCAGGCCAATTAATTTTCCATTTTCCAGAATAGGAAACCTACGGGCATGATGTTCATAAAAAAGGGAAGCACACTCGAAAATGCTCGCGTTCTTATCTATTGTTTGCACATTGGTTACCATATATTGTTCAATTTTCATATCGCCAATAGGTATATTGTAATACCTGCTTTCCGAAATTTGCTTCATACAATCCCCGTCAGAAATCATCCCTAACAATTCGTGGTTTTCATTTACCACCGGAGCCCCCGAAATTTTATTTTTTGTAAGAGCCTCCATCACTTCAGCAACCGATTGATCTTTGTGAAAGGTAATTAGGGACTCTGCCATATAATCCTTCACCAGAATTGTGTCGCTTTTCAATTTTTCGGGTTTTGCCCTTTGTCCTTGAAAACTTTTTATTCCCATAACCTTAAGTATTTGATTAATAAGTCTTTCAATATAATCAATTTTTATTTGAATGTATCAGTCCAGAGAATTTTATTTTTTTAACTTAACGAATCAGTTCGTAAAATTTTGAGTTCATAAATTATTAAAGTAAAGTAGCCCTTAATTTTATTGGTGATAAAGGGTGGTATCTTTTTCTATTTCAGATGATTTTCAAACAAACTATTTTATTTATAAAAAGGCCATTTCATTCTTCATTTACTTAATACTCAAATTTTAGGCACTTTAGTTACTGTTTAGTTACTTTTCAACATATCTTAATTATCTTTAAACCCTATTTAGTTCCAAATTTATGTTGAAAAAATTATCTCCACTTTTTGTTCTCCTGATATTGATATTTCTCGTTTGGTTTATTTTTTACTCCAGTATGCCGCGGAATGTGGAAAACGAAAAGATTCCCCAAACTGAATTTTCTACCCTCCGGGCGTTTCAAGATGTGATCCAAATAGGAAAAGCCCCGCATTTTGTTGGTAGTAACGCGCACAGCGTGGTTCGCAATTATATTGTAAATGAATTGCAGGAACTTGGACTGGAAGTGCAAACCCAGGAAGGCTACAGCCTCACTAACGATGGCGAAATCACACGATCTCAAAATATTCTAGCCAAAATTCCCGGCAGCAGCCGGGGCAAAGCGCTTTTACTAATGTCACATTACGACAGCGCAGGCCATTCTTCCTTTGGAGCCAGCGATGCCGGCAGCGGGGTAGCAACTATTTTGGAAGGAATACGGGTGTTTTTGACTAAAAATGAATCGCATAAAAATGACATTATCCTTCTTTTTACCGATGCGGAGGAATTGGGATTGAATGGTGCTGAACTTTTTGTAAATGAACATCCCTGGGCAAAAGAGGTTGGCCTGGCATTAAATTTTGAATCGCGCGGAAGCGGGGGAAATTCTTTTATGCTTCTGGAAACCAAAGGCGGAAATGCAGGACTTATTCAACATTTCATCAAGGCAAAACCGGATTTTCCGGTCACCAATTCCCTTGCATATAGCGTTTATAAAATGCTGCCCAATGATACCGATTTAACTGTGCTCCGGGAACAAGGCAATATTAACGGGTTTAATTTTGCCTTTATAGACGATCATTTCGATTACCATACTGCCAATGATATTCCGTCCAATTTGGATAAAGAAACCCTTGCCCACCAGGGAAGTTATCTGATGTCACTTTTGGATTATTTTAAAGATGCCGACCTGTCATATTTAAATTCTGAGGAAGACCTGATCTATTTCAATCTGCCTTTTGGAAAAATGATCAGCTATCCATTTTCCTGGATCATCCCAATGCTGATAATTGGTTTTAGTTTGTTTTTTGCAGTATTGATCTACGGTTTTTATAAAAAGAAAATAAATCTAAAAAGCGTGTTCAAAGGTGCAGTACCATTTTTGATCAGCCTGATGGGTTCTGCAATTTTGGTCTTTTCACTATGGCAGTTCTGCCTGATGATCTATCCAGAATATGCTGAAATGGAGCAGGGTTTTACCTATAACGGATATTATTATATAGCTTCGGCTATTTTCCTGAGCATTAGCCTTTGTTTTTTAATTTATCACAAACTTGGGACTCCAGAAAAACAGGCCGGGGATTTTATATTTCCTTTATTTTTCTGGTTGTTAATATGCGCTTTAACCGCGTTTTATCTGAAAGGCGCAGCTTATTTTATTATCCCGGTATATTTTGGAGTGTCGCAGTTATGGGTGATGTTGAGGCAAAAAAGCCCAAACCCATTCCTGATGCTTCTTTTAAGTTTGCCGGCATTGGTTTTATTATTGCCTTTTGTAACATCATTTCCCGTAGCACTTGGACTAAAGATCCTTTATGTAGCCGCGATATTAACTGTATTCCTGTTCGTGTTTTTTCTTCCTGTTTTTGGATATTTTAAACATAAAAAAGCACTGGGACTGCTATTTTTCATGATCTTCAATGTCATTTTTATAACCGCACATTTTAAATCAGGTTTTAATGAAGTAAGACCTAAACCAAACAGCCTGGTTTATCTTTTGGATACCGATGCCCAAACGGTCACCTGGAATTCTTACGATAAACTTGTGGATTCCTGGACACAAAAATATTTTGGTGAAGATCCTGTGATTGTTCCTTCTGCAAAAGTTGCGTTTAGCAGTAAATATGGTTCTGGATTCACCTTTAAATCTGAAGCTCCCGTTGTAGATATTCCAGAGCCGGGAATTTTCTTTGAAAAGTTGAATACTTCGGACAGTTTGAAAAATATCAACCGTTATTCATTAAAAATAGCACCGAACCGAAAAATCAATCGAATGGAATTGTTTGTGGACAGAACTTTTAATTTTGAGGAATTCAAGGTCAACGGACTGGAGGCAGATTCTATTTATCTGGGAGCAAATCCATTTCATGTTTTTACAAAAAGATGGGAGGACAGATTGCTGATCTACCATGCCGCAAACCGGGACACGCTGCGGTTGGAGTTTGCCATAAAAGGCAAAATAACACCTGAGTTTATATTGTATGAAGCCAGTTATGATCTGCTGGAAAATGAAAAACTGAAAGTGCCTCAGCGGGAAAAAACAATGATCCCAAGACCTTTTGTTTTAAATGATGCGGTAATCCTTAAAAAAACGATCAGGTTTGATGAATCCCCAAAATAACCGGGTTGATTACAAAAACAAAAATGAATTTTTCAATGTATTTTATGAAGCCAAACTGAACTTAATAGAACAGGCAGGTTTAATGAAGTTTTGTAAATTTGAAAAAATCATTAGAAATTCTTCTCTTAATGGGAGGTTAGGAAACACAAATTATGAATATATCGATATTAGGATGTGGATGGCTTGGATTGCCACTGGCAAAAAAGTTAGCGGAGGAAGGTCATGTGGTAAAAGGTTCAACTACCAGCCGGGAGAAAATTACCCAACTTACCTCTGAGGGGATCTTGCCTTATCTTATTAAATTACATACCGAAGGTATTGAGGGAGATATAACCGCATTTTTGTCGGATGCAGATGTATTGATCATCGATATTCCACCGGGATTGCGTGGGGATCCTGATGCTAACTTTATAGGAAAAATTGGCAGATTGCAGGATTACATCAAAAAAAGCGGCGTTGATAATGTACTGTTGGTAAGTTCAACCTCGGTTTATGAAGACAGCCCGGAAATTCCGGTTTATACGGAAAATGACCCGGCAAACGGCATTTCGGATACTTCAAAACAACTGCATTCTGCGGAGGATCTTTTAAGAACCAGTGAATCTTTTTCTACAAGTATTGTTCGTTTTGGTGGCTTATTTGGTCCCGGAAGGAATCCCGTGAATTATTTGTCAGGAAGGAAAAATATAAAAGACCCAAAGGCTCCTGTAAATTTGATCCACTTAGAGGATTGCATCGGGATAATAATTGAGATCATCAATAAAGAGGCGTGGGGAGAGATTTTTAACGCCGCTTCTCCGGAGCATCCCACGAAAGAGGAACATTATACCAGGAAAGCTTCAGAGAACGAATTGCCATTGCCGGAGTTTGACCACGACCAACCTTCAAAAGGCAAAATGATAGAATCTGTTAATCTCGAAGAAAAGTTGGATTATAGTTTCGAGAAAGGGATTTAATACCATTCACTATTTGAATTTACTGCAATATTTAACCTGGCGGGAACTTATAAGAAATAAATTAAGCCAGGTAGGTAAATAAAAATTTGGAACGTCTTGAACAATGTGGTAAACTATACAAGAACATTTATAAACCACATAATAGATCCCTGCTGTTGGGTAATCCTAAATATCCCTGAAAGGGATAAATCTATCAGCGATGGGCAACGCCTATCGAATAAAAGGCATTAATTCATAAAGCCCTGAAAGGGCGAAATAAAAAAGATATACGAGGAAGCTATTTCCAATTATCTCACCCTCTCAGGGCTATATTTAATGTATATCTCCAAGTTCACAGGGCTACACCCTGTGTTAATCTATTTTGCCCTCTCAGGGCTTTGGTGGTTTTATTATTTCACAGGTTAGACATTTCACCCCATTTTTTGGTCATTAACAATACTTCCAATTTTGTGGTATTTCTGCGAGGGATAGTAGCGGCAGCTCCCGATGCTTTTGGGCATCGGGACTACAGCGAATAGCCCGACCCCCACGTTTTTGGGCGTGGGGGTCGCAGCCAGAAAATAAAAAAGGACCAACATTGCTGCGGTCCTTTTCAAATTTTTATTTCCGGAGATTACCAGATAAGCACCCGGTTCTCAGGTTTTACGTACATTTTGTCGCCTTCTTTGATACTGAATGCCTCATAGAAAGCAGGGATGTTTTGCAATGGTACATAAGCGCGGTACATTCCCGGAGAGTGCGGATCGGTTTTGATCTTGTTTCTAAGAGCTTCTTCCCTCATTTTTGTACGCCATACGGTTGCCCATGACAGGAAGAAACGTTGTTCCGGAGTAAATCCGTCTATTTTGCCGGGGTTACCGTTTTCTTTCAAGTCCATTTGAAGTCCGTCGTAAGCGGCATTCACCCCGCCAAGATCTCCAATATTTTCACCCAGGGTAAATTCCCCGTTGATGTAAACGCTGTCCAGCACTTCAATAGCACTATACTGGTCTGCTAAAGCCCCGCCCAGTCCTTCAAATTGTTTTAGATCTTCATCTGTCCACCAGTTGTTCAAATTGCCCTGAGCGTCAAATCTGGAACCGCTATCGTCAAATCCATGAGAGATCTCATGACCAATCACTGCGCCAATTCCACCATAATTAACAGCTGCATCGGCTTTATAATCGTAGAATGGCGGTTGCAGGATAGCTGCGGGGAACACAATCTCGTTGTAGCTTGGATTGTAATACGCATTGACTATTTGGGGAGCCATATACCATTCGGTTTTGTCAACCGGTTTTCCCAACTTATCCATATCCTCTTTTACATTCCACTTTGATGCATTCATCATATTTTGGAAAAAAGATCCTTTTTCGTCATTTGGACCGTCAATTTCAAGGTCGCTGTAATCTTTCCATTTATCGGGATAACCAACTTTAATTGTGGTAGTTCCCAATTTCTCGATGGCTTTAATCTTAGTACTGTCGCTCATCCAGGTAAGGTTATTGATCCTGACTTCATAAGCCTTGATAATATTGGCAATCATTTCCTTAGCTTTGACTTTAGCCTCCGGCGGGAAATTTTCTTCTACATATAATTTTCCCAGTGCTTCTCCCAAAGTACGGTTTACAGTTCCTAGAGCACGTTCATTTAAGGGACGTTGTTCTTTGGCGCCTTGCAGGGTTTGTTCGTAAAAATCCCAGTTTGCTCTTTCAATTTTGGTGCTTAAAGAATTGGCAGCATCATTGAAAAGTGTCCAGCGCAGGTAGGTTTTCCAGTTTTCAACATTATTTTCAGCAAAGGTTTTTTGCAGGGCCTGCATATATTTTGGTTGTGCAACAATTATGGTGTCCAAGTTTGAAGCGCCAATTTTGTCGAAATAGGTTTTCCAATCTATTGCACCCACTTGTTTCTGTAATTCTGAAACCTTCATCGGATTGTAAGTTTTGCGGGCATCACGTCGTTCTACTTTATCCAGTTGAGGTTGTGCAAGTCCGGTCTCGAAAGCTAAAATTTGCGCTGCGCTTTTTGCTGCATCTTCCGGAGAATCTCCTAAAAATTGCAACATTCTTGTGATATGGGATTTATATTTTTCCCTTTTTTCTTGTGAATCCGAATCCTCAGCAACATAATAATCACGATCTGGCAAGCCCAGTCTTGAAGGATAAATATAGGCAGCGTTCGCGTTGCTGTCTTTTGCATCTGCATGTACTGAAAACCCGAAGAATCCGGCACCGCCGTATTGCTGCATTTCAGTAAGATATGCCTGTAGTTCTGCTTTATTGGTTATAGCATCGATTTTGGCAAGATAAGGTTGTAAAGGCTGAATTCCTTTCTCGTTACGCGTTAGGGTATCCATTATACTTTGGTAAAGGAAAACCGCTTTTGCCTGATCGCTGGAGGCATCCAGTTCTTTATTGTTAGAAGCCTTTTCCAGTAATGCAAGGGCATCGGCATCTGTGTTTTTACGCAATTCGTTAAAACTGCCCCAGGTAGTATATTCGTCTGGGATTTCGGTAGAATCTACCCATTTACCGTTAACATACATGAAGAAATCATCCTGAGGATTTACCGTGGTGTCCATAAAAGAAAGATTTATCCCATGCGTTTCCTTGTTTTCTGCCATTTTTTTGTCGTCACTTTTACAACTGGTAACCGCTGCTGCAACGAGCAGTAGCATCAACAATGCATTAATTATTTTTTTCATTCGTCGTTATTAATTAAAAATTAAAGATTTGTCGCTAAAGTACTAAAAAATAAGAGATTGAATCTTGAATTTCTTAGGTTAGGATGTGTGGTTGTTTATTCAGTAAAATTATTGAAGTTTTGAGATCAGTGTGCTGTCAGATTTATTTTTGATTTGGGTGATTTTATCCACATACTCATTTGGGATGGTGATGGAAAGCACATAATGTTTAATTTTCCAGGCATTTTGTTTTTTCTCCAAAACCCCGGAACCTCTGCAAATTCCCATTTGGGTGTTAAGAAGTTCATCAAACCAGGCGGTTTCCCCGTTTTCTGAGACATAAATATTTCTTTTCAGGGTAGTAAAATTCCAGGCTTTTCCTTTGTCAAAATAAGGTTTTGAAAATTCCCTAAATTCTTTATTTTGCCAATTTTCACTAGCATCTGTACCAATGAAGATTCCATCGCCGGACATTAGATCGAAATAATCCTCAAAATTTGCCTCTGCTGCTGCTGAGTGCCAGGCTTCCAGAACCTTATTAATTTCTGCTTTGAAAACCGTTTGAGAACCTGTTTTGTCTGTTGCGGAGCTCTCTTTTTCTGCTGATGGATTGTTACAGGAATAAGTAACAATCATTAAAAGGAGAAGGCTTAGTTTTTTCATTTATTTAAGTTAAGGTTTTTTTGAGACTTGCTGTAGTGTGTCTGAATCGAGATCTTGGGGCAATTCCATGGAATCTATTGGAGCCTCATATTTATCCAGTTCCAACTCAAATTCCTCCAGGGTTTTTAGAAAGAGTTCGTTGATCTGGATCTTTAAATTATTGAATTCTAAAGCCAGGTCTTCCGCTGTGGTGGCTATCTTTTTTGCCGGTATTTCTCGCTGTTGTGAAAGTTGTTCCAAGATCTTCGCATCTGTGACCAGCACGGAAAGTCTTGCTTCCACAGGATTTGCCTTTAAAGAATCGGGTAAGGTTTCCTGCAGGTTTTTCATAATTTCTGCAATAGGCGAGGCATTGGAAACAACATCGTTAACGGTATAATTCTTAAAATTATCAACCTCATTCTGGGCGATAATAAAGGCAAGCCAACCCGAAGTAACTTCAACTGCCTCAGGTAGTAAATGCACTTGTTGTGTAGTAATCCTGAGTTTTTGGTTAAAAACTGTGGTATCTGTTTCAGGTTTAGCTGCCTGTGCCTTCCGATCCTTGTTTTGGTTGCATCCCGTACCCAAAAGAATTAAAATGATCCAAAATATATTTTTCATTTAAAACAGATTTTTAATTTGTTGATATTGTGCGTTTAGTTTCTGAAATTTAACCTAATTAGCATTTAATAAGAAAATTCGAATATGTTTTAAAAGAACCAAAAGGAATAATAAGCTAATGTTCATTTATTTATGGGCTTTTCCGAGTTTAAAAAAAATGCTGTTGAGTGCTTTTTATCCTGATCTTAAAGAACAAAGTTAAGCAAACCCCCCGACAAAAAAGAGAGTTCAGAAAAGGAGGATGTAAAGTTCCAATTTTTACCATATTCGTATTAACTTCTTTGCTTAAATGGATATCTTTGCGAAAGAAAACTTTAAAAATGAATTCAAAAAAAATATTGGTCATTGGGGCTGCCGGACAAATAGGAAGTGAGCTCACCATGAAGTTACGAGGACTCATTGGGAATAACAATGTAATAGCTAGTGATATCAAAAACGGAGGGGCGGAGCTAATGAATTCCGGAACTTTTGAAATTGTTGATGCCACAGATAAAGCAGGGATTGAGAGTTTGATTGAAAAGCATAAAATCACAGATGTTTATTTAATGGCTGCAATGTTAAGTGCTACTGCTGAAAAATTCCCGATGAAGGCTTGGAGTCTTAATATGGATTCTCTATTTAATATTTTAAACCTTGCCAAAGACAAGAAAATAGAGCGGATCTTCTGGCCTTCCAGCATTGCCGTTTTTGGTCCAAGCTCACCAAAAGAAAATACTCCACAAACTACCATCATGGAACCCAATACAGTTTATGGGATCAGTAAACAAACCGGGGAGCGTTGGTGTGAATATTATTTTAAAAAGTATGGAGTGGATGTTCGTAGCATTCGGTTTCCGGGAATTATAAGTTATAAAACCCTGCCCGGTGGCGGAACTACAGATTATGCTATAGAGATTTTTCACTCTGCCCTAAAAGATGGATCTTATACTTCTTTTTTAAGTGAAAACACCGCTTTGCCAATGATGTTTATGGATGATGCATTAAAGGCTACCGTGGATATTATGCAAGCTCCATCAGAGAAAATAAAGGTGCGTTCATCCTATAATTTAACAGCCATGAGTTTTACCCCTAATGATTTGGCTTCAGAGATCAGAAAGCAACTGCCTGAATTTAAAATAGCCTATGAGCCAGATTCCCGTCAACAAATCGCCGATTCCTGGCCGGATAGTATAGATGATAGTGAAGCAAGAAAAGACTGGGGTTGGAATCACGAATTTGACCTTAAGATATTAACACGAACTATGTTGGATGGATTAAAAACCGAGAAGTTGACTTTCTAAAATAATAAAGCAGCCTGATCAAAGATAAGTGCCACCAGGACATTAAAAAACCGTCAAAAATTAGATTTTGACGGTTTTTTTAAGTTTCGAATGTTAATATAAAAATATATTATTCATTGATAACGCGCACCTGAGCTGCCGTTAGTCCTTTTCTTCCTTCTTCTTCAACGTACTCAACTTTGTCGCCTTCGTTTAAAGACTCACCGCTAAGACCTGTAATGTGAACAAAAATGTCTTTTCCTGTTTCGTCGTTGGTAATGAATCCGAATCCTTTAGATTCATTGAAAAATTTAACTGTACCTTCCATTATAATAAAATAAGTAATTAATAAAGCACAAACATACATAATATTTTTTAGCGGAAACAGTTAAAATAAATTTTCTTTTAACGGAATTAATTATGATCCACTTGTTATAAACCCTTATCCCTCATTTTATCTAAGTTTTCCTTAGTGAAGGTATAATCTTTTAAATTTTTGTCTTTCCAACGCACATATAAAAATATAGGCATAAGTATAAAGGCGCTGGCCAATACAGCGATCCCAATAATCCTGTCGCCTAAAATAATATTATCGTGCATTCTAAAATAAAATCCGGTACCAACGGCAATAAGAATTATTATAGCTAATATTTTGATAATGCTGTTCATCTTTTAAACTGTTACTTCAATTAATTTCTGCCTGTAAGCGGTTAACAATTTCGATTTGGAAACAAAGCCAATATATTTTTCATTATCAACAACCGGCAGATTCCAGGCATCACTGTCCTGAAATTTTTTCATTATAACCTTTACGCTGTCCTTTTTCATATCGATTATTTCGGGAGCCCGTTGCATGAGTTCCTGAACTTTTATTTTATCATAGAGATCTTTATCAAACATAACTGGCCGAATATCATCTAAAAGAATGATTCCCATAAAGTTATCGTTTTCATCCAAAATGGGAAACAAATTTCTGGAAGATTTTATTACGCCATTATGAATAACATCCCCCAAGTTCATATTCACCTTTAAAGGAATAAAATTGGTTTCAATTACCTGATCTATATTTAGCAGGGTGAGCACCTTATGATCCTTATCATGGGTTAACAATTCATCACGGGCAGCCAATTCCATGGTATAGACCGAATGCGGCTGAAATTTGTTAGTGATTAAAAACGAAATAACAGCAGTGATCATTAAAGGCACAATAAGTTCATAGCCTCCGGTAAGTTCGGCAATTAGGAAAATTGCTGTAAGCGGAGCATGCAATACCCCAGCCATAAGCCCGGCCATTCCTACCATAGTAAAATTGCTAACAGATATTGGATTTTTAAGAATACCTAAATTATTTACGATTAATGCGAAACAGTGACCCAAGGCGCTGCCCATAAATAACACAGGTGCGAAAATACCACCTATACCACCCGCCCCGAATGTAAGGGCAGTACCAACAATTTTGAAGATCATAAGTCCTGCCAGCAAAGCGATAACTACCCAGATATTATCTAAAAACTCATTAAAAAAATTGTTACCCAAGGCATGCCTATAATTCTCTGTTAACAGATTATTTATAACGCTGTAGCCTTCCCCATATAATGGGGGGATAAAATAAACCAGAATCCCAAGACCAATTCCGCCAACCAATAATCTTTTAAATGGGGATCCAATTTTTTTAAAAAGATCACTGATTTTAAAATATACTGTGGTAAAATACATCGAGCAAAGGGAGGCCAAAATACCAAGGATTATATAAAACGGCACTTCTGAAATAAGAAATTGGTCTTTAAGATGAAAGGATAAAAGAATATTTGCACCAAGAAAAAAATAAGAAGTTAAAATTGCCGAAACCGAAGCGATTAGCAAAGGGAGCAGTGAGACAAGCGTTAGGTCCAGGCTAAAAACTTCAATGGCAAAAATTATTCCTGCAATTGGAGCCTTGAAAATTGCGGACATTGCTCCTGCTGCAGCACAACTTACAAGCAGCGTACGGGAATTTTGATTCATTTGGAACAAACGTGCAATATTTGAACCTATTGATGCTCCGGTTGCCACTGTTGGTCCCTCCAGTCCTACCGAACCTCCAAAACCTACCGTTAAAGGTGCTGTAATGAGAGATGCATACATTTGAAATGACCTCATGATCCCCTTGCGTTTTGAAATAGCATATAAGGTAGAAGGAATACCGTGACCAATCTTCTTCTTAAACCCGTATTTAATAATAAAATAGGCCAGTGCAAGACCTATAAGTGGGAAGATGAAATAAAAAGCCTGATGATAAGTAACTATTAACTTGCCTTCCAGTTTATTTTGAATAAAGTGGGTGAGGTTTTTAATAGTAACGGCACCTAAACCGGCAGCAAGCCCTATAAAGGCACTTAATATCAGAATAAACTGATGTTGTGAAAGATGCTTTGTCTTCCAAAGTAAAAAGCGTTGAAATCCGATTGATATTGGACGCATTTTAGGAGCCTGAGTTTATATTATTTAAAAAAATCATCTAAAAATTGATAATTAAAGTTTTACTTCTAAATGCAATTCGCCAAGTTGCTCAGAATCTAATTTTGCCGGGGCATCAATCATCACATCACGTCCGGAATTGTTTTTAGGGAAGGCTATAAAATCGCGAATGGTTTCCTGTCCGCTTAAAATTGCAACCAATCTGTCAAAACCAAAAGCGATCCCACCGTGTGGCGGAGCGCCAAATTCAAAGGCATTCATTAAAAATCCAAATTGAGCTTGGGCTTGTTCAGGAGTGAAACCTAGATAATCAAACATTTTTGATTGGGTATGCTTATCGTGAATACGAATTGATCCACCTCCTATTTCATTTCCATTCATCACCAAATCGTATGCATTGGCGCGAACAGCTCCAGGATCGGTTTCTAATAATTTTATATCTTCCGGTTTTGGTGAGGTAAATGGATGGTGCATCGCATGGAAGCGTTTTGACTCCTCATCCCATTCTAAAAGTGGGAAATCTACTACCCAAAGCGGGGCGAATTCGTTAGGATTTCGCAAACCTAATTCATTAGCCAAATGCATTCTGAGCGCGCTTAATTGTGTGCGGGTTTTGGCTGCATCTCCGGTCATGACCAAAATAAGGTCTCCGGGATTTGCGCCGGTTTCTTTAGCCCAGTTTGCCAGGTCTATTTCAGAATAAAATTTATCTACAGAAGATTTTAAGCTGCCGTCCTCGTTATATTTTACCCAAATTAGACCATTTGCTCCTATTTGAGGACGTTTTACCCAATTTACAAGGAAATCTATTTCTTTTCGGGTGTAGGTTGCGGCGCCTGGAACAGCTATCCCTACAACTAATTCTTGCTCATCAAATACATTAAATCCTTTCCCTTGTGCAAGCTTGTTAAGTTCGACGAATTTCATCCCAAAACGTATATCGGGTTTGTCATTGCCGTATGTTTGCATTGCTTCAGCATAGGTCATTCTTGGGAAATCACCAATTTCAATATTTTTTATTTCTTTCAGCAAATGTCGGGTAAGACCTTCAAAAGCGTTTAGAATATCTTCCTGTTCCACAAAAGCCATTTCACAGTCAATTTGGGTGAATTCCGGCTGGCGATCTGCCCTTAGGTCTTCATCCCTGAAACATTTAACGATCTGGAAATATTTGTCCATTCCGCCCACCATCAACAACTGTTTAAATGTTTGCGGCGATTGTGGCAAGGCATAGAATTGGCCTGCGTTCATCCTGCTTGGCACCACAAAATCGCGGGCACCTTCGGGAGTAGATTTTATCAAATACGGGGTTTCTATCTCTATAAATCCCTGATTTGACAAGTAATTCCTAACCTTCATTCCAACCTGATGCCTAAACATGAGATTTTCTCTTACGGGATTTCTTCTAATATCCAGATAACGGTATTTCATCCGAAGTTCTTCTCCACCATCGGTTTCATTTTCAATTGTAAACGGTGGAGTTAAGGAAGGGTTTAGCAAGTTGAATTCTGAAACCAATATTTCTATATCACCTGTTGGCAATTGTGGGTTTTTTGATTGGCGTTCAATCACCGTTCCCTTGATCTGTATTACAAACTCACGACCCAATTGTGAAGCCTTTTCCAGGATTTCTTTTGAGGTGCGTTCCTCGTCAAAAATAAGCTGTGTAAGCCCGTATCTGTCGCGAAGGTCAACCCAAATCATAAATCCTTTATCCCTTATTTTTTGTACCCATCCGGCAAGAGTTACTTCTTCACCAATTTGGGCAGCTCTTAATTCACCACATGTATGACTTCTATACATAATTCACTATTGAAATTTCGAATGGCAAAAGTATGAAGTTATCACGGTTTCTTAAGGATAAAGGACTTAAAAAATTGAAATATCGATCTTTATTGTTCTTTGAACTAATTTGAGGAGTAAAAATGGTGGTTTCGGGGATACCCAGTGTTAATTTAATGTTACGTAATCGTTGTTTAATTGTAAATTATCATGTAAATTGCTAATGTGAAAAATACAAATAATGTTATGAAAAATACTAAATCAATTCTATTTGTGGTCGCTTTTCTGTTCGTTTCAATTTTAACTGCCCAGGATATTGAGCCAAGTGTTGAAAATCAAGGGGAATTAATTAAAGGAACATTTTATTACCAGGATGGAAGTATTAGCCAGGAAGGTACATATAAGGACGGAAAACTTCACGGGCAATGGGTTTCTTATGATCAGAACGGTAAAAAAACAGCGCTTGCAAACTACGAAGACGGGAGAAAAACAGGAAAATGGTTTTTCTGGAATTCAGATCAGTTAACGGAAGTGGATTACAATAATAATAAGATCGCAGAGGTTGTCAATTATAAAAAAAAATGAAGCAATAGTAAACAAGAACTAATTTTTAATTATTCATAGAAAACAAAAAATCCCGAAACTAGTAGTTTCGGGATTTTTTTGTTTTTAAGCAGATCTCAATGCTTTCCTTTTTTGGCGCTTGTCAGATATA
>ERZ1284729.71-NODE-71-length-16925-cov-13.122288_pt1 | contig 16925 bp, 18 predicted proteins | sample MGYA00454602_ERZ1284729 | MGnify/ENA primary metagenome ERZ1284729 (study PRJEB36292, sample SAMEA5787381) | metagenome | biome: Arctic soil; feature: perennial spring outflow channel; material: sediment | place: Canada | collected 2017-07-08 | depth 0.05 m ... | reverse complement strand
GCAACCTGTAGCATTGGTTACGGTGACAAAAATTTTAGGGTCGGCGCCTTGTAAACTGGCTTCAAAAATGATTGTCACCAAACAAAAAGAAATATTTGGAACCATTGGAGGCGGCAAATTGGAATTTCAGGTGATGGATGAAGCTGTTGTTGCCATTCAAGAAAATAAAATAACAACTTTGTCCTATACGTTGGGTCCGGAATTTGAACAATGCTGCGGTGGTAAAGTGGAATTAATGATCGAACCTATGAATCAATCTCCCGAATTGTATCTTTTTGGCGCCGGACATATCGGAGTTGAATTGTGTCATATTTTAAAAAATACGCCTTTCAATATTTCGCTGTTGGATGTGCGTGAAAACTGGAAAAACACGATCGAAATAGACAAATCCATTGCATATAGTGATATTGATTTTGATTTTTACAAACAATTTATCAACTGGGGACCAAATTGTTACGTTGCCATTATGACGCACGACCATAAATTGGATTTTGAAATAACTGCGCTGGCCTTGCATTCCGAAACAAAATATATTGGATTGATTGGCAGTAAAACCAAAAAAAACAAATTCAATAATTTACTGAAAAAGGAACTTAATTTTGAACCTGGAATTTCTCCTGTTCATTGTCCGATTGGCCTTGATATTGGCGGATTTACGCCCAAAGAAATTGCCATCAGCATTGCTTCGGAATTACTGAAAGAATATTATGGAAAATGAAACCGTTTTTGTGCTACTCGCAGGCGGAAAATCTGATCGAATGGGTGTGGATAAAGGCCTGCTTAAATACAAACATACTTTTTGGATTTTAGAACAGCTCAACAGAATTTCAAAAACAACAATTTCGAAAGTATATATTGGATTGGGTTATAATGCTCAAAATTATTTTAATGCAATTCCCCGGTTTAAAGATTCATTAGACAAGGAGGTCGATTATGAAGGCTTAAAAATAAAAAACATTGTCAATCCGACTCCGGAATTGGGTTCGTTTTCCACACTTCAAACGGTATTAAAAAATATAAATTTAGGTTGCGATGTGCTTTTAAGTCCAATAGATGTTCCTCTTTTAAATACTGAAGAATTGAACAACATCATTTCGTCAAAAAATAATATCGTAATTCCGAATTTTGAGGGCAAAAACGGGCATCCCATAAAAATGGCTGCCAGTTTTTGGCAAAAACTGATTTCTTTGGATATTTCAGAAGAAAATTCGCGTCTGGATTTGCAGCTAAAAAAAGTAAATTCTGAAGAAATTTCAATAATTAAAGTAAACGATGCTTCCATCATAAAAAACTTAAATACCAAAACAGCGTGGATTTCTAATTTGAATGAAGAAAAAAATTAATTGAGTAATCTAAAACAACAACTTAATATTTTCGTAGGTATTTTCTAATGCCAGTTTAACTTCATCTTTATTTTTGAAAACAACCTGTTCAATGCCTTCTTCCGATTGCGGTGTTAATTCACCAACAAAATCAGTATGCATCAAAAACCAGTAAGTCGTTTTTAAGATGGTGTTGCCTTTTTCTTGATATATATGATAAGTCGTTTCCAAAGGTTTTATAATTTGAAGATTTGTGATGCCACATTCTTCTTCAACTTCACGTATTGCGCATTCTGAAATGGATTCTCCCTTGTCCAATTTACCTTTAGGCAAATCCCAATTATTAAAACGATAAATAAAAAGCACTTCATTATTGGCGTTTAAAACCTTCCCTCCTGCCGCTTTTTGACTATTGAAAAAAGATTGAAATTCTTTCCAGCAAGCCTCCAAATTTTCACATAACAAAAAAATACCATCTAACTTATTCTGAAAAATTTGAGCCACAATTTCAGCAACCTGGATACTTTCAAAATGAACCAAGTTATATTTTATTGTATTTTTCTTATTATCTGTCAAAATTATTGGACAGTCATTCACAAAAACTTTATACATTTGCAGGATGATTTTGAACAAAGATACAGCAAAAAAAACAGCCGCCCTTTTATTGCAGATAAAAGCAATTAAATTGCAGCCAAGTGACCCATTTACTTGGGCTTCTGGGTGGAAATCACCGATATATTGCGACAACAGAACGACGCTTTCTTTTCCTGAAATACGCACTTATCTCAAAGAAAATATTACGAAAATAATTGAACAAGAATACGGAAAACCAGACGTCATTGCAGGTGTTGCAACCGGCGCCATCGCCATAGGAATTTTAGTGGCCCAGCAGTTAAACGTGCCATTTGTATATGTAAGGCCCGAACCTAAAAGCCACGGAAGAAAAAACCAGGTTGAAGGATTTTTGGAAAAAAATAAAAACGTGGTGGTGATTGAAGACCTTATCAGCACTGGAAAAAGCAGTTTAAACGCGGTAAAAGCGTTGCAGGAAGAAGGCGCAAACGTAAAAGGAATGGTGGCCATTTTTTCTTATGGTTTTGATATAGCACGTGAAAATTTTGAACAAGCCAATGTTAAATTGCACACGTTGAGCAATTATGATTTTTTGCTGGAGCAATCGCTGGACAATAATTACATTACAGAAAAGGATTTAGAAACGCTTAAACTATGGAGAGAAAATCCGAGTGAATGGAAACAATAAAATATTAATTATGAACTTAGAAAGTAAAAAATCAGTTGTAAATAAATCTCAGAAAGAATTATTTGTATTTTTAACCAATCTGCAAAATTTTGAAAAATTAATGCCTGAAAACATTGACAAATTTGAAGTTGATGGAGATTCATTTCTTTTCAGCTTGAAAGGAATGCCAGAAATTAGACTAGTGATTAAGGAAAAAAACGAGTTTGACAAAGTGGTATTAAGCGCCGCAAGCAGCAAATTAAACTTTTCTTTAACCACATTAACGCAGCCTATTACAGAAAATAGCTGTGAGTTACAATTGCTATTTGAGGGTGATTTTAATCCGATGATGGCGATGATGGTGAAAAGTCCGCTTCAAAAATTTATTGACACCCTGGCTGAAAATTCAGAAAAATTATAAATTAAGATATTTGATTGCTACGACTCGCAAATTTAATTTCCTTCAAATTAAATTTGCGGGTTTTTTCATTTGCCATTTCAACCACCAACTTGCCATCTTTAAAAACATCCACTATTTTTCCTAAAAAAATAGTGCCTTTATTGTCTTCAAACATAGCGGGTTTTTGAAATTTATAAAGTGATTTTAAATATAATTCCTTTAATTTTTGAAACTCCTTTCTATCAATATACCCCACAAAATTCTGAATTGATATGACCACAGATGCCAAAAGTGAATCCCTATCAAAAGATTTTCCAGTAAGTATTTTAAGAGATGTTACATTTCCAATGATTACAGGAAACTGTAACTGGTTCACATTAAGCCCTATACCAATCACTGTTTGTTTAATTAAATTACCTCCAATTATATTTTCAATTAAAATTCCAGCAAGTTTGTCCTTCTCTGCCAAAATGTCGTTTGGCCATTTAATAAATAACGGTGTTGAAATATGTTGGCGAATTACAGCCAATAATCCTAAAGAAACTGCCATACTCAAATAAAACTGTTGATCAATATCAAACGAATCAAATTTAATTAATATACTGAATGTTAGATTATTACCTGCTTCAGATTGCCAGGCAGCGCCCATTTGTCCCCTGCCAGCAGATTGATAATTCGCCGTCACAACCGTATAACTTTCTGTATCTTTTTCAACAGCAAGCTTCTTCAAGTATAAATTTGTTGATTCAATGGCATTAAGTTTGATAATATTCATTCAGAATAGATTATTTTAGCAAAGTTACTTTACGCACATTATATTATAAAAAAATAATAACTTTGCACAAAACTAAAAAAAATTTAATGGCAAAAAAAATTAATAACGCAGACGACTTAATTGCAGCAATTTTAAAAGCGATAGATGATGTTAAAGGGGTAAACGTTCAAATTTTAGATTTGAGGGAAATTGATAATACAGTTTGTGATTATTTTATTACATGTACAGGAACTTCAAACACCCACGTAAATGCCATTTCTGGCATTATACAAAAACAAGTAAGCAAAACAACAAAAGAAAAACCTTGGCACGTTGAAGGTGAGGGTATCGCAGAATGGATTTTATTGGATTACGTAAATATTGTAGTGCACGTATTTCAAAAACATATACGCGAATATTACGATATTGAACGCTTGTGGGGTGATGCAAAAATCACCAAAATTGCTTCGACAAATTAAATTTTACACATAATTTAAAAAAGATAATGACTCAGAATACTAAAAATACACCGAATAACAAAGGCATTAAGCCCCCTAAATTTAATTTTTATTGGATTTATGGCGGTATTTTCGTACTATTTCTTGTGTATCAATTTTTTAGCGCCGGAGATTTATCCTCCAAAAATTTGAGCCTTAATGAATTTGAAACCATCTTAAGAGATAACGACATTTCCAAAATAGAAGTGGTGAACAAAAATGTCGCCAATATTTATATCAAAAAAGAAGCGCAGGACAAGGAAAAACATAAAAAAAATAAAACTTCCTTATACGCTGGCGATTCACCAATGTATTCTTATTCCTTCGGTGATTTGCAAAATTTTCAAAATAAATTGAGCACCGAAAAGAATGAAAAAGAATTGGATTTTGATGTAAAATATGTTGAAAGAACCAATTTTTTTGAGCAAATATTGATGTACCTGCCTTTTATATTCCTAATTGGTTTGTGGATTTATTTTATGCGAAGAATGTCGGGTGGTGGCGCCGGTGGCGGTGGCGGACAAATATTTAGCATCGGGAAATCGAAAGCTAAATTATTTGACCAGGATCAAAAAGTTAAAACTTCCTTTAAAGATGTGGCCGGATTGGAAGGCGCAAAAGAAGAAATTCAGGAAATAGTGGACTTCTTAAAAAGTCCGGACAAATATACCTCTCTGGGTGGAAAAATTCCTAAAGGAGCCTTATTGGTTGGTCCTCCGGGAACAGGTAAAACATTATTGGCTAAAGCAGTTGCTGGTGAAGCGGGCGTTCCTTTTTTCTCACTTTCAGGATCAGATTTCGTTGAAATGTTTGTAGGAGTTGGCGCATCTCGAGTTCGGGATTTATTTAAACAAGCGCAACAAAAAGCGCCTTCAATCATATTTATTGATGAAATTGATGCGGTAGGAAGAGCACGTGGGAAAAACAATGTTACAGGGGGAAATGATGAAAGAGAAAACACATTAAACCAGTTATTGACTGAAATGGATGGTTTTGGAACCGATACTAACGTGATTGTAATTGCAGCTACCAATCGTGCCGATGTTTTGGATAAAGCGTTATTAAGAGCAGGGCGTTTTGATCGTCAAATATATGTGGACCTGCCAAATTTAACGGAACGTGAAGCTATTTTTAAAGTTCATATCGCGCCTTTAAAACTTCATAAAGACGTTGATTTAGAATTTTTATCACAACAAACTCCAGGTTTTTCTGGTGCCGATATTGCGAATTTATGTAATGAAGCGGCGTTAATAGCAGCAAGAAAAAGCAAAAAAGCGGTTCATCATCAAGATTTTCTGGATGCAGTTGACAGAATTGTTGGCGGACTTGAGAAAAAAAATAAACTTATTTCACCTAGAGAAAAGAAAACAATCGCTTTTCACGAAGCTGGCCATGCAACAGCCAGTTGGATGTTAGAGCACGCCGCGCCATTGGTGAAAGTGACCATTGTTCCAAGAGGGCAATCGTTGGGTGCTGCCTGGTATTTACCGGAAGAACGTCAAATTGTTCAATATGAACAAATGTTGGATGAAATGTGCGCGACATTGGCAGGAAGGGCAGCGGAAAAATTAATATTTGACAAAATATCTACTGGTGCGCTAAATGACCTTGAGAAAGTTACAAAACAAGCCAGGGCAATTGTCACCATTTATGGGTTAAATGATAAAATTGGTAATATTACTTATTATGATTCCTCAGGGCAATCCGATTATAATTTTATTAAACCTTACAGTGAAGAAACCGCCCGAATTATTGATAAGGAGATTTCAGAAATGATTGAAATACAGTACCAAAGAGCGATTCAAATATTGCGGGAAAATAAAGACAAGCTAACTACTTTGGCCGAACTGTTGCTGGAAAAAGAGGTGATTTTCAAAAAAGATTTAGAAGTTATATTTGGTAAGAGAGTTTTTGAAAATGAAAATCATGAGCTAACTACCAAAAAAATAACAGAAGATTTTACTGAAGAAGAAAATGATAAAGGAACTAATGAAACTAATATTGAAAATTCCTTAGAAACACAAGAGTAAATTGCCAACTTTTTTATATTTTTGGATTTATTCAATCTAAATAATGAATTTCTTCAAAAAGTTATTTAATATCCCAGAAACAAAAGAGACTGAAGAAGATTCTTTAGCGTTTCAAGACTTGCCAATTGATCAGATTTTTGTTAAAAATTTCATCAAAAATAAAGGCAAGTTTTTGTATTGTACCACATTGCAAGAAGTGACGCTGAATTTATCCAGTATAATTCAGGAGAATTCTTGGCAAACCATAAGTTGCAACGATTACGATTTACTGAAACTTGTGAAAGCAATTAAGGTTGAAACCACCGAGGAATTAAATAAAAAAACGCCTTTTTTTTTAAGTTGTGAACATCTTATTGCCGAAAATGGCAGTATTTTATTCTCCTCAAACCAACTTAAAGAGCATAAAATTTCTGAATTGACCGAAAACTTTATCGTTTATGCCACCACCAGTCAATTGGTAAATACAAAAGGAGAAAGTTTAACCGGGATTAAATCACGCTATCAGGGAAATATTCCCAGCAATATTAGCTCAGTAAACAATTTTAATATAGATGCCATAGAAGAAGATTTTATGAGTTATGGCAACACAAATTCAAAAAACCTATATTTGCTGTTGTTTGAAGACCTCTAAATTATGAAATTAATTGTAAAGCGTACATTATCAGGCCTTGTTTTTGTTAGTGTTTTAATATTTTCCATTTTATTCAGTAAAATATCATTTATCTTCATTTTTTTTATCTCCATGCTGTTTTGTTTGTATGAGTTTAAAAAAATGATTCAGTTGAAAAGTATATTTCCCTATATCATTGGAACCCTTCTTTTTATTTTTGGAAACATCTTAAACGTAGAAGATGTTCCTGCAAGAATCATATTTGAATATGTGGGCGTTATGCTTTTTTTAACTATTTTCATTACTTTTGCATCAATTTTATTTGCAAAAAAGGAAGAAGTTGTGAGCCATTTGGGCAAAATTTTTCTCACCATCATTTACATTGTTGTACCATTTACTTTAATCGTACAAATTCCTTTTTTAAACGCTTCATTTAATTATGTAAACACCACTATTTTAGGCGTTTTTATTTTAATTTGGACCAGTGACACTTTTGCCTTTTTGGTAGGCAAAAATTTTGGGAAACATAAATTATTGGAACGTATTTCACCCAATAAAACAATTGAGGGTTTTATTGGCGGCATGGTTTTTACTTTTTTGGCGAGTCTGGTTTTAGCGAATCAATTTACATCCCTTTCCCAAAAACAATGGCTTGTAATTGCAGGAATTGTTAGTATCTTTGGGGTGTTGGGCGACTTAATAGAATCTATGTTTAAGAGGCAGGCAGGCGTAAAAGACAGCAGCAATTTGATTCCTGGCCACGGTGGATTTTTAGACCGGTTTGACAGTGTTATTTTTGCTGCACCATTTATATTTATTTACTTACAATTGGTTAATTAATTATGTTTCATAAAGAAGGTTTTAAAATAATAATCATCACTACTTTTATTGTAGGTTTAAGCATATTGGCTATTGATAAGTTTGTTGAATTAGATTGGCTTAACAAATTATTGTCATTATTGCTACTTGGATTTTATGTATTGATATTACAATTCTTCAGAAATCCGAAGAGACATACAGTCATAAATGATGCCCATATTATTGCGCCAGTTGACGGTAAAGTGGTTGTGATAGAAGAAGTATTCGAAAAAGAATATTTTAAGGAAAAAAGATTACAAGTTTCTATATTCATGTCACCCATAAATGTACATGTGACAAGATATCCAATCAGCGGAGAAGTTACTTACAGCAAATATCATCCAGGAAAATATTTGGTTGCATGGCATCCGAAAGCCTCTGAAGACAATGAAAGAACCACCGTTGTGATCGCCAATAAATCTGCGGGTGAAATATTGTTTCGCCAAGTTGCCGGAGCGTTGGCCAGACGTATTGTTAACTACGCAAAACCACAAATGCAAGTAATCCAAGGAAGTGATTCCGGATTTATAAAATTTGGCTCCAGAGTCGATGTTTTCTTGCCGTTAAATGCTGTGGTCAAAGTAAAGTTAAATGATACCGTTAAAGGTGGGGAAAAAATCATTGCGACACTCTAATTTTTTTTAAGACGTATTATTATGGTAAAAAAATTAGACATCGCTTTTGAAGAAGCATATAAAATTTCATCTGCTACAACCCAGAAACTACCTCCGGATGTGATGTTGCAATTGTACGCCTATTATAAGCAGGCAACAAAAGGAAGCAATTATGAGCAACCGTCAGGCGATGTAGAATTGAGAAACGCATTTAAATTAAACGCTTGGTTTCAATTGAGCCAAATTAGTGAGGATGAAGCAAAAAAAGCATATATCGATCTCGTTAATAAATATTTAAAAAACCAATAAAAAAAGACCTTTAGTAATTAAATAATAGCACTCATCTAATTTAAAATGAGTCAATCAAAAAAAAGTATCATTAAAGTTAAAACTATAACCAATTATATGATTATGAAAAAAATATATTTATTGGCACTCTTAATTATAACAGTGTCTGTTTTTTCTTCCTGTAAAAAAAATATAAAAAACGAAAATCCGCAAACTGTAAAAATGTATACAGTGATGGCCGATTCCACAAAAATTAATTGGACTGCCTATAAAACCACAGCCAAAGTGCCGGTTAAAGGGCAATTCTCGAAAATCACTGTTGAAAATGAGAAAAAAGACTCCACAGTGTTAGGCGCCTTAAACGGCTTAAAATTTAAAATACCCGTAAATAGTTTGTTTACGAATGATACCCTAAGAGACGGAAAATTAAAGAAATTCTTTTTTGGTTCGATGGAGAATACTTCAATGATTAAAGGTACTGTACATATGAATAACGAAAATACCAGCACGGTTGAATTGACAATGAACGGCATTACAAGAGAATTGCCCATTGCTTATATTGTAACTGATAATAAGGTTAGCATTATAGGCAATATGGAATTGGACAATTGGCAAGCTAAGGCCGCTTTAGAAGCATTAAATATGGTTTGTAAAGATTTGCATACAGGAGATGACGGAATCTCAAAAACGTGGAGCGATGTTAAAATTGAGGTGATTACCTTATTAAAATATGAATAACAAAAAGAAAGATATTATATTCTTTATCCATAAAAAAAAGCCTGCAATCGCAGGCTTCTTTTTGATCATCTTGTTAATAATCCAATTGTCGCAGAAAGTCTAGTTTGGCTTTCCAAATATCTAATTTTTCCTTATAAACATTGATTTGATTCCTAACATTTACAACCAGTGGATTGTCATCGGAAACATTGGATAAAAATCCGATATTGTTTTCCAATTGCTGAATTTCTTTGGAAGTTTCCTCCATTTTTCTACGTACAAAAAGCTGCTCGGAATCTAATTTTCGATAATTTTTTTGTTCTATGTAGCTATTCACCAAGTTTTCAAACTTAATCATTTCAACATCTTGCTTATCAATCGTATTTTCTTCAACAATCTTATCCAATAATTTATTGAACTTTACCTCAATATGCTTCATTTCCTGTGGCACTCTTCCCAAATCACGCCATTTTTTGACATATTCCTTAAGCGTATTGATGGTGATTTCAGTATTATTTTCGATAGTTACTTTGATCTCTGCCAAAAGTTCTTTCTTTTTACTGAAAACATCCATCTCCAATTTTGAACCTGCATCTTGTTGCTGATGAAATCTGTCAAAATAATGATTACAGGCATCTTTGAATTCCTTCCACAATTTGTCAGAATATTTTTGGGGCACGTGACCAATTTTTTTCCAGTCCAACTGAATTTTTTTCATAATTTCAGTGGCAGCATCCCAATCTTCACTGTCTTTGATGGCTTCAGCCTGCTCAATAAGCGATTTCTTCTTGTTTAAATTGTCTAAATGTTCGTGTTTAACCAGCTTAAAATAATTGTTTTTTTCAACATTAAATTTTCGAGTAGCTTCTTTATACTTTCCCCATATAAAATCGCTTTTTTCTCTTGGCACCTGTTTAATTTCGGCAAACTTATTACGCAAAATTTCCAAATCTTTAATGCTTTTTTGCCATTCAGCACGCGTTAAATTTTTTGAAGTGTCAATGGCTTCTATCTCTGCGATCACCGCTAATTTTTTCTCAACATTGCCTTCATATTTTGATTTCATGTCTTTGAAAAAATCATGGCGTTTGTCATGTACTTTTCTGGTTGCTTCACTAAATCGATCCCAAACTTCATTTCTTTGCTCTGCGGCAATCGGCCCGATATCTTCTTTCCATAGTTTATGCAAAACCTGCAATTCTTTAAAAGCGGCATTTACATCATCAGATTCTGCCAACTCTTCTGCCCTGATTACAAGTTTTAGTTTTTCTTCAAGATTATGTTTAAAATCAAGGTCACGTAAATCATTGCTTAAATGCAATAAATCATAAAAACGCTCCACGTGGTGCTGGTATGTTCTCCAGGTATCGTTGTACTTAACGCGCGGAATAAGACCAACTTTTACCCATCTGTTTTGAATATCCTTAAACATTTTATACATCGTGGCGCCTTCGGCATTGTCAATTAAATGTTTAAGCTCTTCAATTAAGCCAAGTTTGGCCTGTAAATTATCGTTTAATTGCTTTTCTTGGCTGGCATAAAACTCATTTCTTTTGATCTTAAAATCGTAAAGAATACTGTTATAAGTTGATTTTATAGGGCTGCTGAATTGAAAATCAACCAAATTCCCACCAAGTGCCAAAAATTTATCTTTTTCAACTTTTAAAAGTTCACCATATTTAATATGAAAAGCCTGTTTAATGGCGTTTACGTTATTTGTAATGCTTTGAACCTGATTTTCTTTTACAAGTTTACTTAATTCAGCCACCAAATCTTCTAAACTTAAGTCGGCATATTCTAGCATTTCAATAGCTGAATGCTCAATATTTTCTGAACTTTCGGCAATTTTGCTATCCATTTCATCAACGGCATTATTGGCTGAAGGTATTTTTTTATGCTTTAATTTTTTTTGGGTATCATCTTGAATATCGGAAACTTTTGGTGTTGAAACACTTTCAGCAATTTCATTTTCTGTCTCCTCAACAATTTTCGTTGTTGCTGTCGATTCTTCCGAAGTGATCTCTATTTGGATTTCTTCCTGAATTTCAGAAACTTGAGGTGTTAAATTACTTTCAGCGACTTCACTTTTCGCTTCATCAACAGATTCAATAGCTGAAGGCAATTCATCTTCGTTTATGTTGTTTTGGATTTCTTCCTGAATTTCAGAAACTTGTGGTGTTGAAGTAATTTCGTCAACTGGCAATTTGTTGTCATCGTCTAACATATAAAAATGTTTAAGGTTCGTTAATTATATTCATTAATAATTTTAAAAACAGCACTTTACCTAAAGACCGCTTCTTTATGAGATGTGAATTTTAATGAAAAGTTGCGTAAATTTAAGGAATTCTTTTTACGAATTCCATATTTCCCAAGCTTTTTCCGCTTGCAATTCAAGCATTTCCAATCCGTTTTTGATACTTGCTCCCTGTTTTTTTCCATATTGTAGAAATTTGGTTTCCGCAGGATTGTAAATCAAATCATACAACAAGTGTTTGTCTGATAAATATTGATATGGTATTGTCGGCGCGTTTTCAATATTTGGGTGCGTTCCTACTGGCGTGCAATTGACAACAATTGTATGGTCATTCATAATTTCAGCATCCAACATTTCATAAGTAACCAAGTTTTCTGCCTCATTTCTTGAAACAAATTTAAAGTCAATATTTAATTTTTTAAACGCATAGGCAATAGCCTTTGATGCGCCTCCAGTTCCAAGAATTAATGCCTTTTTGTGATGGATTTTCAGCAAAGGTTCTATTGATATTTGAAAACCGTAGGCATCGGTATTGTATCCAACTAGCTTATTGTCATCAGTTACTTTAATGGTATTTACCGCGCCAATTTTTTGGGTTTCAGCATCAACCTCATCTAGATATTTAATAATGGCTTCCTTGTACGGAATGGTAACATTCAATCCCCTAAATTCATCTTCCCGATGGTATAATAAAAAAGGAAATTCTTCTATTTCAGGAATGTCGAAATTATAATATTGATAATTAGTCAAACCCAGTTTTTTAAATTTTTCCTGAAAATAATTCCGGGAAAAAGAATAGGAAATAGCCTTTCCTATAATTCCAAATTTAGTGCGATTATTCATTGTTGTATTCTTTATGTTCAGATCCATATTTATCTATTAACAGCACCAGTAAGGCACCAACAAAAATGAAGAATATGGCAATCCAGGTTTCCTGCTGTGAAAAATCTGGAAAATACCTTTTATAATTTTCAATCACTTTATCACCATTGATATCGACCAATGTTTTTCCGTCAATAATTTTATAAACCACCTTTTTCCAAGGCCAAACAATACCTAAAGAACCAGTAATAAAACCAATAATTATTGCGGTAACTATTTGGTGCCATCGTTTTAATACAAAACCTAGAATATGGGAGGTGACCACCAAACCAAAACCTGAACCGAGCGTAAACACAGCAATAATTTTAAGGTATCTTATTCGTTCGGCACTTTCCATAAAACTAAAATCGCCCGTAAAAACATCAACAAAAGTTTTATACAGCATGGTTACGGAGTCTACCAAAAGCAATACATAATTCCCCATTAAAATAAGGATAAACGATCCCGAAAGTCCGGGCAGCGTCATACCGGTAACGCCAATTATTCCGCAGAAAAACACAAACCACAAATTGTCGTTTTCCTTGGCAGGATTCATAAAACTAATGGCAATTCCTATCAAAATCCCGAAAATCATAGCAATAATATTGCTTCTCTTCCAGTCATTAAAATCTTTTGAAATATAGTAAATTGAGCCAATAATCATCCCGAAAAAGGAACTCCAAACGTACAGTTCATAATGCCTTAAAAAATAATCCAGCAACAGTGAAACGCTAAAATAACTAAAAACACTTCCGCCCATAACAAGCAATAAAAATGTTCCGTTTACATAATAATAAAAACTTTTAAACCGTCCGTTGATAAGCAACAAAAACGCTTTATAATTTATTTTTCTAAACGAATAAATCAACTCTTCATAAAAGCCAAACACAAATGAGACCATCCCGCCAGACACGCCGGGAACTTTGTTTGCAGCACCCATTGAAAGTCCTTTCATAAAAAGGAAAAACTTGTCGGAAAAGCTGCGGTTTTGTGCCATATATTTATTATACTTTATTTGAAATGTTTGCCAATTTTTCCAACAAAATAATCACTGCAAAACCTGTTATTAACAAAATAATGGCCATTATTAATTGAGGATCTCCCTGATAGGAAAAAGGTGAAACACTTTGTTCATTAAAAGGAATTTTCACGCCGTGGGAATTTACGCGCCAGGTCAGGGTTTCTTTCCAAGGCCAAATTTTGTTTAACGAGCCCAAAATAAAACCTGTTAATACCGCCAAGGTATAATTTTTATGATGGTCAAACAGCCAACGCAAAACTTTTGAAAACGACAATAATCCAACAACGGCACCAATGGCCACAACACCAATTAATTTGATGTCCCTATTGTGAATGGCATCCAATACAGGTTTGTAAGCGCCCAAGAGCACCAAAATAAATGAACCTGAAATACCAGGTAAAATCATAGCACAAATGGCCAAAGCACCCGCAAAAAAGTAAAATAACAGCGAAGAACTTTCGGAAATTGCAGGATGTAACGTTGTGATAAAATAGGCAGCTAAAGCGCCGATTATAAACAAAATTATGATAGGGACATTCCATTTAGCAATTTGTTTGCCAACATATAAAATACTTGCCAAAACCAGTCCGAAAAAGAAGGACCAAACCAAAATCGGTTTGTTTTCGAGTAACCAGGATATAAGTTTTGCCAATGAAACAATGCTTATAAAAATTCCCGACAAAAGCGCCAATAGGAAATTACCGTTTATTGCTTTCCAGGCAGCTTTAAAACCTTCCTTTTTCAACAATTTTAAATTGGCCATATTTATGGCACTTATTGAGGACAGTAATTCTTCGTAAATACCAGAAATAAAGGCGATTGTTCCTCCGGAAACACCCGGAACAACGTCGGCTGCACCCATGGCAACACCTTTAAGTAAAATGATGAAGTAATCAGTGAATTTTCTTTGTTGCATTTGTCGATAAAGGTTATAGGGCAAATGTAACATTTTATAATGAAACTAGCATTTCAAATTTTGAAGCACAAAGAAATTATTAATGGCGAACAGCAGTAGTTACCGTTAAAAAAATAAAATTAAAACAGATGAAATTTATTTGTATTGCTTTATTATATCCTTTACTTTTTGCAGTTTGTAAACTTCAGGAAACAGTTCTTTAATGATAGAATGGTATTCATAATCTATGGCCAATGCATCTTTTAAATGCATGGTTGCTTTTGGATAATTTTTAAATTTAAAATACAAACTGGCAAGCCTGTATTCTATTTCCGCAAAATCGTCGAAATACAATTTAGCTTTCAATAAATTTGTTAAAGCATCTTCATATTCACCTAAAAAACAGAGTACATCACTCAACCCAACCCAAATCACCAAATCAAGATCCTGCAATAAAATACATTGTTGAAATGCAATTACCGCCTCTTCAAAATAGTTGAGTTTTAACGTAATTTCGGCATATTTTCGCCAATATACTGAATTTGACTCATCAATTTCAATGGCTTTATTTAAATAAAATAAGGCCTTGTCATATTTTTTGCCTTTAATATGCAAATTGGCAATGGCAATCCAGCCTTTGTCCAATAGAGGATCTTCCTGAACGGCCTTTTTGTAATATTTTAAGGATAAAGTCGATTTTTTTAATTTTTCATAACATTCCCCAATTCTAAAAAAAACGAATGACGTTGGATCATCAAATTTTATGGTAATCTTATAATTTTCTATGGCTTCTTCAAAACGACCTAATTCTTCCAAAGTTTTTGCCTTTTCAAGGTAAGCGCCCACAAAATATTCATCAATTAATACGGCAAAATCAAAAGCACGCAGCGCTTCAGTGTATTTTTCAACAATAAAATATTGTCTTCCCAACTGGTGCCAGGCAATTTCGCAGTATGGATCTTTGTTGATATAGCTGTTCAAATATTCGGCCGCTTCTATATGTTTATTTTGCATATCGAAGCAATAAATCACGTTATAAAGTGCTGAATAATCTTCAATATCGGCTTCCAGACATTTTGAAAAATTGGATAGGGCTTCATCAAAATCATCTAAATACAAATATTCCATTCCAAGCAATGAAAAAATATCAGCTTCATCTTCAGTATAATCCAATGCAATTTTTAACAAGGTTATGGCCTTAAAATGATTGTCCTTTTTAGAAAAGATACTTGCCTGCTGCACATAAATTTCATCATTGGCAGGTTCTATGGCCTGTAATTCTTTTAACAATGCTGAAGCCTTGTCATATTCTTCATCAAAAATCAACAATTCTGCCCGCAATAATTTTAACATCACAGAATTTGGATGTTGCTTTAGTCCTAAATTAATTGCTTTTTTCGCTAAAGAATTTTTGCCGGAGTCTAAATAATAATGCACAATTTCCTCAAACTCAACGGAGTCGAAAAAATAAACACTATTGGTTTTTAGCATTGATTCAAATTTTGAAAGTGGTATGTTATTTTCTTTTGGAGTTAAAGCCATAATAAAAGTTGCCTAATTAGTGCTACATTAAAATTACGGGAACAAAGTAAGTTATTAAAAATAACTTCTAAATGTTTTTAACAAATTAATTAACAAAATGCTTTATATTTGTATTCCAAACAATGTTTGGTACATTATGAGTAAAAAAATACTGCTTAGCTCAAAAGAAATTCACATCATTTTACACAGATTGGCCTGTCAATTAATTGAGAATCATACCGATTTCGAAAATACCGTGCTTATTGGAATTCAGCCAAGAGGCACTTATTTGGCCGAACGTCTGGTTTCCATTTTGGAAAATGATTACCAAATTCCAAGCGTGAAATTAGGCTTGCTGGACATCACTTTTTACCGCGATGATTTTAGACGGCGGGATACGCCCTTGGAAGCAAATAAAACCAATATCAATTTTATTGTTGAAGATAAAAAAGTGGTTTTTATTGATGATGTGCTTTTTTCTGGAAGAAGTATTCGTGCCGCACTAACCGCCATTCAATCGTTTGGAAGACCCTCAGAAATAGAACTTTTGGTATTAATCGACAGAAGATTTAGCCGCCATTTACCCATTCAGCCAAATTACAGAGGAAGTCAGGTCGATGTTTTTGATGAAGAAAAAGTATCGGTACACTGGCAAGAAAGAGATGGTAAAGATGCCGTATATATTGTAAATAAATAATTAACTATGAGTCAGTTAAGCGTAGAGCACCTTTTAGGAATTAAACATATAAATAAGGCTGATATTGATTTAATATTTAAAACAGCCGACCATTTTAAGGAAGTAATCAACAGGCCCATTAAAAAAGTGCCTTCGCTTCGCGACATTACCATTGCCAACCTGTTTTTTGAAAACAGCACAAGAACAAGGCTCTCCTTTGAACTGGCTGAAAAAAGGCTTTCTGCCGATGTGGTTAACTTTTCGGCAAGCCAGTCTTCCGTCACCAAAGGTGAAACCCTTATTGATACCGCCAACAATATTTTATCCATGCAAGTTGATATTATTGTGATGCGGCACCCAGCCGTTG
>ERZ1284729.70-NODE-70-length-17021-cov-25.280090_pt1 | contig 17021 bp, 11 predicted proteins | sample MGYA00454602_ERZ1284729 | MGnify/ENA primary metagenome ERZ1284729 (study PRJEB36292, sample SAMEA5787381) | metagenome | biome: Arctic soil; feature: perennial spring outflow channel; material: sediment | place: Canada | collected 2017-07-08 | depth 0.05 m ... | reverse complement strand
CAAACTTTTTCTGAACAAAGGCAATTCTTTACGGAAGGAGTAGATCTTTTTTCCAAAGGAGACCTGTTCTTTACCCGAAGAGTTGGAGGAGCACCCAGCAAAAGTCCGGTGACCTCGGAGAATGAAGAAGTGGTATATTTTCCGGAATCGGTGAAGGTGCTAAATGCTATTAAGGTTTCTGGAAGAACTGCAAAGGGTCTGGGTTTGGGGTTCCTTAATTCATTCACTGAAAAAGCAGAAGCTACCATAGAAAATACAGTTACCGGAGACAGAAGGAAGCAGGTGGTAGAGCCATTTACCAATTATAACATCGTGGTGGTAGACCAGCAATTTAACGGGAATTCCTCTGTTGGGATCATCAATACCAATGTAACCCGGGATGGTTCTTTTAGAGATGCCAATGTTACCGCACTTACTTCCAGCATTATGAATAAGCGAAATACCTATCAGGTGCGGGGTGATCTTAAACTGAGTAATGTCAACCTGGAGTCTGGTATGGAAACTGGATTTAGCAGTTTTGTTGCTGCACGTAAGGCACATGGAAATTTAAGATATAGTGTAGATCACAGTTATGCCGATACGAAATACGATCCTAACGATCTTGGTTTGCAGTTTAGGAACAATTATAACGATTTTGGAATCGACATTAATTATCGAACTTTTGAGCCATCCGGGAAATGGAACCGTTACTTCTCCAATTTCTATGTGAACTATACCAGACTGGCAAACCCTAGTACCTTTACAGGCCTTGGAATTGGGTTAAGCACGAATGGTTCAACCAAAAAATTGAATGAAATGGGCTTCAACATAAATCTAAAACCAGGGAAACAATACGATTATTTTGAGCCAAGAAAAGCGGGAAGTTATTTTATTACAGAAAATGGAGTAAACCTGAATGGTTGGTGGCAATCCAACAACAATAAAAAGGTAGCATTAAGTGTCAATATAGGAGCAGAAACGCTCCTGGAAGATGGTCGTGATTACTTTAATTATTGGTTCGGACTTGGGCCTCAAATACGCTTTAACGATAAATTTATGATCTCTTATTTCTTCTCCAGAGATTACTACACCGGAGATAGAGGTTATGTTACCCAGGTGGACGAAGATGTAATTTTTGGAGACCGCCAGCGAGAAGAGATCGAGCAAACCGTACGTGCGGGTTACAACTTTAACCCCTATCACTCCTTATCACTAAGCCTTAGAAATTACTGGGGAATTGTGAGATATGATGAGCCATTGTTTAGTTTGAAGGACAATGGGCGGGTTACAAGCACAACAGGTTATACCACCACGAACATCCCTAAAAACCCGGATATCAATTTTTCCACCTGGAATTTCGATCTTGGCTATTCCTGGCAATTTGCACCAGGAAGTTTTGTGACTGCACTTTACCGTAACCAGTTGTTTAATTTTGATTCTGAGGCCCGGGATTCATATACCAAAAGTATCGAAACCTTGTTCAGGCAACCTATTAACAATGTGTTCTCTTTAAAACTTCAATACTTTTTAGATTATAATCAAATCTCCGGCTTGTTTAAGAAACAATAACTCAAAACCTCCAAATATCAAATTCTAAATGCAGTGAGATGGATTTTCAAGTCGGAATATTAACTTATTTTACCGATGCTGGTGTTTTTATTTCAGACCACAATGAAGGGTTTGTCGATCTAACTGGAAGAAAACAAATTACTTGATCATTTTGGTTATTCACTTATAAAAAACCCTGCCCAACCTAACCGTCAAACAGCAGAAAATAACCGCGGCCGTTGCAAATTACAAACCGATGTTGCAACAGAGCAAGTAACCGTGAAGCATTGTTTCAATACCTTTACCAGTATTAAAAAAAATAGCTAACTTTCCACTTCGGATCTTCCCCTACTTTGATCCTGTTTATAAAAACTAAACCCACCTTCATTTATAAATGGCAAAAGAAGACATTGATTATGAAAAAGAATTCTGGGATGCAGCGAACGATTTAAAGAGGTAGGCGGGAGAAAAATATATTTAAAAATTCGAGGCAATCCCGCCTGAATGATTCGGGTTGGCCCCGGGAAATTAAACCATCAATGATGGATTAAATAACTACAATGACAAAAAAGGTAGGAGAAAATAATAAAGCTGAAACAGGCAAGGCTCTAAATAATTCCATCTTAAATTTCCTGGAATTCAAATTCCCTACGGCAGATCAGAAGAAAGCATTACTTGCAATGGCAGAATTTGTTTCCAAAGACAATTTTCAGGACTTCCTTATTTTAAGTGGTGCCGCCGGTACAGGTAAAACTTCCATTACCACAACTTTAATTCAGTTCCTCAATTCCAAAGATATAAACTATAAAGTTGCGGCGCCTACGGGAAGAGCGGCAAGAATTTTGGGAAAAAAATCCAGAACCACAAGCTCTACAATACATTCGCTCATTTACAACACAGAATCCGATCCTAATACAGGAGAAGTTTTTTTTAAACTTAAACCTAATCCTGTAAAGGAGCGTACGATTTATATACTGGATGAAGCTTCCATGATCTCCACAATTGTAACAGAAGATGAAGCTAGTCTTTTTGTTAGCACCAATTCATTACTGAATGATCTTGTTAAATTCATTAAGGACGGTAATCTCCTAAACAAAATGATCTTATTAGGGGACAGGAATCAGCTTCCTCCCATTCAGGAATATTTTTCCAAGGCATTATCTAAAGAATATCTTATAAAGAAATATGGTCTCGAAGGAAATGCATACCAACTCACAGAAGTGAAACGCCAGCAAAAGGATAGTTACATATTGAAGAATGCAGTGGCTTTACGGGAATCTATAGACAACGATATGCCTGCCGAGGAACTTACAAATATAGAGAAGCAACCTATGAGAACTGCAGCCCTAAATTATATCGCTGAATACAAAAAGGACGGATTTGAAAACAGCATTTCAATTGCCGCAAGCCACAAGATGAACAAAGTTTTCAATGAATTGGTGAGAGCTTATCTTTTTGGGAGAAATGCACCGCTCCTTATGGTTCAGGATTTACTTCTTGTAACACAAACCTGGCGAAGGGGTGCTAAAGAATTATATAGTGGAGATCATATCATAGTTTCAGAAATAGATCTTGAAAAGGCTGAATATGTTTCCGGGTTAACCTTCGCACCTATAAAATTGCGCTACAAAAATTTAAAAGATCAGGAAGAAATAATCGATGATTATCTTCTTTTAGAATGCATCACACATCCTAAAGGACTTAAAGCAGCACAGGAACGTCGCCTGAGATCTGAAAGATTCAAAGCCAATAAAACATATCAAAAAACCGGGATGCCCGGGGATGACAAATATGTAGGAGCTATAAGAACTACCTACGGTTATTCCATTACCTGCCATAAAGCACAGGGAGGCGAATGGAAGAAAGTGTATCTCAATGAGTTTTACATGCCAAGTTTAAGATATCAGTATACGGCCATCACCAGGGCGAAAGAGGAGCTGATTTTGTATTGAAAAGATAAGTAATCGCAAACCTTTGAACCCCAAATGTTTTAAATTATGCGTTGGGATGGGCATTTTTAAATACTTTTCGTCTTTAATATTCTTTTAAATTGGCCATAATGTCTTACAATCCTATCTAAATATTCTTTATCCGAAAATAATATTTGAATAAACATTTTAAAAATCCTATCTGATATAACAGATTGTATCACTCTTTGCACGAAGCGACGAAAACTTTCCTTAAAAGTGTCTAATTAGGAATATTAAATGCAAATAATTTTTTACTGGAAAGTTTATCAAACCAAAAAACTGGAACAAAAAGCAATAACTAATCTTTTATTTATCTCTATATTTATTATAAGCATTAATAATTATCTGGTAAACAAATGATTAGGTATCGACTTGCAAATTTTGAGGATAATCAACAATTATTAGAATTAACCAATTCTGTAGGAATGCCTGGTAAGATGGCGTTACGTATAGATAGGCATCCGGATTTTTTCAAACTAAACATCTTGCGGGGAGAAACTAAAGTTTATGTGGCCCTCGAGGATACTAATATAGTGGGCTCTATTTGTGTTTCAGATCAAATAGTATTCATAAATAAAAAACAACATCCACTTTATTACATAAGCGACTTTAAAGTTGCGAGAACCCACAGAAATATTGGTATTGGACTTCAATTAACCAATATGGTTGTTAAGTATTTGGAAAATAAAAATGCAGATTTCGCATTTCTAAATGTATCAAAAGGGAATAAACGACCCTTTGTGTTTTTTAATGATAGAGGGCACTATACCGATTTTCAAAACATAGGCACATTTATAACATTTCAATATATAGGATCCAATAAGAAATTATCGAATAGAAAATATAAGATTGAATTAGCTAAAGGAACCAGTGAAGTCATTGAATTTTTAAACAATTATTATTCACAATATGAATTAGCCAATGTTATTACAAATGATAAAATTAAAGACTCAGATTTGTATGTAATAAAGGAACAAAACCAAATTCTTGCGGTGATGTCTATTATTGATACTATGGAGATGAAGCAAAATGTGGTGTTAAAAATGCCGTGGCATTTAAAAGGGATTATTGAATGCATTAATGTGTTTTGTAAATTGTTTCAATTATCAAAACTTCCGAAGGAAAGTGAGCCTGTAAAAATGCTCTATATTAAATATTTGGCAGTAAAGGAGTATGACAAAACCCTAATATCTGCTCTTATTTCATTTGCAAGACAACTCGCTTATGATAAGTCTTATTCGTTTGCTTCCATAAGCTCGCATGAAAATGATATTTTACTTAAAAAATTACCCAAGTATATGAGGTTTACATTCCAATCTGTAGGAGTGTTGGTAAGTATGAAAGACAGTGAACAACATATAGAATTAATTAAAAAAGGAGTGCCATATCGGGATTATTCAGCAGTTTAGCAATATAAATTTGTAAAACACTAATTATGGAAGCAACCAATAACCAATTTAAAAGCATAGAGGAATTCAACGTGATTTCAGATGTTTTTTCACAAGTAATCACAGGAGAGCTTATCGGGATGTCCAATTTCGCATCGTTGTCAGGCACCATAGACGATCCACATGAAAAAATGGAAGCAGTAGAGCATGCCGATAGTGAACGTCAACATGCAGAAGGATTTCTAGCTTATTCAAATAAAATGGGTTTAAATGTCAATATTAATTTGGATGGAGAGTATTGGAGAAGCGTACGTGAAGTGTTTTTGTGTTATGCAGAGAAAAATGACTTTATTGCATGTCTTATTATTCAGGAGATAATGTTGGAAGCTTTTGCTGTATCTATGTATACTGATGTAGGAAATGCATTAGGAGATGAAGCAGGTAAATTATTTCTTTCAATAGCTGATGAAGAAAAAGGACATATGGACCATTCCACAGAAATATTGCGTGAAGCCTTGCAAAAAAATCCGGTTGAATTTATAGATAAATTTGAAAAAATTCATTTTGACTGCATGACGATACTTGCCCAATTTTCCGCTACTACAGATTTGAGAGGTCATTGTGGGGTCTGCAACGGTGACTGTATGAAACTTTCATTAAAACACATTGGTTTAGACGTTGTAACTATGCGTGGCAATGCATTAGCACTTTATGCCAAAGCCTTAGATAATATTGGGATACCCGGGGAGAAATCTATATTGTGGATCGCCAATCTACCAGCCTAATACAGAATTAAAATGATCTATAAACATAAGATTTTAGAGTTGCCATTATATTTAGGAATGAGTGCCCTTTATATCATTCCTAAATTAATAATCTCACCATTTCTATATGTGGCCAAGGTCTTAGGTTTACGCTCTTCACTTCCAACGCGAATAGATTCATCTATAAATAGAGTTGTATTGCCTTTAACAGAGAGTTCAGATAGCGTTGAACGATTAGATGTCAAGCCAAAATTAAAAAAAGGAGATAGGTTGCCATCTGTGCAATTAAAGTTTTCAAATGGGAAAACTGATTTGCTAAATGAATACACAAAAAAACCATTGCTCGTAATTTTTGTTCGTGGTAGCTGGTGTTCCTATTCACGACTACATTTAGCAGATTTAATGTCTCATAAAGACCAGTTTGAAAATGCCGGTATTAAATTATTAGCAATTACGGGGTACCAGGATCAGGAATGGTGGCGTTCAAATGGAATTGACATTCCAATGTGCGTAGATCCTGAAGGAGATATATTTAAGACTTTTGGGGTGCAAATTGATTCCTGGATGGAATATGCCTGGGGGCGTATCCTGCCACACGAATCGGTTTTCCTTTTCGATGAGAATGGAATTTTGACATTTAGTGATGTACGCAAAGTTAACAGTATCCTTCCGGGTCAGCGATTTTTGGGGAGTACTGCTTTATTAGGGAATGTCAATACATAATTAATAATCTAATGTTTGTAAATAATAATCAGGAACAATTAGACTTTGCTGTTATTGGCCACCAGGATAGTTGGCCAAATATAGAGGCATTTATTAACGGGATGAGATCTGCTGATGTAGGTAATTTATCACCCGAACAAATTAAAAACACTTTTTGTTTTATACCTCCCAGAAGTATTTTTAAAATGAAAGTACGATCAAAAACGGGTGCTTTAATAAATGGTGTTTATATAGAGACTTTTATCGATCCAGATAAATTAGGGACGCAATATTTAAGGGCCAACATAAAAAAGGTCAATGAGGCAATAACAGTAGCTCAAAACCTTAATGCTAAAATTATAGCTCTTGGCGGTTTTACATCTATTGTGTTAGAAGGTAATTTAAATGCATTTAATACTTCGAAAACAAAGATCACAACAGGAAATTCCCTTACTTCTGCTTATATTTTAAAAGGAATTGAAAGAGCATCGGAGAAATTCAATATTGAATTAAAATCGAGTAATGTTTTAATCATTGGTGCTACGGGAGATATTGGTATGGCCTGTACAAATTATTTGAAAGGGAAAGTAAAAAGTTTGTTGTTATGTGCAAGAAATAAAAGACGGTTAGAAAATTTTTCATGCGAAATTTCAGAAGGAGGTTATTCGGTAAAATATGATACAGATCTATATCGATTAATATCTCAGGCAGATATTATTATTAGTGCTGCTAGCTCTAATGAAATAGAGATTGAAAATTATAAAAAACCTGTTATGATTTGTGATGCTGGTTACCCAAAAAACCTGGAACTAAAAATTGACGAGATGGAGGGCATCTCTTTATTTCATGGAGGAATGGGTCAAATAGGCTATGGATATGATTTTATCCCAGACTATACAAAACACTTTTACCGATATCCATCACCACACATTGGTCATGGCTGCATACTTGAAGCTGTTGTCCTGGCATTTGAAAATAAATTTGAAAATTATTCAAGCGGTAAAGGAAACATAAGTGTTCAAAAAATTGACGAAATCTATGCAATGAGTATAAAGCACGGAATAGAAATAGCGCCTTTTTATAATTCAAAAGGATTATGGGCATAATCAGGTTATAGTTTCTAAAATGAAGACATGTCAATGACATCTGAAAATACCAAGCACCCTAAAATTGAACGGTTAAAAAGAAATATGTTTTTTCGCAATACACGACGGGTATTAAATAATCCTGTAGCTTTTTTAGGCGATTTGGCTAAAAACTATGGACCAGTAGTGCGTATAAATATTGCTGGAAAAAAATATGTTATCCTCCAGGATCCTGAATTTATAAAACATGTATTATCAGAAAACCATAGAGCTTATAGTAAATTTGGTATAACTAAAATACTTCGTCTTTTTTTTGGCGAAGGACTGGTTACATCCAATGGAGAGTTGTGGATCAAGAAAAGACGGCTTATACAACCTGCTTTTCACAAACAAAAGTTAGCACATTTTCTTAATATTATTAATGAAGAGACAAGTATTTTTATTCAAGAGCTTGACAAATTACCATCCGGAAGTCAGTTAAATATGAGTCGTGAAATGTTACAATTAAATGTTTCAATTGTAAACAGATCTCTATTTAGTAATGCGAATAAGGAGGAGATGGAGTCTATGATAGTAGTTTTAGAGGATCTTACCAACTATGCCACTAAATGGATGAGGAGCATCATCAAAATACCGATAAGCTGGCCTACACCAACAAATATCAAATTTCATAAAAACTGTGAAGAATATGATCGTATAATTTACGCAATGATTGAAAGAAGGAAGGTCTATAAAAAAGAAAGTACACTTCCACCACATAACGATTTGTTGGATATGCTATTGGATTATGTTGACGAGGACTCTAATGACGAAATGACTGATAAGCAATTGCGGGATGAAATAACAACAATGTTTATGGCTGGTCATGATACGACCGCTCAAACATTAAGTTGGATTTTCTACGAACTTGCTAAAAATAAAGAAATTAGCAGAAAGTTAAATCGAGAAGTGGCAGACATATTAAACGAGGAATTGCTAAAATTTGAGGACATATCTAAATTGGTTTACACTAATAAAGTTATAAAAGAAGGGATGAGGCACTATCCATCTATAAGTGCAATACAGCGTAGACCATATAAGCAAGATGTATTTAAAGGCATAAAATTCAAGGCATCAACACATATTTTAATCAATATTTATGGTATGCACCACCATCCTAAATATTGGGATTCTCCTGAAATATTTAATCCGGAACGATTCACGGCTGAGGCTGAACAACAAAGACCAACATTTGTATATCTTCCTTTTGGAGGAGGCCCAAGGCGATGTATTGGAAGCAATTTTGCAACAATTGTTATGCAGGTGGTAGTAAGTCGTTTGCTTAAAAGATTTGAATTTGATGTTCCAAAAGGATATAAGCCTGAAATTGTGCCTAATATTACCATTAAACCTAAAGATGGAATTCCTTTAATATTGCGAAAAGTGAAATTAAAAAATTAGAACAATTGAATTCTACAAGAATACCAAGTCTTTTAAAGATATTTTCTGAAGAATTAGAATGAATATTGGCGCTAATATTAAAAGTCATTACGGTTCAAATGATGCCATATTGAGCTAAACAATATTTTGGTTAATTCAATGGAATGTCTGCCTGTTCCACATCCCACATCCAGCAACTTTAATGAATTGTCCCGGTTGAGTTCCTTTTCGATAAAATCACATTCCCCGATGGTACCCTGGGTAAAAACCTGCTGGTCGTATTTATTTCCGAAGTTTTCAAAAACAACTTCATACCATTGGCTCTTGTCCATTGTTAAAAGTATTATGCGAACTGCATTTACTGCAATTATCTCTTAATGCTTCCACTTGCCCAACACCGGTGATACTACCGCTTGCTGCAACTGACTAATACCTGGGTCAAGTCAAGAGTAGATACTAAAATAAGCATTTTTAACGGGTTTTAGGGGCAGAGCAGAAATTAGGGTTTACTGGATCCATCCTATAACCTCGACGAAGAGAAGGGTAAAACGTGATTTAAATATTATCTTTAGCGTATTAATTAGATATATTATGATCTTACGACTTATCGTTATTGCAAGCTTTTTCTTTTTCACCTCTTCTTATTCCCAGTCTGAAGTCTATGAGCTAAGGGTATATGACATGCAATTTAGCACCTCAGCAAACATTCTTCATGATTATTTGAAGGACGCTCTTATCCCGGCATTGAATCGGCAGGGATTGGAGAATGTGGGAGCTTTTGAAGAAAGTGGGGAAGCCTTACCAAAAAAAATCTATCTCTTAATTCCGTATAAAAACATGCAGGCATATCTGGACGTTTCCGATGGTCTTGAAGATGACGATCAATTTAAATCAGCAGCGGAAGTTTACCGAAACACTCCACCCGATAAAATCCCATTTGAGAGATATGAAAGTAGTTTTATAAGATCCACCTGGGGCTTTCCAAATCTCGTGAAACCGGCCGATGATTTGGATCAATTTGAATTGAGAATCTATGAAAGTTATAATGAAGATGCACTGCGCCGAAAACTAAAAATGTTCAATGAAAATGAATTTGAAATTTTTGAGGATGCAGGACTGCGTACAGTTTTCTTCGGAAAAAATATCTCCGGAGATCAAATGCCTTCGTTAACCTATATGCTGGCCTTTAAGGATAAAGAGAAGCATCAGGAGTCCTGGGCAAAGTTTGGTCAGCATCCAGACTGGCAGCGCATTTCAAACCTGAAGGAATACACCAATACGGTATCTGACATAACAAGGATATTTTTAAAATCCCTGCCATATTCTCAATTGTAGTGTGGGATTGATTCAATAAAATTGTCATAATAGTTTATTTATCTGCGTGGCAAGTATGGCATCATGTAAAGTTCTTTGTTTTTTGTGTCGAGCCTTTTCACATCCCAACACGTTGGGACACAACACAACTTCATTATAAGGCATAAAAAAAGCCCTAATTTCTTAGAGCTTATTTGCAATTTGCGGTCTGGACGAGACTCGAACTCGCGACCCTCTGCGTGACAGGCAGATATTCTAACCAACTGAACTACCAGACCGTTGCGTTATTGCGAGTGCAAATATACAGTAGTTTTTATATTGCACAAACATTTTTTTGAATTTATTTACTGAAATAGCACCGCTTAACCTCCAAATTTTTGTCTCTCAATAAGATAGGTGGTTAAAATTTTTTCAAAATTTTCTCCTATATCTGCCTGAACATATTTAATCCGGTATTTTGCACACTGTAATTTAAGTGCTGTAACATAATTTGCCACGGTTTCCCGGTAAGAATCCTTAAAATTATCGGCATACAAGTCGATTTGGGACCCGGTTTCCACATCGGTAAATCGCCTGGGGACATTGTCAAAATCAAAATCGAGCTCTGTTTTTTTATCGATTACGTGAAAGAGTACCACTTCATGTTTATTGTATTTCAAATGTTTTAAAGCTTCAAACAATTCAGCTTCTTCCTTGTCCTCCTGAAACATATCCGTAAATAAAAAAATCAGGGAGCGCCGTTTTAACTTTTCTGCGATTTGATGTAAATAGGTGTAGCTGTCGGTGGTTTTGTTTTTAACGGGATTGCTCAAGATAGTATTCAGTTCACTCAACAACATCCTGTGATGCCGCTCACTTCCCTTTTCCGGGGAATAATATTCATAAGTGTCACTGTAAATGCTTAATCCCACCGCGTCCCGCTGACGCTTTAATATATGCATCAGGGAAGCGGCAGCCAGTACAGAAAAACCAATCTTATTGAGAGAATCCCGGCTGAAGCTCTTTGTTTCGGGAAAATGCATGGATGCAGAATTATCAAGGATAAGGTGGCAACGTAAATTGGTTTCCTCCTCATACCGTTTTGTATAGAGTTTATCGGTTTTGGCAAATAATTTCCAATCGATATGCCTTGTGCTTTCACCGTTATTATAGATCTTATGTTCGGCAAATTCCGCAGAAAACCCATGAAACGGACTTTTATGCATTCCGGAAATAAAACCTTCCACTACCTGCCTGGCTAATAGCTCCAGATTGGTAAATCCACCCGATTTATGTACTTCCTGTTGTAAATCCATTATTCTCCTTTTCAAAGGTTTTTAATTTTTACTAAGATAAATTATTCTTTAGAAAGAGATGTAAGGAGAATTGCCACCAATGCACGAATAATTAAATATGAAGATTTGCCTGCCGGCAATGGAAAAACATTAATGCATTCGTGGCTAAAATTTTAATTCTATTTATCTGAAAATTGGCAACAAAAAGGCCCGGCATTTACACCAGACCTTTTAAAACTATTTTTCTTCCAATGCTTCAGCGTACGTGCTAATTAAACATCCAGAAGAGAATTAACATGAATGCAAGAATAATTAAATATGAATATATGCCGGTACAATTACTTATTTCACCAAGCTACCTATAGAAAAACATTCGTGCATTCGTGGCTAAAATTTCAATTCTATTTATCTTAAAATTGGCAACAAAAAAGGCCCGGTAATTACACCAGACCTTTTAAAAACTATATTTTTGTTCTACTACAACAACGCATCCAATGCCTCAGCATATGTATTTTTAGGGGCTACACCAACCTGGCGGCCTACTACTTCTCCATTTTGAAAAATCAATACAGTTGGAATATTTCTAACTCCGTATTTCGCTGCAAATTCCTGATTTGCATCTACATCAAGTTTTCCAACAACTGCCTTTCCTTCGTAATCTTTGCTTATATCTTCTATTATTGGTCCAACCATTCTACATGGTCCACACCAGGCCGCCCAAAAATCAACCATTACAGGCTTATCACTTTTAAGTACGGTCTCTTCAAAATTAGCATCTGTTATCTCTAAAGCCATAATATTTATTTTTTCTTATCAATTAATATGTAAAAATAGTCAATTATTTCAGCAAACCTTACAATGCATATCACATTTCATTATATACACATTACAAGTACCTATTTTTCTACAAACCTTTTTTCTGAATGTTTTCAATTTATAATGAAATGCTTTCTAATTCAGTTTATAAACCACCTGCTCTACTTCCAAAGCATCCAGCAATTCCTGCGAAATTCTCACCTTTTGTTTTTTACTGGACATACTCACTTTTACCATATCCTTCATTTCATACACTATAAAGTTCAAAATGTGATCTCCCCGGTGTGCCCTGAAAATATCTTTTAAAGAATCGATTTGTTCTTCCTTTATATGGTTTATATCAAGCTGAATGGTAAGTTTCCTTGCGTACATATCCATAATGTCATGCAACAACTGAAAATTATTGAACTGAAGTCTTGGATCTCCTTTACTTCCTGTTTCCCGATTTGTCCAGCCTTCCTTCACAAAGGCTTTTATATACACAAAACTATTGGGAACCAGAAAATGCTGGAATTTTAGATACTCCTCTCCAAAAATCCGGAATTCATAAGAATCCCAGTAATCTTCTACGGTAAATGATGCCCAGCCTTTCCCCATTTTGGAAACGCGGTGTTGCACTTCTGAAACAACACCTCCAAAAGCCATTTCCCGATTGATGAAATTTTCAAGATTTGTAAAATCTGAAACTTTCGCGGTACAGAAATAATTCATCTCTGCCCTGAAATCATCCAGCGGATGTCCGGAAATATAGATTCCTACCACTTCCTTCTCCCGCTTTAATTTTTCCATAGTTCCCCATTCTTCACACGGAGGAACCACGGGTTCCGCAATTTGCACATCACTGGCTTCCCCAAAAAGGCTTACCTGCGAGGAATTCTCACTTTCCTGAAATTTTGCTGCATATTTTATCGCCTTTTCCAAAAAAGTAATTCCATCCCCTTCATCGTGGAAATATTGAGCACGGTGATTTCCAAAACCGTCAAATCCTCCTGCGAGCGCAAGATTTTCAAAGGCCTTCTTGTTGGCTGCACGAAGATCGATACGTTTTGCCATATCAAAAATGGATTTATAAGGGCCGCTTTCGGTTTTTCTATATTCCACAATAGTGGCAACCGCACCGGATCCTACTCCTTTAATCGCCCCCATACCAAATCTTACCGCGTATTCCTTGTTTACTGAAAACTTATAATAGGATTCATTTACATCCGGTCCCAGAACTTTTAGTTTCATTCGCTTGCATTCTTCCATAAAGAAAGTCACCTGCTTGATGTCATTCATATTATTGGAAAGTACCGCAGCCATATATTCGGCAGGATAATGGGCTTTTAAATAGGCTGTCTGGTATGCGATCCAGGCATAACAGGTAGAGTGGGATTTGTTAAAAGCATAGGCTGCAAAGGCCTCCCAGTCTTTCCAAACCTTTTCCAGGATCTCCCGGGGGTGTCCTTTTGCTTCTCCTCCATCCAGGAATTTAGGCTTGAGTTGTTCCAGCAGGGCAAAGATCTTTTTACCCATGGCCTTTCTCAAAACATCGGCTTCACCTTTAGTAAAACCTGCAAGTTTTTGAGAAAGCAACATTACCTGCTCCTGGTAGACTGTAATTCCGTAGGTTTCTTTCAAATATTCTTCCATATCGGGAAGATCATAGGCAATTTCCTCATCCCCGTGTTTCCGCTTGATAAAACTCGGGATATACTCCATTGGACCCGGCCTGTAAAGAGCATTCATAGCGATAAGATCATCAAAAACCGTTGGTTTCAAATCTTTCATATGCTTTTGCATTCCGGGAGATTCATATTGAAATATCCCTACCGTTTCGCCGCGTTGGAAAAGCTCGTAGGTTTTTTCATCATCCAGCGGAAAAGTATCCGGATCCAGATCTATATCGTGACGTCCTTTTACAATTTTTACGGTATCCTTTATAAGTGTCAGGGTCTTCAGACCCAAAAAGTCCATTTTCAACAACCCTGCACTTTCTACCACCGAGTTGTCGAACTGGGTAACATAGAGATCGGAATCCTTTGCAAGTGCCACCGGAACAAAATTGGTGATATCGCTGGGGGTAATGATGACCCCGCAGGCATGGATCCCAGTATTCCGTACCGATCCTTCCAAAATCCTGGCCTGGTTTACGGTTTGCGCCTCCAAATCATCTCCTTCGGAAATGTTTAAAAGTTGATTGACTTTTTCAAGATCTTCACTTCTGAAATTCTTTTTTAATTCCTTATCACTTTGTCCAAATATCTTTGCCAGTTTGGACATATTCGGGATCAATTTCGAGATCCTGTCTGCTTCATTTAATGGAAGATCCAACACCCTGGCGGTATCACGAATAGCCGATTTAGCAGCCATAGTACCATAGGTAATAATTTGCGCCACCTGATTAGATCCGTATTTCTTGATCACATAATCCATCACGCGGCTTCGGCCTTCATCATCAAAATCAATATCGATATCGGGCATGCTCACCCTGTCCGGATTCAGGAATCTCTCAAAAAGCAAATCGTACTTTAAAGGATCAATATTGGTGATCCAAAGGCAATAAGCAACTACACTTCCCGCCGCAGATCCCCTTCCCGGTCCCACTGATACATCCATCGCACGTGCAGCCCGAATAAAATCTTCAGTAATTAAGAAATAACCAGGATATCCGGTGTTTTCAATTACCGAAAGTTCAAAATCCAGTCGGGTTTTAATCTCTTCGGTAATTTCGGGATAGCGCTTCCGTGCTCCTTCATAGGTAAGATGTTTAAGAAATGCATTTTCACCTCGTTTCCCATTATCGGCTTTATCTTCTTCCACAAGAAATTCCACAGGAATATCAAAAGCAGGTAATAAAACATCTCGCGCCAGTTCATAAGGCTCGATCTTATCCACCACTTCCTGAACGTTGGAAATGGCTTCCGGCAAATCCCTGAAAAGGGATTTCATTTCGGCATCACTCTTGAAAAAATATTCATTGTTTGGCAGTCCATAACGGTAACCCCTTCCGCGACCTATAGGCGTGGCCTGTTTTTCACCATCCTTAACACAAAGCAGAATATCATGAGCATTCGCATCTTCCTGGTCCCGGTAATAGGTATTGTTCGATGCTATCAGCTTTACCTCGTGTTTTTTGGCAAATTGTACCAACACCTCATTAACCCGGTTTTCCTCTTCCTGGTTGTGGCGCATTAATTCTATATACAAATCTTCCCCAAATGTTTCTTTCCACCACAAAAGTGCTTCCTCTGCCTGGTTTTCTCCAACATTCAGGATCTTTCCGGGAACCTCCCCAGATAGATTTCCTGTGAGGACAATGAGATCCTCCTTATATTTTTTAATCACTTCCCGGTCTATCCTGGGAACATAGTAAAATCCCTCGGTGTAGGCCAAAGAAGCCATTTTTGCCAGATTATGATACCCCTTCTTGGTTTTTGCCAGGATCACAATTTGATATCCATTGTCTTTCCTGCTCTTATCAAGATGATCTTCACACACAAAAAACTCGCAGCCCAGGATCGCCTTTAATCCCTTGCCAACAGCAGGTTCGTTGTTTGCAAGGGCGGCTTCATTTTTAGCTTTGATACCTTTATTATAAGCACCCACTTCTTTTACAAAATGAAAGGCACCCATCATATTTCCATGATCTGTAAGCGCCACCGCGGGCATATTTTCTTCCCCGGCAGCTTTTATAAGCGCCGGAATGCTGATGGTAGATTGTAAAATGGAAAACTGGGAATGGTTGTGAAGGTGTGAAAACCTTACTTCATCCAGTTTTTCCAGATTTTCATTGATTTCTTCAGTAGAGATCTCTGCAACATCCTGCTCCTTTTGCAGGTTTCTCCGTATCTCTTCTGAAGCCTTTTTAAGGTTGATATGTTTTAATCCTATAAGCTTTATGGGCTTGGGATTCGCTTCAGAAAAATCCTGGAAATAATTTGCGGGGACATCCAGTTCTTCTTTGGTAAAGATCTCTTTTCGTATCAATTCCAAAAAGCATCGCGTGGTAGCCTCCACATCGGCAGTAGCATTGTGCGCTTCAGAAAAAGGCTGGGAAAAAAGCTCCTGGTGAAGCTCTGTTAAGGTAGGAAGCTTGAACTTTCCGTATCGACCTCCAGGAAGTTTACAATATTCTGCGGTTTTCTCGGTACAGGTATCCAAAACAGGAAAACCATCAAGAGGATTTTCCATTCCTTCCCGTAAATATTCGGCTCCCATGATATTAAGATCGAACCCTACATTTTGCCCAACCACAAATTTGTTTTGCGACAAGGCAATATTAAACTTCTCAAGAACTTCTCTCAGGGAAATACCGTTTGCCTGGGCCAGTTGCGTGGAAATTCCGTGAATTTTTTCGGCATCAAAGGGAATATTGAAGCCTTCAGGTTTAACCAGATAATCCTGATTATCGATAAGATTTCCCATTTCATCATGCACCTGCCAGGCGATTTGTATACAACGTGGCCAGTTATCAGAATCGGTTAAAGGGGCATCCCATCGTTTGGGGAGTCCGGTGGTTTCAGTATCAAAAATCAAGTACATTATCTATGGAATATTTTTATTTTCTGCTGATAATCAGGGATGAATAACAGAAAAATGGGGTGTAAAATTTCGGCTTAAAAATAAGAAAAATTACAGGCAGAACATCAAAATTCCAAAAGGATTTATCAACTAATTTTGAAATCCGTAATGTTCGGTAAAGAGTCAAGATCGTTCCGCATTAAGCGGAACTGCAAGAACCAAGAAAAAAAACTTGATTTTAATTAACTGATAAACATTT
>ERZ1284729.69-NODE-69-length-17364-cov-28.892830_pt1 | contig 17364 bp, 16 predicted proteins | sample MGYA00454602_ERZ1284729 | MGnify/ENA primary metagenome ERZ1284729 (study PRJEB36292, sample SAMEA5787381) | metagenome | biome: Arctic soil; feature: perennial spring outflow channel; material: sediment | place: Canada | collected 2017-07-08 | depth 0.05 m ... | reverse complement strand
AAGAGCTTGCAAAAGAAGAGCATGAAAAGATGGAAAAGCTTTTTTCTAAAATCTAGACAAAAAAAATTTAATGAAAAGGATATTCAGAAGGAATCTAAAACCGATTTCTTTTTGACTATCCTTTTTTTTTGTGCTTTTTTTCAGAGAAGTCAACAGGCAACTTTATTAAGAAAAAGAAAAAACAATAGTCTTTTTAAAAAACCCCGTGAAATCCAATCCCTATTGTAAAATAACAGCATTTTAACAGTCTGAGTCAATTTGCTATCTAACTTTGAGCGTCAATAAATAACTATTTATGAAATGAGCATAACAACGGAAACTCGATGCAAACATCAATGAACCCGCCTGCTTTCGGGCAAGGATATGCGAATTAATCCCAAAGGCTCGGGATACCAATAAAAAACAATAAAATAAACAAATGAAACTATTTTTCACAGTTCTTACAATGATTTTTATGCTTTCTTCGTGTAAAACCGATACAGAAAAAGATGTTCGGGATCAGGAATTCTCCCTGGAGGAAGAAATTTCAGAAACAGAAAATAAGAACAGGGAAAACCAAAACAATGCTACTTCAAGACAGGAAGATACTTCAGGATTAAACTCCCCGAAAGAGGAATCAAATTCAAAAAATAATTCAACTGCAACTTTAGCTGGAAATTACATCAAGGCAGGTCTGGAAAATGATGCCAATTGCACCTGTTATTGTCTGGACGTACAATTTAATTCCACTTCTCAATTATGTCTTACTCCAGACAAGATGTATATCAATGTGAGATTTGAAAAAGTCAATGAAAAGCTGGGTAATGTATACCTGATTGCTCCTTCCGATAGAAATACTGAAGGAGATGCGATACCCTGGTCAAAATTTAGCAGAAATATTCCTGTTGCTACCATTACTTCTACTTCACAAAATAATGGAGAAATAGATTTTGATTGGTTAGGTTTCACAATTAATGGCGACATAGCAAAGGATTATGCCCTTTTCGGAAAAAAAACACTGGAAGGCAAATACATTAAAAAGTAATCGTGCTAGGTAAAATTTTTTTTAATTGCGCCTTTACAGAAATTCATTCTAATAAAACCGAAACCTTATGAAATCTATTTTTTTAATATCTTTTTCGATGTTTATGTTATCCTGTGGAAACGGAAACACTCAAACGGTATCCAAAGAAAATATCACCAATGCAGAACCGGTAGAAGTGCCTGTTCAGGACGGATTGGCAAAAGCATATTTCGCCAGCGGTTGTTTCTGGTGTGTAGAAGCTATTTATGAGAGTATTGAGGGCGTGGACGAAGTAATTTCGGGATATTCCGGCGGACATACAAAAAATCCAACCTACGAATCCAGCAATACCGGAAGAACCGGACACGCAGAAGCGGTGGAAGTTATTTATGATCCTGAAAAAATCAATTTTAAAACCCTGGTACAGGTATATTATGGCTCACAAAACCCAACCCAGGTTAATGGACAAGGCCCCGATAATGGTTCTCAATACCGTTCTATAATTTTTTATCAAAACAAGGATCAAAAAGAAATTATTGAAAATGTAAAAGCAGAAGTTGCGAAAAATTATGATAAACCTCTGGCTGCAGAAATTTTACCCTTTCAAAAATTTTGGGTTGCAGAAGATTATCATCAGAATTACGAAAAAAACAATCCCGGGAATCCTTATATTCAAAATGTTTCCATTCCAAGACTTGATAGATTTAAAGAAAAATTTCCTGAATTACTGAAGAAAAACAGTCATTAAACTTCCTTCGGAATTATTGATAAAGTGAATCTTTTTGGGTTCCCTTTATTGTTTTTCGATCCCCTTTATTTATTCTCCCAAAGGATTAATTTGAGTATTTTTACATCCTTTAAGAAAACACCTAAGCCCTTTCATGAACATCACCACAGAAAATGTACTTTTAATAGGATCCATCCTACTTTTAATAAGCATTCTGGCCGGTAAAACATCTTATAAATTTGGGGTGCCTACTCTAATATTGTTCTTACTCGTTGGAGTTTTGGCAGGTTCTGAAGGAATAGGGAAAATTAATTTTGACGATCCACAGTTAGCTCAGTTCATAGGCATCGTTTCCCTTAATTTCATACTGTTTTCCGGGGGTCTGGATACCAGTTGGAAAAGCATAAAACCTGTGGTATGGCAGGGAGTAAGCTTATCTACGCTGGGTGTTTTGTTAACGGCAGTTTCTGTTGGCTTTTTTGTGTCATTTATTACAGATTTTACTATATACGAAGGCCTTTTATTAGGTGCCATTGTATCTTCCACAGATGCTGCCGCGGTATTTTCAATTCTCCGGGCCAAAAATCTTGGCCTAAAATCAAACCTCCGGCCAACCCTGGAATTGGAAAGTGGAAGTAACGATCCTATGGCATATTTCCTTACCATCGCCTTCTTAGGATTGGTAATCAATCAGGATCTTAGCATTTACAGTATAATCCCACTTTTTCTAAAACAAATTTTAATAGGTGGAGCTCTTGGTTTTGCTTTTGGAAAACTGAGTAAATACATGATCAACCGCATCAGGCTGGATTTTGAAGGATTATATCCGGTTTTAGCCATAGCGCTTATGTTTATAACCTTTTCCTTTACCGATTTTGTTGGCGGAAATGGGTTTTTAGCGGTGTACTTATGTGCCGTGTATTTGGGAAATCATAATATCATACATAAAAAGACCATTATGAAAATGTTTGATGGTCTTGCCTGGTTAATGCAAATTGTACTGTTCCTAACACTTGGTTTGCTGGTTTTCCCAAGCCAGGTACTGCCTGTAGTGGGAATAGGAATGTTTGTTTCGGTATTTCTCATTTTTATAGCCAGGCCTTTCAGCGTATTTATAAGCTTGATGTTCTTTAAAATGAAAATGCGAAGAAGATGGTATATTTCCTGGGTTGGACTTCGGGGAGCGGTTCCTATAGTTTTCGCAACCTATCCCCTATTAGCCGGAATTGAGAAAGCCAATATGATTTTTAATATTGTGTTTTTCGTGTCGCTCTCCTCCGTATTGGTTCAGGGAACCACTTTATCCCTGGTTGCAAAATGGCTGCATGTCGCACTTCCATTTAAAGTGAAACCAAAATCTCCTGTGGATGCATTTATGGCAGATGGAGCAAAATCTTTTATAAGAGAGATTATTATTCCAGAAAACAATCATTCAGTTGGGAAACCAATTGTGCGATTAAAATTTCCAAGGAAAGCGATTATTGCGATGATTTCCCGGGATGATAAATTTCTTACTCCAAACGGTACAACTGAAATTGAACCGAATGATATGCTTATCGTTCTTACGGAAGACAGTGAAACCCTTAAAGAAGTCTATGAAAGCCTGGGGCTTGATATGATTAACGAAGAAGAAGAAAGTTTTACCTAGGGATTTATTTTAATTTTCATCCAGAAGTTCCAAAATCAAATTCTCTACCTCCTTGCTATCCCATCGTTCTTCTATATTTTTCAATTTCATTACCTCATCCATAATACTGCGCTGATGATCGCCTATAGCAAGTGCTTCGGCATAAGGCTTATCTGAAAATGTAACTCTGGAATAGAGCGGGGTCCATTGTTCGGGATGTTTTTCAGAAAAATGTTTTTCAATTTTTTTCCGAAGAAGAAATTCTGCATCTGCCATTTTACTGCTCATTTCAATAAAATTCCTGTAACTCAATTCTGCAATAGCATCCGCATTAGGTTTTCTGGCGTTTTGATATTCCGAAAATATCTGTTCCCAATCATCTCCATAGGCTTCCATAAAATCATCCAAAACAGAAATATCTTCGAAGCCGGCATTCATCCCCTGACCATAAAAAGGGACTATTGCATGAGCAGCATCTCCCACGAGCGCAACTTTATCCCCATAAGTCCAGGGAAAACATTTCATAGTAACCATCGCACTGGTAGGATTTTTAAAAAAATCCCTGGTTAAATTTGAAATATCGTTTCTTATATCGGGGAAATAAGTGGCGAAAAAAGCTTCAGCATCTTTTTCGGTTTTTATACTTTCAAAAGAAATTTCACCTTCAAAAGGAAGAAATAAGGTACAGGTAAAGCTTCCATCCAGGTTAGGCATGGCAATCAACATAAATTCTCCACGAGGCCAGATGTGAAAAGAGGCATTATCGAGTTTATGAGAACCATCGGCATTAGCCGGAATTGTAAGCTCCTTATAACCAACATCTATAAAGAATTGTGAGTAATTGAAACGGCTTTGTCGCTGCATTTTATGCCGCACTCTTGAGAATGCCCCATCTGCACCAAAAACTAAATCAAATTTATACTCCTTCCATTCCCCTTTTTCATTTTCCCCCGTATAAATTGTAGCCTCCTGAAGGTTAATATCCCATACTTTTTCCTCAAATTTAAAATCTACTCCGGCTTCCTCTGCGAGATCTATCATTTTTCTATTTAGCACTCCCCGGGAAATTGAATATATGGCCTCTCCTTCTTTTCCGTATTTCTGAAAATAAACGGGCTTTTTATTCACGTGCATTGCTCTCTTATCCAGTGGCAAGGCAATTTTTCTTATTTCCTCCTCAATCCCAACCTTTCTTAAGGCGCCCCAGCCCCGGTTGGACATTGCCAGGTTTATAGATCTTCCGGAGAATTCAATAGTTCTAACATCTTTTCGCCTGTCAAAAACCGTTACCCTATGACCTCTTTTTATCAGGTAAATAGCCAATAGGGAACCTACCAATCCGGAGCCTATAATTGCTATATTTTTAGTTTGTTGCATAGAGCTGAGTTATTTACGGAAGGCGTTGGTTTTTATTGTTGTAATGAGATTCAAAAATACCGATTATTTTAATGATTGGTTAAAATTTTCAGAGTTTATTAGCTGTAAAATTTAGAAACCAAACACTTTATTTTGGTGATTATTCTTTCATTTCATCAATTGATTACTTCTTAAAATAAGTTAAAAATATGCGTATTTATAATATGTTTAACAGGCATTACTGCCACAACCTGTAACTTTAATTTTGAAAATAAAATCAACCTAAAAATGAATTTGGATCAACCGCTTCTACAATCTTACCAATTGGGAGAAATAACCCTGAAGAACAGGGTAATTATGGCTCCTATGACCCGTAACCGGGCAGATAATAACGAAAACGCACCCACCGATCTCCATGTAGAGTATTACCGGCAGCGCAGTGGCTCAGGATTAATTATAACAGAAGGTTCCCAGGTGTCGGAAAGAGCGGTCGGATACATTAACACTCCCGGGATTTATACCTCAACTCAAACAGAAGCTTGGGGAAAAGTTACAAAAGCAGTTCATGAAGAAGGTGGAAAAATTTTTATTCAGCTGTGGCATTGTGGTCGGATTTCTCATTCAAAATTTCACGATGGCGATAAACCTCTCGCTCCCAGTGCTGTAAATGCTAATGAAAAGGTGTTTACCGAAGATGGTTTTGAAGATTCCGAAGAACCAAAAGACATGAGCCTGGCAGAGATCAAAGAAACAGTTCTGGAATTTAAAACAGCAGCTCAAAATGCGAAGAAGGCTGGATTTGATGGAATTGAAATTCATTCCTCAAACGGCTATTTAATCCACCAGTTTTTTAACAGCAACTCAAATAAACGTAATGACGATTACGGAGGAAGTATTCCTAATAAAGCACGTTTCTTTTTTGAAATTATAGAAGCGGTTTCCGAGGTTTGGCAAGAAAATAAAATTGGGGTTAGGTTAAACCCTTCCCTTCATAACGCCTTCGGAATTATCGCTACTGAAGACAGCATTCCAACATTCGATTATATAATAGAGAAACTCAATGCATACGATTTGGCTTATGTGCACCTTTCAGAACCTTTTACAGATGTGAGTGAAATTCCCTTCCTGGAACCTGAAATCGCAAAACACTATCGGCCTATATATAAAGGAACCTTAATGATAAATGGAGGATTTGATCAGGAAAAAGGAAATAAGGTCATTGAAAATGGAAATGCAGATTTGGTTTCCTTTGCCAAATTATTTATTTCCAACCCGGATCTACCCGAGCGTTTCGAAAAAAATGCGCCCATGGCCGAATGGGATGAAGATACCTTTTACACTCCCGGAAAAAAAGGATATACCGATTATCCCCGTTATAAGGAGTCTGAAAATGCCAAAAGCTCTTAAAATAGATTTAAAAAGAACTAAATATTGGTTAACAGAACTTTAGATTAGTGAGTATCACTTTAAATTTAACCTTAAATAAAACGATTAAATTATGGATGAGGCAAAAATGGAAAAAATGAGGTCAATGTTGAATAAACTGGAAGACATAAAAAACAGTCAGGAAAGTATTATTGATAAAATTAACCATGTGATTACAGATCTTTTTCAAAACCCGGATAAAGAACTGGAAAAAGCAATGGAAGTAGCACATCAAAATTCGTCAGATAACGTAGATGCAATTCGGGAAATAATTGAAGAATATGAAATAAGAATCAATCAGGAAGAAATCAGGGAATGATTTTAAAGATTGATTAACAGGATATTCTTTTAAGTATTGCTAAATTTAGGTCAGTTAATATTAACTGACCTATTTTCATGAAACACTACACAACCTCCGATATAAAAAATTTGGACAAGCTCTTCCGGCTTAACCTTATCAATAGTTGTACTGGGTATAAATCTGCAAATTTATTGGCAACAAAATCCAAAAGCGGCCAAACCAATGTGGCCGTTTTTAACTCGGTACACCATATAGGCAGCAATCCGGCAATGTTAGGTTTTATTTTAAGACCTACAACGGCGCCCAGAAACACCTTTGAAAATATAAAAGAAACCGGGGTTTTTACCGTAAATCATATTCATAAAGATATGATTGAACAGGCACATCAAACCGCTGCAAAATATGAAAATAATATTTCAGAATTTAACCAGACAGGCCTGGAGGAAGAATATCTGGACGGTTTTTTTGCACCCTACGTTAAACAATCTTCCGTAAAAATTGGGTGTCGTTATTTAAATAAATATCATATCACTGAAAATGACACCATTTTGGTTGTTGCAGCGATAGAGCACTTATATTTTGAGGAGGGAATACAAACACCAGATGGATGGCTGCGTTTGGATGATGCCGATACCGTAGCCATAAATGGTTTAGATGGCTATGCGTTACCAGTTCTGCTGGACAGATTCCACTACGCCAGGCCTGGGAAAGAGATCAAATCTTTTTTCAAGAAAGAGTAAAAATCAAAAACATCGGGGAAAGTCCACAAGTAAGATTTGAAAAATACCTTTAAAAATTCGAGTCAAGCTTTGGGGAATTAAACCCTCAATGAGGGAAAAATGAAACAGGTAAAGAAACAGGATCTTCCAACAAAAATATGTGAATCTTGTGGCCTTATATTTTCCTGGCGTAAAAAATGGGAAAAAAACTGGGCTAACGTAAAATATTGCAGTAAAAAATGCAGCAGTCAGAAAAATGGAAAAAAGCATAGTTTGGTTTAGAAATGATCTAAGAATTGAAGACAATAAAAGTTTAAGCGAGGCTTGTAAAAACAGCGAATTGGTTATTGGAGTTTATTTCCTGGATCCTGAAGCATTTAAAGTCGGGAAATTTGGATTTAAAAAAACCGGAAAATTTCGTGCTAAATTCCTTTTAGAAAGTTTGCAGGAACTCCGGGATAATTTAAAAAAGTTAAACATCAGCCTTTTGGTAAGCCGCCATAAGCCAGCATCAAAATTCGCTGAGTTGGCGGAGCGTTTCAAGATCACCTCACTTTATCTTCAAAAAGAATGGACTCAGGAAGAAATCAATGCCCTCAAGAAAGTAAGCTCAATTTTGCCGGATCTTGTGAATGTAAAAGCGCACTATAACCAGTTTCTATATCATCCTGAGGACATTCCATTTGCTGCTTTTCAGAAAATCCCTCAGGTTTTTACCGAATTCAGGAAAAAATGTGAAAAATACGTAGAGGTTCGAACGGTGATTCCAATTCCTGAAAAATTCCCGAAAGAAAATTTACTTTCAAATGTTCCAAAACTACCAACTTTAAACGAACTGGGATTTGAGGATTTTGAAACCGATCCAAGATCTGCTTTTCCTTTTAAGGGAGGGGAAAATCAGGCCAAAAATAGGCTGAAGCATTATTTTTGGGAAACCAAAAAGCTTGCCTTTTATAAAAAAACACGCAATGGACTTTTAGGAACAGATTACAGTTCAAAATTTTCACCCTGGTTAGCAAATGGATCTATTTCTCCCACATTAATTTACCGGGAGGTTAAGAAATTTGAAGCCGAAGTAACAAAAAATGAAGATACCTATTGGTTGGTTTTTGAACTTTTGTGGAGGGACTTTTTTAAATACATCTCCTTAAAACACGGAAATGAGATCTTTAAAGTTGGTGGAATTCTGAAAAAAAAATATTCCTGGGGAAATGATGAACACATTAAAAATAGCTGGATACAGGGAAAAACCACAGAAGATTTCGTGAATGCAAACATGAAGGAACTCGCTCAAACAGGTTTCATGAGCAACCGGGGAAGACAAAATGTATGCAGTTTCTGGTCTAAGGAATTACAACAAGACTGGCGAATTGGCGCGGCTTATTTTGAGAGTATGTTAATAGATTACGATGTACACAGCAATTGGGGAAACTGGATGTATATGAGCGGCGTGGGAAATGACCCGCGAGATAGAAAATTCAATATAAAATCCCAGGCAGAGCGCTATGATCCCGCGGGAAAATATCAACAAACCTGGCTTCAGGAAAGACTCTTTTAAACTATGCGTATACTTCGACTTATTTTATGTGATCAGCTTAACCATTCCCACAGCTGGTTTGACAACACCAGTGAAGATGTCACTTATGTCCTTATGGAAATGCGGCAGGAGACAGACTACGTTGTTCATCACATACAAAAGGTTGTTGCCTTCTTCAGTGCAATGCGAAATTTTGCCGGGAATCTCAAAGATCGTGGACACCAGGTAACTTATTACCATATAACAGATAAGGCCAACCATCAAAGTTTAGAGAAAAATATTTCAAAATTGATTTCAGAAAATGATATTGAAAAATTTGAATATCAACTTCCGGATGAATACCGCCTTGATGAACAACTGAAAGCCTTCTATAAGGATTTAAAGATCGATTCTGAAGCATTTGACACAGAACACTTTTTAACTAAAAGAACCGACCTTACAACGTTCTTTAAGGGGAAAAAGCAATTGACCATGGAATATTTTTACCGGGATATGCGGAAAAAGTACGATGTGATGATGATAAATAAAGATCCCGAAGGTGGAAAATGGAATTTTGACCAGAGCAACCGACAAAAATGGAAGGGTTCTCCGGAAATTCCTGATGCGTACTATTTTAACCAGGATGTTTCAGAAATAAAAAAGGAAATTGAAAAAGCAGATATCAAAACTATAGGATTTATAGACCCTGAAAAATTCAACTGGCCAACCTCCAGGAAAGAATCTCTTGCTGTTCTTGATTATTTCTGTAAAAACTTACTGATACACTTTGGAGATTACCAGGATGCCATGAATACGGAACAGGTTTTTCTCTTTCATTCAAGATTGTCCTTCGCTTTGAATTCCAAGATGCTTCATCCCCTGGAGGTTATCGAAAAAACCATTGAATATTGGAGGGAACATAAAGACGAAATAGATATTTCCCAAATTGAAGGTTTCGTTAGGCAAATTTTGGGATGGCGTGAATATATGCGTGGAATTTACTGGAAAGAAATGCCGGGTTACAAGCAAAAAAATGAACTCGAAAACCACAATAAACTTCCGGAGTTTTACTGGACAGGAAAGACCAAAATGAATTGTTTAAAACACGCCATTAACCAAAGTCTGGAACACGCCTATGCCCACCATATACAAAGGCTCATGATTACAGGAAATTTTGCGCTTCTTACCCAAACTCATCCGGACCAGGTTGATTCCTGGTATTTGGGGATTTATATAGATGCGATAGAATGGGTTGAAATAACAAATACACGAGGAATGAGTCAATATGCTGATGGCGGAATTGTAGCCACAAAACCTTACATCTCCAGCGGAAGTTATATCAATAAAATGAGTAATTACTGTACAGGTTGTCATTACAAGGTTTCGAAAAAGGTGGAAGAGGACTCCTGCCCTTTTAACAGCCTTTACTGGAATTTTCTTTATGAAAAGAAGGAATTTTTTAAGAAAAACCAAAGAATGTCCATGATGATGAGTATGCTGGAAAAAAAATCTGCCGCAGAAATGACCGCAATAAAAGAAAGAGCCAGCTATATTATTAAAAATTTAGATAATTTCTAAAGTAAGAGTTAAACGCACGTTAAATACGCTTAATTTATACGGTTGTTTGTATAAATTCGTATAGAATTACTAACCGGGTTATTTGATTTTGAAAATGATAGGATGTGATTTACCCGATTTAATACATTTTGTTTTTTAAAATCTAAACCATTAATAGCAACATCATGTTGCGCTAAACAACCAACAATTATGAAAGATTTAATTTGGCTTATTGTAGTTTTATTGATTATCGGATGGCTAATAGGATATTTTGCATTCCCTGATTTAGGAGCCATTATTCACATTTTAATTGTAATTGCGGTAATATTGATTTTATACAAACTACTTACCGGAAGAAGATTGTAATAGGAATTATTACTATTTAATAAGAAAGCCTCTTGATTTTTCAGGGGGCTTCGCTTTTTATATCATTTCCTATAACTTATCTTAGGGTTTAATTTTTAAGATCTAAAAATTTATGTGGAATTTAAAAGGACAAACAGCGGTTGTCACAGGTGGAACAAAAGGAATTGGTAAAGCCACTGTTTTGGAATTTCTGGATTTAGGAGCAAGGGTTTTATTTACAGCCAGGAATAAACAAGACGTTGTAAATCTTGAAAAAGAACTTCAGGATAAAGGATTTGAAGCTATTGGGATGGTTTCGGATGTTTCAATAAAAGAAGATAGAGAAAAAATTGTACAATGGGTTCAGAATAACTGGCAAGTCCTGGATATACTTGTGAACAATGCAGGGATTAACATACGGAAAAAAGCTTTGGACTATTCAGAAGAAGAATTTCAAAAAGTATTAAATATCAATTTGATAGCGCCCTTTGAATTAAGCAGGGCATTGCATCCCTTTTTGAAAAAATCGAAAGTTGGAACGGTAATCAATGTAGCATCTGTTGCTGCACTGCAGGATGTGGGGACGGGAACACCGTATGCCATGGCAAAATCGGGCTTGCTTCAACAAACCAGAAGTCTGGCTGTAGAATGGGCACAGGAAGGAATTCGTGTGAATGCTGTCTCCCCCTGGTTTACTGAAACTCCGCTCACGGAGGGATTTTTAAAACAGGATGAAAGAATGAATGGTATTTTAGGAAGAACTCCTTTAAAAAGAATTGCAAAAGCAGAAGAAATGGCCTCGATTATAGCTTTTCTCGCAATGGAAAAATCTTCTTATATAACCGGTCAAAATATTATTGCTGATGGCGGAATGAGCATTAATGCTATATAGTTTTAAAAATCTACTGTTATTTAGCCTATTTTTGTAAAAACACATAAACATGAAAAAAATCTTAACTCTTTTAGCACTTCTTATTTTTATTGTTTCCTGTAAAAATAATTCTGAAAAAACAGAACCTGATGAAACCGCTTTTGAAGAACCAATCACAAAAGAGATCGCTTATGCAAACGGATTCAAAAATTTTGAAGACGTGAATCAAATCAATTTCACTTTTAATGTAAAAGTGAATGATACTTTGCGTTCCGAACGCACCTGGAAATGGTTTCCAAAAGAGAATAAAGTAGAACTTACAGAAAACGGGGAAACCTCCGGTTACAGCACAGATGGAGATCTCAATGAAGAAGAAACAAAAATCGATCAAAAATTCATCAATGATAAATATTGGTTATTGTTTCCGTATGAATTGATATGGAGCGAATATGAATTCGAGCATAACCGCAGTTCAGTTGCACCAATAAGCCAGGAGAAAATGCACCAGATAACAGTGAAATACGCAGACACCAGCGGATATACTCCCGGCGATACCTATTTGATATACGTTGATGAAAATGACAAAATGATTCGTGAATGGACGTATCAATCTGCAGGGGGAAGAAGTCTTTCCACCACCTGGGAAGATTATGAAACCTTCAACGGGATAACGATCGCCAAAATGCACAAATCTGAAGATGGAAGTTTCCAGTTATTTTTTACAGATATTATGGTAAAGTAAATCCTTCCAATTCAGGAAGGCTATCGACTATTAAAATTCAAATACCGCTGGAATTTCCAGCGGTATTTGTTTGCTTATTACTTTTGAAACATCAATAGTAAATCTATCTCGTTTGCCATCAGAATTTGCAGAAATTATTCTTCACTGTTTTTTAACCACGATACAAGAATTATTTTTTTTACTTTGTACAAAAGTCTTTTCTCAATACTCAATACTCAATACGCAATACTCACATCTCACATCTCACATCTGAAGGAACGATCTTGACTCTTTACCAGACATTACTTTTTTTAAATCTTCAGGATCCCACTTTTTAAAATCTGACCAAATTCATACATATCTTCATACGAGCAATAAAATGGTGCCGGAGCCAGTCGTATCACATTTGGTTCCCTCCAATCGGTTATTACGCCATTTTTCATTAAATAATTAAACAATTCCTTTCCTTCTCCGTGAAGAAAAACCGAAAGCTGGGTTCCGCGATCGTTTTGGTTCGATGGGGTAATGATCTCGAAATCACTTTCAACATCCTCATCAATTTGATGTAATATAAATTCCAGGTAAGCCACTATTTTATCCCGTTTCTCAATAAGGGCTGGCATTCCAACCTTATCAAACATATCGAGTGATGCCAGATAAGGCGCAAGCGCCAAAATAGGGGCATTGCTTATTTGCCAGGCATGAGCACCCGGTTCTGGCTGGAATTCGGGTTCCATTAGAAAACGGCGATCTTTGGAATGACCCCACCAGCCTTCAAAACGGGGAATTTCTTTAAGTCCGTGATAGCGCTCGTGTATAAAACATCCCGAAGCATTTCCGGGTCCGGAATTCATGTATTTATAACTGCACCAGGCAGCAAAATCCACATTCCATTCGTGTAATTTAAGTTCAATATTTCCGGCAGCATGGGCGAGATCCCAGCCTACCTTTGCTCCTGCTTTATGCCCGGCCTTGGTAATTGTTTCCATATCCAACACCTGCCCCGAGTAATAATTAACACCTCCAAAAAGAACTAAAGCACATTCATCCCCAATTTCTTCTATTTTCATCAGGATATCTTCTGTTCTGAAATGATTTTCACCAGGTCTTTTTTTCACTTCAACTACGGCATCTTCCGGGTTAAACCCATGAAACTTCACCTGAGAAGCGATCATATATTGATCACTTGGAAAGGCCTTTTCCTCACAAATAATCTTGTACCGCTTTGCATCGGGCCTGTAAAAAGACACCATCAATAAATGAAGGTTCACGGTAAGCGTATTCATTACGGTAATCTCTGAGGGCTTTGCCCCAACCACTTTAGCAAGTTTTTCAGAAAACCGCTCATGATATTCCCACCAGGGTTTTTCCGCATAAAAATGGCCTTCAACCGCGAGCTTTGCCCAATCATCCATTACCTCATCTACATATTTTTTAGCCGATTTAGGTTGTAACCCGAGGGAATTTCCGGTGAAATAAATCACCTTCTTATTGTTTATTTCAGGAAAAATAAATTCATCTTTATACTTTGCTAAAGGATCTTCTTTATCCAATGTACGTGCAAATTCCCTTGTATTTCTGAATTCCATATATGCGGTTTTTCCGTAAAAATACTATTTATTCCTGCCTGCCTATTGAATTTCCGGAGGATTCTTTATTGATATTTGCAACGAGTTTCCATTATGCTCATTTGATATGCCTAAATTTGCTGAAATTAAGAACCTGATGCATTTTATTCCGAAGAAGATAGACGATTACGCAGTAAAACATACTCAGGAGGAACCGGAATTACTGGCTAAGCTCACGCGGGAAACTTTTCAAAAGATCCTTCAGCCGCGGATGCTAAGCGGTCATTACCAGGGAAGGTTATTAAGTATGATCTCAAAATTGTTGAACCCGGAAAATATTCTGGAAATTGGCACTTATACAGGGTATTCTGCTTTATGCCTTTCTGAAGGATTACAGAAAAAAGGGAGTTTACATACTATCGATATTAATGAAGAACTGGCCGGAATCCAGAAAAAATATTTTCACCTTTCAGAATATAGAGAACAGATCCATCAATATTTAGGGAAGGCACTGGAAATTATTCCAACGCTTGAACTGAAATTTGATCTGGTTTTTATAGATGCCGATAAACCAAATTATCCGGCCTATTTCGATTTGATTATAGAAAAAATGAATCCCGGAGGAATTATTATAACCGATAATGTCCTTTGGAGCGGAAAAGTGGTAGAAAAGGTTAAAAAAGATGATGAATCTACTATAGCGCTTCTGCATTATAATAAAATGGTTGTGGAAGATAATAGGTTGGAAACTGTAATGCTGCCCATTAGAGATGGCTTGAGCATAAGCAGGGTAAAAGATTAACAGTTTTAATTAGAAAAAAAACTCAAAAACGAATCCTAAGTTTTGGTTTCACTTTCTTAACTTAATACGGATTATAACCTGCGTTTAACCGAGCCGGTGATTTCTTCAATGTCTTCTTTCACCTTGCTGATTTCACTGCGAACGTCTTTAGAAATATCGGTATCTATACCTTGCTTCTCGGCACTTTTTTGAATTTCGCTTTTAATATCATTTGAGGCGTTACGAAGTGTACGCATACCTTTTCCTAATCCCCGTGCGATATCAGGGATTTTATCGGCACCAAAAACCATCACCAATATAAACATGATAAAGGCTATTTCGGCACCACTTATAAATAAAGGAAGTGTTATCATAGAGACAAAGATAATGACAATTTCTTTTAAAAAAAGAAGCCGACTCGTTAAAGTCGGCTTAATTTAAAAAAAAATATTTCCTGATTAATTTCCTTCTACGTTTTTAAACTGCTGGAATTTATCTTCTTTAACCTGTTGTGGCCAGCTGTTGTTTTCTAAGTCAATATCGGCAGTTTCCATATTGGGATCCACCACTACTTTAATGATCTCCTTATCTGTAGCAATTGCTTTACTCACCTGGTCATCATTTTTACGCCATATATTTACTGGATAGGTTACATTTTGCGTAGTTCCATCGGCATAGGTATATTCCACAATTAGTGGCATTACAAGACCTCCCGGTTTTGAAAATGTAACTTCATAAAAATACTTGGGAACTTTCATTCCTTCACGTTCAGCAGTTGAAAAATTATCCATTAGATATTCGTTCAATTTTGGTGCGGTTTCAAGAAGATTTTTACCTTTCAGATCCTCAGAATACTCTTCACTACCTTCTTCCACTACATAAACGGCATCTACCGACGATGGATCTGTTACTCCATATCGCTCTAAAAAGGTCGCGCCTTCTTTGGTAACTTTATCGGTTACATAATATTTCTTAACATCTTTTACTCCTATATCTACGAAATCTGTACCGTAGAACCAACCTCTCCAAAACCAGTCAAGATCAACTCCGGAAGCATCTTCCATCGTCCTGAAAAAGTCTTCGGGGGTAGGATGTTTGAACATCCAACGTTGCGAATAAGTTTTAAATGAATAATCGAACAAATCATGTCCCATTACAGTTTCTCTCAAAATATTTAATGCAGTAGCCGGTTTTCCGTAGGCATTATTTCCCAGCTGATACACATTTTCAGGATTGCTCATAATTGGCGAAATAAACTTTTGATCCCCTTTCATATATGGAACTATGTTAGCCGGAATACCACGCCTTGAAGGATAAACCTCATTAGGAGCAATTGCTAAAGGAAATTCTTTTCCAAATTCCTGTTCTGCCAAATACTGTAAAAAGGTATTCAACCCTTCGTCCATCCAACCCCATTGGCGCTCATCACTATTAACGATCATTGGGAAAAAGTTGTGACCAACCTCATGGATAATAACACTTATCATCCCGTATTTCACCCTGTCGCTATAGGTTCCATCCTCTTCAGGACGACCATAATTCCAGCAAATCATAGGATATTCCATCCCCTGATTTTTTGCGTGAACAGAGATTGCTTTGTGATATGGATATTTGAAAGTGTGATTTGAATAGGTTTTCAAGGTGCTTGCAACAGCTCTTGTAGAATACTCCTCCCATAAAGGATTTCCTTCCTTTGGATACATCGAAACAGCCATCACATCTTTTCCCATCACATTTACATTCATCATATCCACGATGAATTTTCTGGATGAGGAAAATCCAAAATCACGTACCATTTCAGCTTTTAATTTCCAGGTTTTCTTTTTATCTGAAAATCCTTTTTCTGCGGCTTCAGCTTCTTCCTGAGTAACGATTAATACCGGATTCTCAGTTTCTTTTTTTGCCCGCTCATAGCGATTCATCATCTCTTTTGAATAGACTTCCTTTCTGTTTACAATTTCTCCTGTTCCATCCAAAATATGATCTGCCGGCACGGTTATGTTTACTTCATAGTTTCCAAAAGGCAATGCGAACTCCCCATTTCCGAAGAATTGCATGTTTTGCCATCCTTCCACATCATTGTACACGGCCATTCTTGGGAAGAATTGCGCGATTACATACACATTATTTCCGTCTTCCGGAAAATGCTCATAACCTGACCTGGCTCTATCGGTTACGTGATTATTGATGGTATAGTTCCACTTTATGGTAAAACTATAACTTTCCCCTGCTTTTAACGGCTGAGGCAAATCTACACGCATCTGCGTATAGTTAATGGTGTAAGGTAAATTTTTCCCGTCTTTGGAAACCGCTTCAATATTGAAACCACCATCAAAAGGCTCCTTCATAAACTGATTTACAAAACCTCCAGGTTGTGATACCGGAGCAATTCCGCTGCCATCTTTATCTAAAGCCGGAGAATTTTTTGTCCGAATGTTTTGATCCAACTGAACCCATAAATATTCAAGGTTATCCGGAGAGTTATTATGGTAAGTAATGGTTTCTACACCGGTTAATTTTTGGGTTTTATCGTCCAACTCGATATCCATCTTATAATCGGCCTGGTTTTGATAATAGGCTTCCCCGGGAGCACCGGAACCTGTTCGATATTGATTGGGCGTTGAAAATTCCTGGTACATCTGCCTGAATTTATTTTCATTAAAATGTCCCATTTCCTTAACTTCTTCTTTAGGTGCTTCCGTTTCCTGAGCAAAGATTCCTGTTGAAAAAATTAGTGAAATTGCTAAAATCGCAATATTGATTTTTTTCATTTGTGTTATTTATTGTTTATTATTGGTCTCCCGATAGATTCTGTGTTAACTACCAAGAGATTTTCTAATATTATTT
>ERZ1284729.67-NODE-67-length-17500-cov-12.049126_pt1 | contig 17500 bp, 9 predicted proteins | sample MGYA00454602_ERZ1284729 | MGnify/ENA primary metagenome ERZ1284729 (study PRJEB36292, sample SAMEA5787381) | metagenome | biome: Arctic soil; feature: perennial spring outflow channel; material: sediment | place: Canada | collected 2017-07-08 | depth 0.05 m ... | reverse complement strand
CAAAGCGGCTGCAAATATACAACGCTTTTTTAACAACCAGCAAACTTATTTTGAAGTTTTTTTAGCTCTGAAATAAGATGAGAACTACCCCACTTCAGCTCCAAACCCAACACTCAATGAACTTATCTTAACAACCGCATCTATCAATATCCCTGCTAAGCGGGTGCAAATATACACCCTCTTTTTCATTTCTGACAAGCTTTTTATTGTCTTTTTTTTGATATAATCTTAACGATTTGGTAATAGGGAGGTTAGGTGACAAAAAAATATCTGCATACTGGGGATTGTACGGTTTTAAGATTGAAAAAAAGTTCTGAATGACAAAAAACACCCCTTGGGATGTCATTCGGAGCGATAGCGAAGAAACTGTTTACACAGACACGAATCTCAAATGAAAGTTAATTACATTTTTTAGGGACTCATCTTATCTCAATTCTCAAATCTGAAATCTCAAATCTGATTTCGCTAAAGGAAAAAATTCCAAACCAATCCAAAGCGAATGAGAAAATCACGGTGGGGGTAATCAGGGGCAACAAAATTATTGTTGGCGTTAATAAGTGAATTCACATGTTCTAACTTGAAAAATATACGTGTTTGTCGGATTTTGGCATTTAAAAAGAAATCGACTACGGGATACCCGCCCAGCTCCTGATCGTTTTGAACGTAAAATTCTGCCAAAACAGGATCATAACCATTCATTTCATAAGGGGTGAAATACCTCAGGGTGAAACCGGTTTGCAGAAAGAGTGCCTTTCGAAACAAATGATCACTAAAATAAAGGGAATTCCTGGTTACAAAAGCTGGAACATTAAAAACTTCGGCTCCGGAAGTCACCGTTTGATACATAAGCGTATTATCCAGGGAAAATTTACCATAGCTAAATTCCCTTCCTGCTTTGAGCTTTACATAATTAACTGTTCCATCAAACTGAAAGGGTTTCACAGCTCCTTCTTCATTTAGGGAAAAATAAGCATATTGATCTATTTGGGAAATAGCTGCATCCAACTGCAACAGGTTTTTTGAATCCAGCTTTAGTGTTAAACTTCGAAGGCTTTGATTTTCAAAACTCGTTTGCCAGTTATAATCAAAATAATCGCTTTGATTCAACAGAAAATTAAAATTGGGAGCTCTTTCGTTACTGTTGATCTCGGCTATTACGGAATTATTTTCATTTAAGGTGTACCCTGCACCAGCGGTTAGATAATGTCCGCTAAAATCCCCCAGGAGGTTCAACATAGCATCACCATAAATTCGAAATCCGCCAAAATTATTTGCATAAGCGGCTCCTACAGAATAGTTTTCTCCCACCAATCGGTTTGTGATGACCTCATTTTCATCAAGAATCAGGATGGAATTATAGCCATAATTATAATAAGACATCCCGGCCTTAGCAGTCAATTTTCCCAAGGTGGAATTTTCATAAGAAACAGCCGCAATATTATTAATATGCCTGTATTTAACCTGATCCCTTAAATTTGAGCTTCGGAAAGTTTCGCCAAAAAGATTAGAAGCAGCGGAGGACTGTCGGAAAATATATTTCTTATCGCTAAAGTCCAAAATATGGTGTAGCGTAATCCTGTTCTCTTCCCCTTTAACAAGGTCATATTGCTGATCAAGATAAAAACGCTTTCCAAAAAGCACATTTTCGGCATTTTCAAACTTCACCTCAAGCAGGGATCGATCCTCAAACTCTATCTCTTTATTTACATATTGCTGCAATGCCTGATCATTAAGCCCGCCGTTTTCCTGATTTAAGAGATCCTGGGAAACAAAATGCGTTTTTAACCTGTACCTTTCATTAAGGGTATTATAACTTAATGTCGCCCTAAAGTTACCTGTGCTTGTTAACTGATGCTGATATTTCCCCAGCGACCTCAGTCCTTTATAAGCCGCAGAAAAATTGAGCCTGGGGGACGTATTAATTGTGAAAAAGGCATCCAGGGTTTGCCCCTGTTCCGGAACTGTTTTAAAATAAACTTCGGTTAACGGAGTTGGGACTTTATAATAGCTGATATCCTCCACCTCCATGAAATTGAAGTGCCTGGCCCTGGCTCCAAATTCCGGGATCAAATCCTCCCCCTTTATAGTATAAGCAAGGGAATTATAGGTTTGCCCTACATTGGAAAAAGGAACAAGCTCAAAATTATCTTTTCGCAGATAATTGAATTTATAATGTTTTTGAATAGTGAGAGAAGTATCTACGTATGTAGTATCGCCCTTATGAGAGATAATCTTGTAGGCGGTGATTGGTGGTTTTTGCGCCGTGTCGCGTTGGACAGCTGCCCCCCTATCTCTCCTGTCGTCCTCACCACCGGTGCCGCCGCCAAGTTTCCTTTGACCAAAAGAACTAATACTAATTAAAAAAAAACAAAAATATATTACCTGTTTCATCCAATTTAACTGAAGGGTAAAAATAGAATATAAATGATACTTTAGCCTTCCTTTAATCTTAAAATATCAAACGTTACAGACTAAGTTTCTGTATCGCAATATCATTTTTACCGTAGTGATATCCCCGCCATAAAAAGGCTCCACCTTCACTTTCAAACTTCCATACCACTTCACCGAAGGCACATTAATTTTCACAAAGATACAAGAATCAAAAAAGGTGATTTAAAAGAATCAAAACACCTTTTAAATTTACAAAAATTATAGATTAAAAAGTCACCTCAACGCTTGTTTCGGATCCAATATCTCCTTGAATGACTGCTAGCTTTTCACCGGCATAAGATATGGTTATTGACACGGGATCCAAACCATCACCAAATGAAAATAACCTCCGCTTCCATGAAATTGAAGTGCCTGGCTCTGGCTTCAGATTCCGGGATCAAATCCTCCCCTTTTATAGTATAAGTAAGGGGATTGTAGGTTTGTCCTATGTTGGAAAACCGAACAAGTTTAAAATTATCCTTTATTAAATAGTTGAATTTCTATTCCTTTTGAATCGTTAACCTGTACCTACTTAAGTTGTATCACCTCTAAAGGATAGGATCTTGTAGGCCGTGATTGGTGGTTTTTGCAGGGAATCCTTTTGATCTTCGCTGCCGGATGCTCCATTAGGAGTAACTGGTAGTTGTCCATAAAAAAAATTGTCGCGAAAATAGAAATAAAAAACTGAAAATTGATTAATAAGGATAATCACTTCCTGCAAATGTGAAATAATTAGATATAGAATTTAAAACATTAATGTCCGGTAAAGAGCCAAGATCGTTCCGCCTTCGGCGTAACTGCAAGAACAAAGAAAAAAGACTTGACTTTAATTAACTAATAAACATTTAGTTATGATTTCTGTTTTTCAAAAACACTTTATTATCGAGATAATTGAAAAATTGAGGAAAGTAAGGTTTGTTAATTCATAATACCATTGGAATGCCCAATGAATATGTGGTTTAAGCTTTCACAAAAAAGTTTTCCGGATAACAATGAATTTAAAACTAAGATTAAACGTCATTATCAATTTATTCTTAAGACTTAGAATGTTTTTATAAATGCAAAATCTAGAGCAAAAAAAAGGCTGCCATTGCTGGCAGCCTTTTAAAAAAAAATTTAAAAATTATTGCTTAGTAAGAACTTCGGAAGCTACTCCAAAAGATCCCGCACTTACCGTATGTTTAAGAACTAAAGTAACAACTCCAATACAAGGCTCAACTTTAGAACCTGTCTGTCCTTCAACCGAAGCCTGCCCATAAGTTGCGGAAACCCAGGCATTTTGTTTTGGTACTGTTATGGAAGAATCCTCATTCACTTTGAAAGTGATATCAGTTCCATCTTCGAACATATCTTTAACAACGTACTCGTTAGCGGAAGATCCAGCTTCAACTTCTACAGGATATTCGGCCTCAAACCAACCCGATGCATTAGTATAATCTCCTGTAAGTTCAAAATCACATAATTTTGTGATATCAATTGCGAAAGATTTCCCGGTATATGCACCTTGTTCCTTGCCCAGACTTAACACAAGACTGTCACCAAAATCGTCAATACCTGAACCTGTCACCTCCACAGTAAATGTTACTTCGTTGGAATTTGCCGGAACAGTTACGCTAGCGGGTAAGGTATATGCTCCGGGATCTAAAGTTGAGGATTCATCTACATTTACTGTAAATGTTCTGTCGGTCCCGGTTGTATTCGATGTGTAAACAGTAACATCGAAAGATTCGCTGGTATCTTCATGAACGGAAAGGTCCAATTCATTTGAATCAAAAGTCACATAATTTAGCGGCTCCAATTCAACATCGTAATCGCATCCCGCAAATAAGGAAATAGAAAACATTGCTAGTAATAAAATTGATTTCTTCATAATATATGTTTACAACTTAATTATTTTGTGTACTGATAAATGGATTGTTTTGAATCTCAGATTCAGGTATTTCAAATGTAAGCCTTTCATCATTATAAGGAATTGGCACTCCAACAAATGATAAATGGTTAGGTCCTCTAACGATGGTAGCTTTATTACGCTTCATTGCAAGATAACTTTTTCCCTCTCCCCATAATTCAATCCTGGTTTGCAGGTAAATTTCATCCTTAAGGGCTTGTCCGGCAAGAGCATCCAGGTAAGAAACATCATCTAATCTCTCGTTTAGTAAAGCTTTAAGAGAAATTATAGCATCTGCATCCCTTCCCAGGTTAGCAGCAGCTTCTGCATTAAGCAAATACATCTCTTCTACTCTCATGAATACATAATCTGTAGTCACAGGGTTTTGCCCACCAATTACCCGTTCAGGAGAATAAAACTTGTTTAAAGGCATTAAGTCTGCATAATTATCTGTAGGTGCTCTAAACTGAGCTTTCCGAAGATCATTATCCGGAATTGCATCATAAAGATCTTCATCGATTGCTTTGGCATCACCTGCCCATGCATAGCTATAGGTAAACCTGTCTACCTGACCCCACCATGAGACCAAAGCTAAGCTTAAATCTGAAGTAATATCCACACCCCACATCCAGCTTGGGTCATTCACATCATTAAAACCACCAACAACTCCATCACCGGTAATGATTGAATAGCCAGCCTTAGCATCATTAGTTAAGTCATAAACTTCCTGCCATTTATCACCTCTTGCACCATACACATATGCAAGTATACCTTTTGCAACAGAAATGTCGATTTCATTTTTCTGAGTCCGGTTAAAGCCATCTAAAAGTGAAATTGCAGAGTTTAGATCACTTTCCATAAGCGCATAAATCTCAGAAGTGGCTACTTTAGGACCATTTTGATCCTCAAGATCATCGTAAATCGGTAGTATTTCTTCAGAAGGATCAAATGATTTTGCAAAATATTGAGTCAAATAGAAATAAGAATGCGCTCTAATCGCTTTTGCCTGTCCTAAGATAAATCTGTTTTCCTCCAGTTCAGGTAACGCGTCATTACCTCCCAAAGCAGCAATTACAGTATTGGATGAGCGGATTATTCTATAGTAGTATCTCCAAACCTGGTAATTGTCTAATGCTGTAAAATCCAGAGGTGCCTGAAATTCAGTTATGGATGCACGGTACCAACCGTAGGTACTTACAGAAAGTGCCATATCACCGGAGAGCATATCACCAAAAATATCATAACCCTTATGACCGAAATCATCATGACCTCCAGTACCACCTGTTCCTGTCTCCACCATCAGGGCATAAATCCCTGTCAATGTTCCTCTAACCACCGCAGGATTCTTTTCGGCAGCATCAGCGATTTGATCAGTAGTTAAAAATTCTGAAGGTTTTTCCTCTAAGAAATCTTCACTACAACTCACCCCAAAAAGGAGGAGGGAAGCAACACCCGTTATTTTAAATATATTTTTCATAATTATTTTTTTTTAAAATTTTACTCTTACACCTGCAGTTACTGTGGTAAGCGGCGCATACAATCTACGTCCAGAGTTACCAGACTCACTTGTGTTTGGAAGGAAACCATCTCTTGCAGTTTTAACATATAAATTATCACCAGATACAAATATATTCAAATTATCAATACTATTTCCAAGTGCATCACCAGAGATTGTATAACCAATTAATACATTGTTTAAAGCCAGGTAATCTGTTTTAGTTAAGAAACGTGTTGATCCGGAAGTACTATTCTGATCGATTCCGTCTGCAAGACGTGGTACATCAGTGATATCTCCAGGAAACTGCCATCTGTTGGCAATATCTTTATGGAAATTATTTCCAGCTGCACCAAAACGATCGCTCATTAATTCAGCATATTGATAATCCATTGCATAACCTCCAATACTATAAATAACCTGTGTAGAGAAATTAAAGTTCTTAAAAGTTCCTCCTAAACGCATTCCTCCACGTACATCAGGAATAGCAGATTTGCCTACATACTTATCAGTTGCCTCAGCGTAAGTATCAGTAACCGTTCTCCCAACATTTGCATCAGGATTATCAGATAAATATGGAGTCAGGGACAGGATGCCAGTTTCATCATTATCCTTAATCCCATTGGCGTTTGCATCATCAAAATATTGGTACCACAAAGGTGCACCGTTAGCCGGATCTACGCCAGCCCATTCACGCATGTAGAAATCATATATTGAACTTCCTTTAGAGTACGCAAAAGGACTATTAGAAGTATCCAAAATCCTTGGCTCTTGCGTTGAAGGTTCAAGAGGCATAGTAATAATTTCATTGCTCAAAACCTCTCCGTTAATACTAAGATCTAAACTAAAATCTGCAGTATTCACAAGATGACCGGTTAAATTAAACTCAAGACCCGCGTTACGCAATTCTCCGTCATTTACTGTTATAATAGCAATACCCTGTGATGGTCCCACTCTACGATCGAAGATAAGGTTATCTGTATCTTTAACATAATAATCAACAGAAGCGTCCAAAAACTGACCTAAACTGAATTCAACACCTGCCTGGTACATATTTGATGTCTCCCAGGTAAGGTTCGGGTTTCCATTATCCCTCGCAGAAATAGAAATTCCACCTCCTAATATACCTAAATTGAAAGTATCATAACCTGAATAGAAACCAACACCAGCTTCATCACCTGTAATACCGTAAGAAGCTTTGAATTTTAAGAAACTAAAAACATTGTTGTTTGCAAGGAAGTCCTCATTAGTAACAACCCAGGCAGCACCTACAGAGCCGAATGTCCCCCACTTCTCATTCACAAATCTTGAAGAACCATCCCTACGAACGGAACCTGTTAAGAAATAAGTATCAAGAAAATTATAATTAATTTGCCCGAAGTAAGATTCTAAGGTACGCCCTTCGCTATAGCCTGAAGGTGGGGTTATATTTTCAACGAAGTTATTTAGTTCGTATACGTCTGGAGAAACAGCCAATCCTTTGTATTGATTAGCAAAGGAGAATGAATATTCATTACTTTCATGAGCAGCCAGAGCTTCTATAGAATGATCTCCAAATTGATTCTTATATCGCAATAATTGTAAAGCATTTATTGTATAAAATTCAGTATCTGTGGCAGATAAATCACCACCGGTAGACCGACCACCTCCGTAGAACGGATTTCTAAAATCCTTTCTGGCCTGGTTCCAATATTGTGCACCAAAACTGGTTTCGAATGTTAGATTATCTGTAAGAGTAAAATCTAAAGAAAAATTACCATTCAACTCGTGCCTGTTTCTTGTATCCAGGTCGTAAAGAGCAGAACCAATTGGATTTAAGTTGTTGGCATTTGGACGTGCACGGAAACCTGAATCTGTCCCGTAATCATATTGATTACCTCCAAAAATTGGATCAGGAACCAACTGACCTTCATCATCCCTTAAGAAAACAGGAAAAATTGGAGCCATTTTATCGGCAAATTCAAATAGGTTCTCAGAACCTACAGTTTGCCCATTATTTAATCTTTCAGAATAAGCATAACCAATATTGGTTCCTACTTTAAGCCAGTCTTTAACCTGAGAAGTTACATTCAAACGAGCAGTATATCTGTCGTACCCTGTGTTAAGCGCGTAGCCATTATCATTTAAATATCCAATAGATGTGAAATAAGTAGTTTTTTCATTACCTCCACCAAACCGGACATTAGCCTCTGTTCTGATAGCGGCGTCAAATGCAGCATCTACATATTTTTGAGGAGTATAAATACGGGAAACACCATCGCGAACCATACGAGTTTCAGGATTAATTAATTCCCCACCATTTGCAACATCCCACATATTATAACCTGCTGGGACATAGTTGTCAGAAAACAATTGGGTGTTTGCAAAATTAATAGGATCTGCTATATTCCCATCTGGATTTATTACACCCCTGTTATAAGCTCCTTCCCAAACATAAGCAATATATTCTTCAGGAGAAGTTACCACATCATATCGATCTATTACCTGGTCATTAACACCAGTTCTAACATCAACTTCTATATAATTTTCTCCGGCCACACCTTTTTTGGTTGTAATTAAAATTACACCGTTTGCACCTCTGGAACCATAAATAGCAGTTGCAGTAGCATCTTTTAAAACAGTGGTAGTTTTAATATCTGCAGGGTTAATAGAATTTATACTACCCGAAAAAGGCACCCCATCTACCACATAAAGTGGATCCCGGTTACCATTTACTGATCCAAAACCTCTAATACGAATTGTTGAAGCTGTTCCAGGTTGCCCTGAGCCATTTATAACGTTTACCCCTGCAACTTCACCAGCAAGAGCTTGGGAAAGATTCGAAACCGATTTAACCGCAAGGTTTTCAGCAGCTATGGTAGTGGCCGTTCCTGCAAAGGATTGTTTTGTTGCAGTACCATAACCAACTATAATAACTTCATCCAATTGAGCAGCATCTTCACTCAAAGTAACATTAATTGTAGGATTAGAACCTACATTCATTCTACCTGTCACATATCCTACATACGAGAAGACAATTGTCTCTCCTGTACTAGCCGCAATAGAATAATTTCCATCAAAATCGGTTTGTGTACCTCTGTTTGTTCCGTCAATGATGACATTAACACCCGGAAGAGGCACTCCATTTACATCGGCAACCGTTCCGGTAACCGTGAGTTGTTGGGCAAAGGTTAATTGCACCATGAACACTAAGAATAGTGTTAGAATTCCATTTAATCTTTTTTTCATTATTTTGTTAATTTGAATTAGCCAGCGCCAAAAATGATAATAATTTCTTAATAATAAAAATTTATTATCGCCCTTGAAGTGTTAAACTCTTAACACAACGCTATCCCTTAGATGCAGAATTTACCAAAGGGTTGCGTCAAGTTTGTGACAAATTGCTAAAAACTTATAATGTGAATAAATTGTTAAATTTATTTTAAAAAAAATAAATTGAATAAAACGCATTTACTAAATGGTCTATTTTTTTGGTTAAATCATTTTCCTACAAGACTTTAGGTTCGTTTTCAAAAAGTAAATTCAAATAAAGCGGCTCCTTAATTTTGTTTAGAACGCAAAAAAAAGGCTGCCAAAATCGGCAGCCTTTTGTGTGTAAAATTAAAGTTTATTTATTCAGAGACTGGTTCTTCTTCCTCTACACAAGCCTGTACATCAATAGTAAAAGCACCGACTGCCTCTTCAAACTGTCCAGAAGCTACTTCAACACCATTAGGATCTATAATTTTAAAACCTATTTCACCATACCAATCACCTGGGAAGGTCCATTTGGCAAACTGGCTGCCTTCAGGGATTGTCACTGTATCTTCACCAGCTGCACCTGACGCAAGGTACACTTCAGCAATCTGCACACCGTCAACCTCAACGGTAATTCCAGATCCACCACTACCATTTGTAGTTTGCCAACCATCAGCAAAAGAATCGGTCATTTCAACCTTGTAAACTCCAGGAATAGGGATACACGGTGGTGTTCTGAATATGTTGTATGTTAAAACTTCCCCTGCAGTTGCAGTGTTTTCTCCGGCATCGATATTTAAAATAAAAGACGATGTTTCATCAACTGGCAACATATCTGAAAAAATAGTCAGGGTTGTTGAAGCCGATGTTTGACCAGCAGGAATGACTAAAGAGGTTGTTCCCAATTCAAACATTTCGGAGGTAATATCAGAGGCAGAAGCCAGGCTTAAACCCACGGTAATAGCTTCCGCTTGTGGAAGGCCCAAAAGTTTAACTGCCACAGTGGTTTCCACATCTACAGGATCACCATTTGGATCGAAAGATGTTTCAAACAATTGGGCTGCATCATTTCCTTTCATATAGTATGGTGCAGTAGTATTCTTTTGTACGTGTATCTATGTTTCTTTCTTTTCCTTCTGTGCCCCTTCCTCAACAACCTTACGTGCTAAAAGAAGGAAGGCTATATATTTTAATTTGTTTTTCATTTTTCTTACTTTTTACATTTTATTGATCCCACCAAAGATTGTCGGTTAATTGTCTTGCTGCAGGAACATTTTCAGTATTATAATCCAACTCTGATTGCGGGTAAGGAAATCTTACCGGAATTTGAGAAAGAACAGCTCCTTGCGCTAACGGAAGATTTGGAAAACCAGTTCTTCTGAAATCACTATAAGGCTGGTTCGTTGCAAAACCGCTAATATACTTCTGGGTAATGATTTCTTCTAAAGTAACGGTTCCACCATTAATATTTGCATCTAGCCAGGCTGTATTAGCGTCTCCTGTAACCATTAATACAGAGGCTGCAACTGCTTCTTGGAAAGCTTCTGTGGCTAATGCCGGACTACCAAGCGCTAAGTGAGCTTCCGCTTCAATAAACTTTAATTCTGCATAGGTCATTAAATATACCGGAGATGTAGGATCTGCCGCATATGGCCCAGGTAATGAAGCACTTGCATTTTCACTTCCCGATACACTACCAAGAAATTCCCCATCTGCATTTTCAGCTACATAAAAAGGCAATCTTGGATCATCGGTAGCAAGTAGTAAGTTCACAAAAGTTGCGCCCATTCTAATGTCACCACGTTGTTCCATAAATTGGAATATTGGATTCCGATTAGCATCTTCAAAAGGAACAAAATAGTTATCAGCATTTGAAGCAAAACCATTTTCCACAGCAGCTAATGCTTTGGTATAGGCTTCATTTCCTAAAACATTGGATAGTTGAAGATAGTGTCGCGCTTTTATTGAGTATGCAGCTTTTGTCCATTTGGTTAAGCTCCCTCCGTAAATAACATCACCTTTTACGGGTAAAACATTAGCTGTAGCGGCAAGATTTACAACAGCATCATCTAAAAGTTCAAAAATGGTATCATAAACTTGCTCCTGTGTATCATACGCTGGCTTAAGATTACCCTGACCTCCACCTAAGGCATTGCTAAAAGGAATATCCCCAAAAAGATCGGTGGTTATTCCAAGTGTAGTTGCCTGCATTACCTGGGCTACACCCGTGAAATGCGGAGATTCAAAACCTTCATTTTTGGATTTTTCTACCAACCGGTCAAGATTCATCAGGATATCTGTATAGGTAGCATCCCAGATGTTTCCAACATCAGCTGAAGTCAACTGATATCTTGCTTCTGTAAAAGACTGCCTGGAAACGCCGTCAAAATGCTGCGTCCAGATATTGTTTGTTCTGGTATTATCGTTCCCTGCCAAAACGTATCCCATGGATTGCTGGACGGCAGGTAAAATTAAGGCCATTGGAACATCACCAGGAGAATCCGGATCGATGTTCAGATCGCTGTCTATCCAGTCAGAGTCACATCCGGATAACGAAATTAGCATTAGTGATAAAACTAAAACTAAATTCTTTATTTTATAAGATTCGTGTTTTTTCATAATTCTAGAGTTATTTTATATTTAAAAAGTGACTTTAACACCTACTAAATAGGTCTTAGTTCCAGGATTGTTAAAATAATCCATCCCCTGGGCATTTGTTGCACCTCCAAGGTTCGTTTCAGGATCGATACCAGAATAAGGTGTGTCCAGCCATAAGTTTTTACCCGTGAAATAAAGTTGTAAATTTTCAACATTATCCACTATATCGGGAAAATCATAAGAAAGAGTAACATTTCTTAGTCTTACCCAATCTGCATGTTCCATTGCAGCAACTGATGGTCCTCCACCAAAGTTACTACCCTGGCCTCTGAACCATTCGCCATCCTGTACAACCGGGGTAACGTTTCGAACTCCTGTAGAGATAGGATTTCCATCTGGACCAACGCGTCCATAAACACCATCCATAACTACAATATTTTCAGCCGGAGTGGCATCAAAGTCAATAGTTCCCTCACTTGTATAGGTAACCTCACGATTTGCAGTACGGGCAGTAGTTCCAAAATAATTCATAGCAAATGCGGTTCCGTTGTACATCATACCTCCTTTTTTAATGTCAAAAAGGAATGAAAGATTAGCATTTTTATAGGTAATATTATTGGTTATGTTGGCAGTCCAGTCCGGGTTAAAGTTACCAATTGGCACCATTTCCCTGTTATCAGCCATTGGATAACCATCTCTGTAATTATCTGTTGGATCATCGTTGATCAAAACTGTACCATTTTCATCCCTGTACCAGTCATTTCCAAAAATACTTCGGTATTGTTGCCCTACAACTGCACGAACTTGCGGAACTGTAAAACCACCAAGGAATACGTTGTCCACACCTTCAGCCAAACCGGTAACAATGTTATCCAGTTTAGTAAAGTTAGTAATTAAACTCCATTCAAAATCTTCTGTTTTTACAGGTGTTGCTCTTAAACTTATTTCAATACCTGTAGTTTCCATACTCGCTGCATTTAAAAATACAGAAGAAAATCCGGATGCATCAGAAATTGGCACACTCATTAACAAATCGGTATTGATGTTTTCAAAATACGTTAAATCAAGCCCTAACCTGTTATTGAAGAATCTCAAATCTGCTCCAACTTCCCAGGTTTCCTGGTTTTCGTGGGTTAATTCAGGATTTCCTAAACCTGCACTAAGCTGGAAACCGGTTTGCCCCTGGTATGGGAAATTTACACCATTTGTCCAACCATCACCAATACCTGCTGCAACATACGGACTGGAAGTATTATAAGGTCCTGCAATGTTCGCAGTTCTCGCTGCTGAAGCTCTTAATTTACCAAAAGTTAACCATTGGTTTCCTCGTAAGGCTTCAAGCTGTGTAAACACAAAAGATAAACTTGCTGAAGGATAAAATGCCGATTGATTTTGCAGCGGCATTGTAGTGGACCAGTCATTTCTTCCTGTAACACCAAGGAACAACATTTCTTTGAAAGAAAAGTTTAAATCTCCAAAAACAGCAGCTGTTCTAAATTCAGACTGAGCACCGCTGGTAGTGTTGTTACTGGAGTTGCTCAACTGATAAAAATCTGGTATCGCAAGGCCTGTTGCATCTCCGAACAAAGTTTTAGTATAAGTACTGTAAAGGTTATTTCCTAAAGTTAACCTCGCACTGAAATCTTCTGAAAATTCATGACTAAAATTCAACAGTAAATCAGAGTTAAAAATAGTGTTGTATGCCTGATATTCTGCATAATAACCGGTTGGATTTCCACGGGAATTAATTTTAAACTGGTCGGTGTATCTTCTGGAATACCAGTCAACCCCTCCATTATAGGAAATATTAAACCAGCTTGAAACATCCGCACTTAAATTAACACTTGCGGTCAATCTGTCAATATCATCCTGAAAAGCAATGTTATTCGCTGTCCAGTAAGGGTTATCATACCCACCACCATTTCTATAGTTTCTCTGGGTTCCATCAGGAAATTCATAACCTGCACTGTTGTCAAAGGTAGTAGCAGTACGAACCAAACCAAGCATAATCCCGGAAACGTTAGATCCTTTCTGGATTTGATTTGCCTGAGAACTTGAATAGGACATGTCTGCACCAAAGGTGATTCTTTCCGCAAGTTTGGTAGAGGCATTTAAACGCAACGTAGTTCTGTCAAAAGTATCATTAGGAATAACTCCTTCCTGATCATAATTTGAAATGGAAAAGAAATAGTTACCCATATCCCCACCATTGGCAATACTAAATCGGTTATTCGTAGTTAAACCTGTCTGGAAAAACTCGTAAGGATCATAATACTGGGCAGGCATTCCTGTCCCGGTACCTTCCGGCACAAGACGGCCATTTGGATCCCATTTATATGTTTCATCTCCATCATACTCTAACTCATCAATTCTTGCACCCCAGGAAAAAGCATTTCCACCTGCCCAGGCATCATTTTGACCCTGAGAGAATATTTTTTGTCTCTCCTGAGTTTGTGAAATCTCGTCAAAAGCAATGGAGGAATGAAATTCCATTCTTCTTTCGGTTAAATTCTTACCACTTTTTGTAGTAATAATTATCGCACCGTTGGCAGCACGAACACCGTAAAGAGCTGTTGCAGCACCACCTTTTAGAACGGACATAGTTGCAATATCATCCGGGTTGATATCAATGGTACGGCTGGAAGTTTGAACGCCACCTACACCACTACTACCACCACCTGAAGCTACAGGCATCCCATTGATAACAAACAATGGCTGGTTGTTTCCTGTAATAGAAGCAGATCCCCTTATTGTAATAAAAGTTGCAGCACCAGCTGAACCTGAAGAACTGATAATCTCCACACCAGAGGTCTCCCCTGCTAGGGAGTTTACCACATCGGCATTGGATTTGTTCCCAATCTCTTCGGAGCTTACTGTTTGAACGTTGTAACCAAGTTCTTTTTCATCCCGGGAAATCCCAATCGCCGTTACCACAACTTCATCAAGCTGAGCAGCATCTGCCGTAAGGATAACATCTATAACAGTATTGTCTCCAATACCGTACTCGGCGGTTTTTAGACCGACAAAGGAAAACACAAGAATATCTCCTCTTGTTGCTTCAATGGCATAATTTCCATCGAAATCTGTTTGTACTCCTCTGGCTGTCCCTTTAACCAAAACATTTACACCGGGCAAAGGCATCCCATCTTCACCTGTCACGGTACCGGAGATGGTTCTCCCCTGCGCAAAGTCTTGTGCAAAGCTTAGCTGCACAACTAACGCCAAGAGTAACGTTAAAATCACATGTAATCTTTTTTTCATTGGTTTGTTTTTTAGTTAGCTAGCGCCAAAAATGATAATAATTTCTTAATAATAAAAATTTATTATCGCCCTTGAAGTGTTAAACTCTTAACACAACGCTATCACTTAGATGCTAAAACTACCAAATGGTTGCGTCAGGTTTGTAAAAAATTGCTAAAAACTTCACCAAACGAGTAAATTCTTAAATCAAAGACTTATAAACACTGACTTTTTTGGTTAAATCCTATTCATACAACTTTGGTTTCATTTTAAAAAAACTTATATTTTAATTCATTCTTTAAAATTATTCACGGATTTCGATTTGATTATTATTCTTATTATAAAACATTAATGTCCGGTAAAGAGCCAAGATCGTTCCGCCTTTGGCGTAACTGAAAGAATCAAGAACCAAGACTTGATTTTGATTAACTGAAAAGCATTTAGTTATGATTTATATTTTTTCAAACCACTTTAATTATCGGTATAATTGAAAAATTCAAGAAAGTAAGATTTGTTTATTAAAAATTCCATTGGAATGCCCAATGAATGTATGGTTTCAGCTTTCGCAAAAATGTTTACTGGAAAACAATGAATAAAAAACTAAGCATATAAATTTATAGCATCCATAGGTATTAACCATGTCATATCTTAGCTCCAGCTGGAACAGTAAGAACATCTACTACAAGATTAGCCACGTGGTTCCCGCCAGTTTCTATCTAAAGAAAGGTTCAAACGTTTCAAATCCAAAACCCTCTCCCCATAGTTCAACCCTACATTGAACAGGAAAATCTTCTTCAAATCCCATTATTTAATTATTTTTGGCAATGCTTAAAAATTCCTCCAATTATAAACTCACCGAATGCGGCACCGATGAAGCAGGAAGAGGCTGCCTCGCAGGGCCGGTAGCAGCCGCTGCTGTGATTTTACCAAAAAGGTTTAAACACGAGCTTATCAATGATTCCAAAATGCTAACAAAAGAAAACCGGCTGGCTCTTAGGGAGATCATTGAGAGAAAGGCACTAAATTATTCTGTATCTTTTGTAGATAATTTCAGGATTGATGAAATTAACATTCTTAATGCTTCCATCCTTGCCATGCACCAATGCATAGACAATCTCACACTTTTTCCTCAGCATATTCTGGTAGATGGAAACAGGTTTAAGACTTATAAAAATATTCCTCACCTGTGCGTGATTCAGGGAGACGGAAAATATTTAAATATTGCCGCTGCTTCCATCCTGGCAAAAACCTACAGAGATGCATATATGGAAAAGATCCACGAGGAATTTCCCATGTATAACTGGAAGCAAAATAAAGGTTATGGTACGGCAGAACATCGCGCCGCTATTATTAAATACGGTATCACCAAATATCACCGTCTTAGTTTCAGGCTTTATCCGGAAGAGTTGAAACTTGAAATCTAACGCAGTACCTTTGGCCTGAACAGGTGTTTTTTTCAATTCCTGTAATTAGAAAAGTAATAGATTGGTAAAATTTGTTTAAATGAGGAACCCGCTGGCAGCTTTAGTGATTGTTTTAATTTTAATATCCTGCTCAAAAGATGGAAACCAAACCTCAAATCCGGAAAAGTATATTCCTGAAAACGTACATTTTCTTTTACAGACAGCGAATCTTTCCGAATTTATTTCTAAAGTAGATAGCACAAGTTTCTTCCGTAAAAACAGCTTTTTATTTGAAGGGCCGGCTTTTGAACATTTAAAAAACCTCAACAAAGTATCCAAATCAAAAACTGCTTTGGTCTGTTTTGTGAAAAATGAGCAAGGCGAATTTGAGTACCTTTTTATAAGCAAAAATCAACCTGAAATTAAAACAGATTCTATTAAAAACAGGTCCCTGGAAACCCTGACATTTGATTCCTTTGAAATCAGGAAAATTGGAACCGAAGAATTTACCACCTATACAGCAAATCAGGACGCTGTTTTTCTGGCTTCAAATTCTTTGGAATTGCTTAAAAAAACGATTGCCGAAGCTGGAAAAGATATAGTAAGGAGCGAAAGTTTTGAAATGGCCTTAACCGCTGCCGACGAAAAAAGGACTTCCCTTTTTATAAACCACAACAATCTGGAGGATTTTTTTACGAGATTAGTTCCGGATTCATCGGTACCACTGAGGAATTTAGGAAATTGGAGCGTGTTGGATCTGGAAATTGACGTACAGGATCTTTTAATAAATGGCATTATTTCAACAGATAAAGGCTCCTCTAAAACACTGGACATCTTTCAGGAGATTGAAGTGCAAAAAAATGAAATCGCACAAATCACACCCATTTCTGCTGAAGGATTTTATTCCTTCACCTATTCCCAAATTGAAAAACTTCACCGGAATCTGAATAAATTCAGGAAAGACTCCCTTGAGCTTTCTCCGAATCATCTTTTAAACTTCACAAGGGAAGTTGGTTTGATCTATGGCGAAGAAAATGTGCTTGTGTTAACAACCACAGATCCTGAATTGGCTAAGGGATCTATTCCTGTAAGCGAACAGGCAGCGGAATTTCGCGGAATTTCGATCATGGCAAATCCTGAACCTGATGAATTTACAAAGATTTTAGCCCCCTTGATGACAGAGAAAAACTTAAAGTTCTATGCCTTAGT
>ERZ1284729.66-NODE-66-length-17517-cov-19.982018_pt1 | contig 17517 bp, 11 predicted proteins | sample MGYA00454602_ERZ1284729 | MGnify/ENA primary metagenome ERZ1284729 (study PRJEB36292, sample SAMEA5787381) | metagenome | biome: Arctic soil; feature: perennial spring outflow channel; material: sediment | place: Canada | collected 2017-07-08 | depth 0.05 m ... | reverse complement strand
TCATTTCCTGCAGATCGCGCTCGCTGCTGTCGGGTAAATACTCTAAAATAATGATCAATAGGATTAGAAAGTTTGATGCTCATTTTTTATTGCAGAATGGGCAAGTTGATGGAATGTATTTGGGAAACAGTTTTTTCCAATTCCTCCTTCATTTTATTTTTGTAAATCTCCGATTCTTCTTTCATTTCATTTACAAGCGTATCATAGTAATCGATTCCGCTCAATAAATTAGTTTTAAACTCTTCAAAATACTTCAATTTTCGCCCGTTTATTGTCTCTACGGATTCCTCGATTTCATTTTTTAAATAATCTACATAAATCCCTAATTCTTTAACAAACAAATTAGGTCTATAGGTATCGTTCAGAAGGTTTATTTTTCCATAGATATGATTCACCATTTCAGAAAGGGTAGATTTTTTTGAAAAATAAGCCAAGTTAGGTCCCGGGCACACTGAAACGCTATCGCCGTCGGTAGATTTCAAAAGGCCGTGGTTTATATAAGGAGTCGTTACCAAACCGGTGCAAATACAGGATTTTTCGGTGATTTTATTGTATTCCCGGCTATGTTGTTCTTTTGAAATATCTTTAGCGTCAAGCTCCTTGATTTTTAACTTCTGATATTGGCGGGAAGCAGTACAAATTGGTCTATCTGTAAATTCTTTATTAAACAATTTTAAAAATTGGTTCGGGCAGGAACTCCCCGGTTTCCCTTTTTTTATTTTAGCATCTCTTTCCAAATCCTTTGAGGAATCCTTCAAGGAATTAAAGGGAATTCCCATGGGGGAGGTGTTACTCAGGTAAAGGTCATCTTTTCCTGCATTAAGTAGTTTTTCCAGGGTATTATCATCTACATTAACAGCTTCAGGGACGAGCAAAAATGGTGTTCCCCAGCCTATCTTGTCCAGGTTGTAATAATTTAATAAGAAATGGTGTTCCTTGGCGGTCCCAAATCCACCTTGGGCGGTAATTTTTAAGTCTAAAGGCTTGCTTAATGTTGGCTTTCCGGATAGCGAAAGCGCTTCGTTTAAGATGCCATGAACTTCCCGAATTAACTCAGATTTATTTTGTTTAAACTCTTCCAAAATAGGCCCCATAAGGAATCCATTGGTTGCAAAAGCATGGCCACCACAATTAAGCCCGGATTCAATTCGGTATTCTGAGATCCAGATCCCTTTTTTAGCAAGGAATTTTCCCTGCACCAAAGCTGAACGGTAATCACTTACCTTTAAAATAATTTTTTTTCCGAGATTTTCATTTTCGTCTGGAAAAAAAACATTAAAATTGGACAGATAGCTATATAACCTCGGACTTAATCCAGCTGAAAGCACCAATCCTGAGGCTTTCAGGTTAGAGTTTGCATAACCTCTAACTGCAGCATGCGCATCATTGAATTCTGTAGGTAACTTTTCGCCTTTTTTGGTGTAATTATCCTTATCTATCTTGGTCATAATATTTACATCAATAGAACCGGGAACTAAACCTGCCTTTAACTCCTTTTGAAGGGAGGCTTTGATGTTTTCATCTTTTTCCTGAAACATTAATCGGTAGGCTTTTTTAAGCTGCGAAGAATCGGGAAGCATTTCAAAATACTTCGTTAAATTAGTTCCTGCATTAAAGGACTCCTTTTGCAGGTTTTTAAAGTTTTTTGAGACAATTAAATTGATAAGATTAAGATATGCTGTTAATCGTTTTGCTCTGTAATCTTCCTGGTTGTTATCAATTTCAGAATAAGAAAAATCGTTTTTATCGCAATAAAATTTTCTCATTCTTTCAGCTAATCCGTCATCTACCAGTGATATAACTGAGGAAATCCCAAAATGAGACACCTTTACCGGAGTATCTATTGTAAATCCAACGCCCATTACCGGGATTTGAAAACTGTGTGCTTCTAACATAGTAATAATTAGTAAGATTGTTATTTAAACAGCGTTTTCTCAAATGATTTTAAAATAAAATGATAGTTTTTTAAACCAACGTTTATCCTTAGACCAACTATTTCATTATTACAGTTGGAAAAAGAAGCAAATTGAAAAATGAGGTATCGGCTGATGGCCAAAACTATATTTTTTCTTAAACTAAAGGATGGAGTAGTTACTTTTTATGAGCCAAATATGATATCTATCATCTTAAAATAAAATATAATTCAAACTTTTTTGCCCGAATGAGAAAAACGGTTCATTTTTTCCACCCTTTCCCGGTTTTATGGAATAGGAACATTTTATTATAATCCCAGCCTTCGAATCATCTTCGATTTTGTGACTGGCTTTTGTTGCCGGATCCAAAAAGTTTATATTATCACACTTAGATCTCGTTAACAGTAAATTACAAGGCAGCAACTGGGTCTTGCCATATTTAAAAAGGTGCTCCAGATGCAGATTTTGTAAAAATCTTATAGGCCAATTTCTACAGAAAAATCATTCTTTAGAAACAGGGATTGAGTATTTTGTGCGTTCAAAAGGTAAAGGAATTAATAACTGTAACTGAAAATTAAATGAAAACAAATAAAAACAGGTGGCTAATTGCATTATCTGCAGTAGGTATACATCTTTCAATAGGTGCGGCATATGCATACAGCGTTTACACAATGCCCCTGGTAAATACGATGGGCTGGTCTGTTTCATCGGTTACTTTGGCTTTTACAATAATGATGGTGCTTGGGGGTGGATCTGCCGCCTTATTTGGAAGATTGGTAGAGCGCAATGGCCCAAGAAGATCGGCTATTTTTGCTGCTGTCCTATTTGGATTGGGCCAGGCGGGATCCGGCTTTGCTGTTGCGATCGATTCCCTCACGCTGTTCCTTTTAACCTACGGATTCCTTAGCGGATTGGGATTGGGAATTGGTTATATCTCACCGGTTTCCACGCTTGTAAAATGGTTTCCAGATCGGCGCGGCCTGGCAACGGGTATGGCTGTTCTGGGCTTTGGTTCGGGGGCACTAATCACAGCTCCGGTTGCTGCGTGGATGATTGAAAGCATCGGGATTTCGTCAACTTTTTATATTCTTGGTGGCTGCTATTTTTTATTGATGACTTCTGCTGCACTTTACATCGCACCTCCTCCGCGGGATTGGGTTCCTAAAGTTAAAATGAAGAAAGAATTTAATTTTGCGACCATAAGAATTAAAGAGGACCTGGCACAGTTAACCGCTAAGGAAGCAGTGAAAACAAAGCATTTCTGGATGCTGTGGGCCATTATGCTCATAAATACCAGCGCCGGGATTATGATGATTTCGGTTGCCTCCCCTATGGCACAAACGGTAGTCGGTTTGTCCGCAGCTGCCGCAGCTACTATGGTGGGGATTATGGGGATTTTTAATGGTGCCGGCCGGCTGGGTTGGGCGGCGGTTTCAGATTATATTTCCCGCCCCGTAGTATATATCATCTTCTTTATAATACAACTGGTAACATTTTTAACGCTCCCTATAATAGCAAGCGCAATTGTATTCCAGGTGCTGATCTTCCTCGTAGTAAGTTGCTATGGCGGAGGATTCTCCAATCTTCCTGCCTTTATTGGTGATCTCTTTGGAACGAAAGAACTCGGTGCCATTCATGGGTACCTGTTGACCACCTGGTCTTTGGGCGGATTGATTGGCCCAACCTTAGTTTCTCAAATTTATACAAGGACCGGAAGTTATGTTCCTGTCTTTTATGTGTTCGCATTTTTAACCGCGGTGGCTTTTGTCATTGCCATTTTCTTAAAAGCAGATGTCAGGAAGAAACAAAAACAACAGGACAAACCCGTCTTTAATTCAGTTTCTGGATAAGTATAACTACTGAAAAATAGAATATTCCAGGACGGTTATTCAGTAGGTTACCCTCTTTCAGGTGCTGGCGGGAAAATATTCTGAAAGAAATAAAGTTGTAAAAGGCCTTTTTAGATTGTTGAGGGGAATGTGTGTTAGAAATGAGAAATATAATTACAATAGCTATAGAATTTTGAACTTACTGTTTTCCCTGAACAAAAGGAGTTAGAGAATGGAAAAGAATATAGATGGATGGAATATACAAATCCGCAAAAAAAACATAAAGCAAGTTGGAATCGATTAAAATAAAAAAAGCAACCGAACAGGATATTGACCGATTACAGAAAATTGGGAAACAGACTTTCGCCGAAACTTTTTCTTCCGAAAACAGCGAAGAAAATATGAGAGAATACCTGGAGAAAGAATTTTCAACCGAAAAATTAAAGTCCGAATTAACAGACGAAAATTCAGAATTTCATTTTGCAAACCTTGACAACGAAACAATCGGTTATTTAAAAATAAATATTGGACAGTCGCAAACGGAAATAAAAGGCACAAATTCACTTGAAATAGAGCGGATTTACGTCCTGAGGGAATTTCACGGAAAAAAAGTTGGACAAATACTTTACGATAAAGCAATTGAAATAGCAAAAGGCAATAATGTAGACTATGTTTGGTTGGGTGTATGGGAACAAAATTTGAGAGCAATAAGATTTTATAAAAAAAATGGATTTGTGGAATTTAACAAACACGTTTTTATATTAGGAGGTGATGAACAAACCGACATAATGATGAAACTGAAGTTAGATTAAAAAATGATTTCTTAATTAATAAGAGGAATGTTTTCAGGAATAATCCGGTGGAATTTTTCCTAACTATTTGTAATAGCCTAAGCCGTGAATTATAAGTCTTTTGGTTTTTATTAACAAAAAATTATCTTAAAGCGTTTTTTGGTTAATTAAAGCATAAATTTGAAAGAAATCAAACCCAAACATCAAGCCCCAAACTGTTATGTTTCAACCCGATAATTATTTACAAACCGAATTTTACGATCTCCTTAAAAACGATGTGTCAATCTTTAAATGGCTGAGTGAGAATTTAATTGACGGGATATGGTATTGTGATCTGGAACAACCCGGAAATATATGGATAAGCGGTTCCTTCTGGAAAACCTTAGGGTATGCAGTGGAAGAGGAGGAAAGCGCATTTAATTCATCAGGAAAATACAGGGATTCCGCAATTCATTTGTTTTCGGAAGGTGCCGTTAATCCCGGGAAATCTTTTGATGCAGTTATTGAATTCAGGAACAAGGAGCAGGAACTCATTTTGCTTCAGGGAAAAGGTTGCGCTATAAAGAATTCAGAAGGAAAAATATCGAGACTATTAATACTTCACACCAAACTTAGCCGGAATAAAAATATGAACCGGCAATTGCTGGAGGAAAATAAAGAACTTCATAAAACCAACGAAATTTTTCATGAAGCCAATGAACTTGCACGCATTGGCGGATGGCAAATAGATTTGACGAATCAAAAACTTAGATGGACAAAAATCGCCAAAGATATTCATGAAGTAGACCGGGAGTACATCCCAACCCTGGATACGGCACTTAATTTTTATAAGGAAGGTGAAAGCCGTGACCGGATCAATTATTTGTTTGAAACTGCGGTTGAAAATGGGATCCCGTTTAAGGAAGAATTACAATTGGTTACAGCTAAAGGAAACGTGATTTGGGTGAGTGTTTTTGCTAAACCTGAATTTATAAACGGGAAATGTGTAAAAATGCATGGAGCCATTCAGGATATTGATCAGAAGAAAAAAAGCGAACTGGAGTTGAAATTTAGTACGGATAAGTTTCAACAAATCTTCAGCAAATCTTCTATTGGTATTATATTAGTTGGGCCAAGTAGTAAAATTTTAAAGGTGAATCCCGCTGCCCTTGCTATCTTTGGATATAAGGAAACGGATTTAGAGGAAGTTTTAAATTTAACCTTTAGGGATGTTACTCATCCGGAAGATCTGGAAACAACGACTTCTTATAGGGAACGACTATTATCTGGCGAGATAGACAACTATAAACTTGAAACCAGGTTTATTTTAAAGTCGGGAGAAATTATTTGGTGCAATGTTACTACATCAGTTTTTTCTGAACCTAATGAGGTTGGTTATTTAATTATTACCCAGGTAGAAGATATTACCTCCCGTAAAAAATTGGAAAACCAGGTTCAGGAAAACGCCAATTTCTTTAAAAATGCTTTTGAATTTTCCCCTAACGCGATGGCGATGGTTTCCCTCAAAGGAAGGTTTTTAAAGGTCAACCGAAAATTAGCTCAAACTGTAGGCTATTCACAGGAAGAATTGTTAGATAGGAATTTTCAGGAAATTACACACCCCGAAGATTTTGAAACCGATTTAGAATTGCTAAATGAAATAGTTGCACATAAGCGGGAAAGCTATCAAATTGAAAAAAGATACATCCACAAAAACGGAAGTATTATTTACGGTTTGCTAAATGTTTCCCTGTTACGCGGAAAGGAAGGTGAACCTTTATATTTTATAGCACAAATTAATGACATTACCGAAAACAGGGAAGCCAAGGAAGCTTTAAAACAAAGCCTAAGTGAGCTTCAGGGCGTAATGGATGCGACCACCCAGGTTATCATTATTGAAACCGATCTCGACGGGATCGTGAGAAAGTTTAATAAGGGGGCCGAAAACTTATTGGGATACACATCTCATGAATTTAATCAGAACATGAACATTCGGCTTCTTCACGATAAAGAGGAAGTATTGCAACGGGAGCAATTACTTTCAAAAAGATATCCCGGCGAGGTAAGCGGGTTAGATGTTTTTGTATTAAGGGCCAAACAAGGAAAGATTGATTCCAGGGAGTGGACCTATATACGTAAAAACGGTACCCGGTTTCCTGTACAACTTGCGGTCACTTCCATAAAGAATGAGGAAGGGGAAATTACAGGCTACTTAGGCGTAGCATTGGATATTTCAAATTTAAAAAAGATTGAAACCGAACTTCGTGAAAGCAGGCAACGTTGGCAGTTTGCACTGGAAGGATCGGGAGATGGGGTTTGGGATTGGGACATTCCGGAAGGAAAACAATATATGTCTGAACAGGCAAAAAATATGTTGGGATTTGATGCCGAAGAGGCTTTAACAGATGTAAAAAAATGGGATAAAAGGATCCATCCTGAGGAAAGAGAAAAATCGGAAAAGGCGGTGAAGGATTATTTTGAGGGAAATGCGTCAGGTTACAATATTGAAAAACGAGTTAAATGCAAAAACGGTAATTATAAATGGATCCTGGACAGAGGTAAAATTATTAAATGGGATACCTCGGGAAGGCCATTGAGAATGATCGGAACACAATCTGATATCACTCTAAGAAAAGAAATGGAAAATTCCCTGGTTAATGCAAAGCTTAAAGCGGAAGCTGCCAATAAATCCAAATCGGAATTCCTGGCAAATATGAGTCACGAAATCAGAACGCCCTTAAATGGTGTTATTGGTTTTACAGATCTTTTGATGAAAACAGACCTCACCAAAAGTCAGATGAAATATATGCAAACAGTCTATTATTCGGCCAATACTTTATTGGACCTGATAAATGATATCCTGGATTTTTCTAAAATCGAAGCTGGAAAACTGGAGCTTAGCAATGATAAAACAGACCTTATAGAACTTTGTGGGCAAACAATAGATATTATTAAACACCAGGCACATAAAAAGGACCTGGAAGTCCTGTTAAATATTTCTTCAGAGATTAACCGATTTATCTATGCAGATGCCATCCGAATCCGGCAAATTATCACCAACCTTTTAGGAAATGCCGTAAAATTTACCGAAAAAGGGGAAGTGGAATTAAAAATTGAAGCTACTCCCTGTGAAAATAGTCTGGATGAAATGCTGTATACTTTTTCCATTCGCGATACAGGAATTGGAATTGCGCCCAACAATCTTCAGAAGGTATTTAACGCTTTTGATCAGGAGGATTCATCAACAACCCGAAAATATGGGGGAACAGGGTTAGGGCTTACCATAAGCAATAAACTGCTTGGATTAATGGATAGCAAATTGGAGGTGAAAAGTGAGTTAGGTTTAGGTAGTGAATTTTCGTTTGCGATCAGGTTTAAATCTGAGAAAGGTGCGAATTATATAGAAGAAATTACTAAAGAGATCACCAGGGTCCTTGTTGTTGATGACAATAAAAATAACCGGATCATTCTCAAGGAAATGTTGGCCATTGGAAATATTCAGTCGGAATTGGTTTCCAACGGGATCGAGGCTCTACAATCCCTGGAAGGCACTAACAGATTCGATTTGGCAATTGTTGATTACAATATGCCATATATGAACGGAATCGATTTAATTGGCCATATTCGAAATAAACTTAACTATACCCGGGTAGATTTACCAATAATATTATTGCATAGTTCTGCCGATGACGAGAAAATTTATCAGGCTTGTAAAGATTTACATGTTCAGTTTAATATTACAAAACCCATACAAATCGATCATCTTTTTAAAATGCTGAAAAACATGAAGTTTTCAGTTAATGAGAAAGTTCAGGAAAAGACATCTAAGGATTTTATTAAATCGCCAACGGTATTTACTATTTTGGTGGCGGAGGACAATCCCGTAAATAAATTTTTGGCCAAAACAATTATCAGGAAAGCATTGCCCAATGCGAACATATTGGAAGCGGAAAATGGATTTGAGGCCGTAGAAATGTATAAAAATGCTCCCATAGATCTTATTTTAATGGATATTCAAATGCCAGTTATGAGCGGATTTGAAGCAACCCAAAAAATAAGATCCTTAGAGCGCAAGGACAGTCATGTTCCCATTGTTGCCCTTACCGCGAGAACCTTAAAAGGAGAGCAGGAGCGATGTACAGAGTTTGGGATGGATGATTATATTACCAAGCCGGTGATTTTTAACACAATACGGGATCTTATCCAAACGTATTTGATCGCGTCACAACCTAATGAACGAATTTACTTACAAAAAAATGAACCAGAGAAGGAGGATTTAGTTTAAAACCATAAAAAAACGAGCCTATAAATAAAAGATGAATTCTTAAACTCCTTATTTTGTTGACTTTATAATATGTTAATTGCATTTTAAAAACCTCTATTCAATAAAAAAAGGAGTACTTTTAACCTTAATTATTTCTTAAAGAAATCATAAAATATGAAATAGCCGTAATTGAAAAAAATAAAAGTTTATATATTATAAATCTGAATCAGGTAATTTAGCCCCAAATCGCCCCCTTTCATGAAAAACCCAAATGCTTCCCTACAAGCAGGGCCTACTATTTTATTGGTAGAAAGCAATATAACAGAAAAGGAAAATTTCGCTCACATAGCATTGCAGCAAGGCTGGCAGTTGGTGATATGTAACTCCGGCATCGATGCCATCCATTGGTTTAATAAAACCAACAAGGCAGATATTCTCGTAATTGAGGAAAATTCCACTCCTTTAAACGGATATCAAACCGCCGATTATATTAAAACAGAATTGGGATTAATGCTGCCGGTATTAATCACAGTTGGAACTGTTCCAACTCCACAGGAACTTCGCGTAATCACTTATGCGGAAGGGGTTATAAAAAAGCCTTTTATAAAATCTACCTCCGTTCTTCAAATTAACGAAATTCTGAAAAGGCTCCCTGAAAAATCTCCTGCCCAAACCGATTGTTATTCATTAAATTATTTAAGGGATATTTTCGACGGTCATGAGGAATCTGTCTTTGAATCCTTGAAATTGTTCAGTACTTCGGTTAATACAGAGCTCGAGCAGTTAAATATTGAACTTCAGGATAAGGATTTTAACAGAATCCGGGAGATAGCCCACAGTATAAAACCTTCGTTTGAAATGTTGGAAAATGAAACGGGAAGGAGCATTTGTCACCTACTGAATTCTGAAGCTGAAGAAACCAAAATGCCGGGACTTATACATGACCTGCAACTGGAATTTGCATCAATAAAAAAACAACTAACACGGGATTTCCCCGACTTGAAGATAGGAGGATGAAAAGGATTTTAGTTATTGAAGATAACCCTATGGTGATCAAGTCTTTGGAATTTAAACTTACCAAGGACGGTCATGAAGTGCTAATTGCGAAGGATGGAAGGGAAGCCATGAAATTTTTAAAGGAAGCCAATTTCGATTTGATCTTAACCGATTTAATGCTGCCTTTTGTCACGGGAAAAGAATTGATAAGTTATATTAAAAAAAATTCACCCAAAACCCCCATTATCGTATTGTCAACCTCTACCCAGGAAAATATTATTATGGATGCGTTTAATATGGGCGTAGACGATTTTATAACAAAACCTTTCAGTCCAAACGAACTCTCGCTTAGGGTAAAACGGTTTTTAAATAAAGCTTAAGACCGGATTTATTAGAAAGGTTATGTTTTAGAACATTGTGGGTTATTTTTCAGACCTCATTTAAGAATTGCCGTTTTCAATTTGTTCCTTTTTTAACCGCAAAGCACGCCAGGAAAAAAAGCAAAGTACGCCAAGAAAAAAATTATGATTGAAATGTTCCAACTGGATAATTATTGAATTGGAATTTAGAAACGTTCTACTTGCCGGAAGTGCCGAATGGAAGTGCAAGACTTTGCTGAATCTTTGCGCCCTTAGCGGTTAAAGTAAGCATACGCGATCATTTTATTGAAAATGCGGATATTTTATAATCATCATTTATGACACCAAACCTACTTATAATATTTGACGGTTTTTTCAACTTCAGGGATTGGGCATGGATCTTGAAAATCAATGTTCTTTTGATTTTGCTCTTTTTATTTCTCACACTATGCCTTGTGACTTTTATAATAGGAGTTCGTCTTTTTAAAAATTTCAGAAATTCAAAGAAGAAAAAGCAGGAAAATTTGCTTATAGATTTTTTAAATTCTTATCTGTTTGATGAGGATTTTGAAAAGCAAAAGGAGATTGAAATTTTTAAAAAAAATCATTTAAACACAGCACTTGAGATAAAAGTCACTATAAAAGAGATCCTGCAATTTCATAAAAACCTGAAAGGAGAATCTGCCACAGCGCTGGAGAGACTTTTTTTAATATTTCACCTGGATCATTTTATTCTCAAGGACCTGGATAAAAATAGTTGGTATAATACGGCTAGAGCTATCTATGCCCTTTCAGAATTAACAATAGAAGTTCCTGTAAATAAGATTGAACCTTATTTAAACGACCAAAGGGATGAGGTGAGGCAGCAATCCCAACTTTATTTCTTAAAAATCGCAAAATCCAATCCTTTACAATTTCTGGACAAAACAAAACGCCCGTTAACCACCTGGCAACAAATTTATATTGAAAATGCATTGAAGAATTTTTATGAGGGACCAACCCCGGATTTTGCTCAATGGTTAAATCACGAATTAATAAGTGTGGTAGAATTTGTAATACGGTTGATCTCAAGGTATAATCAATTTGAAAATATACCTAAACTAATTCCATTTCTCGATCACGGAAATGAAAGCGTTAAAATTGAAACCATACGGTCTTTGAGAAAATTGGGATATGAGGAATTGCTCGGTTTAATAATCCCCGATTTTGAAAAGGAAAATTTACTGATAAAAAAGGAAATTTTAAAAAGCATAGAACAGCTTGGCGATAATAATGATCTTCAAAAAATTCGACCATTGATAGCTGCCGATGATTGGGAACTGAAAATAAAATACCTTAATATAGAGCGGTTTTTTTTGCCGGAGGAAACAAAACGAATAAACTTAGAATTCATGCTTGAAAAGGAATTAGAAATTTAAATGGGTTCTGCCTTACATCAAATAACAGAAATAGCCAGCTGGCTGTTTTTAATTTACGGCTCAATTATTTGTACCGGGTATCTTTTTTCTGCGGTTTTTTCCTTGATTGAAATTAGGGATTACAAACGAAGAAATAATTTTGTGGATGAGACAGCTATGTTGCAATCCTTGAATTTACCCGCTATTTCCATCCTGGCACCTGCCTTTAATGAAGGATTGAATATTGTAGAAAATGTTCGCTCCCTTCTCACCATTAATTATCCTTCATTTGAAATTGTTATAATCAATGATGGAAGCAAGGATGATTCGCTTAAGAAGCTCATTGAGGAATATGAATTGGAAAAAAGGGATGTTTTGCATCATAGTTTCATTCCAACAAAAACTATCAGGGGAATTTACAAATCCAGGAACAAAGCCTTTAAAAACCTTACGGTTGTCGACAAGGAAAACGGGGGCAAAGCCGATGCTTTAAACACGGGGATTAATATTTGTAAAAACAGTATTATTTGCTGTATAGATGTTGATTGTATTCTTGAGAATGATGCGATGTTAAAGCTCATAAAACCGTTTTTGAACAATGAAAAGAAGGTAATTGCCTCCGGTGGGGTTATAAGGGTGGCCAACTCCTGCGTGATTGAAGATGGGCGAATTATAGAAGTGAAATTACCCAAAAAATTTATAGCCAGGGTTCAGGTTTTGGAATATTTCCGGGCATTTTTAATGGGACGCATGGCTTGGTCCAGGGTGGATGGATTGTTGCTAATTTCGGGAGCTTTTGGAATGTTCGATAAACCCACGGTTATACAAGCCGGTGGTTATAATACAAATACGGTTGGGGAGGATATGGAATTGCTGGTTCGCATGCGCAGAATGATGCGCGAAAAAAATGTGCCTTATACCGTTGGATTTGTCCCGGATCCTTTGTGCTGGACAGAAGTGCCCCAAAGCTGGAAGGTACTTCAAAGCCAGCGCAACAGGTGGACACGAGGAACAGCCGAAACCCTGTGGATCCATAAAAAAATGCTTTTCAATCCAAAGTATAAGATCCTGGGAATGCTAAGCACGCCTTTCTGGTTTTTCTTTGAATGGCTGGCACCTCTCATCGAATTTTTGGGGATCTTATTCTTTTTATTTTTACTGTTGTTTAACCAGATCAACTGGATCATCTTTTTAACCTTTTTTCTGGCGGTCTATAGTTTTGCCTTTTTATTTTCAGTAACTGCCTTGTTTTTTGAAGAGTATTCTTTTCAGCAATACACCAAGCCCAAATATATTTTCAGGCTTATAGGAACAGCCTTGCTTGAACCTTTATTATATCATCCCGTTATTATGTGGTCTGCGGTTATGGGTAATTTTGACCTGATACGGGGAAAGAAAAAATGGGGAGTGATGACCAGGGCGGGTTTGACAAATCCGGTTAAAAAAAATAAGGATTAAGAAGATTGATGGAGTACGTGGGTTAGCTCCGGAAAATAAGCAGCTTGTAGAAAAATTTGGAAAGAAAAATATAATCGTTGACCTCGCGCCTGCTTTAGTAAAGAAAGAACCAACTTTCACCTCCCTGCAGACTTAAATCCGCAAATTGGGATCTTGTGACATATGTCCTTTGTAACTCTATCTTTTTTGTTGAAATTTGAAAAAAAGATTATGAATAAAACAGCATTGGTAGTTGGCGTCACCGGAATAACCGGAAGTAGTATTGCGAAGTCCTTAATTGATAAGGGTTGGAGAACGTATGGGTTGTCAAGAAACCCTAATTTAGATTTGAAAGGTTTAATTCCAATATCCGCAGATTTATTGGAAAAGGAAAGTCTGAAATCGACTTTGAAAACGATAAGACCTACCCATGTATTAATTTCTACGTGGATGCGCAGGGACACAGAAGCCGAAAACATAAAGGTGAATGGCGCGATGATTAAGAACCTTTTAGAAGCCCTTTCTCCGCAAAAATCCATTGAGCATGTGGCTTTGGTAACCGGTTTAAAGCATTATTTAGGCCCATTTGATGATTATGCAAAGGGAGAGTCACCACAAACACCTTTTAGAGAAGATCATCCGCGACTGGACAGTCCTAATTTTTACTATGCTCAGGAGGATGAAGTATATGCAGCTGCTGAGAAGGATGGATTCACTTGGAGCATTCATCGCCCTCATACAATTATTGGCAAAGCAGTGGGGAACCAAATGAATATGGGGACCACACTGGCCGTATATGCAAGTATTTGCAAGGAAAAGAACCAGCCGTTTACCTGGCCGGGATCTAAGGCACAGTGGGAAGGACTTACCGATATGACGGATGCGAATGTACTCGCTGAGCATTTAATTTGGGCCTCTACCACAGAGGATGCTAAAAATGAAGCTTTTAATATCACAAATGGGGATATTTTCAGATGGAAATGGATGTGGAAACAGATTGCCGATTATTTTGAGCTTGAAATAGTGGGTTATACAGGAGAAATCCAACCTTTAGAAAAGCAATTGGAGCATGAAGAAGAGGTATGGAATGCTATAGTTTCAAAATACAATTTGATAGAAAGTAACCTGTCACGATTGGCTTCACCCTGGCATACCGATTTAGACCTAAGCAGACCGATAGAAATCATGACAGATATGTCCAAAAGCAGGAAACTCGGTTTTAAAATTTATAAACCTACCATTGAATCTTTTATTGAACTTTTTGATGAACTCCGTACAGATAAATTGATTCCCTAGTGCTGTCAAATAGTTATTGGGGGGATTGAAAACACCCTGCAAAGAGAGCAACAATTCACCTCCGATGCTTCACACGAATTGCGAACTCCGCTTGCCACCTTAAGAGGCACGCTGGAGGTGTTGATAAGGAAACCCAGAACTCAGGAAGAATATGAGGATAAAATAAAGGTATCTTTAACCGAAGTGGATAAAATGACCATTATACCGGAACAACTTTTGTTTTTGGCGCGGTTTGATGCACAAAAACCTATAGCTCAAAATGAAAAAAAATCTCTTGCTCAAATAGTTGCTGACATTATCGACTCCCATTCAAAAGCCATCAATTTCAAAAACCTACAGGTTATTTTCAACAGTCAGGGGATCAATAATGATTTGGCACCTTATTACTATTCTCATTTAATTTTAGATAACATCGTTCTCAACGCGATAATATATTCAGGAAAAAACTCCCAAATAACAATCTCTTTAAACAGGAATGAAAGAGGTCTTGAGTGTGAAATTAAAGACGAAGGGATAGGTATTAAAAGGAAGATCTGGAAAAATTATTTATTCCTTTTTTCCGTTCAGATGCCTTTAACCACAAAGATATTATTGGTAATGGCCTTGGACTTTCCATAGCCAAAAAAGCGGCACTCGCAATCAATGCAACAATTTCTGTTGAAAGTGAATTAAACAAAGGCACTGGCTTTCTGATTACATTTTAAGACAACAAGCTTTGGAAATACGTACATCACCGTGGTACCAAAAACGCTGTGAATTTTTAATGGCAAATCCAGAAATTTTCATCAAATAAGATTCTCTTAACCATCATAAATACTGAGTTGAACAGTTGGTTATTTCAAAGGCTTCGGAATTTTTTCAGGAGCCATTTATTTTTTAATAAAAAGTTGCGTTAAGTGACATAAGCCCTGCAATTACTGAATACTTATTCCTATATTTAATAGGGCAAAGTAGATTTGACCAGGAATGACCTAGATTTTAAGCCAATCTTAAGAAAACCTTTATAAGTCTCTTAGACTGCCTGTTTACATTTGAAGTAGAGAAATAAACCGCATTTAGATGTTAGAAAAGATTATCCAATACAGCATTCACCACAAACTTATTGTATTGCTTTTTACCCTTGGCGTTGTTGGTTTTGGAACATATTCTATGTTCAATATTCCCATTGGTGCTGTTCCGGATGTGACCAACAACCAGGTTCAGGTAATCACCACATCCCGAAACCTGGCCACCCAGGATGTGGAAAAATTCCTGACCTATCCTGTAGAACTGGAAATGGCAAATTTGCCCGGAGTTGTGGAAATTAGATCGGTTTCCAAATTCGGACTATCAGTGGTTACTATTGTTTTTGAAGACAACATGGGAACTTACCTCCCCCGCCAATTGATCGCAGAAAAACTAAAAACTGCCGAAGAAAAAATCCCTGCAGCCTTTGGTGTGCCTTTTATGGGGCCCATCTCAACCGGGTTGGGTGAAATTTACCAATACACCTTAGAAGTTGAAGATAAGTACAAGGATCAATATTCGATAATGGAATTACGCACCATTCAGGATTGGGTGGTAAAACGGCAACTGTCCGGAATTCCGGGCGTGGTAGAGGTTAATACCTGGGGCGGTCACCTAAAACAATACGAAGTAGCGGTTAATCCGGAACGCTTGAGATCGCTAAATCTCTCCATAAGCGAAGTGTTTACGGCTATAGAAAAGAACAACAGCGTTGCCGGAGGTGGTTATATTGAAAAAACAAATGAAACCTTTTTTATTCGAGGGGAAGGTTTGGTTACTTCTCTGGAAGATATCGAAAACATTCTAGTGGAGAGCAGGGATGGTACACCAATATTAGTTAAAAATGTCGCTTCTGTTGGCTTTGGAAAGGCAAATCGTTTTGGGGCGATTACTGGAAATGGAGAAGGCGAAAAAGTATTGGGCCAGATCATGATGCTCAAAGATGCCAATTCAAAAGCCGTTATTGAAGCGGTAAAAAAGCGTGTATCTAAAATAGAAAGCTCCCTTCCCAAAGGAATTTATATCAACGGTTTTCTGGAAAGAAGCGAACTTATTGGTAAAACTACATTTACAATTGCCGAAAACCTGATCTTAGGATGCTTGATTGTTATTTTTGTTGTGGTCTTGCTTTTGGGGAATCTCCGCTCAGGTCTAGTGGTGGCCTCTGTGATCCCCCTTTCATTATTGTTTGCGCTCTCCCTCATGTATATTTTTAAAGTGGATGCCAACTTAATGAGTTTAGGGGCAATCGACTTCGGAATCATTATTGACGGAGCCGTAATTATTGTAGAATTTATAGCTTTTAAAATTACCAGTAAAAGATCCCAGATCCTGGAGTTGCCAAAAGAAGAAAGACAAAATTTAATCAATAAAATAACATTTCAGGGTTCTACAAAAATGATGCGCTCGGCTGTTTTTGGACAGTTGATCATTATTATAGTTTTTATTCCCATTCTCTCGCTGGTGAATGTAGAAGGAAAAATGTTTCGTCCAATGGCCCTGGTGTTTTGTTTTGCGCTTATTGGCGCAATGCTTATGTGTTTTACCTACGTTCCCGTAGTTGCTTCCATGTTTTTAAAACCTACCGATCCCGGCAAGAAAACCATTTCTTCCCGGCTCATCCATTTTCTTGAAGAAAAGTATTCTCCAACCATTATTTGGGCACTGCGACGAAAGAATTTGGTATTGGGAATGGCAATAGCACTTTTGATAGGCGTAGGAATTCTTTTCTCTACAATGGGCGGGGAATTCGTTCCAACCCTGGATGAAGGTGATTTTGTAATTCAACCGGTTTTAAAAACAGGAACTACGCTTTCCAAAACCATAGAAACCACCACACGAATAGAAAAAATACTCAAAACCTTTCCCGAGGTAGATCAGGTGGTAAGCCGGATAGGTGCCGCCGAGGTTCCTACCGATCCTATGTCTATGGAAGAAAGCGATGTTATAATAAAACTGAAACCAAGAAGGGAATGGGTTTCCGCGCATAGCAAAGATGAATTGGCCGAAAAATTTAAAACTGCACTTTCTGAAATTCCCGGCATTGAATATGAATTCACCCAACCCATTGAAATGCGCTTCAATGAATTGATTACCGGGGTTCGCGCAGATCTGGCTATTAAAATATTTGGGGAAGATTTAGACATTCTCTACAAAAAAGGCCAGGAAGTTCAAAAAGCCATTCAGGAGGTTGAAGGGGCTGTTGATATAATAGTGGAAAAGATCACCGGTTTGCCACAAATGTCGGTGC
>ERZ1284729.65-NODE-65-length-17531-cov-10.498913_pt1 | contig 17531 bp, 12 predicted proteins | sample MGYA00454602_ERZ1284729 | MGnify/ENA primary metagenome ERZ1284729 (study PRJEB36292, sample SAMEA5787381) | metagenome | biome: Arctic soil; feature: perennial spring outflow channel; material: sediment | place: Canada | collected 2017-07-08 | depth 0.05 m ... | reverse complement strand
GGTATGATGTAATATACCTCCACAGCCAAATATAAGCTCAAAACCCCGTTTCCAAATTGGAAACGGGGTTTTTTTGTTTGTTGGACTATTCTTTAAAATTCTCTGGATAGTCATTATCCTGAAATTTCCGCACTCCCCTATTTTAACAAATCGTTTTCAGATCTCTGAAAATGAAAGTAAACCAATTTTGTAAAAAGATTATTTATAAAGTTGTTTTAGAGCCTTTTAACATTTTTTTTGCTAAATTTAATTATTATTATTAAAAATGATTTTCTTTTTGTATCCCCTACGATTTTACGAAATTAAAGATATTGATATTTCTGTTAGACTTTATAACTATTGCTAAGAGAACGGAGAAACAATTTCAATAGAAATGTGGTGTTGAATGGAATGGATAATAAGTATAAAAAAGCCCCCGAAGAAAGGCGAGGGCATCCTTAAATGTTTTCACAACGGAATAATCCTTATTGTGAATTGCTTTCAAAATTGTGAAACGAATATATAAATAAATTCAACATGAAAAAAATTTTAGGACTGGATTTAGGTACAAATTCCATTGGTTGGGCATTAACAGAATTAGACTTCACTAAAAAAGAAGGCAAAATTAATGCTTTAGGCAGTAGAATTATCCCAATGAGTCAGGACATACTTGGGAAATTTGATTCCGGAGTCACAATATCCCAGACTGCTGAACGTACCGGATATAGAAGCGTGCGCAGGTTGTTACAACGTAATTTGTTAAGGAGGGAACGTTTGCACCGCGTTTTAAACATTATGGATTTTCTACCGGAACATTATGCAAAAGAGATTGATTTTAATAAGCATTTAGGTCAATTTAAAAATGAAGTTGAGGTAAAACTCAATTATCGCGAAAACGAACAAGGTAAACATAAGTTTATTTTTATGAATTCCTTTGATGAAATGGCAAAGGAATTTGAAACTAATGGACTTAGCACAAAAATTCCTTTAGACTGGACACTTTACTATTTAAGAAAAAAAGCACTCTCTCAAAAAATCAATAAGGAAGAATTGGCCTGGATTATTCTTAATTTCAATCAAAAGCGGGGTTACTATCAATTGCGGGGTGAAGAAGAAGAAATTCAAGATAAAAATGAAGAATTTTATACTTTAATAGTTGCCGATGTTAAAGAGACTGACGACAAAAAGAAAGATGGTTCCATTTGGTACAATGTAATTTTAGAAAATGGTTGGATTTATAAACGTTCCAGTAAAATTCCATTATTTGACTGGCTTGGTAAAACAAAAGAGTTTATTGTAACCACAAATTTAGAAAAAGATGGAACAGAGAAGAAAGACAAAGATGGGGAAGTAAAAAGAAGTTTTAGAGCAGTTGATTCTGAAAAAGATTGGATAGCCATAAAAAAGAAAACCGAGCAAGATATTGCTAATTCCAAGAAAACCGTTGGCCAATACATCTACGAAACACTTCTACAAAATCCCACTCAAAAAATAAGAGGGAAACTTGTTAAAACCATAGAACGAAAATTTTACAAGGAAGAGCTGATCGCTATTCTAACCGAACAAAAAAAACACCATCCGGAATTAGGTGATAAATTACTTTATGAAACTTGTGTTGAAGAATTGTATCCAAGAAATGAAGCACATCAAAACAACATCATCAAAAATGATTTTACATACCTGCTTGTAGAAGACGTTATTTTTTATCAAAGACCTCTAAAAAGCAAAAAATCCACAATATCCAATTGTCCTTATGAGTCCAGATCCTTCATCAAAGAAGGGAAAAAAGAAGTTCAACCTATTAAATGTATTTCCAGGTCAAATCCTATTTTTCAGGAATTTAGATTATGGCAATTTATCAAAAATTTAAAAATTCATCAACGGGGAATTACCGTAAATAACATACCGGAAATAGATTATCCGGTAACGGAGCAATTTCTAAAAACTCCAGTTGAAATTGTTGAATTGTTCGATTTTTTGAATGATAAAAAAGAAATAGATCAAAAGCAGTTGTTGAAGCATTTCAAGTTATCGGAAAAAACACATCGCTGGAATTATGTTGAAGATAAAAAATATCCTTGTAACGATACCAGAGTTTCATTTTTAAGCAGGTTAAGCAAAGTTGCCAACTTAAATCCTGAAACATTCTTAACCAAAGAAACCGAACATGAACTTTGGCATATTGTTTATTCGGTAAAAGACAAGAAAGAATTTGAAATTGCATTGAAATCTTTTGCCGTTAAAAAAAATATTGACGAATCATCTTTTGTTGAGAATTTCAGAAAATTCCCACCCTTTAAAAATGAATATGGCGCTTATTCAGAAAAAGCGATCAAAAAGCTTCTGACTTTAATGCGCCTGGGAAAATATTGGAATGAGGAAAGTATAGAAAACACTACCAAAAATAGAATTCAATCCATTATTGGAAGGTTGGGAACCATAGATTTTGATAAGGAAAAAATTGATACCATAACTGATGATGACATTCCAAAACAAGTTTTAAAAAGTTTTATAGTAAATCGAGACAATCCATTTAGCGGATTGAATACCTACCAGGCTTGTTATGCAGTGTATAACAGACATTCTGAAGTTAGTGAAATTACCAAATGGAAAACACCTAATGATATTGCAGAATTTTTGGAAGAATTTAAACAACACTCTCTAAGAAATCCAATTGTAGAACAGGTTGTTACAGAAACCTTACGGGTAGTTAAAGATATTTGGGAACTATATGGCGAAGGTCGTGAAGATTTTTTCAATGAGATTCATATTGAGTTGGGCAGGGAAATGAAAAACCCTGCAGAAAAACGTAAGCAATTAACTCAAAGGAATTCTGAAAATGAAAATACAAACCAACGCATCAAAGCTTTATTGCAAGAGCTGAAGAATGATATTAACGTAAAAAGTGAAGTAAAACCATACTCACCAAGTCAGCAGGAAATTTTAAAAATCTATGAAGAAGGGGTATTTCAAAATTCACCGGAAGAGTATAAGTTTATAAAAATAGAGGAAGTAGAAAAAATAAGAAGTAATAATTCGCCTTCAAAATCTGAAATCAACAAATATAAATTATGGTTAGAGCAAGGCTATATTTCTCCATATACCGGCAAACCCATTCCCTTGAGCAAACTGTTTTCAACAGAGTATCAAATTGAACATATTATTCCTCAATCCCGCTATTTTGACAACTCCCTCAACAATAAAATTATTTGTGAAAGTGAAATCAATGAGCTAAAAGACAATAGAACAGCTTTTGTATTTATTACTGAAGAAAAAGGGAGACTTGTAGAACTCACCGAAAACAAAACGGCGAAGTTATTTACTATTGAAGAATATAAAAATCACTGCAATAATTATTTCAAAAAGAATCGGTCCAAACTAAAAAATCTTCTAAGTGATGACATCCCGGAAGGTTTTATTAACCGGCAACTAACTGACAGCAGGTATATCAGTAAATTAATAAAAGGTTTGTTGAGTAACCTTGTTAGAGAAGAAAATGAAGAGGAAGCGACCTCAAAACATATTGTTCCGGTTACCGGCGCAATAACTTCACAATTAAAAAACGATTGGGGTTTAAATGATAAATGGAATGAAATAGTTGCTCCAAGATTTATGCGATTGAATGAATTAACAAATTCCCGAGATTTTGGCTTTTGGGATAAAACCATAAATGCTTTTAGAACTCAGGTTCCCGATGAAATTTCAAAAGGTTTCAGCAAAAAACGAATTGACCATCGCCATCATGCTTTAGATGCATTGGTAATTGCCTGTACCACTAAAGACCACATTAGTTACATAACTTCTTTAAATACACAGAGAAAAAATTATGGATTGGTAGATAAGCTGAGAGTTCGGAAAGAAATACAAATTAAAAATAAATATACCGGTGAGACAATTATAAAAAAAGTAGCCAGTGATTACCATAAACCTTGGCCAAATTTCACCATAAATGCAAAAGAAGCGCTGGAAAAAACCCTTATAAGTTTCAAACAAAATACAAGGGTAATTACCAAAGCCAATAATAAAACCTGGCAATGGGTGCATAAAAACGGAATTCTGAAAAAGGAATTAGTCGCTCAAACCAAAGGAGACAATCGCGCCATACGTAAACCTTTACACAAAGAAACCGTTTATGGCAAAGTGATTATAAAAAGGGAAAAAGGTAGAGTTTCTATTGCAAAAGCATTGGAGAACTGGGAGATGATCGTAGATAACAACATAAAGGAAATTGTAAAGGAAAAAGTGAAATTCTATAAAACAGATACGAAGCTTCTAAAAAAATATTTTAAGGATACCCCAATTACTATTGAAGGCAAAAAAATAGATAAAATTATGGTGTTTGAAAAAGTAGAGGCAACAGCAAGCAGAGTGGCCCTTACAGAAAAACTCACCCGCAAACAATTGGAAGGCATTACAGATTCCGGAATTCAAATGATTTTAGAAAATCATATCAAAAATTATATTGATGCAAAAGGAAAGGAACATTTTGAGCTCGCCTTTAACCCCGATGGAATTGACGAACTAAATAAAAATATTGTTTCGTTAAATAATGGAAAATTCCATCATCCTATTTACAAGGTTAGACTTTATGAGGTTGGGAATAGGTTTCCGGTAGGTTACACCGGAAATAAAAAAGACAAATATGTGGAAGCTGCAAAAGGTACTAACCTGTTTTTTGCTATTTACCAGGATGCCGAAAGTAAAAAACGCAGTTATGAAACCATCCCGCTAAACATGGTAATAGAACGAAAAAAACAAGGTTTAAACGTGGCTCCGGATAGAGACGAAAATAACAATTATCTTTTATTTACCCTCTCTCCTAATGATTTGGTTTACGTGCCAAACGAAGAAGAACAAGAAGATCTGGATTTGTTAAATATTAATAATTTTACAAAGGATCAGGTTGGCAAAGTTTATAAAATGGTAAGTTCTTCATTAGGACAATGCTTTTTTGTACAAAATAATGTTTCTACTACAATTGTCAATAAATTTGAATTTTCAGCACTAAATAAAATGGAAAGGTCAATAGAAAATATAATGATAAAGGAAAACTGCTGGAAGCTAAAAGTGGACCGGTTGGGTAATATAAAAAAAGTCATTAATTCTTTAAATGTCCAATCTAATACAGTAATATAGATTAATTTGATCACAAACAATAGGTAGCAAAGAACAACTTTTCCAAAGTTTGAAACTTTGGAAAAGTTCCGGTTAAAAAGATTTAATTATGATAAAGCGAACTCTTTTTTTTGAAAATCCCACCTACCTCAGTACCAAAAATGAACAATTGGTAGTGACCTATCCCGGGGTCGAAAAAGCACCCAAAACCGTTCCCATAGAAGATATTGGGATGCTGGTACTGGAAAATCAGCAAATCACGCTCACCAACGGATTGATCACTAAACTGGTGCAGAATAAGGCCGCGGTGGTGAATTGTAACGCCCAACATTTACCCATCAGTTTAATGCAATCTTTGGAAGGCCACTCTGAACAAACAGAACGGATTGGCCAACAGTTGGGTGCCAGTATCCCGTTAAAGAAAAACCTATGGCAGCAAACCGTGAGCATAAAAATAAGCAACCAGGCCAATCATTTAATGCGAAGGGGGATACATCATCTAAAACTGGAACGCTGGTCCAAAGAAGTTAAAAGCGGAGATTCCGGAAATCATGAGGCAATAGCCGCAGCCTTTTATTGGCAAAACCTGTTCGATATTGAAGGTTTTACCCGATATCAAAAAGGAATCCCTCCCAATAATTTATTGAATTACGGGTATTCCATTTTGCGGGCAATTACGGCCAGGGCTTTGGTAGGAAGCGGAATGTTCCCCGGGGTGGGGATTTTTCACCACAACAAATACAATGCGTTTTGTTTGGCCGATGATATTATGGAACCGTACCGGCCTTTTGTGGACGATCTGGTTTATGAAATTGTAAAGAGCGGGGAAGATGTTTGCGAACTAAACACCTTCTTAAAATCACAACTTTTAAAAATAGCAGCTATGGATGTGGTAATGGACGATAAAGTGAGTCCGTTAATGGTAGCCATGAGCCGCACTACAAATTCGCTATACGAATGTTATGCGGGTTTGAGCCGGAAAATATTATACCCGGTTTATGAATAGATCTTGAATGTTCCAGTGCTGAACTAAGATAGAACTCTCGATCTGACAAAAAGATTAGGTATGGAAGATCATTTTTCACGATTAAATCAATATAGATGTATGTGGGTACTTGTATTTTTTGACTTACCTACCGAAACCAGGATGGAACGAAAAGTCGCGGCCAGGTTTCGTAAGAATCTATTAAATGATGGTTTTGGAATGTTTCAATTCTCCATTTATATGCGATTTTGCGCCAGTAGGGAAAATGCCGATGTTCACACGAAACGAACCAAACTGGCTCTCCCAAAAAAAGGAAAAGTAGGGATCCTTCAAATAACCGATAAACAATTTGGAATGATCGAACTATTCCAGGGGCAGAAGGAAGTTGAAACAGAACAACCGGTCCAACAACTGGAGCTTTTTTAATTTCAACACTCAGGAATAAAAATTTGTAAACCAGCCTGGTAAGAAAGTGTATATAACGGTTTGTTTTTTAATTCTAAGAATGCACTTAAAAAACAGGATACCAGCCAGTTACAGCGGGTATCCTGTGAATCTAAGCTAAAAATACAATTCTGAAAGCAATTCACAACTAAGGCAGTACCGCCTTTTTTCCTTTTGACCTGTGAATCTAAGCTAAAAATACAATTCTGAAAGCAATTCACAACTGGGTTCTTATCACTCTTTATTTACGCAATCCTGTGAATCTAAGCTAAAAATACAATTCTGAAAGCAATTCACAACTACATAGCACAACAAATCATAATCGTTTGTCCTGTGAATCTAAGCTAAAAATACAATTCTGAAAGCAATTCACAACAGGGATTGATACGGCACACTCATTAAACCTCCTGTGAATCTAAGCTAAAAATACAATTCTGAAAGCAATTCACAACAGCACCGTTACCACACTTAAACAATATCTGCCTGTGAATCTAAGCTAAAAATACAATTCTGAAAGCAATTCACAACATTTGATGCTCTATCAATTTGATAAAGGACCCTGTGAATCTAAGCTAAAAATACAATTCTGAAAGCAATTCACAACATCCGCACTGCACGGCAAAATCTTTGGGACCTGTGAATCTAAGCTAAAAATACAATTCTGAAAGCAATTCACAACGGATAGGGGTTATTGGGAACAATGGACAGACCTGTGAATCTAAGCTAAAAATACAATTCTGAAAGCAATTCACAACTGGTAAACAGCGGGTTTGCAAGGCCTATGTCCTGTGAATCTAAGCTAAAAATACAATTCTGAAAGCAATTCACAACGAAATATGCTCTATAAAGATGCTCATATATCCTGTGAATCTAAGCTAAAAATACAATTCTGAAAGCAATTCACAACTAAATGGAAGCCTTCCATTCATATGCCTAACCTGTGAATCTAAGCTAAAAATACAATTCTGAAAGCAATTCACAACAGTTGTGTTGATCCATTAATATTTCCGGAACCTGTGAATCTAAGCTAAAAATACAATTCTGAAAGCAATTCACAACTTGATCTGCATCGCGTATTTCAACGCCTTTCCTGTGAATCTAAGCTAAAAATACAATTCTGAAAGCAATTCACAACCCGATTGTTAAGGGTTTTATCTCAACCTTTCCTGTGAATCTAAGCTAAAAATACAATTCTGAAAGCAATTCACAACATTAATACTTGGTACAATTGCAGATCTCGCCTGTGAATCTAAGCTAAAAATACAATTCTGAAAGCAATTCACAACAGATCGGCATCCACAAATCCCAATAAATCACCTGTGAATCTAAGCTAAAAATACAATTCTGAAAGCAATTCACAACGCGATGGCTTTTGTGGGATTAAAGCTTCAGCCTGTGAATCTAAGCTAAAAATACAATTCTGAAAGCAATTCACAACTCTACAACGGAAATGGATTTCAATGTTATGCCTGTGAATCTAAGCTAAAAATACAATTCTGAAAGCAATTCACAACCCGAAGAGCAGCTTTATGCTGAAAACAGGGCCTGTGAATCTAAGCTAAAAATACAATTCTGAAAGCAATTCACAACAACGAAACGGTGAGCGATTGTATGAAAAAGCCTGTGAATCTAAGCTAAAAATACAATTCTGAAAGCAATTCACAACCAACATTAAAACAACCAACTATGGGTAAACCCTGTGAATCTAAGCTAAAAATACAATTCTGAAAGCAATTCACAACCACCAGAATTGAAATAAAATGGAACTATTATGAATTAGGCTATTTTGGAAGCTTAAAAAACTCAATTCACAGTAACCAGAACTGGAACACGTATATTTGCACTTAATTAAAGCAATCGTGGAAACCAGGAAGAATTAAGACCGTTTACCCATGAAGTTTAACTTTTCAAAAGTTCAAAACTTTGTAAAAGTTGATGACAAACAAAAAAAAACCATCCGGGAATTATCCGGATGGTTTTTATATTTATTCTCAAAAGTAAGCCTGAGGCGATGCTTATATTTAAAATCTAAGAAACCGCTTTCAACATACTGATGGTAGATCTATTCAATTTTGCTTCTGCATATTCTTTGGTAACCAATAAACTGGTTTCCTTGCTATCTGGAAGTTCAAACATTGCATCGGTTAATATGGCCTCACAAAGCGAACGCAATCCTCTGGCCCCTAATCTATACTCTATTGCCCGTTCTACGATATAGTCCAGTGCTTCGTCTGTAATTTCAAAAGCGATATCGTCCATTTCAAACAATTTTTGATATTGCTTGATTATGGCATTTTTAGGCTGGGTTAAAATTGCCCGCAAAGCCACCCTGTCCAATGGATTCATATAAGTGAGTGCAGGCAAACGACCTATAATCTCAGGAATCAAACCAAAATCCTTTAAATCTTTTGGGATGATATACTGTAATAAATTGGTGCGTTCAACTTTATCATCGCTTTTGGAAGCGCTAAATCCCACAGCCTGCATATTCAAACGCTTGCTGATATTTCGCTCAATTCCGTCAAAAGCCCCACCTGCGATAAACAGGATATTTTCGGTTTCAACTTCAATAAATTTTTGATCGGGATGTTTCCTGCCTCCTTTTGGCGGAACATTTACTGTGGTTCCCTCCAACAATTTCAAAAGGGCCTGTTGTACTCCCTCTCCGGAAACATCACGGGTAATTGATGGATTGTCACTTTTGCGTGCAATCTTATCAATTTCATCTATAAAAACAATCCCGCGTTGGGCCTTTTCAACATTATAGTCGGCTGCCTGAAGTAATTTGGTTAAAATCCCTTCCACATCCTCTCCCACATATCCTGCTTCTGTAAGCACCGTGGCATCTACAATTGCAAGGGGAACATTGAGCATTTTGGAAATGGTTTTCGCCATCAGGGTTTTTCCGGTTCCTGTTTCCCCCACCATGATAATATTGCTTTTTTGAATTTCAATATCATCTTCGCTCTTGGGTTGCATCAATCTCTTATAGTGGTTGTAAACCGCCACGGACATCACTTTTTTGGTGGCATCCTGGCCAATAATGTATTCGTCCAAAAATGCCTTAATCGCCTTTGGCTTATTCAATTTCAGATCTGCCGACAACTCTTTGTCTTCTCCCTGTTTTGATTCTTCTAAAACGATCCCATGTGCCTGTTCTATACATTTATCGCAAATATGCGCGTCAAGACCGGCAATTAAGAGATCTGTTTCGGGTTTTTTCCTTCCACAAAAGGAACATTCTAATTCATTTTTCGCCATCATTTTATTTTTCAGGTTTCAAAAATCCTTTTCCAATTATTACATCGGGAGAAGGAAATTTAAAACACATTTTATCATTCTCTCATTAAAATATCATCAATCATTCCGTATTCTTTCGCTTTATCGGCTTTCATCCAAAAATCACGATCACTGTCTTCAACCAATTTATCATAAGGCTGCCCGGAATGTTTAGAAATAATATCATATAATTCCTTTTTAAGGATGAGGATTTCGCGTGCCGTAATTTCAATATCGCTGGCCTGGCCTTGTGCACCGCCCAAAGGCTGATGAATCATTACCCTGGAATGTGGCAATCCACTACGTTTCCCCTTTGCGCCGGCACATAACAAAACAGCCCCCATAGAAGCCGCCATTCCTGTACAAATTGTGGCGACATCCGGTTTTATAAATTGCATGGTATCATAAATTCCCAATCCGGCATAAACGCCACCTCCGGGAGAATTGATGTATATTTGAATATCTTTGGCTGAATCTGTACTCTCCAAAAACAGCAACTGGGCCTGAACAATATTGGCGATCTGATCGTTGATCACAGTTCCCATAAAAATGATTCTGTCCATCATCAATCGTGAAAAAACGTCCATAGCAACCGCGTTCATTTGACGCTCTTCAATGATATTGGGAGTCATTCCCGTCGGGTTCATACTGCCTACTATTTTATCATAGTAATTGCTATTTATGCCATGATGTTTGGTTGCATATTTTTCGAATTCTTTTCCGTAATCCATAGCTGTATAAATTCTAATATTAAGTAAATAAGGCGTTACCATATTGGTTTAACGCCTTAAAGGTATGTATAAATTTCAAGAAAGACTACTTGTAAATTTCTTTTACAAAGTCCTCATAAGTAACTTCTTTCTCTTCTAATTTAATATTTGCCTTATAAAAAGTCAGCAATTTTTCATTGAGCAATTGTTCAGATAAACGCTTAACTTCCTCTTCATTTGAAAGCACACGTGCCGCGATATCATCAAGTTCTTTTTCTGCAGGGTCTAATTGACCAAATTGAGCCATTTGCTCCTTAATCCTATCGGTGGTAAAGGATTTTAAATCTTCGAATTTTACCTGAAGATTATTTTCATTGATCAATTTTCCCTCAATCAGCTGAAAACGTAATCCTTGTTCGCTTTTTTCAAATTCTTCTTTGGCTTCATCTTCGGTCAAAGGTTTTTCGCCTACGGTTCGAATCCATTTTTGAAGAAAATCCTTAGGAAGTTCAAATTTGTTGTTTTCGATAAGAGATTCGGTCACATCGTTCAGCAATTGCTGATCACTTTGCTGTTGAAACTGCTTCGCGGCATCTTCTTTTATTTTGTCCTTAAGCTCATCAACAGATTTTACCTGATCTTTTCCGAATAATTTATCGAACAGATCCTGGTCCAATTCAGCTAATTCCTGTTTGTTGATTTCAGATATGGTAAATTCCACTTCTATATCCAAACCGTGAGCTTTATCGTGTTCAACTTTCAGGAACTCCATCAATTGATGGTCATCCTCAAAAAGATCTTTTGTATTAAGGCTAATGGTATCTCCAACCTTAGCACCCATAAATTTGTCAAGGTTTTTCTTGCCTTTCAATTTTTCCAATGGAAGCGTGGCTTGACTGTCAATAGCTTCTTCTTCATTTTTGAAGATTCCGGCTACAACATCTCCTTCTTCAACCTCATTTTTGGAAACCAGTTTCCCGTATTGTTTTTGGATTTCTTTAATCTGGTTTTCAATCATCTCATCACCTGCGACAATTTTATAATGGGTAATTGGTTTTTTGGTCTCCAAATTAACCTCAAACTGGGGTGAAAGACCCAATTCAAATTCGAAGGAATAGTTGTCTTGGTCCCAGTCAAAACCTTCCTGTTCTTTTGGAAGCGGATTTCCAAGAACATCCAGTTTTTCTTCTGTCAGATATTTGTTGAGGGCATCCTGTAACATTTTGTTTACCTCGTCTACCAGCACCGATTTCCCGTATTGTTTTTTAACCATTCCCATGGGGACATGACCCTTCCTGAATCCGGGAATATTAGCGGTTTTCCGATAGTTTTTTAATATATTCTCAACTTTGTCGCTATAGTCTTCTTTTGCGATATTTACTTTTACTACCGCATTCAATTCATCGATATTCTCTCTGGTAATATTCATCTTAATTTGTTATAAAAATTGGTGTGCAAAAGTACATAATTTTTGATTGTTGACAAAGTTTCAAAACCCTGAATTTCAGTAAATTCCTAATCTGAACCTAGAATTGAAAATAAAATAGATTGAAATATAGAAAGCAATAAGCTGAATATTAAAGCTATCCAAAATCCATCTACTCCAAATCCTGATATAAAGGAATCTGCCAGAAGAATAATTATCGCATTAATTACCAGCAGGAACAATCCTAAGGTCAAAATAGTTACCGGTAAAGTAAGCAACACCAGGATTGGCTTTACAATAAGGTTTAGTAAGGCGAGCACCACTGCCACGACAATTGCAGTTCCGTAACCTGCCACCGAGACTCCGGGAAGGAATTTTGCAATTAAAAACACTACTACTGCAGTTAATAAGATGCGGATGATCAATTTCATAATTTAGTTATTTAGTTGGTTTCCGTACAAAAATGCAAAAAAAACGCCGGAAAAATTCCGGCGTTTTACAATTTATGATTTTATTAATACTAAAATCTACCTTCTGGCTACTGATATTTATTGCACATCATTATTTAAGGTAACTGTCCCGAAATTACCAACTTCTACCGCAGGTACAGTAGATTTGTATGTGGTATTAATTTCATTTATTATCTCATTAGCAATGACCGCATAACCACGAGGAGTTAAATGCACCCCATCTAATGAAAAAGCACCTCCCGTAACAAAAGTTGAAGAAATAGGTACTCCTTGATAAATAGTACCTCCAACTGACGCGATTTGATCTAATAATGTATTAGCGTCTACAAACCCTAAAGCCTTAGCTTCTGCGATTTGCGAAATAGCAATATTATATGCTATAGTAGCATTTTTAATCAACAATTGTTCATCTGGCGTTAACACATACTGATCCTGCAAAGGATAGGTAACTCCATTTACTGAAAGCTTACCAGCAGTAGCCTGGTCTAATCCAAATCCCATCAACTCTTGCATTCTTACCTGATTTACAGTTCCAATAACACTAGAGCTTGTTAACAATAATAGGTCATCTTCTGTAGCCTGTCTTGACTGACCGTACTGCATTCCATATAGTCCAGCTGTAGCCGGATCTACTCCACCACCTATCAATACTTGTGTTAATTGCTGAGATAGATTTGGAAGAGATTCATCTCTAATTAGAACAGCACTTGCAGCCGTCTCAGAAAAACTAATGCTTCTTTCTGGTGTTTCTAAAAAAGCAAAAGCTTGATTCAAGGGCGCAAATGTTGAATTTAATGTTGGAATCTGAGGTCCAAAATTTGGATCAGCAGGACTTAATGGCGCATAAGGCACTACAGTAAAATAAGGTATTGATGTTACTTTAGGAATATTTATTAAAACCCCGCCTGCACCGTTACTGGTTAATTGTGTTACCAATGAATTATAAACTCCTGCAAAAGCAGTTGGATCTGTAATATCATTAGGTCCATATTTGGTGAAATCCGTTACATTTTCCTGATACACACCTAAACCACCGGAAGTAGCATAACTCAACACATCGTTATTACCAATCCATAAAGTAAAAAATGTAGGATCTTGAGCTACAGCATCGCCAATTATCGTAGCATTATCTGTACTGGCGAATCTTGCAAAATAAGGGTTGGCAGTACCGGTAGAAACTCCTGCAACATTGCCGTAACCCGGAGCCAGTAAATGATAAGATTTAGCACCCACAACTCCCATATTATTAAATGTACCTGTAAGTTTATTAATGACATCTGTGGTTGGAGCAGCTCCTCTGTATCTAGCAGGAGAGGGGCCATCCGCACCAACAGCAAGAACGTATCTGGTATCTGTTATTTGAGTCCCGTTAAGTAGCAGCCCCCCGACATTATCATTAACTAATGGCTGATTGAACCCATTGGTTTGCTGGGTTAGTGCAAATTTAGAAGCCAGAATGTTCGGGTAAGAATTTTCCTGACCACTTATATAAAGAGCATCATCTGCATAACCTGCAGTAAGTGAATTTCCAATTGCTACATAATTTGAAAAGTCGGCTTCTCCATTGGTATAAAAACCGGCTTCATCAATTGGGTTGTCTAATTCTGGCTCACAGGATACTATCCCTAAGGCTAATATTGCTATATATTTAAAATAATTTTTCATTGCTTATATTATATTTTAATTGTTACCCCAAGACCAAGTGTAAATGCACCGGATTTATAGGTTCCTTCAAATGGCGTTCCTTCGTATTCAGGAAAATCTACCGGATTTGGGGCGTATGATTCCTTAATTTCTTCAAAGCGACTGTATAGAAAAGCAGCATCTACCGCTACTCTATCTGAAATATTTACCGTAAGTCCACCGGTAAAGTTATTGGAATCGTTTCTAGGAGTTTCTGGAGCATAATATCCTGAACTAAGCGGTGACTCATCAAAATAATAACCAGTTCTTAAAGTGAACATTTCATTTGCTGTGTATTGAAGTCCAAATCTATAGATAGAAGCATTCTGATAATTTCTAGGATTATTTGAATCTCTCTCATCTGGTTGATTTGCAAAATCGACATCTAAAGATTTATACACATCCCAAAAAGTCCTGTTATAATCAATAGCAACAAGCCACTTATCGTTAAATTGATAAGACGCCCCAACAGTAAGCTCCGCAGGTAAAGGTAAAGTTGCGTCAAATTTAGTATCACTAAAAGGAGTCAAAGGAGAATTTGGTATGTTTTTAAATAATGCTTCGCCTCCTTCAGCTTCAACTAAGATCTCAGAACGATAGTTAACTCCAATTCTCAAACTGTCAATCGGGCTCCACATAGCACCTGCAGACCATCCAAAAGCACTTATACCGGAATCGTCAAGAGTTACATTAGCACGATTTCCTTCCAGATCGGTAAGCGTCCTACTAAGGTTTCGATTAAAATTAACTGAACCACTAACGTAAATTGGTCCACCACCTACTGCCAGATTATCGGTGATTTTATAAGAAGCTAAGGCTTGCACATAAATTGCAGCCAGCTCAATATCATTTACCAGATGAGATCCTGCCCAGTCTTTCTCCCACTTTACGGTACTACCGTAAGGGGTATAAGCTGCAAGTCCTACACTAAGCTTTTCACTTATTTTATATGAGAAATAAGCATAAAAAGGGGTTCCAACAGGGCTATCTGTTCTTGACATCTGACCAAATTCGTCGTTTTGCCAAACAACTTCTGAGAATACGGCACTTACACCAACAGCTGCATTAATTTTGTTTTCAAGGAAAACCAATCCGGCCGGATTAAAGAAGGCCAGTTCTGCATTATTAACCACTGCTACCCCAGTGTGTCCCATAGCCAGCGCACGTTGACCTTGTAGACTTACCCTGTAACCACCGGCAAAAGTGACAGCTGTAGATAAAACAATGAGCATTAGTAATAAAATTTTTTTCATAATTAAAATTGGTTTGGGTTTTTAATAATATGTAATAACCAAAGTTAATATTAAATACATATCAGGCAAGGATTTGACCAAATTTATTATGCATACATAATTAAAAGGACTCAGGAATTGAGAAACCTCTGTACATTGTCATAAAAATCTTTCGTTCTTTCAGCATGGACCCAATGTCCAGCATTAGGGACGACCTTAATTTCGGAATTCGGAAAATGCTGTGCTATAAGAGGTTCATCTTCCTTTGTAATATAATTTGATTTTCCGCCTTTAATAAACAAGGTTGGTTTCATAAATTTAAATCCGGAGGGCAATTCGTCGCCAACTTCTTCAATGGTTTCTTTTAAAACTTTTAAGTTTAGCCGTAGTGAAAGTTTTTTCTTTGTCTCCCAGTAAAGGTTTTTTAACAAAAACAAGCGAATTCCCTCATCTTTTATAAATTTTGACAAAAATTCTTCCGCTTCTCCTCTTGAAGTAAGGTGTTGATTCTCAAGTGCTGTCAAGCCTTCCATAATTTGTTGATGATGCGGCGCATAATATTTTGGACTGATATCAACAACGATAAGTTTGTCTATTAAATCGGGGTATTTCCCGGCTGCCAGCATCGCCGCTTTTCCTCCCATTGAATGTCCCAAAAGAATTATATTTTTTAACTTATGGAGTTGACAGTAATCGGAAATGTCTTTTGCCAATACTTCATAGTTCATTATAGGAGTATGCGGGCTTCTGCCATGATTGCGTTGGTCCAAAAGATGCACCTGGTATCCAGATTCTGCAAATTTATTTCCCATGGTTTTCCAGTTGTCGCTCATTCCTAAAAAACCGTGGAGAATTATAAAAGGCTGACCTTTCCCAAGGATGGTAGAATGTAATTTTATCATTGCTTTAAAAGTTTTAAATATTTTTGAATTGTAGCTTCCAATCCCATATACAAAGCTTCAGTGATCAAGGCATGTCCAATGGAAACTTCCAATAGCCCGGGAACATGTTCTTTAAAAAATTGGATATTTTTTAGTGAAAGATCGTGACCTGCATTAACTCCTAAACCACAATTTGCAGCAATTCGTGCGCATTCAGTATAGATTTTCACCACATTTTTATCTCCTTTGGCAAACTGGGACGCAAAATCCTCGGTATAGAGTTCAATTCTATCGGCACCGGTAGCAGCTGCATTTTCGATGATGCTTATATTCGGGTCGACAAAAATTGAAGTCCTGATCCCATTTTGTTTAAATTCTGAAATTACTTCGTTTAAAAATTCCTTGTGTTTCAAGGTATCCCATCCGGCATTTGAAGTGATTGCATTTTCAGCATCAGGCACCAGCGTTACTTGTGTTGGTTTCACTTCTAAAACAAGATCTATAAATTTTGAAATCGGATTTCCTTCAATATTAAATTCGGTAGTGACAATTGGTTTTAAATCCAGTACATCCTGGTAGCGAATATGACGCTCATCGGGTCTTGGATGTACAGTTATCCCCTGTGCACCAAAATATTCAATATCTTTTGTAACTTTAAGCAGATCAGGAACGTTTCCGCCACGGGCATTTCTTAAGGTGGCAATTTTATTGATATTTACACTTAATTTAGTCATGTTTTTTGGCTTTGAATTAACAAAAATACAAAGACAAGTATGCCTTATTGAACTTTATTTTAATTAATTTGCAGAAAAATGAAGCAAAAAAAATGAGTATTGAAAATTTCATAATAAACGATATCGGGATTTGTCATCTAAATGATAAGATTAGTGACCTGAAAACAATATTCAATGATTTCACCTACTCGCACTTACCGGTTGAAAACAATGTGGTTTATTTAGGTTGTATTTCGAAAAATGACGTGAGCACTATAGACAAAAAAAAAAAACCATTGCTGACTTCCAATATGTTCTTGAAGGTTTTTTTGCTCGCGAAGATAATTACTGGCTGGACACCCTAGATATTTTTGCCCAAAATCAAACCAATATCTTACCCGTTTTAAATTCTGAAAACGAATATAAAGGTTACATAACATTAACTTCTATTATCACTTTGTTTTACTCTACCCCATTTATAAATGAACCAGTAGGGATTGTAGTGTTAGAAAAAGGATACAGGAATTATTCTTTTAGTGAAATTAGCAAAGTAGGATAATCCAATAATGCAGTTGTTTTGGTAATGTGTATATCTTGTATCTTTTACAAATCTA
>ERZ1284729.64-NODE-64-length-17660-cov-16.447771_pt1 | contig 17660 bp, 13 predicted proteins | sample MGYA00454602_ERZ1284729 | MGnify/ENA primary metagenome ERZ1284729 (study PRJEB36292, sample SAMEA5787381) | metagenome | biome: Arctic soil; feature: perennial spring outflow channel; material: sediment | place: Canada | collected 2017-07-08 | depth 0.05 m ... | reverse complement strand
GCTTCAACTCGCAAAAGCCTGGGACAGCCCCCGATGGGGCCGGGGACAGTCCCGGTTTTGCTGGCCTCCGCCCTTAAACTAGCGCCATTCGGTACATGCCATCAATTAAAATGTGGAAGGATTTATGTAGCAATATATGATTAAAATAAATTTTAATCATATATTGAATTTAACTGTTTGAAAGATATTGAGATGTGATATGGATTTCTCTACTGAATTTTTCTGGAATAGTCTACGGGGTGCCGGCTTTGCATTAATCTTTTTCAGCCTTCCCGGTTTGTGGACGGCGCTTCTGCTGGGCCTACGTATTAATTTTTCAGCACTCTTTATCGCTCCAGTACTCGGCCTGTGCGTTTATGGGCCATTTTCGTTGCTGTTCACGTGGCTGATTGGTTATTCGGTTATTACCATCATTGTTGCTTGGATACTTTTTCAGGGTGGTGTGGCGTTGATATATTTTAAATATGTTCGCCGGACACATTCTGATTTGCTTTTTGATCAGACTTCCCTTCTTTTTCTGAGTGTGCCCGTTACGGTTTGGCTATTGCTGGCGGCGGCACTTTGGGCATTATTACCAACGTTCAATATTTATCCGATGGTGTATCAGGATGGTCTTTTCGTCAATTGGCATATTTTCGATCATATGAAAATTGCATTTATCGACGGCATTGCCCGTGAAGGGCTGCCGCCGATGAATCCTTTCTATGCCCCCGCTGGCGAGCGTATTCCCTTAATCTACTATTATACCTGGCATTTCCTGGGCGCGCAAATAAAGTCTTTGAGCGGTGTGTCGGGTTGGCAGGCGGAAGTCGTGTTGACCTGGTTCACCAGTTTTGCTACTGTGGCTTTTCTTGCCGCCCTGGCGATACGTATAAGCGGGCGGCTGTGGGCTGGGTTTGCGCTGTTGCTGCTGGGGCTGGCCGGATCACCGGCGGATATTCTGCCGCAAATCATGGGTGCACGTTGGGAACGTTGGATAGGCATGCCGCCGGTACATCCTCTTGAAGTTCTGTGGGTCCAATTGTCATGGGCGCCCCAGCATGTGTTCGCTGCCTTGAGTAGTGTGTTGTTGTTGTTTCTTATCACTCGTGCTCTAGTCATGCCACACCTGCGATGGAGTTACGCGGGAATTATCGGTCTGACTACGGCAGTAGGTTTCGGGGCTTCTGTCTGGGTTGGTGGTCTAGCGTTAGTGTTCGTATTGCCGGCGTTACTATTGGTGTTGTGGCGTTTGCGCCTGGACTATACACGATGGTGGGCTCCTTTGCTGTTTGCACTTGCTGTGTGTGTCATTTTTGTACTTCCAGTGTTGAGCTCGATTATTTCTGGCCCCTCGGTTGCGGACGGGTTCCCGTTAAAGTTGACACCTTATTATGCCAGTGGCCTGTTCGGATATGATACCCTGAAGCACATTGTCGGACATATTATTATGTTCTGGCCACAATTTTTGCCATTAACCTTTGGTGTCGTGTATGTCCTTGGTCTGTTTGCGGTAATAGTTTACACGCCCCTTGAAAAAGAAACGCGGATTTTCAAGTACCTGAGTATGGCCGCAATTATTTCTTATTTGTTGGTCGTGCAATGGGTGCAGAGTACAATTGGAAACAATGATTTTGGCTGGCGTACTGCCGTTGTGCCTTTTATGCTGCTACTCATCTGGGCCGCAGCCGCGTTGGCTGAAATGCCGAGTCTTCTTAGCCGTTGGCACGGTAGAGCGCGATTGCGTTATGTCATACCGATAGTCGTTCCCCTGATCTGGATTGGTATTACCGTGGGGATGCTGTCTTCTTTCCGTTCGTGGGTATGGCCGCAACCGCACTCTCGTTATAATCCGCCCAGTCCGCAACAACTGGCTTTGCATCAGTCATTTTTTCGTCATCGCGAGGCATGGATAGCGGTGTCCCGCCACACCGGCCCCAGCGATATAGTGCAAAACAACCCGGATACTTACGCCACAGTGGTTACTGCCTGGCCTACCCCTGCGCCTGTATTTTTGTTTGGCGATCGCCCTGTAGCCTATGGTGATCCGGTGAGTGTCTTTGTCTTCGCTCATCCTTACGATAAGGCGCAAAAAGATGTGCAAAAAGCTGCAGTAGAAGCATTGTTCATGGCTGAGCCAGAACCAACCGCCCTGGTCTATGCCCGCGATACCTTGAAGATAAGAGCCTTGATCGTGGATCCGCGTGATCCCGTGTGGAACAGTCAGGCAATTGAAAATTCTGGTATTTATCGACTTGTCGAATCGACTGAGCAGTTTAAAATTTATCTGGCTAATTTAACTAATTATGCAGATTAACAATCTTGCAGCGAAACTTGCTGTCCATCAAGCCCAAATTGCAGCCGCAATTGATCGCGTCATTGCCAGTGGTTGGCTAGTGTTGGGACCTGAAGTAAAGCGATTTGAGGCTTTGTTTGCTGCCTATCTTGGCGTGAATCATTGCCTAACTGTGGCCAATGGCACCGAGGCTATTGAATTGGCTTTGAAGGCAATGTCTGTGGGGCAGGGAGATCGAGTGGCGACGGTCGCCAACGCCGGGATGTATACGACAACGGCAATACTGGCGATAGGCGCGGAACCTTTTTTTCTCGATGTGGATTTTGAAACCCGGTGCGTCACATTGGCAGAAGTTGCGCGTGCGATTGAAGCGGGGGTGCAGGCTGTGGTGGTGACGCATTTATATGGCCTGGCGATTCCCGAAATTTCGCAGATCACCCGGTACTGTGCTCAGAAGGGGGTGCCCTTGCTGGAAGACTGTGCTCAGGCGCATGGAGCTCAAATAGATGGCAAGTATGTGGGGACGTTTGGCGACGCTGGCAGTTTTAGCTTTTATCCCACTAAAAACCTTGGGGCGCTGGGTGATGGCGGTGCGGTGGTGACGAATAATTCTGCGATTGCCGAAAAGCTGACCCGGCTGCGCCAATATGGCTGGTCAGCGAAATACCGGGTAGAAGTTGCCGGAGCGCGCAATAGTCGTCTTGACGAAATGCAGGCGGCCATCCTTGTGGAATTTCTACCTCATCTTGATAAGGCAAATGCCAGGAGACGTGAGATTGCAGCTTGTTATACTGCCCAGATCCGGCGTCCCGATCTGTTTTTACCGGAAGAGGGTGGTGCAGAATATGTTGCGCATCTCTACGTTGTGCGCAGTTCACGGCGTGATGCCCTACGTGAACATTTGCGCACCATGGATATTGCTTATGAGGTGCATTATCCGATCCCTGATTACCGGCAACCGTTGTTTGGCAAGCGTTTTGCGAGTCTGACCTTGGAGAACACCGAACGTCTGGTCGGCGAGATTCTGACCTTGCCGTGCTACCCGGAGATGACCCATGCAGAAGTCAATGAGGTTATCGCAGCAGTCAATGGCTGGCGAATATGAAATATTCCATTGTCATTCCGGTCTATAAGAACGAAGCCTCCATACCACGCCTGATTCAGGCTTTAAGTGCCATGAATCAGGATCTGCATCAAGAAATGGAAGTCGTCTTTGTGGTGGACGGCAGTCCCGATCAGTCTTATGCGCTACTATGCGACGCGCTTGACAGCCTGGATTTTCCGGCGCAACTTCTGGCGCACTCACGCAACTTTGGCTCCTTTCCGGCGATTCGTACCGGTTTGATGGCTGCGCGTGGTGAGTATTTCGGCGTGATGGCAGCTGACCTGCAAGAACCGCCGGAACTTTTGGTGGCGTTCTGTACAGCCTTGGCTGCCGATGAGTGCGATGTGGCCATCGGTACCCGTAACAGCCGTAACGATCCACCTCTGTCCCGGGTGGCGGCAGGCATTTTCTGGGGTATGTACCGTCGCTTAGTTGTGCCTGACATGCCCGAAGGTGGTGTGGATGTGTTTGGCTGCAACCGTGCCTTTCGAGACCAGTTGCTCAAGCTGGAGGAGTCGCGCTCATCCTTGATTGCGCTCATCTTCTGGTTGGGGTTTCGGCGCAAGTTGGTCGGTTATGATCGTCAAACCCGCCAGGAGGGTAAGTCTGCCTGGACGTTCGGTAAGAAAGTTGAGTACATGATGGACAGCATCTTTGCATTTACGGATTACCCTATTCGTTTGTTGATACGGATAGGAGTAATCGGCTCGGTGCTGTCCATCGCGCTGGGGATAATGGTGTTGGCTGCGCGTCTGCTTGGGGCAATTCTGGTGCCCGGCTATGCGGCAACGATGCTGGTTGTTCTCGTTTTGGGGGCGCTCAACCTGCTGGGACTCGGGCTCGTCGGGACATATGCCTGGCGAGCATATGAGAATAGTAAACAACGGCCGCTGGCTGTTGTTGCTTTAAAACATGAGAATAAAACAGGAAAGTAAATGATTGGTTTGCTTAACATACATGCTTCGGCAGATGTTCAATCTCGTGATATAGGTGTGCGAACACGAATCTGGCAATATGTAGTTATCCTGCCTGAGGCGAAAATAGGATGTGATGTCAATATCTGTTCGCACTGCCTGATCGAGAATGATGTCGTTATTGGAGATCGGGTGACGATCAAATCCGGAGTTTATCTTTGGGATGGCACCCGGATAGGTGATGATGTTTTTGTGGGACCGAATGTTACGTTTACTAACGATAAATTTCCACGATCTAAAGTTTATCCAGGAAAATTTCTTGAAACTAGAATAGAGAACGGAGCATCGATTGGAGGCGGAGCAGTTCTATTACCGGGTGTAACCATCGGGATTGGCGCAATGGTTGGAGCTGGAGCTGTGGTAACTAAATCAGTGCCTCCCTATGCAATCGTAACTGGTTCGCCAGCTCGGATTACTGGGTATGTGGAAAATACTGCATCAAGTAACTTAGCAAAAAATGAAGCTCCAAAAAAAGTTTTGGCATCAAAAGAGCCATCAGTACGTCTTGGCGTAGGTGATGTGACGTTACATTGTTTAAAACTTATAGCAGACATGCGTGGCGATCTTTCTTTTGGTGAATTTACTCAAGATATTCCGTTCAATCCCAAGCGTTATTTCCTGGTATTCAACGTTCCCAGTGAAAAAACCAGGGGTGAGCATGCCCATCACACGTGCCACCAGTTCCTGATCTGTGTAAAGGGCAGTTGCGCAGTGGTGGTGGACGACGGTCAGTCACGCTGTGAGGTTCTTCTGGAGTCGCCTGCTATGGGTATTCATCTGCCACCATTGACCTGGGGCATTCAATACAAATATTCAAGCGATGCCGTGTTACTGGTGTTTACCTCTGACTATTATGAGGCGAGCGACTACATTCGCAATTATTCCGAGTTTATCGATATCATTCGCAAGAAGGCCGCACTATGAAAAGTAGTGCGTTCGGTCCGAGAACGCAGCGATGGCTACGTTTTATTTTAGGTGGAGGAGTCAACACGGCCTTCACCTATGGCGTATATATCTTCGTAAATCTGGTATTGGAATATCAATGGGCCTATTTGATTGCCTATGCCACGGGAATTGTTTTCTCATATTGGTTCAATGCGGTGATGGTGTTTCGGGTGCCTTTGACATGGAAAGGTTTTTTTGCATATCCGTTGGTCTATGTCATTCAGTATGGCGCATCGGCGTTATTGCTGGGGGTGTTGATCGAAGTTGCGGAGGTGCATGAGACCCTGGCCCCGCTGGCGGTGACGATTGGCATGGTGCCGTTAACTTATATGATGAGCAAATGGGTACTCAGGTGGACGAATCGGCTGGCAATGGTGGCTTATAGAACCAGGGTGAATCCAGGAAAGTCAAAACTTTGATCCTTGTATCGGCCTTAGCTTCTTTCAAATCGGTATTTGTTCAAATGGCCGGAGAGGGGTTGCATAGAGCTGGCTTATTAAAGAATGGCGTTAAAAAATATTGGCGAGTAATTATTAAAAAACAGATTAAACTCGAAAACATCAAAAAATGTTTTAATGTATTAGCTATTGAATAATCAATCAGACATATTCAATGTCTTGAAACATTATTTTTGATTTTTGAAGCTAATTATTGATAGAGGAGATTCTCATGATTCGATCATCTATTTCTATATGGTCTATTTTTTTCGTAGTACTCTGTGTGTCTTTTTACGAGGGTACTTTTCCGGATAAGGTCGGTGCAACATTAACTGCGGTGGACACAAAAATTATTACCGATTCTGAAGAGGATTTTAGCCGACGTATATACTCCTATGATATGGTAGTGGATTCTCAGGGGACTCTTCATATCATTTATTCCAAGCCCCTTGGCGATCGTACTGCCGAAATTTTTTATGTTCGCCGGGTAGGTGAAACCTGGCAGGATCCTATTCTTTTGTCATCCAATGGTTTTCGGGTAAGCACATCGACATTTCTGGTTGTGGGCAACGATGATCGTGTCCATGTTTGCTATATTAAAGATAATGAATCATTATATTATCGTACGATCCAAAATGGAAATCCGACATCTGAGATTCATGTGTATGACGGTGGCTGGCATTCTCGAATGCAACTTGACGCACAAGGTCTTCCCGTTTTTATACGTGACAATGAAGATTGGCAGGCAAGCCCGGCGGTGAGCAAACTTGCTCTTTTTACAACCCAGGACGGGATCACTTGGAGCAAATCTTTTCTCTCTCTGCCTGACGTGCTCAAATTTCGGATTGCCGATTTCCTTGTTGAAAATGGTGTCTATCACATAACCTATGGGGACTCTGCCTATGTTAACCCGGTTTTTCATAACCTGCATTATGCAACCTCGCAAGATGGGAAAAATTGGGTACACCATACAATCGATCCCTCCGGTACCTTGTATACAAATGAGTTCTGGACAGCCCTTGTATTAGATGGTGGACTCCCGGTTATCTCCATGTATAAATATGCCGAATTCGGAAACCAGTATAATACAGGCACCTCGGCCCTGCTGGCCAAATGGAATGGAACTGCTTGGCAGAACAAAATTATTACAAATACAACATATCCTGACAGCAGGGAGGGAATGGGTGTAGGGTTGGTGGTCAATGGAAGGGAGGACTATTTCGGCGCTTGGGATTTTTCTCCTGACAACACCCATGATGATAATTTCCGTGGTGCCAGGGGAAATATTGCCTTGGCCAGGAGTGGGTCGGCAGGTGACTGGACCCAGAAGGTTCAGATAGCTCCCTTTTCTCTTGAAGGTACGGCAAAGTTACGCATTCATGGTGGTAAACTGTTTTTGCTTGCCCTGGGTGATCACGTAGATGCGAAGCTTTATTTTTATGAATACAATATCTCCGATTTTGGAGGAAGCACACCTCCGCCTTCTTCGTCGACTGGCATGGCTCTTCCTGCAGTGTATCTGCTGCTGAAGTAACTTCTGTTTATGACAAGTCTGGTATTTTTGGTGATCCTTGATGTTTGATTTCGTAATTGTGGGTGCCGGTCTTGCCGGCTCGGTTTTGGCAAGGCAGTTGGCGTCTGTTGGAAAGAAAAAGGTGTTATTGGTTGATAAGCGGACACATCTTGGAGGCAACTGTTATGACTCCTACGACAAGCATGGTGTGCTGGTTCATAAATACGGCCCGCACCTTTTGCATACCTCAAACAAAGAGGTTTTTACTTTTCTGGGACAATTCACCGAGTGGAGCGAGTATCAGCATCGTGTCCTGGCGGTAGTCGATGGTCAAACGGTCCCACTCCCCTTCAATCTAAATTCACTGGAAATGCTTTTTCCCAAAAGCATGGCCGAATCTCTGGAAAAAAAGCTGATAGATCGTTTCGGATTCGGGGTGAAGGTTCCTATCCTGGAATTGATCCAGACGGATGATCCCGAGTTGAAAATACTTGCCGATTTCGTCTATGAGAAGGTCTTCGTGCATTATACCGCCAAACAGTGGGGATGCACTCCGCAAGATATCTCCCCGGAAGTGATGGGGCGAGTGCCTGTTTTTGTGTCTCGTGATGACAGATACTTTCAGGATACATATCAGGCTGTCCCCAAGTATGGATATACCGCGATGTTTCATAACATGCTGAATCATCCCAATATCCATCCCTTATTGAGTACTGATTTCAAGGATATTCTCAAGGTGGATGCGACGAGTGGTGAGGTCAGCCTGTTTGGTAATCTTTTTGATGGAGAACTGATCTTTACGGGGATGATTGATGAGCTCTTTGCGTTTCGTTTCGGGCAGCTCCCTTATCGTTCTGTCGATTTTTCTTTTGAGACCCTGGAGCAGGAATATTTTCAAGAGGTTGCTACGGTAAACTACCCAAATAATTATGAGTTCACCCGTATCACCGAGTTTAAGAGAATTCATGGGCAACAGCTTAACAAGACGACAATATTGAGAGAGTTTCCGCGACAGTATAAGGGGGTGGAGCAGGAAGACGAGATGCCATGTTACCCCATGTTTCAGGATGAAAACATTGCCCGCTATGAGGAATACTTACAGTTTTCCAATAAATTTAAGCAGATAACCATGGTGGGGCGGCTGGCGGAATATCGTTATTATGATATGGATGATGTCGTGGCCCGGGCCTTGGACGTCTTTGCACAGAAGTTTTCCTGATCGGATCGTCAATGGAGAAGAGACAACAGATCAAGCTGAGTATCGTCTTCCTCAACTTTAACCGTCTGGCAGAGACGCGCTATACCGTTGAACGATTACTGGAGATGACCGCAGGGCGCTCTGATCTTGAGATTATTGCGGTAGACAATAATTCAGAAGACGGAACCGCCGAGTACCTTGAGAACCAGGGTGCGATACAGACTGTTCTGTTACCGGACAATGGCGGCATCGCCGGCTATAATGAAGGGTTTAAGCAGGCGCAAGGTGATTATATCCTGGTGCTTGATGACGACTCCTGCCCGGCAGATGTAAAAACGCTTGATCTTCTCATCGAGCTGCTTGACCAGAATCCCCAGATTGGGGTCCTGGCCTGTCATATCGAAACCCCGGCTGGGGTACCGCAGTGGCAATGGCACCTACCCCAGGAACATTGTTTTGCTATCTCTCCTTTTTTTATCGGTTGTGGTTTCGCCATCCGCCGTCAGCTTTTTGAAAAGATTCACTGGTATCCCGAAAGTTTTTTTATTTATCAGAACGAGATCGATGTGAGCTTCAAGGTCAGGGTGGAGGGTTTTGAAATCTATTATCACCCTGACTGCCGGGTAATACACCGCGGCGTTCCCAGCGAGAGGCCCGGCTGGCGTTGTGTCTATTATCCCACCAGAAACACGATATGGCTGATAAAAAAATATTACCCCCAGCCCATGGCCGCCTACATGTTGTTGTCACGTCTTTGTATCGGCCTGGGGAGGGCGGTGCGCCTGCGGCAATTGCCGACCTTTTGCCAGGCGGTTAAGGACGCATATGGTGAGCCAATCGACAAACAGCCCCTGTCGCGGGACATTCGTCAAAAAACAGCCCCTTTTTACCGGCAAAACAGTATTATCCATCAGATAATGAGAATGGTATGAGTGAGTTCCCTGCGGTTCTGGTCATAATTGTTACCTGGAACAAGAAGTCCTATGTTGTTGATCTTCTGCATTCCCTGCACAAACTGAGTTATCCTGCTCAACAGCTTGATGTCCTGGTAGTGGATAACGCCAGCAATGATGGGACGGTGGCAGTTCTGAAAAAAGATTTTCCTCATGTCCGTCTGATTGAAAACAGTGAAAACCTTGGCGGTACCGGCGGCTTTAACACCGGACTGCAATATGCCTTTGGGCAACCTGACGGGAAGTATGATTATCTGTGGCTGCTCGATAATGATGTCCAGGTCAACCATAATGCCCTGGCCGAACTGATTGCCATTCTGGAGTCTGAGCCGGATGTTGCCATTGCCGGGTCAACAATGATGCAGCTGACTACCCCCTGGCGTATCAATGAAATGGGCGCCTTTGTCGAGCTTGGCAGGGGAACCTTGCTGCTGAACAGGTATCAGGAGGATGTCTCCGGGCTGCAGGGAAGAACCTTGTATGAGCTCCAGGCAAATGATATCGACCTGAGTGAGCACCTGAAAGATTGCCGGCCCCGCATGGATGTCGATTATGTTGCTGCCGCTTCCCTGGTGATCCGGTCGCGGGTAGCAAAACAGGCCGGGCTTTGGGATGACTACTTTATCCATTATGACGATGTGGAGTGGTGCCTTCGCATTGCCCGCATGGGACACAGAATTGTGGTTTCGGCACGTTCTCTGATCTGGCATCTTCCGGCGGAATATAAGGTGCCTACCTGGGTTCTCTATTATGATAATAGAAATGTTCTGTCCATGCTGGCAAAACACGCAGGGCCAGGTGTTATCGAGGGGGCACAACGCTGGATTCAGAAAAAAAGCCTCTACTATGCCCTCCTGGGGAAAAAAGATCTGGCAAGATTACACCTGGAAGCCCTTGATGATTATGGGCAAGGAAAAACAGGAAAGCATGCTATTGCCCTCGACGACTGTTATTTCCCCTTGTCGCGCGTCGAGGAATTTTTGCAAAAAGAGGAGAATCGACGGATCCTGATTCCCTGGACCGTAAACCTGCAAAGCACGGATCTGCAGAGAACCCTGGTAAGGGCCATGAAAACACGTTCCGATCTGCACGTGGATTATCTGGTTCCACCCCCCTTAATTGAAAAGGACGAGGATGTATTATGTTGTCAACTGCCCGGTGCCGGCTCAGTGCGTCTGCCTTCAGGGAGGATACGACGGCTCTACACCTACCTGAAGATCCTGAATCAATATGACCTTGTTTTTCAATCGGATTACAGACCTCTACTCCCGCTGTCCTGGGTGGCTCGGAAGATTCTATTTGTAAATTACGAAGGGATCAGTCTGCGCCAGCGTCCAACCATCAGCTCCATTTTTCCCTTTATAAAAAGACTTCTTTGGAAGAGTGAGAGAAGTTAATCCTCGGCGTATATAAAATATCCAATTTATCATATGGTTACGTCAAGTGACTAAGTGCTTGCGCATAAATATCATAAAAAAATATTGTAAGTTTTTAGCTATTCACAAAGTGAAGAATAATTCTCGCGCAGAGGCGCAGAGAAAAAACTTTTTGTCCTTCTCAGCGCCTCTGCGCCTCTGCGCCTCTGCGCCTCTGCGCGAAAACTTTATAAATATTTTAATATCTTGTCCGCTTTTAGTAATCATGCGAGATCCAATATTGGAAAAATCATATAAAGCTCTGACTCTTGAGCTTGCCAAAAGTAGACAGTTTGGAATAGTGAGATAGAAGTTAATCCTCGGCGTATATTAAAATATCCAATTTATCTTCCGGTTACGTCAAGTGGCTAAGTGTTTACGCATAAATATCATAAAAAAATACTTTTTAGTTACTCACAAAGTGAAGAATAATCTTGCGCAGAGACGCAGAGGTGCAGAGAAAAAACTTGTTGTTCTGCTCAGCGCCTCTGGGTCTCTGCGCGAAAACTTGTCATGGCGGGTTATTTGCAGAGTAATGTCTTTGGCTCAAAGAGTCCCTGGGGCCTCTGCCGTCATTCAAAAGGTAAAATCTTGTGCGCATCAATGGCGAATAAAAAAACATAAAAAAATTATCCAGGACAGTGGCTTGTTTCATGTTGATTACTACTATGCGATGAATCCGAAGGTAAAGGAAAACTGTTTAGATCCCATGACTCACTTTCTGGTGCATGGTGGCTTTGAGGGACGCAGGCCCAATCCCACATTTGATCCGGCATTCTATCTGCAAAATTATCCAGAAGCCGCACTGAGCGGCCTTAATCCTTTGTTGCATTATATTCTTTTTGGTCTGGATAAAGGTTTGAAGACGCAGGAAGGCATGCCTTTACCTGATGCTTCTATCGAAAATCAAGTGCGTTACACATCAGGGCAAACCATTCTTTTTGTTGGACATAACGGGTCACAAACAGGGGCCCCCGAGGTATTTCTTGATCTTTTGCAATGGCTCAAGATGTTCACCGCCTTGGATATAAAGATTGTTTTACTGAGTGGCGGAGTGTGGAGGAACAAGTACGAGGATATTGCTCCTACCTTGGTTCTTTCTGATTTTCCGACATTGCAACCGGAAGATATAGCCGAGCGGGTGGAAGATTTTGCGGGCAATGATGTCAAGGCTGTTTATCTGAATACCGTCGCCAGCGCACCCTTTCTGAATTTCTGGAACAAAGAGGGCGTTCCGTTGATTGTCCATATTCACGAGATGCGGGAGAGTATTGAGCGGCTTTTTCCGGAAGAGATGGCACTGTTGCAGAAAAAGGCCGTTCATTTTACAGCGGTCTCAAGTATGGCCAAAAGGACGCTTCATCTTTTGGAAGAGGAACGTTTACGCCTCCAACTTGGTGAGCACGGTCATAAAAAAGTAGCTGCGGAATATACTGTCGAGAAAGCAGGTGCTGAAATCCTGAATTATTTGCGGGATATTGCGAAGTTGACTCCCGCTGTATCGGTCATTGTACCAAATTATAATCACGAGTCCTATCTGGAAGAACGATTAGAAACCATTTATAAACAGGATTTTAAAGACATCGAGGTGATTCTCCTCGATGACGCATCGACCGATCAGAGCGTGCGGATACTTGCAAAATACAAAGATCTATACCCTGCAATAACGATACTGCTGTGCAATAAAGAAAACAGTGGTTCAGTGTTTCAGCAGTGGAAGAAAGGAGCTGCCAGGGCACGGGCGGAACTGCTCTGGATTGCCGAGAGTGACGATGTCAGCGATGAGCGGTTTCTGAGGTTGATGTTGCCGCAAATGAGTGATTCCGAGGTAATGCTTGGTTACTGCCAATCGTACGCCATGGGGGGAAAGAGGCATGAGGCCAAGACGTATGTGGATGCAGGGTATTACGATTTATTGGGAAGAGAACGTTGGTACCACAGTTATACCAGCACAGGGGTTGACGAAATAACAGGATATCTTGCGGTCTATAATATCATCCCTAATGTGAGCTCCACTCTTATCCGTAATACCGGTTTGAATGCAGTGCTGGATAACTGTAGTCAGTACAAACTCTCTGGAGACTGGGCCTTTTATCTCAGCCACATTGAGGGAGGGAAAATTTCATATCTGGCCCAACCGCTCAACTATCATCGGACACATCCGGATAGTGTTATCGCCAGTAACAGGAACGAGATTTTATTCCGTGAGTTCGAGCAGGTTCATTATTGGGTCGCAAAACGCTATCATCTCTCTTCGTCCGTAAAAGAGCTGATGCTTCGGTGCCTTGCCGATATTGTTTACGCTCATTACGGCAAGGGGCTTGGCAAGACACTTGAGGATCTGTATGCAATCCAGAAAGTTCAGATGGCTTCCCCAAATGTACTTTTTGAGCAGATGGCCAAAGAAGGGGGGCAGTTACAAAAATGATCTGAGGCCCTTTACCTCGATACATTGAATTCCTCAAGATTTTTGAAGTTTCGCAAGCTCGCTTACCTGCAAGAGGCTCAGAAGTTTGATAATTTTCAAAAAATCAAAACCCATCGGAAAAGTCCGGAAAAATATGCCATTCCTCAAAGACTCGGCGTGGAATAATTCCACACAAAATAGTTGACACCACTCCATTGAAATGTTTTATCGTAGCAGCCGGAGGCACTCATGTCTCGGCTCTTTGAGCCCTTTAGTATTTGAAAGAATGCTGGCACTTTGAAATGGCAGCTTAATAAATAGGGAGTGTTTACTTCTACTTGACCATGTCAAAAGACCTACAAGCCAAACCATTAGAAAAAGCGGAGCTATTCGCGTGACCCCTCCTCATCACACACCACTCACGACTCACCAAGGAACCAACCCCCATGCCGCCCAACCCACATCCCTTGTGGCACTGGGCAAAAGCCTCTGGCGCAACCGTCAACTCATCGTGCAAATGACCAAGCGCGAAGTCGTGGGCCGTTACAAAGGCTCTGTCATGGGCCTGGCCTGGTCGTTCTTCAATCCCGTCTTCATGCTGGTAGTGTACACCTTCGTCTTCTCCGAGATCTTCAAATCGCGTTGGGGTGGAGTTGGTGGTAACGATAGCAAAACGCAATTTGCCGTGTTGCTTTTTGTCGGCCTGATCGTGCTGAGCCTGTTCAGCGAGGTACTCAACCGCGCCCCCGGATTGATTATTTATAACGTCAATTACGTCAAGAAAGTTGTATTCCCGATTGAAATACTACCAGTCATTGCCATGGGTGCCACCTTGTTCCACGCCCTCATCAGTCTTGGCGTGCTGCTGGCCGCCTTTGCACTCTTTAATGGCTACCTGCACTGGACGGCAGTTTTCACGCCGTTTGTGCTCCTGCCTTTAGTCATTCTCACCCTTGGACTGGCCTGGATGCTCGCATCTTTAGGCGTCTTCCTGCGCGACATCGGGCAAACCATCATCATCATTACCACGGTGTTGATGTTTCTTTCTCCTGTCTTTTACCCGGTGACCGCAGTGCCGGAAGGGTTACGTCCGTTTATCATGGCTAATCCGCTCACCTTTATCATCGAACAGGCGCGTGAAGTGCTGATCTGGGGGCATCTGCCGGATTGGGAGGGACTGGGCATTTACACCCTGGCTGCCACTGTGGTCGCCTGGGCGGGTTACGCCTGGTTCCAGAAGACCAGAAAAGGCTTCGCCGATGTCCTTTGACATGACAACACAGCACCGCGCCTCAACTAACGTTGTCTGGCACCACGCCACCGTTACCCGTGCGCGTCGCGAAGCGCAAAACGGCCATCGCGGCGCGATTATCTGGTTTACCGGATTATCCGGATCAGGAAAATCCACGCTGGCCCATGCCGTTGAGGAAGCGCTATACCAGCGCGGTTGCCGAACCTTTGTCTTGGATGGCGACAATGTGCGCCATGGACTCTGTGGTGACCTGGATTTTTCAGTCCAAGACCGCCAGGAAAACATACGGCGCATCGGTGAAATGGCTAAACTTTTCATGGAAGCGGGGGTGATCGTACTAACTGCCTTTATCTCACCTTACCGCACCGACCGTGAACGTGTGCGCGGGATGGTAGCGTCTAGCGACTTCATCGAGATTTTTTGTGACACCTCCATTGAGATTTGCGAAGTACGTGATGTGAAAGGTATCTATAAAAAAGCCCGCGCCGGAGAGGTTGCTGAATTTACCGGCATCTCCTCCCCGTATGAAGTTCCCGAAAACCCCGAACTTATCGTGAATACGGGTACTGCCGAGCTTGATGCCTGCGTGCAGCAGGTCATTCAAGAAATAACGAACCGTGGTGTCTGTGCATTACAACTTGACCCAATGCTTGAGTTCGAGAGCAAAAAAAACTGTCAAGGTAGTGGGGCGCAGTCATGACCGACACTGCCATTCGCGTTCAAAACCTCAGTAAGTGCTACCAGATCTATGAAAGCCCGCGTGACCGGCTCAAACAATTCGTTTTGCCGCGCCTAAGCCGGATGATGGACGAAGCACCAAAACAATATTTCCGCGAATTCTGGGCACTCAAAGACGTCTCCTTCGAGGTCAAAAAGGGCGAAACCGTCGGCATCATCGGGCGCAATGGCAGCGGTAAGTCCACCCTACTGCAGATGATCTGCGGTACGCTCAACCCTACCGATGGCAGCATTCAAACTAATGGCCGTATTGCGGCATTGTTGGAACTCGGCTCCGGTTTCAACCCCGAATTCACGGGGCGTGAAAACGTGTATATGAATGCCGCTGTGCTGGGCTTGAGTAACGAAGAAATCGACATGCGCCTTGAGGACATCGTTGCCTTTGCCGACATTGGCGAGTTTATCGAGCAGCCGGTCAAGACTTATTCAAGCGGCATGGTGGTTAGACTATCTTTTGCCGTCGCCATCAATGTTGATCCAGAAATCCTGATTGTTGATGAAGCACTCTCTGTGGGGGACGAACTCTTTCAACGCAAGTGCTTCTCCCGTATCGAGGCAATCCGCGCAAAAGGTGCGACCATTCTGTTTGTGTCTCACTCGGGCAGCACCATCGTTGAGCTGTGTGATCGTGCCGTGCTGATGGATGCCGGCGAAAAACTGGCGGTCGGGGTGCCGAAACAAATCATTGGGAGATATCAAAAACTGTTGTATGCACCCGCAGACAAGCGACAACAAATTCGTGAGCAAATTCGCCGGGTAGATGAGCGGTTCGTCACTTCCGAAACCACCATGGAGAGTACGGCGCTTGAAGATCACCCCTCCATTGAGCATCCACCAGAGCTGCAAGAAGGTTTTGACCCTAATCTTAAACCCAGCAGCACCATTGAGTATGAATCTCATGGGGCCTATATTGAATCACCTGCGGTATTGACGTTGGCGGGTGAGCAGGTCAATAACCTAGTCCGTAGCAAGACTTATCGGTATACCTATAGTGTGCAGTTTACAAAGAGCGCAACCAACGTGCGCTTCGGCATGCTAATCAAAACCACTTCTGGAGTAGAGCTGGGCGGTGGCGTATCTGCAAGCTCAGTCAGGTATAGTTTGGTCTATGTGGAAGCAGGATCAAACTATCGGGTTGAGTTCCGGTTTCGTTGTGCCTTAAATCCAGGCGTGTATTTTCTGAATGCGGGTGTGGTCGGGGATGTGGATGGCAGCGAAACGTATCTCCATCGCTTGATAGATATCTCCATGTTCAGGGTGCAACCCGATACAGAGAATCTAGCGACCGGGATTGTTGATTTTGGATGCTATCCAGAGCTTGAGCTACAGCAATCACAAGGTTGAAGAAAATAGATATTATGGAAATGAAGAACAATAAGTTGATTGTCGTGTTAGGAATGCACCGCAGCGGCACGAGTGCCATTACGCGCGGGTTGCAGGTAGTGGGTGTGAGGCTCGGCGATAGAATGATGCCGCCAGTTGAAGGTGATAACGCCAAAGGCTATTGGGAGGATATTGATCTTAATGCGCTGAATATCGAAATGCTACGTACCATTGACAGTGATTGGTACCATTTGTCTGCTATTGACGCAATCGATGTAGAAATATTACGTAAGCAAGGTTACTTCCTTCGTGCGATCGAGTTGCTTCGTCAGAAGGTCGCCAGTGCAACTGTCTTTGGTTTCAAAGACCCACGTGTGGCAAAGCTATTGCCATTCTGGAAAGAGGTCTTTAGCCACTGTCAATTCGATGTGAGTTACCTCTTGGCCGTTCGCCATCCACTCAGCGTGGTCAAGTCTTTAGCCAAACGTAGTGGTTTTGAAACAGAGCAGAGCTATCTTCTGTGGTTAGGCCATGTCATCACGAGTTTAACGGGCAGCGCTGGTGATAAGCGGGTTCTTGTTGATTATGATCGGCTGATGCAATTACCGGATCGTGAGTTGATGCGAATTGCGAAATGCACTGGTCTGGAAATTGACTCTACAGAGCTTCAAAGTTATAAAAGCGAGTTTCTTGATCAAGGCCTGCGGCATACGGTTTATGAGCTGAATGATTTGTTGTTGGATGACACCTGCCCGCCCATTGTGCGTGAGATCTACGCCGCTTTGCTCGATGTGGCATCCGAAAAAATAAAGTTTGAGGACCTAGAGCTACAGAACGAGGTAGTGCGTTGGTCAGACGAATTTAAGCGCCTTAGGTCACCTCTTTTGCTGATAGACAGGATTTCCACACAAAAGGCCGAATGCGAAGGACAGATTGTCAATCTCACCCAAACCGTAACCGAGCGCGATGGACAGATCGCCAGTCTCAACCAGGCCGTAGTCGCCCGCGACGTTCAGATCGCCGATCTTACGCAGGAGGTCGTGAGGCGTGGCGAATGGGGATTACGGTTAGACGTTCAGATCGCCGATCTTACGCAGACGGTCTCTGCCCGCGACGTTCAGATCG
>ERZ1284729.63-NODE-63-length-17841-cov-19.652817_pt1 | contig 17841 bp, 20 predicted proteins | sample MGYA00454602_ERZ1284729 | MGnify/ENA primary metagenome ERZ1284729 (study PRJEB36292, sample SAMEA5787381) | metagenome | biome: Arctic soil; feature: perennial spring outflow channel; material: sediment | place: Canada | collected 2017-07-08 | depth 0.05 m ... | reverse complement strand
CTCCAATAAAAAAAGCCCCATCTTTCGATGAGGCTTTGAGCGAGAGACCGGGTTCGAACCGGCGACATTCAGCTTGGAAGGCTGACGCTCTACCAACTGAGCTACTCTCGCATTACGGTACAAATATAACCGTAAAATTTTTCAACTTCCAAAAAAATTATAGCTTTTTTAAAAAATGATATCCTTTTATTACATACCCGTGATTCATATAAAACTTATGTGATTTGAAATTTTGAACATAAGCGTTTAATTCTGAAGTTTCACAACCCTTTTCTCTGCAATAACTGAAGATAAATTCGAAAATCTCCTTTCCAATTCCCCTATTTTGATATTCCGGCTTTATATAAATATGATCAGGCTCACAAGATTTCCCCGCATAGTGTCGCGTCATGAACCAAATGCCGAAAACTCCAACAATTTCATCTTTTAAAAAAACCCCAAAACATTCGTAATTCTGGTTAAGCATTTCCTGAAAACGGGCTCTGAGCAATGCTTCATCTATTTGATATTCACCCAATTCCATAATAAAAGGAATGATTTTATCCAGGTCTTTCTTTAAAATCTTGTTAAATGCCAATTCCATCCTGCAATTTTCTGCAAAAATAGTCATAATTTTAGCTATTGATAATAATTAGATTTTAAATACTTATGAAAAGTAAAACCGGTAAAACCCAAGACCTCATCGATCAAAAATTTTTAGAGCAAAGAAAAATTTTTTTATGGGGAGAGGTAAATGCTAAAGCGGCAAAACACGTAATTGAACACCTATTGTATTTAGATCAGGAATCCAATGAAGAAATACAATTTTTTATAAACAGTCCCGGTGGTTTTGTGACCGACGGATTCGCCATGTACGATACAATGAAATCTTTAAAAAGCCCTGTTTCAACGATATGCTCTGGCCTATCGGCTTCAATGGGATCTATTTTACTCTCGGGAGGTACCAAAGGACGGCGGTTTATTCAGCCACTCGCAAAGGTAATGATCCATCAGCCCAGCGGAGGTGCAAGGGGGCAAGCTTCAAATATTGAGATCCAGGCAGCAGAAATATTAAAAATAAGGGAAATTAGTGCAAAATTACTTGCTGAAAATTGTGGACAACCTATTGCTAAAATTTTAAAAGACTTTAACAGAGATTATTGGATGGATGCCAAGGAATCTGTTGCCTACGGAATTGTGGATGGTATTTTTAAATCGTAAATTGTAATGAGCAAAGAAATCAAACATACAGAAAGTGGTAGCAATGGTAAATTCTATATGGAAGATGAAATCGGAATTACTTCTGAACTTATATACTCCATACCGGAAAATGGCGTATTGAGCTTAGATCACACCGAAACCAGAACAGAATGTGAAGGAAAAGGACTTGCCTCGAAACTGGTTAAAAAAAGCGTTGATTATGCGCGGGAAAAAAAAATCAAAATTGTCCCTGGTTGTTCTTATGCCAAGGCCCACTTTGATCGTCACAAGGAAAATAAAGATGTGCTTAAAGATTAAATAATTTGAAATTTTGATCACAACGATCCATATCCATGAAATTTCGGCATCTGCTGTTTACAGTGTTCGCCAACAGGTATTAAGACCAGGCAGACCATTCGCTGAGTGCGTTTTTGAAGGAGATACCTCTGACAAAACCTTACATTTGGGACTTTTTATGGATGAAAATTTAATAGGGGTTGCAAGTTTTATGCAAAACAGCAACCCTCTATTTAAAGAAGCAGATCAATATCAGTTAAGGGGAATGGCTGTTTTATCCGAATTCAAGGGGCAAGGCTTTGGAACCTCACTTTTAATTGAAGGAGAAGAAAAGTTAAAAAACTTGGTGAACCACCCATTTTTATGGTTTAATGCACGAGATTATGCAATTGGGTTTTACGAACAATTCGGTTATAAGACCATAGGTGAAAAATTTGATGTTCCCGGAATATGTCAACATATAGTTATGTTTAAACTCCTTTAAAATTTTATTCGAAATTTATGAAAGATGGGGCTTGCAATTCTTCAATATTACTCTGTTTTGAAAAAAGGAGCATCCCTTATCTTACTTTTTCTGCTTATTAGCTTTACCTCCTGTAAAGAAGAAACAAATGCTTATTCCGCTACCGATAAAATTTCACCAACAGTAAATAACTTTTTCTCGGGAAATTCCATAAAAATTTCAAAAGCACTTTTAAATTCAGAAGCCTCCTACTTATTTTATCCCGATTCAGTTCACGCATTTTACAATAACCGGAATAACAATTTGGCCTGGAGCAATACCCAATTCAGAAATTCCCTGATTGATACCCTAAAAAACGCCAAAGCCCAAGGCCTATTTTATAATGATTACCATGGAGGAGAGTTGGAAAAAATGTTGGCAAACCTTAAGAATCTCAACCAACAGGAAATAATAAAATTTGATTATTTACTGACAGATGCGTTTTTTAAATTTGGAAATCATTTATTGAACGGCAAGATTAATCCAAAAAATTTACCTAAAACCTGGGACATTACCAAAAACAATAGAAACCAGGTAAAATTATTGAATCAGGCTGTTGATAAAACCAATCTAGAGCTCGCTCTAAGTCAATTAAGACCCACTCATCCCATTTATCAAAACTTAATCACTGCTTCCAGGGAATATGAAAAACTAAAAAACAATTTTTCCGGTTTTGAAGAAATTGAAAAAGGTATAATTATAAAACCCGGAATGCTGGATCAACGCTTGCTAAAAATTCAAGTCAGATTGAAAGCCCTGGGATATCTAAAGCCTGTTGATACAATGAGCAATTCGTATTCTGAAACTGTACAAGAGGCAATAAAACAATTTCAGCTGGAAAACGGGTTGATGGTGGATGGAATTATTGGGAATAAGAGTATTGGACAGTTGAATCAGGGTTTTGACAAACGGGCTGAGCAAATTCAGGTTAATCTGGAACGTTGGAGATGGTTTCCACGAGATTTGGGTTCTCATTATATTTTAATAAATATTGCAAATTTCCAACTCCAGGTAGTTAAGGGAAACAAGACAATAAGTACCCATAAAATAATGGTAGGCAAAGAATCGAGGAAAACGCCTATTTTTTCTAGTGAAATAGAATTTCTGGATTTTAATCCCAGTTGGCATATCCCCCCCACAATAAAAAATAGGGATGTGATCCCCGGCGCGCGAAGAAATCCTTCATATTTAGTAAATAAAAATATTGATGTTTACAACAATATCGGTCAAAAGCTTAGTCCTTTCCAAATTGATTGGTCCAGTAGTGCAGTGAGGTCATATCAATATAAACAAGATTCCGGTCCTGGGAATCCATTGGGACAAGTCAAGTTGAGTTTTCCAAACAAATATATAGTCTATATGCATGATACACCCTCCAAATCCCTATTCGAGGAGAATTCACGTACCCAAAGTTCCGGATGTATACGTGTGGAAAACGCTGTAGATCTGGCTAAATATTTACTCAGTGATCAAAAGGAAATTACTTCAGAAGAAATTGACAAAATAATTGACAAAGGAACCACGAAGCGAATATATATGGATCAAAAAGTCAATGTCCATATTTTTTACTGGACAGCCTGGCGGGAAAATGGAAAAACAAGGTTTACAGACGATATTTACAATTATGATGAGGCCACCTACAAAGCTTTAAAAAAAGCTATTTAAACCTGGATCATCTTTGAATTTTTCGCATAGGTTTTATCGTCAGAATAAATATACAATACCGATTTGTTTTTGATTAAATCAATGATTTCCTTAGAAATTGCAGTAGGCAATGCGGGACATCCATAACTTCTTCCTAAACGCCCCAAATTTTTGATAGCAGAAGGGTTGGCGTAACTGGCTCCGTGAATTACGACATAACGTTCACGGGCATTAGAATTAAATTGTTTTTCAATCCCATCTATAAATAATGACAGTCCATTTTTACCATAATAGGTTTCTCCGGTAATAAAAAATCCTAACGAACTTTGTAAGGAATTCTTTTTATTTGAAAATTTTGTAGCAAACTCACTTCCTGTATTTTTTCCGTGGGACACTACCGTATGATAAAGTATTTTATTTTTTGAAATATCCATCACCCACATTCTCTCTTTTTTAGAGGAAAGACTAAAATCAATTATTGTTAGTATTTGTTTATTGATTAAATTTTTATCGGATAATTTATTATAACCTATCATTCCATTCTTAAAGCTTTCCAAATTGGGTACACTGGAATTGTTTTCCACAAAAACATCATACAACTGTGTAATTTCTTCTACAGGTGTTAAAGATATATTTGAGACTTCAGATATGGGTCCTGAAATTGCTAAGATTTCAGATTTGTTAGGTACATCTGGGGGTGTAAAGGAGAAAAATACAGTAAGGAAAGCGATTACAGTCAAAAGTTTATATGTCATACACTAAGCTTAAAATTTAATGTTTTGTTAACTTTGTCCAAATACAATACCAAGATTCAAATATTAAAAAATTAATTGATCTTATATTGAATAAACTACATTTTTAAAATATACATTTCATTGTTTTAAAAATCAGCATTTTAAGATTTATAATTAAATCCAATGCGTCATTCAAAGAACGAAAGAAATAGAAATTTATTTTTTAACAAGGAAGAAAAATTAAGAAAATCTTGTATGTTTCAACTAAGGAATTTTAACAATTCAAACTAAATCTAAACTAAAGTAAGGTTTGTCGAGAAACCAAAGGGGATGTACTTATTTATTCAGGAGTGGAAAATCTTTTTTTTTAAAACAAAATCATCCGTTTAAATAAGTCTGGATTAATTGAGTTAAGCATCTCTATATTAAAAACAGGTATTAAAATATAGAGTAGTCATAAAAAAAGAAAGAAAACCCATTTTTTATTAAAACATTATCAGGGCAAGTTTAATCTCCCACAATATAGTTTATATCTTTGCACTTCAAATAAATAATTACTATGAATAAAAAAGTTATTCTAATGATATTAGATGGCTGGGGCGTTACTCAGGATCCAAAAGTTTCTGCAGTTGCTCAAGCCAAGACTCCCAATTTTGATTCATTAGTTCAAAAATATCCACACGCTCAATTACTTACGCACGGAATGAATGTTGGTTTGCCGGATGGACAAATGGGAAACAGTGAAGTTGGCCACATGAATCTTGGAGCCGGACGTATTGTTTACCAAGATTTGGCCAAAATCAATTTAGCGGTTAAAAATAATAGTTTAATTCAGGAGCCAGTTTTGCAACAAGCTTTTGATTTCGCAAAACAAAATAATAAACCTGTTCATTTTATTGGGCTTTTGAGCGATGGCGGAGTGCATTCACATATTAATCATTTAAAAGGCCTTTTAACTGCTGCCGCAGAATATGGAATAAAAGAAAAATTTGTTCATGCATTTACAGATGGCCGGGATGTAGATCCGCATTCAGGGAAAGCATTCGTGGCTGAAATTGAGGAACACCTTGAAAAAACAGGTGGAAAACTGGCATCAATTATAGGTAGATATTTTGCCATGGATCGTGACAAACGTTGGGAACGAATTAAAAAAGCTTATGATCTTATTGTTTTAGGAAAAGGAAAAAAATCTCAGAATGCAATTGAAGCAGTGCAGGAAGATTATGATCAAGACGTAACAGATGAATTTATAGAACCAATTGTTATGACAGATCCAAATGGTAATCCTGTAGCAACCTTGAAAGACGACGATGTTGTGATTTTCTTCAATTTTAGAACAGACCGCGGTCGCCAACTTACGGACGCCCTTACTCAGCAGGATTTCCCGGAGTTTGAGATGAAAAAAATGCCGTTGTATTATGTGACTTTAACGAAGTATGATGATCGTTTTACAAACATAAATGTAGTTTTCAGAAAGGAAAATATCCATACAACCTTAGGCGAAGCGCTGGAATATATGGGAAAAACCCAAATAAGGATTGCCGAAACCGAAAAATATCCACACGTGACATTTTTCTTTTCTGGTGGAAGGGAGGAACCTTTTAAAGGTGAAAAAAGGATCATGTGCAAATCCCCTAAAGTTGCGACCTACGACCTTAAACCTGAAATGAGCGCTTATGAAATAAGGGATGAAATTATTCCGGAAATAAATTCTCATAGCGCCGATTTTATTTGTCTGAATTTCGCTAATCCAGATATGGTAGGTCATACCGGGGTTATAGAAGCCGCCATTAAAGCAGTAGAGGTTGTAGATGAATGTATGGGAGATGTTGTAGATGCAGCGATAAAAAACGATTACAGTGTTTTGGTCATTGCTGATCACGGGAACAGCGAAATGATGATAAATCCCGATGGTACTCCAAATACTGCACACACCACTAATCCCGTTCCTGTAATTTTGGTAGATAAAGATGTCAAATCTATAAAAGATGGCGTTCTGGGCGATATCGCTCCAACTATTTTAAAATTGATGGGGATTCCAAAACCCGAACTAATGACACAACATCCATTAATCTAAAAAAAAATGAATATGAGTTTATATATTTTAATTCTCGCATTTCTCACCTCTTGTGGAAATACCACTGAACCTGATAAAACAGCTGAAAAGGTTATAACTCCTGAAATAGTCGAAAATTCAGATGAACAACAGAATATGTTGATTGGCAAATTCACAAAAGAAGATTTGCTAAAAGCGCCATATGATAGTTGGTTTAATGCTGAATATAATAATTTCAAACCTTCCGCAGAAGCTATGGAAACAATAAAAAACAATATTTCAGAATATGAAATTATGGTGTTTATGGGTACCTGGTGCGGGGATAGCAAACGGGATGTGCCAAAACTTTTGAAAATTCTGGATGAAGTTGGATATGATTTATCCAACCTGACCATGGTTGGGGTTGACAGAAGTAAAACCACCCCGGAAAAACTTGAAGAGGGCTGGGATATTGATAGGGTTCCCAGCATTATTTTTATAAAAAACGGAAAAGAAATTAATCGTTTTGTAGAATATCCAAGAGTAACTTTAGAGGAAGATATCGCCAAAATAGTAAGCGAACAGGGGTATAAGCATTCATATTTGAATTAAAGTTAGCTTTGCCACAATAATCAATGCTCGTATAAAAAAGCATCAGCTTTATTTTTTTAATTCTGAAAATATGCAAAAAATATTGACCATAGCCGTAGATTTTGACGGAACAATAGTTGAAAATAAGTATCCAAAAATAGGAAAACCTCTGTTGTTCGCTATTGAAACCCTTAAAAAATTATATGAGGAAGGTCACCAGTTAATATTATGGACTTATAGAACAGGGAGGGAACTTAAAGAAGCTGTTGAATTTTGTAATAGTAAAGGAATATATTTTTTTGCGGTAAATAAGAGTTATCCTGAAGAAAAATATGACAACTCCTTGAGCAGAAAAATTCAGGCAGATATTTTTATAGACGACCGAAATATTGGTGGTTTATTGGGTTGGGGGGAGATTTATCAAACCTTAAGCCTTGAATTTTCACAAAAAGAACAGCTTACAAAAATCAAAAAAGAAAAATCTGAAAAAAGCATTTTAAGCTTTTTTAAAACCAAATTATGATAATAATAAAATCCAGGGAAGAAATTGAATTGATGAGAGAAAGCGCTTTGGTAGTTTCCAAAACTTTAGGAATGCTAGCTTCAGAAGTAAAGCCGGGTGTTACTACACTGAGATTGGATAAATTAGCAGAAGAACATATCCGCGAACAAGGTGCCGTTCCCGGTTTTCTGGGCATGTACGGTTTCCCAAATTCCCTTTGTGTGAGTCCAAACGCACAAGTAGTTCATGGAATACCTAGTGAAACACCTCTGGTTGAGGGCGATATCATATCAATTGACTGTGGATCGGTAAAAAATGGATTCTACGGAGACCATGCATATACATTTCCGGTTGGAGAAGTAACTCCGGAAACCAAAGAGCTTTTAAAAATCACCAAAGAATCCCTTTATATAGGAATAGCTGAATTTAAGATTGGAAACAGGGTTGGAGATGTAGGTTATGCAATCCAAAAATACTGTGAAGATCACGGATATGGTGTGGTTAGAGAATTGGTAGGCCATGGCCTGGGGAGAAAAATGCACGAAGATCCTGAAATGCCCAATTACGGACACCGAGGTAGAGGCAAAAAATTTATTGAAGGAATGGTCGTGGCAATTGAGCCTATGGTAAATCAGGGTACAAAAAATATCAAACAGTTAAAAGACGGATGGACAATTCTAACTGCCGACAATAAACCTAGTGCACATTTTGAACACGATGTTGCAATTATTGATGGGAAACCGGAATTGCTTTCGACATTTAAATATATTTACGAAGCCTTAGGAATTGAAAGTACCGAAGAAGATAAATTCAGATTATAAGAACATGATTAAAAATTTCAGACAAGAGCGTTGGAAACCTTATCATTTAGATATCTGGATGGATAGGTTCGTTTATAAAATTTCGAACTATGGCCGGGTGATAAGTTTTGTTAAAAATCCTGAGGGACAACTGCTTAGTGGCGGAAGAAATTCCGGTTATTTATCCTTCGCCGTTGTTCTTAAGAATGGGAAAAATAAAAGCTATTATTTTCATAGGGTCATTTCTGAATTGTTTTTGAACAAAAAAGAGGATGATGCTTATGTGATTCATAAAAATTATAAAAAGCATGATAACCATGCCATGAATTTGGCCTGGGCCAATAAAGAGGAATGGGTTAAGCACCAGTTTGAAAACCCAAATGTAAAAGAGAACAAGTTGAAAAGGAAATTGAGAAAAGTTACCTCATATTCGAAACTCACCTATGGACAGGCTGTTATTCTCAAAAAAAAATTATTAGACCCCAACCGAAAAACCCGGATAAGAATACTAGCCAAACAATTTGGTGTTTCCGAGATGCAGCTATACCGGATTAAATCTGGAGAAAACTGGGGAGATATAGAGGTATGATCAGCAAGATCTTTAAGTTCATACTGAATTCCATTCCACGACAATTTTTGATAAGGTTGAGCTATCTTGCAAGTCCAATCCTCAAAATAGCATTACGGGGAAATAAATACCAGGATCCTATAGATGGTAATAGTTTTAGAAAATTCCTGCCTTACGGCTATGAAAACCAACGGAAAAATGTGCTTTCCCCTTCTACCCTTTCCCTGGAGCGCCACAGATTATTATGGCTATATCTGCAAAATGAAACCAGATTTTTTAAGGACAATTTAAAAGTGCTTCACTTCGCCCCTGAACAATCTTTTTATAAGCGCTTCAGAAACTTGTCCAATCTGGATTATACCACTACCGATTTGATTTCACCTCTGGCAGATGTTAAAGCTGATATTTGCGATCTTCCGTTCAAAGACAATACCTACGATTTTATTTTATGCAATCATGTATTGGAACATATTCCGGATGATACGAAAGCCATGCAGGAAATTTACAGGATCCTGAAACCAGCAGGCACTGCTATTTTACAAATTCCCCAAGACCTAAACAGGCAAATTACTTTTGAAGACAATAGCATAACCTCCCCCAAAGAACGCGCAAAGATATTTGGCCAATATGACCATGTAAGGGTTTATGGCAGAGATTTTTTCGACAAGCTTAGAGGAATAGGATTTAAAGTTGAAGAAGTGAATTATGGTTCAAAATTAAACCCTGCTGAAATAGACAAATACCGAATCTCAAAAGAGGAGATCATTCCGGTATGCACCAAATGATGTTTCGTACCTCATCATTTCATAAAGATTTTAAAAAGTTACCTTTAATTAAACAGGAGATACAAGAAGCAGTATTATTTTAGTTTAATTATGTAGTGATTAGTTTCTATCATTCTTTGACCAAAACCTTTTCAAATCCTTCCGAAGCAAACACCTTTACTTCGACATTTTTTTCAGCATAAATAAAATAAACATCCACATTTTCAAGTCTTTCAAGCATTTCTTTAGATTTTTCTATACCTAAAGCCATAAATGCAGTAGCATAGGCATCGGCAATAGCGCAATTTTCAGCCAGAACTGATGCGCTTAACAGGTTACTTTTTTCGGACAATCCGGTTATGGGATTGATTGTATGGACAAATTTTTGTCCGGTAAGTGAATCCATCCGAAACTTTCTGTAATTCCCGGAAGTAGCCATTGCCCGGTTTTTAAGAGCTAAAGCTGCCTGATAAGTTCTGTTTTCCTCCGTTTGCATTGGATTATCTATCGCAACGATCCAAGACTTATCTTTAGCCTTATTCTGCCCCTTTGCTGCCAGTTCTCCGCCCACTTCAATCAAATAATCCTGAACTCCTTTTTTGTCGAGAAATAGGGCTATAAGGTCAACGGTGTAACCTTTGGCTATAGCATTGAAATCTAAATAGATTTCCGGCAGCTGTTTTACAATTTTATTTTCGGCGGTAAGATTCACTTTGTCAAAGCCTACATATTGCAGCATAGAATCAATTACCGTGCGTGTTAATCCCTCCGATTGACTTCCGGGACCAAAACCATACGCATTTACCAAATTGCCCACTGTGGGGTCAAAATAACCATTGCTCTCCCGATATATCTTTTTCGAAAAATTAAATACTTTTTTGAAATTTTCATCTACACGAATTGAAGTGTCCCCGGAATTGATCTTTGAAATATCCGAATCACTTTGATAGGTACTCATAGAATTGTTTACAACCTCAAAAATGGAGTCGAGACCTTTTTCAATATTGAGATTTTCAGGCCCAAATAATTGGATATGATAAGAGGTTCCTAAGGCTTCTCCAACATAAGCCTGTTCTTGGGGACCAGGATTTCCACAGGAAACCAAAAAACCAATTCCTAAAACTGCTGTCGCTAAAAATACTTTATTAAATTTCCTGCAATCCTTCATAATTGACAATATAATCTTCGTTATTTAAAACTGGTTTTTCATAATCACCTGAATTGGCCAATCCCACTCCTGCATAAAATGTTTTGGCTTCAAATTTAATCGCATGTTCTTTAATGCTCTCCATAAATATCCTGTCGATCTCTTTTGGATCGTCCGGATAAGTAATGGCACGCACTACTACAAAATGCACAACCTTATTTTTTAGTGCGACAAATTGAGGATTGGATTTTAATTTGCTGTTCACCCCCAGAAACTCGTATCCCTGATCTTCCAGGTCTTTTCCAACAATATTCATTGCCAGATTATGAAGTTCTTGTTTAGAAAGTTCGTTTTTCATAATGATCCCAAAATTACAAATTATGAACTGCAATTAGAAAATAAAGCTGTAATTATATTTTTGCTTTATTTTTTTTAGTTGATAAGTAGAGAATCAATTACCTGATAGAAAAAAACCGATAATGTTTGAGGGCGGAATTTCTGCTTTAATAAAATATCAAAAAAAAGACCGACAAAAATGTCGGTCTTAGATATTAATTTAATGAAGGTTTTTATTATCCTCCAAAATCGTCAAATCTCACGTTTTCTGGCGGAACTCCAAAATTGTCGGTCATTTGTTGAACGGCTTTATTCATCAATGGCGGTCCACAGAAGTAAAACTCGATATCCTCCGGTGCTTCGTGTGATTCCAAATAGTTGTCAATTACCACCTGGTGAATGAATCCAACAAATCCATCCCCTTCATCATTCAAACTTTTCTTAACTTTCCAGTTATCTTCTTCCATTGGTTCGGAAAGAGCCAAATGGAATTTAAAGTTAGGGAAATCCCTCTCCAAGGCCCGGAAATGATCTGTATAGAATAATTCTCGTTTTGATCGGCCTCCATACCAGTAACTCACTTTCCTGTTCGTTTTTAGGGTTCTGAACAAATGGTACAAGTGAGATCGCATTGGTGCCATGCCGGCTCCACCACCTACATATAACATTTCGGCATCGCTCTCGTTGATAAAAAATTCCCCGTAAGGACCTGAAATAACAACCTTATCCCCAGGTTTTCTGGAGAAAATAAAAGAAGACGCAACACCCGGATTTACATTCATCCAGCCATTTATAGCTCTGTCAAAAGGAGGAGTTGCCACCCTTACATTTAGCATGATCTTACGTCCTTCAGCAGGATAAGAAGCCATAGAATATGCACGCTCTACGGTCTCATTGTTTTTCATAACCAGAGGCCACAATTTAAATTTATCCCATTCATCCTTAAATTTATCGGGTTCACCAGGATGTTCTTCAGGATGGGCAGTAATATCCATATCACTGAATTTTACTTCACATTTCGGAATTTCAATTTGGATATACCCTCCGGCTTTGTATCCCATATCTTCAGGAATTTCAACAACAAATTCCTTGATAAATGAGGCCACATTGTAATTGCTCACAACAGTAGCATCCCATTTTTTGATTCCAAATACCTCTTCAGGAATTTGGATTTTCATATTTTCTTTCACCTTTACCTGGCAACTCAATCGCCAACCATTGGCAATTTCCTTTCGGGTAAAATTCGGTTCTTCTGTTGGTAGAATCGCTCCACCACCTTCGGTAACAATACATTTGCACTGAAGACAAGTACCACCACCACCACAAGCCGAAGGCAAAAATAATTTTTGTTCACCTAAGGTTGAAAGAAGGGTTGATCCTGAAACTACTTCAATATCCTTTTCACCATTTACTGTTATTGAAACCGGACCCGATGACACTAATTTGGCCTTGGCAAACAATAAGATGGAAACCAAGAATAAGATTAGTATTAAGAATACAATTACACCTGCTATTATAACTGTCATTGTTTTTTATTTTTCAATTAAATTTTAATTCCCATAAAACTCATAAACCCTATTGCCATTAACCCGGTAATTATAAAGGTAATCCCCAGTCCTTTTAAGGGAGCGGGAACATTGGAATAAGCTATTTTTTCACGAATGGCAGCAATGGCTAAGATGGCCAGAAACCAACCAATTCCACTTCCTAATCCATAAGTAATCGCTTCGGACACTGCGCCAAAAGCTTTTTGTTGCATAAATAGCGATCCACCCAGGATCGCACAGTTTACTGCGATAAGCGGAAGAAAGATCCCCAAATTACTGTAGAGCGTGGGAGCAAATTTTTCGACTATCATTTCCACCAATTGAACCATTGAAGCTATCACCGCGATAAACATAATAAAGCTAAGAAAGCTTAGATCAATAGATGCATATTCCGGACTTAACCATTTCAAGGCCCCGGGCATAAGCAAGTATTGATCCAACAAAAAGTTGATAGGCACAGTAATAGTAAGTACAAATATTACCGCCGCACCTAAACCTACTGCTGTTTTAACTGTTTTTGACACTGCCAGATAGGAACACATTCCCAGGAAGTAGGCAAAAATCATATTTTCTATGAAAATACTTCTAACAAATAAATTTACATATTCCATTGTTATCTTTTTTTGCTGTTGAGCTATTAATTTTGTTCAATTAGTTTACGGTTTCTGGAACGTTGCACCCAAATGAGAATTCCAATTACAATAAGTGCCATTGGAGAGAGAAGCATTAATCCGTTATTTTCATATCCGAAGGAATAAAGACCAGTAGATTCAGCAACAGAGGCTGCTCTGTGGCCCAATACTTCAAATCCGAATAGTTTACCTGATCCCAGAAGTTCCCGGAAAAAAGCCACGATAACTAAAATAAGGCCATATCCAGCGGCATTTCCTATTCCATCAAGAAAGGATTTGTACACCCCGTTAGCTAAAGCGAAGGCTTCCAGACGTCCCATTATGATACAATTGGTTATAATAAGCCCAACAAATACAGAAAGCTGCTTACTTACATCATAGGCATAAGCTTTCAAGACCTGATCCACCAAAACTACCAGCGAGGCGACAATAACCAATTGAACAATGATCCTGATTCGATTGGGGATCAAATTCCTTATAAGTGAAATTATCATATTTGAAAACGCCATTACAGCTGTAACAGCAAGAGCCATTACAATTGCAGGTTCCAACTGGACGGTAATTGCCAGGGCGGAGCAAATTCCCAATACCTGAACAGTGATTGGGTTATCATCGTCTAATGGATCTGATAATAACTTGCGGTTCTTCTTCGACAGAAAATGTTCTTTTTCCTTTGAATCTGACAAGAACAAGATCATTTCTTTTTTCTTTGCTTCCTTCTCTTCGGAAACTATGTTTTTATCTTTAGTCATAATTACTGAATTGCAACTTTATTTTCCTGTTGTTTTTTAAAATAAGGAAGGTAGTGTTGTAACCTTTCTGAGATCATATCAGAAACCCCATCTCCTGTAATGGTTGCTCCTGAGATGGCATCAATCTTATTATCGCTTTTATCTGACGGGTCCGGACTTCCTTTAACTATCGATACACCAATCAGGTTTTCGTTTGAATCAAAGATCTTCTCATTGGTAAAACGCTCACTAAACCAGTCTTGAGTGATTTCGGCACCAAGTCCAGGAGTTTCACCTTTATGATCAAAAACGGCTCCCTGAATAGTATTCCTGTCATCTTTTAAAGCAATGTAGCCCCAAATATCATCCCAAAGCCCTTTTCCATAAAGTGGGATAATGAAGAATTTTTCGCCTTCAATCTCGGCAAGGTAAAGCGGATAAGATTGCTCCTTCGCCGGTTTTCTCAATTCCTTTTTTAGATCTACTTTAAAAGCATCCACAGTTTCAATTACATCACCATTTTCATTTAAAGCTAAAGCCTCGTAGATGTACTGGTTGTATAATGTTTCTGATTTATCCCGGGATGTTTCAATACCCACGGTTGCCAAAATGTTTTGCATTTTTTCCTTGCGCACATTTTCATTTTGCAGTGGCTGAAGTGTAGTCGCGGCGAATGCCAGTACACTTCCTACAACTATAACTAAGATAATAGCAAATATGAACGTATATGAATTGCTATTGGTTCTATTGACTTTTTTCTCTTCCATAATTATACTGCTGTTTTAATTTGAACAGGAACATCAGACAATCTTTTCTTTCTTCGCTTCACGTTTCCTTCAATTACATAATGATCTATAACCGGAGCAAATACATTCATAAGTAATATTGCCAACATAATTCCTTCGGGATATGCCGGATTGAACACCCGGATCATCACCGCCAGAAATCCTATCAAAAACCCGTAAATCCATTTTCCTTTGATGGTTTGTGTTGCAGAAACAGGATCGGTAGCCATAAATACAATCCCAAAGGCCAGCCCACCAATAATGAGGTGTTCGTACCAAGGGAAGTTAGTCAAACTATTCCCTTCCAATCCCATAGCAGGAAGCAAATTAAAAATAAATGCCATGACTGCTGCACCTATAAAACCGCTTAGAATAATCCTCCAACTTCCTACCTTTGTAAAAACCAGAAGCAAGGCTCCCAACAAAATTAAAATAGTGGAAGTTTCTGCTAATGATCCGGGAATGGTACCCATAAACATATCCATAAAACTGTATTCAACTGGATGTCCTGCTGCCAGAGAACCTAAAATTGTTTCTCCCGAAACGGCATCAATATTACTGGCTTCACTTACCCATACCTTATTTCCGGACATATAAGTTGGATAAGCAAAGAATGCGAAAGCCCTGGCTGTTAAGGCGGGATTTAAGATATTCATTCCCGTTCCTCCAAAAGCTTCTTTTCCTATGATTACCGCAAATACTACTGAAAGTGCCACCATCCATAAAGGAATATCAATTGGCATGATCATTGGAATTAAAAGTCCCGTAACCAAATATCCTTCATTTATATCATGCCCTCTGAAAATAGCAAAGGCAAATTCAATTCCTAATCCAACCCCGTAAGAAACAACGATCATTGGAATGATTTTACTGGCTCCATGACCTAGTGCTTCCCAAAAACCTACTTCCGCCTGAATTTGAGATAAGTATTGATAACCTCCGTTCCACATTCCAAATATTAGTGCGGGAATTAAGGCGATCACTACAATCATCATTACCCGCTTTAAATCTACGGCATCCCTTATATGGGCACCTTTTTGGGTTGTGTGATTCGGGGTAAATAAAAAAGTATCAATAGCATTCCATGCCGGGGCATACTTTTCTAACTTTTTACCTTTCCCGAAGGGCTCTTTAAATTTATCTAATTTTTGTCTAATCCATTCCATATTTAAACTTTTTAACCTACTTCGGTAATCATTAAATCCAAGCCAGTACGTATAAGATACTGAGCTTCTAATTTAGAAGTGTTTACATAATCTATGAGTGCGAAATCTTCTGGCGCTACCTCGTAAATCCCGAGGTTTTCCATTTTCTCAATATTTCCAGTAATACAAGCCTTTAGGAGTTGCATTGGAAAAATATCCATAGGCAACACCTCTTCCATTTCTCCAGTAACTACAAGTGCTCTTTCCTCCCCGTTCAAGTTTGTATTGAGCTCGTATTTTTTATTGGGAAACAACCAGGATAAAGAAGATCTTGAATTGGAATGAATATTATTATAGAAAAAGGGCATCCAGCCTAACATCCTATATTTATTTCCCTCAGGAATTAAGGTTAAGGACGTATGATAAAATCCGATGTATTGATTGTTGGAAAGTTTATCTCCGGTAAGCACATTTCCGGAAATTAACCTTACATTATCTGGCACTTGACCTACTAAATCGGCTGAGTTCTCTCCAATTTTTATACGGTAATATTTTTGATCCTTTGCTTCGCTTCCCGTAACTGCAATAGTTCGATCTGCATGAAACTCACCCGTTAAGAACAGGTTGCCAATTATTGTAACATCTTCTGCTCCAACAGTCCAAACTCTTTCCCCTTGATTGACAGGATCAATTTTGTGGATCTGAACCCCTACATTTCCTGCAGGATGTGGACCTGAAACATTGTGAATTTCAGCACCTTTGATATTTTTTAAATATTCCGCAGAACTTTTATCTACCGAAAGATGAACTTTTCCGGGAGTTAATTTTTGAAGCGCATAGATCCCTTCCTGAAAGGCGGCTATTTTATCCTTCAAAATAAAACCGATATCGGCTGCCAACGGCGCTGTACTTACCGCTGATATAAAAATAGCCTTGGGAATATCTGAAGGATCAGCCACAACATCGTAGGGCCTTTGCCTAATAAATACACCACAGCCACTTTCTAGAATCCTGCTTTTAACAGAATCAGGATCGGCTGTTGCCGCATTCATTTTTCCGAAGTTTTTGTAAGAATCGGTTGGGTCAGATTCAATGATCACCTCAATGATTTTACGTTTTTCAGCACGTTTTATTTCCAAAAGAGTTCCGCTAACGGGAGAAGTAAATTTAAGTTCCTCGCAATATTTTGAAAAGAACAGCACATCCCCGGCAAGAAGTTTTTCTCCTTCTTTAAGAACCAATTTTGGAATCATTGTGTGAAAATCTGTAGGCTTGATGGCGTAGGTCTTGGACCTTGGGGCATTGACAATTTGTTTTTCCGCCTCCCCTTTTAATCTTAGAGTAAGTCCTCTTTTAATTCGAATGTCTTTTGACATAGGATGGAGTATATTTAGAATTATTTTTTTTAAGTGCCCAAATTTACTAATTTTAACCCTATAACTCCCAAAGAACCTGTATATTTTTTAACTTTTTTGATTAACTGGTAAGTGGCTTATAATTAAGGGAATAAAATTTGTATTTAACATTTAATAATATTGAACTTTAATGAAAAACATTTTCCTTTTGATAATTATATTTTGGACAGGCTGCTTTTTTGGTCAGATTCAGGATGAGACCCATGCCCCAAATTATATCCAAAGCATTGAATTTACAGGTAATTCTAATATTACGGGTAATCCAATTTTTCAATTAGGAGAAAATTTAACCCTGGAATTTGACGACATCATTGGGGATGAAGCAGATTATTATTATACTGTAAATTATTATAATTTTAACTGGACAGCCTCTGAACTGGTTAAATCTGAATACATGGATGGATTTGATGACACACGGATCTACAATTATACAAATTCCTTCAACACTCTTCAGCCTTATACCCACTATAAATTAACAATTCCAAAT
>ERZ1284729.62-NODE-62-length-18003-cov-21.565077_pt1 | contig 18003 bp, 19 predicted proteins | sample MGYA00454602_ERZ1284729 | MGnify/ENA primary metagenome ERZ1284729 (study PRJEB36292, sample SAMEA5787381) | metagenome | biome: Arctic soil; feature: perennial spring outflow channel; material: sediment | place: Canada | collected 2017-07-08 | depth 0.05 m ... | reverse complement strand
CTTTAACAACATCGGTGCTATTTGGTATCCATTCTTTTAAAAGAACCGGAGAATAAGGCGCCGGAGTATCGGCGGTATTGATCTTTATAATTGGAGCATCCAAATAATCGAAGGCATGCATTTGTACCTGGTAGGTAATTTCTGTAGAGATATTTCCAAAAGGCCATGCCTCTTCCAAAATCACAAGACGGTTTGTTTTTTTAACCGATTTAAGTATCATTTCACTGTCCATTGGACGAATTGTACGTAAATCAATGATCTCACAAGAGATACCCTCTTTTTCCAATTCATCTGCAGCTTTAAATGCTTCCTTGATTATTTTTCCGAAGGAAACAATAGTAACATCTGTTCCTTCTCTTTTTATATCGGCAACACCTATTGGAACGGTGTATTCTTCTTCGGGAACTTCTCCCTTATCCCCATACATTTGTTCACTCTCCATAAAAATAACCGGATCGTTATCGCGTATGGCCGATTTTAAAAGTCCTTTTGCATCATAAGGATTGGAAGGTACCACTACTTTTAGACCCGGACAGTTGGCGAACCAGCTCTCAAATGCCTGCGAGTGCGTTGCTCCCAACTGGCCTGCAGAAGCTGTAGGCCCGCGAAAAACGATTGGAATATTGAATTGCCCGCCGCTCATTTGTCTTAATTTAGCAGCGTTGTTTATAATTTGATCAATTCCAACCAAAGCGAAGTTGAAAGTCATATACTCAACAATTGGCCTGTTGCCGTTCATTGCACTTCCAATTGCAATCCCGGAAAAACCAAGCTCTGCAATTGGGGTATCTATGACTCTTTCAGGACCAAATTCGTCCAACATTCCTTTGGAGGCTTTATAGGCACCGTTATATTCTGCTACTTCTTCTCCCATTAAGTAAATGCTGTCATCTAAACGCATTTCCTCGCTCATGGCTTGTTGGATGGCTTCTCTAAACTGAATTGTCTTCATTATCTCGTAAAATAGTTAAGGTCTCTATTAAAAAACAAAAATAGTAAATCAAAAACCTTGGGGCAAGCAATAAGTTATGAATTGAAAAATACTTTTAAAAACAGTACTGTCCGGTAAAGAGTCAAGATCGTTCCGCCTTTGGCGAAACTGCAAGAATCAAGAACAAAGACCTGATTTGAAATAACTGATAAACCTTTAGGTATGATTTCTATTTTTTCTGAAAACTTTAATTCTCAGTATAATTTAAAATTTATAAAAGCAAGGTCTGTTTTTTAAAAAATTTCACGCGAATGTTCACTGGCGGTGTTATTTAAGCTTTCCCAATAATGTTTACTGGATACCAAGGTTTTAAAAACTTGTTTAAAATTTTGGGAAATAAACCCTCAGTAAGGGATTCGAAAAAGTTTAAACGATTACTTCAGGATAAAATATTTACTATGCGCGCATAGTAAATTTCGATTTAATTTCCTTATCTTCGTAATCCATAAATTTTTAAACTCTTAAAAAGACTCTATAAATGAAAATATTAGTGTGTATAAGCCACGTTCCGGACACTACTTCAAAAATCAATTTTACCGATAATAATACCCAGTTTGATACCAGCGGGGTTCAGTTTGTAATAAACCCCAACGATGAATTTGGCCTTACCAGGGCTATGTGGTTCAAGGAAAAACAGGGAGCAACGGTAGATGTTGTAAACGTAGGAGGACCTGAAACCGAGCCAACGCTTCGGAAAGCCCTTGCAATTGGAGCCGATAGCGCCATTCGCGTAAACACTCCCGCAACCGATGGTTTTCAGGTAGCCAAACAACTCGTTAAAGTTGTAACAGATGGCGGATATGACCTTGTTATTGCAGGAAGAGAATCTATAGATTATAATGGCGGGATGGTTCCGGGAATGCTTGCTGCATTGCTGAAAGCCAATTTCGTAAATACCTGTATCAGCCTGGAAGTTGAAGGAACCGAGGCAAAAGCAATTCGGGAAATTGACGGTGGTAAAGAAAGCGTTACCACTTCCCTTCCGTTGGTGATTGGAGGCCAAAAAGGACTTGTTGAAGAAAACGACCTTAGAATACCAAATATGCGCGGGATCATGCAGGCAAGAAAAAAACCTATGAATGTTGTAGAACCTGAAGAAGTAGCAGTTCAAACCACGGTAGCAAAATTCGAAAAACCAGAACCTAAAGGTGCGGTTAAACTTGTAGATCCAGACAATTTAGATGAACTTATCAATTTGCTGCACAACGAAGCAAAAGTTATCTAATCAATTTAAAGTTAGCCTACTAAAGTTCGAAAAAATAAACATCACAGGTTTTCAAAACCGAAATAAAAAAATAAAATATGTCAGTTTTAGTATATATAGAATCAGAAGAAGGGAAATTCAAGACAGCGTCTTTTGAGGCGGCATCTTATGCCAGGGAAATTGCCCAAATGCTTCAAACACAAGTTACAGCAGTTACTTTCAGTGTGGAAGATCCTTCAGAATTGGGAAATTACGGGATAGATAAAGTATTAAAAGTAAACAACGATAAACTTAAAAATTTCAATGCAGAAGCCTATGCCGATGTATTGCAACAAGCCGCAGCAAAAGAAGAATCGAAAGTGGTGGTAGTAAGCCAGAGTGCAAACAGCAAATACCTCGCTCCGCTTCTTGCCGTTCATCTAAATGCAGGTTATGTTTCAAACGTCGTTGCATTGCCGGAGAGCACCAGTCCATTTACTGTAAAAAGAACCGCTTTTACCAATAAAGCTTTCAGTTTCACCACTATTGAAACCCAGGTGAAACTTTTAGGATTATCTAAAAATGCTTTCGGATTAAAAGAAAATAAAGCCGACGCTGCTGCTGAAGATTTTTCACCAAGTTTAAACGATGAAGATTTTTCTGTTCAGGTTACCAATGTAGATAAGGCCAAAGATAAAGTAACCATTGCCGATGCAGAAATAGTAGTTTCTGGTGGGCGTGGTCTTAAAGGCCCGGAAAATTGGGAAATGCTGGAAGAACTTGCCGATATTCTTGGAGCGGCAACTGCCTGTTCAAAGCCTGTAAGCGACATGGGATGGAGACCTCACGGTGAACACGTGGGTCAAACGGGAAAGCCGGTTGCAGCCAATCTTTACATAGCTATTGGTATTTCCGGAGCTATTCAGCATTTGGCGGGAATAAATTCCTCTAAAGTAAAAGTTGTTATCAATAATGATCCTGAAGCACCCTTTTTTAAAGCTGCAGATTACGGAGTTGTGGGTGATGCCTTTGAAGTAGTACCGAAACTAAATGAAAAACTGAAAGAATTTAAAGCTAAAAACGCATAATTTTTATAACTTGCAAGCCTTTAAAGGGCTGTCTGAATTTGGTATATTGTCCTTATTTAGACAGCCTTTTTTAATTTTAGATAAATGAGCTTAGTACGCCTAAATATTAAAGGAATATCTTATAGTCAAACCCAAAATGGCGCCTATGCACTTATTTTAAGTGAAGTGGATGGCGATAGGAAACTCCCTATTGTGATTGGTGCTTTTGAAGCCCAGTCTATCGCGATTGCGCTTGAAAAAGAGATCAAACCTCCAAGACCATTAACCCACGACCTGTTTAAGAATTTTTCCGACAGGTTTGAAATTGTGGTAAAACAAGTGATAATTCACAAACTGGTGGATGGGGTATTTTATTCCAGCCTTATTTGTGAGCGCGATAAAATAGAAGAAATCATAGATGCGCGAACAAGTGATGCAATTGCATTGGCACTAAGATTTAACGCTCCTATCTTTACTTATAAAAACATTCTTGACAAAGCCGGAATCTATTTAAAAGGAGAACAGGAATCTGCAACACCGAAATCTTCATCTCCAACTATAGAAAATATGGATGTAGATGATATCCTGCCACAAAAGGAAGAAACATCACATACAAATTACAAGAAAATGTCCCTGGACGAACTGGAAACCTTACTCTCTCAGGCAGTAAAAAATGAGGATTATGAGAAAGCTGCCCGCCTAAGAGATGAAATTTCCAAACGCAAATAGAATTTGTTCATGAAGAAATATAGGTTTACCCTGTTCTTTTTATTTTTTGGCATTTTTATAATTCAGGCGCAAACCCTCTCAAAAAACTGGAGTTTTCAGGAGAGTGAGGACAGCGCACAAATTCAGAAGCAATTTTCAAATCAGGACCAACTTTTTCTTGACGAGGGCAGGTTTGAGATTAAAGCTGCAAAAGGGGATTCTATAAAAGCCCAGGGAGATTATCTCTATCAAAATAATTTACTGATATTTTTCTACAATCCTCCCAATGATACCATCAGGAAATTTCGGGTTGCTGAATTGAGTGACACTTCGCTTACAATTTCAGACAATTACAATTCTTATACTTTTAAAGAAACACCACAGCCAATCGAAGAGGTTATCCCGGCTAAAATAGCCAAAGAGATGATTCCCAGCGCCGGTCTTACTATAAGTAGTGTTTGGAGAGGTGTTTTAGGGATGATCGTCCTTCTTCTTATAGCATTTTTCTTCAGCAGTAATAAAAAAGCTATCAATTGGAAAACAGTTTTAATAGGACTTACCGCACAAATGCTTCTGGCTATAGGGGTTCTTAAGGTAACTTTCATTAAAAATATTTTTGAATTTGTAGGAAAAATATTCGTGCTTATCCTTGATTTCACGAGGGCAGGAAGTGAATTTCTGCTTGGGGGAATGATGAATGTGGATAGTTTTGGATTTATATTTCTATTCCAGGTACTCCCTACAATTATCTTTTTCTCTGCCTTAACTTCCGTATTATTTTACCTTGGAATAATACAAATAGTAGTAAAAGGCCTGGCAAAAATCATGACAAAACTGCTTGGAATTTCCGGAGCAGAAAGTTTGAGTGTAGCGGGAAATATCTTTTTAGGACAAACCGAAGCGCCATTGATGATCAAAGCCTATTTGGAACGAATGACACGTTCTGAAATTTTGCTGGTAATGATTGGCGGGATGGCTACGGTAGCCGGTGGTGTTTTGGCCGCATACATTGGTTTTCTTGGCGGGACAGATCCTGTATTACGCCTGCAGTTTGCCAAGCACCTTCTGGCAGCATCTGTAATGGCTGCACCAGGAGCGATCGTAATCTCCAAAATCCTTTATCCGCAGCAGGAAGCTATCAATACAAATGTGGAAGTTTCTTCTGAAAAAATTGGATCCAATATCCTTGATGCCATAGCAAACGGAACTACCGAAGGTTTAAAACTTGCAGCAAATGTTGCTGCGATGCTGCTGGTATTTATATCGTTTATAGCTATGATCAATTATATCCTGGGCTATCTGGGAGGGATTACATCCCTTAATTCGGTCATGGCTTCATACACACCCTATTCCAAATTCTCCCTGGAATCTATTTTAGGGACAATTTTCGCCCCGCTTATGTGGTTAATTGGGGTTGCCAAAGAAGATATGATGTTGATGGGACAACTGCTGGGAATAAAACTTGCCGCAAGTGAATTTGTGGGCTACATCCAACTCGCCGAGCTAAAGAACCCTTTGAATGCATTAAGCCTGAATTATGAAAAATCAGTGATTATGGCAACTTATATGCTTTGCGGTTTTGCCAACTTTGCCTCCATAGGAATCCAGATTGGCGGAATAGGATCGCTCGCCCCCGGAAAACGCAAAACCTTGTCGGAATTTGGAATGAAAGCATTGATTGGAGGAACACTTGCTTCCCTGTTGTCTGCGACCATCGCGGGAATGCTTATTGGTTAAGATAACAAAAGTTTTTTCCCTGAAATAGACTTCATTTGGATAAACCGCACTGAATGATATTTTTCGTAAATTTGATTTAAAGCAAAGAAAGATGGATATTCAAGCTACAAAACTAGAATTACTTAAAATTATTTTGGAGAACGACAACGCTGAATTTATCCAAAAAGTTTCCGACTATGTAAACAAAGAGAAATCTGATATTTGGAAAGAGTTAAGTTTAGCTGAACAAGAAGAAATTAAAAGAGGAATTGAGGAATTAGATAAGGGAAAAAGAGTTTCTTATAAAGCCTTTCTTAAGAAAATTTCCTGATGAAAGTATTTCTATCTGAACTTGCTGAATCCAAACTTCTTCGATTATCTGAGTATTTAATTCAAAAATGGAATTTAAAAACCCGCGATAGATTTATTCAAAAATTTACTGATAAAATCAGTCAAATTTCTTCTCAACCAGATAGTTGTCCAAAATCTCAGGAATTAAACGGATTATATAAATGCGTTGTAACTAAACATACAACATTCTATTACCGGGTAATTCATCAAACTGATGAGATCGAAATAATCACCATTTTTGATACCAGGCAAAGTCCTGAAAGTTTGAATAACTTCGACTGATTTTATTACCGGATACCATCGCAGGTAATAAAGCGTTGTTCCCTTAAATTGTTAATTCGAAAGGTTGATAACTCGTGATAACAACACAAAAAATTAATAGCCATATAAACAGTTTTCTTTATTTTTATTTTTTAGAAATTATTATTACCAATTTATGAAACAGTACCACGATCTAATAAAACATGTTCTTGCAGAAGGCGTTCAAAAAGGAGACCGCACGGGAACAGGGACCAAAAGTGTTTTTGGTTATCAGATGCGTTTTGACCTTAGCGAAGGTTTCCCGATGGTAACCACCAAAAAACTTCATTTAAAATCCATTATACACGAACTGCTTTGGTTTTTAAACGGAGATACCAATATTGAATACCTTCAAAAGAACGGAGTAAAAATATGGAACAGCTGGGCAGATGAAAAAGGGGACCTTGGACCTGTTTATGGCCATCAATGGAGGAATTGGAACAATGAAGAAATAGACCAGATAAGTGAACTTGTAAAAACCCTGAAGACCAATCCCAATAGCCGTAGAATGTTGGTTTCTGCATGGAACCCATCGGTTTTGCCTGATACTTCTAAAACTTTTTCAGAAAATGTAGCGGAAGGAAAAGCAGCCTTACCGCCTTGCCATGCCTTTTTTCAGTTCTATGTAAGTCCACCGCAGGAAGATGCAGGAGAAGGTGCAAAACCACGATTATCGCTTCAGTTATACCAGCGCAGTGCCGATATTTTCCTGGGCGTTCCCTTTAATATAGCCTCCTATGCCCTGTTTAATATAATGGTTGCACAGGTTTGCGATTATGAGCCCGGAGAATTTATTCACACTTTTGGCGATGCACATATTTATAACAATCATATTGAACAGGTGGAGCTTCAACTTTCAAGAGAACCCAGAAAATTACCTACAATAAAAATCAATCCGGAGGTGAAAGATATTTTTGGCTTCAAATTTGAAGACTTTAGTCTGGAGAATTATGATCCGCATCCACATATAAAAGGAAAAGTGGCTGTTTAGTAAAAAACCTGTTTTTTATCGATTCACATTCCCCTCAAATCCTATAATCTAAAACAAAATGAAAAAATTAATTTTGGTTATCGCAGTTTTCTTTTTCACGGGTCTGGGTTTCGCCCAGGAGGGTGTAAAGGTTTCAGGAAATACAATTACGGTTAAAGAAATTGCACCGGTATGGCCCGGATGCGAAAAAAGCAATGCCTCTTCAGAAGATTGTTTTAACAAGATGGTCGCACAGCATATCAAGGAAAATTACAAATTCCCGCGCGATAAGGACGGGGAATTTATAAGAGGTAAAACCACCATAAGCTTTTTTATAGATGAAAATGGAGAAGTTTGCAAAATTACCGCAGAAGGCTCTAAAAAGGAGATCAACCAGGAAGCGACGCGAATTGTAAAACTATTTCCAAAAATGACCCCCGGAAAAAGCGGAGGTAAACCGATTTCCGTAAAATATAAAATGCCCTTTACTTTTTAATCCTATTAATTTTTTCATTGCAACGATGCCCGTCTATGGGGCTTTGGCGGAATTCATGTAAATTCTGTTCAGTTATACTTTAACTTCGCGTTAACGACGGTGTATCTTCAACATTCCTAAAAATTTGTAACTTTGAGAAGCATTTAAGATACCACCGAATTTATGATCTCACCAGAAGAACTATTGAAGTTGTTTTCAGAAACACGGGCAGATTCTGAAAAAATTTGTTCCTATCTGGAGACGGAGGATTATGTAGTGCAGCCCATAGTGGATGTCTCCCCTCCAAAATGGCATTTAGGACATACCACCTGGTTTTTTGAAGAGTTCGTTTTGAAGAAATACCAAAAAAATTATAAGCTTTTCGATGCAAATTCAGCGTACGTTTTCAATAGTTATTATGAGAGCGTAGGAGACAAAGTAGTACGGACAGATCGCGGAAACCTTTCCCGGCCTACCGTTATATGGGTTTATAAATACAGGGATTATGTTTCCAATGCCCTTTCCAAATTTTTAAGCACTTCTGAAGATCTTTCTGAAGAGATTTTAAAAGTGATAGAAATTGGGTGTCATCACGAAAAACAACATCAGGAATTACTTCTTACAGATATTAAATATATTTTAGGCAACAATCCGCTCTTACCGGAATACAATCAGCAATTTGAAGAAAATAGTATTCAGAATTTTTCAAAAGAATGGATAGAAATTTCAGAAGGAATTTATGAGGTGGGCCATAAAGCAGCCTCTTTTGCTTACGACAATGAATTTGGAAGACACAAAACCTATCTCAACAATTTTGAAATTTCCAATAAACTGGTAACCAACGCCGAATTTCTGGAATTCATGCAAGCTGGTGGTTACGAAGATGTTTTATTATGGCACGCGGAAGGATGGGACTGGATAAATACCAATGAAATAAAAGCACCTTTTTACTGGCATAAAATAGATGGGAACTATCATCAATTTACGCTGCAGGGCCTTCAAAAATTAAAGCCCAATGCTCCGCTGGCACATATCTCCTATTACGAGGCTTTTGCATTTGCACAATGGAAAGGGATGCGACTGCCCACAGAATTTGAATGGGAGATCGCACAGGAACATTTTGAATGGGGTAGCCGATGGGAATGGACAGAAAGTGCTTATACGCCCTATCCAAAATATCAAAAAGCCGATGGTGCCCTTGGGGAATACAACGGAAAGTTCATGGTGAATCAAAAAGTGCTTCGTGGAAGCTCTGTGGCCACTGCCGCCCATCATTCAAGACCAACCTACCGCAATTTTTTCCATCCTCATCTTCGATGGCAATTTACCGGCCTGAGACTGGTAAAATAACATGACATTTAGAAAATGAAAAACAATATAAAAACCCGCTTTAAATCAGCTTTTGAAGAAGATGTTTATGCCGGCTTAACCAGTAATCCCCGATACCTTTTATCAAAATACATTTATGATAAAAGAGGAGATAAGCTATTTCAGGATATTATGAACCTTCCGGAATATTATCTTACCAACTGTGAATTTGATATTTTGAACAAACATACTGCTGAAATTGCAGAAAAATTTACCGGCCCCGAAGGTTTTGATCTTATAGAACTGGGAGCGGGAGACGGTAAAAAAACCAAACTACTGCTGAAATACCTGGTAGATCAAAAGTTGGATTTCAATTATCTACCCATCGACATTAGCCCGAATGCCCTGAAAGAACTGGAAAAATCGCTTAAAAACGAGATCCCGGAAGTACCGATAAAAATTCAGCAGGGAACCTATTTCGAAACCCTGGAAAAGCTGTCAGCTTTCAATACCAGGAAAAAAGTGATCCTTGTCCTGGGATCCAACATTGGCAATCTTTTGCACGAGGATGCTATAGATTTTCTAAAACATATTCAGGAAGCGATGAGCATGGAAGACATGGTATTCATTGGATTCGATCAAAAAAAACATCCTCAAAAGATCCTTGATGCCTATAACGACGCTTCCGGTGTGACAGAAGCCTTTAACAAAAACCTGCTCGTCAGGATAAACACAGAGCTTGGAGGGGATTTTAACTTGGATCAATTCCTGCATTGGGAGACCTATAATCCTGAAACCGGAACTGCAAAAAGCTTTCTGGTTAGTAAAATAGATCAAGATATACATATTGAAGGACTGGACCTGAAAATTCATTTTGATCCCTGGCAAACCATTCATACTGAAATTTCGCAGAAATACGATGATGCCGTTGTGGAATGGCTGGCAGAAAAAGCGGGATTAACCGTTGCCGACTATTTTATGGATGAAAACAATTATTATAAAAATTATATCTTCAGAAAAAAATAGCACGTTTAAGGTATTAAATAAAGAAACATCTAAATATGAAAGCAATTTGGAACAAAACGGTAATTGCAGAAAGCAATGACACGAAAACTGTGGAAAACAATCACTATTTCCCAATCGAATCCATTAAAAGGGAATTTTTCACATCCAGCACTACAACTAAGCGCTGCCCGTGGAAAGGAAAAGCTTCTTATTTTACCGTAAATGTGGATGGTATGCTTAACAAGGATGCAGCCTGGTATTATCCTAAGGCGAGTCATGCGGCCAAACCAATTGAAAATTATGTGGCATTTTGGAAAGAAATTGAAATAACTGAATAAAATCAGATTTTTAAATATTCCCGAAGGGTTTTTAGAAGGAATTCCAGTTCCTCTTCGGTATTAAAATAATGAAAGGCAATGCGGATTCCATCTCCTCTTTGAGAACAAATAATGTCTTTGCTTTTAAGGAACTCAAATAATTGAGCATCTCCTTTAATATTAAAAATAGAGGAGTGTTGATTCCTTTTTACCACCATATCTTCGAGCAATCCCATTTCTGAAAATTCCTGCTTAGCCCGATGACTCAAAGTTGATATTCGCTCCTGAACCAGTTCCATTCCAACATCGTTTAACAGTTCTAGGGCGGTTTTTAAACTACCAAAATTTAGCGTGTCCTGATGGCCGGGTTCAAATTTTCCGATTAAATTTCCCTCGTGCGCTTTATATTTCCCCTGCAGGGAATTAAAGCCCACAGCCTTAGGAGCGATTTTTCCCTGAACACCGGCATTTAAAAGGATAAAGGCATTTCCGTAACCGGCATTCAGCCATTTGTAGGTGCTGCAAATAAGTACATCCAGACCAGAATCATCAAAATCAAAAATTTCGGTGCCGCAATACTGGGTACCGTCGGCCACAAACAATATTTCCGGGAATTTTTGCTTTAAATTTTTCAAAAAATCAATGGAAAGTTTTATTCCACTTATATACTGTACAATGCTAAAGGCAAACACATCTGGATTTCCCTTTTCCATTGCAGCCTCTATATGCTGCTCCAGATTTTCATCTATTTGAGCATAACAAATCTCAAAATTACGGGAACTAACCGCCCAGGTAATGGAAGGATAATCTCCTTCCAGCAAAAGCACTTTTTTAGATTTATCCAATCCTTCCAAAAGGGTATTAAATCCATAGGAAAAGTTGGGTACCAATGCAACCCGGTTTGGGGCACAATTAAAGAACTGCCCTACCGTTTCCCGCACTCCGGTTAAGATCTCCCCCTGTTTATTTTTTAGGATACTGCCAGAAATCAAAAAATCCAGGTCGTGATCCTGCCGAAATTCCAGAACTTTTTCTGATAAAAGCCCAGAGGCTGCCGTGTCTAAATAAGTATATTGCTGTAAAAACGGGAAAGGTTTTCTTAATTTTTTCATAGAGCTTTAACATTTAAACGAAAAAATATTTAAATTTGATCAAACACTAAAGTACCTCTTATTATGTTTTCCAAAAAGAAAAACACCTCCAAACTTGATACCGAACAACGTGAAATGTATGAATATGCCAGAAAAAGAGCGCTTCAAAAAAGAAGGTTATTTCAGCATTTTGTGGTTTTTCTTGTAGGTGCTGTTCTCCTGATTGTTATAAATGTGGTAATTGGGTATCGTGAAGACCTCAAACCATTGGGATATGACTGGTTTGTCTGGGCTATTTTATTATGGACTTTTTTCTTCCTTATCCATATGCTAAATGTGCTGGTTATCGATAGTTTTATGGGCAAGGAATGGGAGCAAAAACAGTTGGAGAGACTGGTTAGGAAGCAAAGAGACCGGATTGAGGAAATGCAAAAAAAGGTAGAAAAAGAGCATCCTGAGCCTAAAAAAAAGGAAGATTCTAAAATATATGAAGATCCCGCACCTATAAGAATTCAGGAAAATGATCCACGTAACCCAGACAAACCTTTAAATCACTAAATGGGAATGCTTACATTAATTGCTGCAGCAGGGGAGAACAATGAGCTAGGAAAAAACAACGATTTGGTCTGGCATCTTCCGGATGATTTTAAACGCTTTAAAAAAATCACATCAGGACATCATATTATCATGGGGCGTAAAACCTTCGATTCCTTTCCGCAGCCCTTACCAAACAGAACGCATGTGGTAATTACCAGGCAGGAGAATTTCAAAAAACCCGGTATAATAGTAGTTCATTCCCTGGAACGTGCAATAGAATTAACCAAGGATGATCCACAAGCTTTTGTAATTGGAGGCGGCGAGATTTACAAAATGGCGATGGATGTTGCAGCTAAAATAGAACTCACCCGGGTACACGGGGAATTTAAAGCTGATACTTTTTTTCCAGAAATTGATGAATCTCAATGGAAGGTGGTTTCAGAGGAATATCATGAAAAGGACGAAAAGCATCAATATGCTTTTACTTATCTTACCTATGAACGCAAATGAAGATCTTAAGCCAATTTTTAATCAATTAGCCGAAAAAAATAATTTTCAGATAGCCAATTTCACCCGATTGGCTGGAGGATCTATTAATGAGGTCTTTTTGATCACTGCCCTTTCTTCTGAAAAATTTGTGATAAAACTAAATTCTTCCCATAAATTCCCCGGCATGTTCGATGCAGAAAAAGCGGGTCTGGAAATCCTGATAAAAGCTGGAAATATAGATATACCAATAGTTTTTGATGTTGGAGAAATTAATAACAAAGCCTATCTGTTGCTGGAATATAAAGCTCCAGCAAAACCAACTGAAAATTTTTGGCAACTCTTTGGAAAACAACTGGCCGGGCTACATAAAAACACCGCTTCAAAATTTGGACTTGCCAATGATAATTATATTGGAAGCCTTCCTCAACAAAACAATTTCTGCCCTTCTTCTGCAGAATTTTATATTAGTCAGCGGCTCGAACCTCAGCTAAAACTGGCAAAAGATAAAAATTATGATCTTAAAATATCGGGAAATTTCTTCAGAAATATTTCAGAAATAATACCCCGGGAACCGCCATCGCTTATTCATGGAGATCTTTGGAATGGGAATTATTTGGTGAATTCTTATGGTAATCCCTGCCTGATAGACCCTGCTGTAGCTTATGCCCCCAGGGAGATGGATTTGGCCATGATGAAGCTCTTTGGCGGATTCGATCAACAAGTGTTTGAGTTTTACCAACGTGAATTTCCACTTGCAAACGGGTTTGAGGAAAGAATTCCCATCTGGCAATTATATTATTTACTGGTACATTTAAACTTATTTGGCTCCGGCTATAAAAGCGCCGTAAGCGATATTATAGGGCGATTTAGTTAATTTCACAGCTTCTGTTTTATAATATTGTGGATTATTTTATAAACCTTAATTAAGAATTGCCGTTTTAGGTTCATTCCATTTTAACCACAAAGCCAACCAGGAAAAATAACACCGGGAACACAGAGAAAAAAATGATGAATGAAAATGAACCAACTGGATAATTATTGATTACGAAATTAACAACGGATTACTTGATAGAATTGCCGAATGGAAGAACAAGGCATTGCGACTTTTGCGGATCTTTGTGCCCTGTGGTTAAAGTTAGCACCCTTCTACATTTCCCTAAAACGGAACCATTTCACACTCCTTAACAAACAGTCAATAATTTTTAAGAATTATTTGGCGCAAATCCGGTTAAAGAGACATTAACTTGTAAAGAAAAACGAAATGAGCACAAAAAATTTGACCAGTAAAGAAGCAATTAAAAAGATGACAGCCTTAGTCGATGACATTAAAACTGCCATGCTCCTTACCGATTTAAAGAAACAACCAATTAGCGCAATTCCTATGACGACGAAGGAAGTGGACGAAGAAGGAGATATTTGGTTCTTAAGTGGAATGAATAGTGGGCATAATTCGAATATTGTTAAAAATCCTCAGGTTCAACTGCTATATAGCGATCCCTCGGGAATGGAATTTATAAGTATTTACGGAGTGGCTTCGGTTATAACAGATAAGGAAAAACTGAAAAAACTTTACTCCAGCTCAGATGACGCCTGGTTTGAAGGGGAAGATGATCCAAATCTAAGCGCACTTAAAATCACTCCTAAAGAAGCCTATTATTGGGATACCAAGCAAAATAAATATATCAGTTTATTTAAAATGGGACTTGCCGCTGCCACCGGAAAAAAAGCAGATGTAGGTGAAAAAGGTAAATTAAAATTGTAAAAAGAAGAATTTATAACAAAAAGGCCTTGTAACAAATTTATGTTATGAGGTCTTTTTTTTTATTTATACTTTAGCTGAACTAAATTAAATACATGAACGCTTATATATTCCCCGGTCAAGGGGCACAGTTTACAGGAATGGGATTAGACTTGTATGAAAAGTATCCTGAAGCTCAAAAATTATTTGAAAGAGCCAATGAGGTCCTGGGTTTTTCAATTACAGATATCATGTTTGAAGGATCTGCTGAAGACCTGAAACAGACAAAAGTTACACAACCCGCTATTTTCCTGCATTCGGTAATCCTCACTAATATCATGGGCGATGCTTTTAAGCCGGATATGGTGGCAGGACATTCCCTGGGGGAAATATCGGCGCTGGTAGCTAATAAGACCCTCGAGTTTGAACCGGCCCTAAAACTCGTAACCCGAAGAGCGGATGCAATGCAACAAGCTTGTGAGATGCAATCTTCTACCATGGCCGCAGTGTTAGGAATGGAAGATGAATTGGTAGAAGCCATTTGTGCCGAAGTTGATGGAACAGTGGTTGCGGCCAATTACAATTGTCCCGGGCAATTAGTGATTTCCGGAACTGTGGATGCCGTAGAAAAAGCCTGTGTAATGTTGAAGGAGCGAGGAGCCAAACGTGCGATGATCCTGCCCGTAGGAGGAGCTTTTCACTCTCCACTTATGGAACCGGCTAGAAAGCAACTGGCTGAAGCAATTGAAGCCACAACTTTCAATATTCCCATTTGTCCGGTCTATCAAAATGTAAGCACCTTTGGAGTTACAGATCCTGAAGAGATAAAGAAAAATTTGATGTTTCAGCTTACCGCTCCGGTAAAATGGACGCAATCTGTTCAAAATATGATAAAGGATGGCGCAACACATTTTACAGAAGTTGGCCCAGGAAAAGTTTTACAGGGACTGGTAAAAAAAATAGACCGGACGGCAGAAGTAGGATCAGCAGTAGTTTAAATAATAAGCTATCTATTTGTATATCTGCATTCTGAAACAAAATTGAGACCATAAAAAAAACCTGATTGCTCGATCAGGTTTTTTTTATGTACAGGTTTGAAATATTAATTCTTGTAAATTTCCCCTTCTTTCATCACAAACTCAACATTCTCAAGGGTTTTTATATTTTGAGTCGGATCTTCTTTCACAGCGATAATATCAGCGAAAAATCCCGGTGCTATTTGGCCGATTTGGGATTCCATATTTAAAATTTTTGCGGGAATAATGGTTGCGCTTTGAATAGCTTCCATTTCTGGCATTCCCACCTCTACCATATAACCAAATTCCTTCGCGTTCTTACCATGTTCAAAAACTCCGGCATCTGTTCCAAATGCTATCATTACCCCACGTTTATATGCTTTTTCAAAAGTGTTTTGGATCTTGGGTCCAATTTCCTTTGCTTTTGGAACAACAAGGGGGGGATAATAATTTTCAATTTTTGCCTTTTCACTTACCTCTTTTCCTGCAGTAATAGTTGGAACCAAATAAGCCTTATATTTTATCATAAGATCCATGGTTTCCTCACTCATAAGAGTTCCATGTTCAATGGTTAAAACCCCTCCCCTTATGGCGCGCTGCATTCCTTCATCACCGTGAGCGTGCGCCGCAACGTGAAATCCATAATCTTTAGCGGTAGTTGTTATCGCCCTGATCTCTTCCTCTGTAAACTGCGGGTTGGAACTGCTTTTAGCCACACTTAGCACACCGCCGGTAGCGGTGATTTTGATAAGATCACTCCCATTTTTATAATTCTGCCTCACCGCTTTTGCGGCATCTTCTACACTGTTTACCACTCCTTCTTTGGGTCCGGGATCTCCAACCAAATTACGGTTATAACCATTTGTAGGATCGGCATGGCCTCCTGTTGTTGCAAGGGACTTCCCTGCCGTAAAAATTCTTGGGCCTGCTATTTTTCCGGAATTGATTGCATTCCGAAGCGCTATGTTCACCCCGCTTCCACCAAGTTCCCGTACTGTAGTAAAACCTGCCAGCAGCGTTGTTTTTGCAAATCCTACCGAATTAAAGGCAAAATCGGCTTCATTGAAAGTAAAGGTTTCAAGATATTTTTGCGGATTGGTCTCGCTTTCCAGGTGTACGTGCATATCTGTGAATCCGGGTAGCACGGTCATATTTCTAAGATCGATTAAAGAATCTCCTGAATTTTTCGGTTGTACATAGCCATTTTCAATGCTCTTTATCTTATTTCCTGAAACTACAATCGTCTTTTCAGTAAGGACTTTTCCGTTTTTGGTATCTACAAGTTTTCCGCTTTGAATATAGAGATCCTGGGCATTTACATTTGAAGCGAAAATTATTCCGAAGAAAATCAGTGCTATTTTTTTCATAATTACGGGGGCATTAGGTATTTAAAAATTCGATTATAGTCGTTGTGATCAATTCGATTTGATCCTCGTCAAGTTCGGTATGCATAGGCAAAGAGATCACTTCCTTCACCAATTGATTGGTCACCGGAAAATCGGCTTCATTATATCTGGAATCCCTGTACGCTTTCTGGCTATGCAGCGGAATTGGATAATAGATCCCATGTGGTATCTGAAGTTCGGCCAAATGTTTTGCCAGGGCATCCCGTTTTCCGTTTGTTATTTTCAAAGTGTATTGGTGAAAAACATGACAATCACAGGTAGCACAAATACCCAAATCCTGGTTACAATTTTGGTTGGTTTCCACCTGTGGGATTTCGATGTGTTTACATTCCTGAAAAGCTTTGGTATATTTTCGTGCAGCTTCCTGCCTTGCCTTATTATAAGCATTCAAATGTGGCAATTTCGCCCTTAAAACCGCAGCTTGCATAGAGTCCAATCTGGAATTCACTCCAACCACATCGTGGTAGTAGCGCTCATACATCCCGTGATTTACAACACCCCGAAGTGTATGTGCCAGCTCGTTATCGTTTGTGAAAATTGCACCACCATCACCAAAACCTCCTAAGTTTTTAGATGGGAAAAAGGAAGTTGCCCCAATGTGACCAATAGTTCCTGCTTTTTTCTTAGATCCGTTTTTAAAGGTATAGTTCGCTCCTATTGCCTGGGCATTATCTTCAATCACATATAAATTGTATTCACTCGCAATATCGAGAATCTCATCCATATTTGCACATTGCCCAAAAAGATGCACGGGAACAATTGCCCTGGTTTTTGGGGTTATGGCCTTTCTAATGGCCTCGGTATTAATATTGAACGTATTGGGATATACATCTACCAAAACCGGGGTAAGTTGTAATAAAGCTATGACCTCCACGGTGGCGGCAAAAGTAAAATCTGCAGTAATAACTTCATCGCCAGGTTGCAAGCCCAGTCCCATCATCGCAATTTGCAATGCATCTGTTCCGTTAGCACAGGGAATTACATGTTTTACATCTAAATATTCCTCTAATTCCTTCTGAAATTTTTGTACCTCAGGCCCGTTAATAAACGCTGAAGTTTCCATAATTTCATTTATTGAATTCTGGACCTGATCTTTTATAGGAGCATATTGACCTTTAAGGTCAACCATTTGTATCTTTTTCATGTGTTTATAATATTGGTTTAGAGGTCATATGTAACACCCATATAATTATTCCCCCTGTGGGAGAAAACTTTTCAAATGGATGTTTCATCTCATTTTTCCTGTAATTCCACGAAAATACAAAATATAGCCTCTATCCCCAATGCAATTTTTAGGAAAGAGGTATTTTAGCACCTAAAATAATCCAGCTTGCA
>ERZ1284729.61-NODE-61-length-18097-cov-17.296419_pt1 | contig 18097 bp, 13 predicted proteins | sample MGYA00454602_ERZ1284729 | MGnify/ENA primary metagenome ERZ1284729 (study PRJEB36292, sample SAMEA5787381) | metagenome | biome: Arctic soil; feature: perennial spring outflow channel; material: sediment | place: Canada | collected 2017-07-08 | depth 0.05 m ... | reverse complement strand
CAATTTTACGCTAATTTTAAACTTCTTGATTTCAGAAAAAACATAAAATAATCTTTAAATAAAATTGTTATGAAACGAATATCAATAATAGGGTTATTAATAGTAGGACTAATTTTCCAAGGTTGTAAAAATGAAAAATCAGATCCGGAAGTATTAATTAGCGAAGAATCTGTAGATCAAATGGCGGATGATGTTGATACCACCTCATTTTCATCAGACCTTGAAATAGAAGAGGATGGAACTTTAGTTGTTGAAGAACCTGAACCAGTCACAAAAAGTGAATCAAAATCTGATGTGATTACAAAACCTAAAGAAACAACCAAACCTAAGGAAACAGCAAAACCCGCGGTTAAAACAACTACTACCGAAAAAGAAGTGGTTAAAACTACTACGGAGACCACAAAACCTGCAATAAAGGAAGAGCCTGTTAAAAAGGAGGTTGTTGTTGAAGAAGTAACTAAAACAGAAACAAAAGTAGAACCTGAACCAGAAAAACCGGTAGCCGTTGTTCAAAATACTTCAGACTGGAAAGTACCTGCGAAGTATCAAACATTAAAAAACCCTATTCCTGCTAAAACTGATGCAGCATATGGGAAAACTTTATACTCTAAACATTGTAAATCCTGTCACGGTTCTGAAGGTTATGGTGATGGATCAAAAGCTGATGATGTTGATGGAGACTTAGGAGATTTCTCTTCTAAAGAATTTCAATCACAATCTGACGGCGCATTATTTTACAAAAGTTATATCGGACGTAAAGATATGCCAAACTTCGAAAAGAAATTAAGCGAAGAAGATATGTGGCTTACAGTTAATTATATGAGAACTTTAGCTAATTAATTTACGTCAATTAGAATCAAGCTTATTGATAAGCTTTTCGATTTTTTATGGGTATGTCAATTAAACTCTGCCGGGTTTAATTGACACACCCATAAATTTTTAAAGGGCATCAGGTATTTTTTATATTTTAAGTACTTCAAACTTTAGGCATTTTAAGTACTTCAAACTTTAGGCATTTTAAGTACTGATAAATTAAGAGATATTATATAATGTGATAGATGTCATATTGTAAACACCTAATAACATATAAATTTGTAACAAATTAATTTTATAAAAATGAAAAATACATTCAAACTATTTACAGTATTATTTAGCGTTTTAGTTTTGTTTAGTTGTAAGGATAAAAAAGAATATTCTACAATTAACGATGCAACAGCTACTGATAATAATGAATTACATAAAGTTGTAATTATTGAATCAAAAGATGGTGGAACTTATACTTATCTTAATGTTGAAGAAGATGGTAATAAATATTGGATGGCCATTCCAAACACAGAGGTAAAAACAGGGGATACTTATTATTACGATGGCGGAATGCTTATGGAGGATTTTGAGAGCAAACAACTTGAAAAAACTTTCGATAAAATAATTTTTGCGGATAACATAAGAACAACTGAAAAGGCTCCGGTTCAAAAAGAAGTAAATCCGCATACTAATATAGATACTACTGCTGTAGTTGAAGTTAATATTGAAAAAGCAGAAAACGGAACTTCGTTGGAAGAGCTTTTTACAAACAAAAAATCTCTTTCAGGTGAGTCAATAATTGTTAGAGGAAAAGTTGTTAAGCTTAACAAAGAAATACTAGATAGAAATTGGGTGCATATTGTTGATGGAACCCAGTTTGAAAAGAAAAAAAGTTTAACTGTTACTACAAAGGAGATGGTTAAAATTGGAGATACAGTAACCTTTAAAGGAACTGTTGTCCTGGAAAAGGATTTTGGTAAGGGTTATATTTATGATATTTTGCTTGAAGAAGGAGAATTAATCAACTAAAATTTATAAAGCTTAACTTTAGATAGAATCAACTTTTTCTTTTGTAAAATACAGAATCCAAAATTAAAAAAAAATGCTTTTTCCAATTGGAAAAAGCATTTTTTAATTATCATTATCAAAAGTTAGAGTCGCTCATTTTTAATTTCCTCCACAACTTCCGGATTGAGTAAAGTTGAGGTATCCCCGAAATTGGAAAAATCTCCCTCCGCGATTTTTCTTAAGATCCGTCGCATTATTTTTCCGGAACGGGTTTTTGGCAATCCTGATACAAACTGGATTTTGTCCAACTTAGCTATTGGTCCAACCATATCAGAAATTGATTGATTGATCTCTTTTCGAACATTATCCTGGATTCTGCTTTCACCAATTTCCTTCAGGATAACAAATCCGTATAAGGCATTTCCTTTAATTTTATGTGGGAAACCAACGATGGCACTCTCTGCAACGGCTGGATGCTCGTTAATTGCATCTTCAATAGGCGCAGTACCAAGGTTGTGTCCGGAAACAATAACCACATCATCTACTCTGCCGGTGATACGGTAATAACCCACTTCATCTCTAAGAGCCCCATCACCGGTAAAATATTTCCCCGGAAAGGCTTTAAAATAAGTGTCTATAAAACGTTGATGATCCTTCCAAATAGTTCTGGCTATTGATGGCCAGGGGAATTTAATGCACAAACTTCCAACTACCTGGTTTCCTTCAATTTCATTGCGCAATTCATCCATCAGCACGGGTTGAATTCCCGGTAACGGGAGTGAAGCATAGGTAGGTTTTGTTGGGGTAACAAAGGGAATTGGCGAAATCATAATTCCTCCGTTTTCGGTTTGCCACCAAGTATCCACCAAAGGACATTTCTTCTTGCCAACATGATCGTTATACCAGTGCCATGCTTCTTCATTGATGGGTTCTCCAACGGAACCAATGACTTTTAAAGAAGACAGATCCTCGTTGTCTACAAATTCCAGACTTTCCTTAGCCAGGGCACGAATTGCAGTAGGGGCCGTATAGAATTGGGTAACTTTATGTTTATCTATAACCTCCCAAAATCTACTAAAGCTAGGATAGGAGGGAATTCCTTCAAACATCAGGGTTGTTGCGCCATTGAGCAGCGGCCCATAAAGTATGTATGAATGTCCGGTAATCCAACCTATATCAGCTGTACACCAATACACATCATTCTCTTCATATTTAAAAACATTTTTGAAGGTGTAGGCAGTATATACCATATAACCGGCTGTAGTGTGTACCATGCCTTTTGGTTTTCCGGTCGAGCCGGAAGTATATAAAATAAACAAAGGGTCTTCAGCATCCATAATTTCGGCCAGGCAGTTGTTGGAAGCATCTTCCAACAAAGGTTCTAACCAAAGATCTCTTCCTTCTTTCATTTTAACTTCAGAATTGATGCGCTTAACAACCAATACCTTTTCAACACAGGAGCAGTGCTCTACGGCATCGTCCACAATCTCTTTTAAATTGATGGTTTTATCTCCTCTAAAGCCGCCATCGGAGGTAATCACCATTTTAGAATCGCAATCGATGATCCGGGTTTGCAAGGCTTTGGAAGAAAATCCTGCAAAAATCACCGAATGAATAGCACCAATTCTGGCACAAGCTAAAACTACTACCGCCAACTCCGGGATCATAGGGAGATAAATACAAACCCTGTCCCCTTTTTTCACACCCTGATCCCGAAGCACATTTCCCATTTTGGAAACTCGGGAATGGAGATCCTTATAGGTAATATGTTGGGCTTCCTCACCTGGATCATTGGGTTCAAAAATAATAGCGGTTTTATCCCCTCTTTTTGACAAATGCCTGTCGATACAATTTTTAGTAATGTTAACCTTTGCATTTAAGAACCATTTGAATTCGGCTTTTTGCATATCAAATTGGTACACTTTATCCCATTTTTGGTACCAGGTAAAATTCTTGTCGGCGATGCGATCCCAGAATTTTTTGGGCTCCTTTATAGACTTATTATACATTTTAAAATAATGCTGTAAGTCTTCGATTTTGTAATAACTCATTATATTATTGTTTTTGTGGTTATAAGAAATTAACTGGTTTAGGCATTTCCTAAATTTACTATAATTTAATGAACTTAGGTTTCGGTTTTTTTTGCTCTTTTCTTTTCGCATTATAATATCTGGTTAATGCATCTTTAATTTCACCTACTATAGTCAAAACATCACTGATGGAAGGTGTTATGGAATTTTCTTTATCAATAATGCCTCTCAACTGTTTACTCAATATTTCACGGAACGGGTTTTTGTCATTGCCTCTTCATTACTAAATTTCTTCCCATCATTTTATTCGACGGTAGCTTTCTAATCAATTATTTGGTATGTTTATATTATAATAATTTGATACTTATCAAGCAGTCCGGTGATATTTTGAATTGAAAATTTTGCCTTGTAAATTCGGTTAGCCTCGGGATCAATTGAAAAATTTACCACTGTTTGCAGGTTGGAATTTTTCAGGTTTGTATTTCAAAAATTATCACCGCTTAAGTAACATTTTTGAAAACGGGAATTACTTAGGTCTGATTTAGCAAAATCCACCTGTTCCAATTTAGATGCTTTAAACTTTATACCTCTTAGTTTTAAACCTTGGAATGAAGAAAAAACGCCCAGGTGTGTCATTCTGAACGATAGTGAAGAATCCCGCATTTACAATGGGCAAATGATAAATGAAAGGCAGTAACATTTTCACAACTAAAACCCGCGCACTCAAAGCAGGGATACTGCCACACCCAAAGGCTCGTTCAGAATAACAAACTAAATGAATCAACAAATCAACATTATGATTGTAGTTAAGAACCCCGCGCATTCAGCCAATTGTAAAATCTTAAATTTAAATACAGTAGGGTAGGCGAATCATATTAAACTAAAAAGCGCTATTTTTGCAGATTAATAAAAAATATTTAAGTCGATATGGGTAATATAGTAGCCATTGTAGGAAGACCGAATGTAGGGAAATCTACTTTTTTCAACCGATTGATCCAACGCCGGGAGGCGATTGTAGATGCGGTAAGTGGGGTTACCCGTGATCGGAATTATGGGAAATCTGATTGGAACGGGAAAACTTTTTCTGTGATTGATACAGGCGGATATGTAAAAGGAAGCGATGATGTATTTGAGTCCGAAATTGATAAACAGGTAGAATTGGCCATAGATGAAGCCGATGCCATTCTTTTTATGGTAGATGTGGAAACCGGAATTACCGGAATGGATGAGGAAGTTGCAAACTTACTTCGAAAAGTTAAAAAACCGGTTTTTCTGGTAGTGAACAAAGTTGATAATTCAAAACGACTTGAAAATGCCGTGGAATTCTATTCGCTGGGTTTAGGCGATTATTTTCCTGTTGCCAGTACTAATGGTAGCGGAACGGGAGAATTGCTGGATGCTTTAGTTAAAGCATTGCCGGAACTGGAAGATGAAGACGAAACAGAACTGCCGCGTTTTGCGGTTGTGGGTCGGCCAAATGCAGGAAAATCCTCTTTTATAAATGCACTTATAGGAGAAAATAGATATATAGTTACAGATATTGCCGGAACAACTCGCGATTCCATAGATACAAAATACAACCGATATGGATTTGAATTCAACCTGGTAGATACAGCCGGGATCAGAAGAAAATCTAAGGTAAAGGAAGATCTTGAATTTTACTCTGTAATGCGTTCGGTAAGGGCAATAGAAAATTGTGACGTTTGTTTGATCATTATGGATGCCGAGCGTGGATTTGATGGCCAAGTACAGAATATTTTTTGGCTTGCTCAACGCAACAGAAAAGGAATCGTAATTTTGGTGAACAAGTGGGATTTAATGGAAAAGGAAACAAACACCCTAAAGGAATACGAAAAGAAAATCAGACAGGAAATTGAACCTTTTACTGATGTGCCAATTGTATTTATATCTGTATTAACCAAGCAACGTGTTTTTAAGGCTATTGAAACCGCAGTTGAAGTGTTTAAAAACCGAAGCAAAAAAATTAAAACCAGTGAACTCAATGATACTATGCTGCCAATAATTGAAAATTATCCGCCACCGGCATGGAAAGGTAAATACGTGAAAATAAAATTCTGTATGCAATTACCTACGCCCCAGCCTCAGTTCGCATTTTTTTGCAATTTGCCGCAATATATCCGTGATCCATATAAACGCTACCTGGAAAATCAGTTAAGGGAAAAGTTTGATTTCACAGGAGTTCCTATTTCAGTTTATTTCAGAAAAAAATAATTTTTTTTAAACCTTTTTGGGAAAAATGGGTCTTAACAATATTGTTGTGCCCCATTTTAATTTTTTAACATAACCACCCCAAAATGAAATTTCTCCTTTTCCTCTTCACCAGTTTTCTATCTTTAACCTTAACAGCCCAGGAATTTGAGATCTCAGGAAAAATTCTTGACAAAGAAACCAATCTGCCACTTGAAGCTGCTACAGTTTATCTAGAACGATCTGCAGATAGCAGTCTTGTGAGTTATACTATTTCCGAAAAGAATGGTGAATTTCTTGTGAAAGGAAACCCTTCAGAGAAATCTCTTAATTTTTTCATTTCCTTCACAGGATTCCAGACTCACCTGCAACAGATTTCATTTGAGGGAAACACTGTAATGGATCTAAAAACCATCTACTTGGAAGCTGCAGACAATGCTCTTGATGAGGTACAGATAGAGGGAAACCGTCCACCAATTGTAGTTAAAAAGGATACATTGGAATTTAATGCAGCCTCTTTTAATACAAGACAGGACGCCAATCTTGAGGATGTGATGAAAAAGTTGCCGGGCGTTGAAGTAGATACCCAAGGTAATATTACTGTGAACGGAAAACCTGTTTCAAGAATTCTGGTAAACGGTAAAGAATTCTTCGGGAATGATCCCAAGATTGCCACTAAAAATCTTCCGAAGGATATTATTGATAAAATTCAGGTGACCGATACTAAAACAAAATCTGAAGAATTTACCAATAAAGCAGGAAACCCAGATGATAAAACAATCAATATTACAATTCAGAAAGATAAGAATAAAGGGTATTTTGCAAGGGCAACATTTGGCGGAGGAACTGATGATCGCTATGAAATGAGTGGAATTGGGAATTATTTTGAGGATAAAATGCGGGTGAGTGTACTGGCGAGTTCGAATAACATCAATAGTTCGGGATTCAGTTTTGATGAGGTTTTTGATATGATGGGCAGGAATGCCCATAGTATCAATTTTGGCAGCAATGGTTCTTTTGGTATCAACGGATCAAGTTTTGGTGGAGGTGCAGGGATTACTAAAGCAGAAACAGCCGGGATCAATTTTGTAAATGAATGGGGGAAAAAGCTGGAAATGACCGCCGATTATTTCTACGGGAGGAATGATACAGAAACCCGTACGGTAATTGAACGGGAAAACATTCTGCCTGAGACCAGTTTTTTCTATAATTCAATTAGTGCAGGAAATCTTGTGAATGATAATAACAGGACAAACCTTCGGTTAGAATATGAACCGGATACCCTTACACGGATATCAATTGCGCCCAAATTTAGTTCAAATTCGGGTTATTCGAACCGGACAAGTGAAGCTTCTTCCCTGAATGAAAATAGAGAACTGGTAAATGCTACGGAAACCAAGGATGATGAAATGCTGGAAAGCCGCAAATTCAGCAATAGGCTGGATTTTATAAGGAAGTACGGAAAAAGAGGTGCTTACACACAGATAAATCTTGAATATGAAAACCGAAGTCAGGAAAATGAAAACTTCTTCTTTTCTGAAAGCACATTTTTCAGGGAAGATCAGGAGGCAGTTGTGCAGGATCAATTAATAAATGAAGCTCAGGAGGAAAATGAATATTCAATAGGAGTCACTCAGCGATTTGTGATGGCAGAAAAGTTATTCCTGGACGCCTCCTATGATTTTTCTGCAACCAATTCTACAAACACCCGAAATGTTTTTGAATTTGATGAGTTTACAAATGAATACTTAAACTTCAATGAATTGCTCAGCAGTGATTTCAAGCTAAAAAGCAGGAAGAATATTCCAAATGTAGGGATGAATTATGAGGGAGAAAAGTGGAGATTGGGTTCAGAAATAGGGCTTTTAAATACAACATTGGAGAATGAGAATTTTCTTCAGGAGTCATCTTTTTCAAATTCTTACAATAACCTTTTCTTAAGTGCAAATATCCGTTACGAATTCCAACGCTCAAAAAGTATTTACTTTCGTTACTACAGCGATGCGGATATTCCAACTATTCAACAGTTACAACCCGTGTTAAACAGGACCAACCCATTAAATATTTTTGTTGGAAATCCAAATTTACGACCAAGCTACAGGCAGTCCATGCGTGCTGGATACAGAAATTATGATTTTGCAAATAGAAGCGGATTTTTTAGCTATGCTTCCATAACCTTTACAAATGATAATGTAGTTCCGGTTACCATTACCGGTGAAGATTTCGTAAGGACAACCAATTATACAAATGTTGATGGTGCAATCAATTCCTATGTAGGAATGTCTTATTCAAAAACTGATAAGAAAGAGAAGAGGGAATTTAGATACAGATTAGGATTAAATGGAGATTACAGCAGAAATATTGGGTTCACCAACGGTTTTAAATATGAGGCTGAAAGGTTTAGCGTTCGTCCCGGAATAACGTTAACTTATGCTATTGAAGATTATTTTTCTATAGATCCTGGTTATAACCTGGTTTATACAGATATCCAATATGATATTAATCCGGAAAGGGATGAAGATTTTATCAATCATCAGCTAAGTTTGGGAACAACAACTTACTGGCCAAAAAATGTAGTTTTTGGAAATGATATTTCCTATAATTACTACGGAAAAGTTTCGCCCGGTTTTGATAATACTTCTCTTCTATGGAATGCCAGCCTTGGATACAAGTTTCTTAAAGATAATGCTACGCTGAAGGTGAAGGTTTATGATTTGCTCAACCAGAACGTTTCAACTCAAAGGATAGTAGGTGATGATTTCATTCAGGATAAAGAAAGCCTGATTTTAAGAAGGTATGCGATGTTGAGCTTTACCTACAAACTCAGCAAGTTTGGAGGGGAAAATCCAAATACCAGAAGTGGGAACAGGTTTAGAAGGAGGTAATTTTTACCAGCTCCCGCCGGCACCGCCTCCACCAAATCCTCCACCACCGAAACCTCCACCAAAGCCACCTCCGCCGCCAAAGCCTCCACCACCTCCACCGGAAGTTCCTCCGCCAAAGCTGCCGCGCCCCAGGCTGCTTAAAATAAGCACGTCCAGAAGGGATCCGCCAAATCCTCTTTTACTGCCCGGACCATTACCATCATTATTTCGGTTTTTTCTGCTTATTGAAACAAGTACAACTATAAAAAGGATTCCAAATATTAATAATTGAATTGGGATCCCTCCTTCGCCTTTTCTCTTAGAAGGAGAACCCTGGAAAGTGCCGTTTAAAACCTCGAAAATAGCTGTTGTTCCCTTGTCAAGACCATTATAGTAATCATTATTCCTGAATTCAGGTAGGATGATATTTTCAATGATATCTTTAGTTTTGGCATCGGTAAGATATTGCTCAAGTCCATAACCTGTTGTGATCCAAATTTTACGGTCGGTTTCAGACATTAAGATCAATAATCCATTATCCTCCTGTGCCTGGCCAATTCCCCATTCATGAGCCCATTTTGGCGCAAACAATCCTATGTATTCACCTTCAAGCGATTTTATGGTTGCGATCACTATTTGATTAGATGTAGTGTCGGCGTAATTGATAAGTTTTTGCTCCAGCGTTTTCTCTTGATCCGCCGATAATATATCGGCAGCATCATATACGCTGGTTTGGACTTTTGGTTTAGGCGGGATCTCCTTTTGGGAAAAACCTATTGTGGAAAAAGCTAAAATGAATAATAAACTCGTGAAAATTGTTCTTTTTAATTCTGACATTTATTCTCTTGATATGGTATTGGAGAGTTCGTTGGTGTTATCCTCACTCCAGGGGAAGTGCTTGTTTAACTGTTCTCCGGCCTTTAAAATTCCATCTATAAGGCCTTGTTTATAATTGCCTGCTTTAAATTGTGCTACAATAGCATCTTTGGTGCTTTCCCAAAAATCATCCGGCACAACCTCGTTGATCCCTTTGTCTCCATAGATCACAAAGTTTCGGTCGTCAATGGCAACGTAAATGAGCACCCCGTTTTCCTGTTTGGTATTATCCATTTTAAGAAGGTGAAAGACTTCCATTGCACGGTCAAAAATGTCCAATTCTCCATGAGATTTTTCTATGTGCACCCGAATTTCCCCGGAAGTCGCTTTTTCTGCCATTCTAATAGCTTCCACAACTTCCTCTTCTTCTTTTGCCGATAAAAAGTCTTCAACTTTGCTCATGCTTTCTGTTTTTATTTGAAATCAAAATCTACATCAGGAGCATTTTCAGAACCTGCATCTGCTTCATATCTCACCATAGGTTCAAATCCGAACATTCCTGCAAACATTGAATTTGGAAAAACACGTATATGAGTGTTGTACTTAGTTACAGACTCATTGTACCGGTTCCTTTCAACGTTGATCCTGTTTTCTGTTCCTTCCAGTTGCGATTGCAATTGCAAAAAATTTTGATTTGCTTTAAGTTCCGGGTAACGTTCCACTGTTACCAATAATCTTGACAAAGCCGAAGTTACTCCACCTTGGGCTTGTTGGAATTGTGCCATCTGTTCCGGGGTTATATTGGTAGGATCAATGGTCATTCCGGTTGCTTTAGATCTGGCCTCAATAACATCGGTAAGAGTTCCTCTTTCAAAATCGGCGGCTCCTTGTACTGTTTTTACCAGATTGCCTATAAGGTCATTTCTACGCTGATAAGAGCTTTCAACATTGGACCAGGCAAGACGTGCATTTTCCTGATTGGTTACCGCGGTATTGTTAAATCCTACAGTAGTACTGTACATTATAATTCCTAAGACAATAATTACTATTGCCGGGATTAGCCATTTTTTCATGTTATAGTTGGTTTTTAATTTTTGTCAATTCTGCTTTTACAGTTTGTAATTTTCTAATTATTTCAAAGTTAGTAAGAGTTTTTTTCTTTTCCTCTTTTAAATGAATTTTTGCACCCTCAAGTGTAAATCCACGTTCTTTTACCAGGTGATAGATCAACTCTAAATTTTTGATATCCTGGGGGGTAAACAACCGGTTTCCTTTGGCATTTTTTTTGGGTTTTAGCTCGTCAAATTCCTTTTCCCAAAACCGGATAAGGGATGTGTTTACATCAAATGCCTCAGCGACTTCGCCAATGGCATAATAACGTTTTTCTGGCAGGTTTATATACATTAATCCAAAGATTGGTTTTCTTCCTGAGCTTTGATCAAAACCTGATCAAACTCCTCCGGAGAAAGGTGTCCGTAGTAAAAATTAATGGGATTTATATTTTCCCCATCTTTAAAAATTTCATAATGTAGGTGAGGTCCTTGTGAACGCCCGGTACTGCCAACAAAACCAATTAAGTCCCCACGTTTTACGTGATTCCCTACCCGAATATTGAACTTGTATAAATGAGCATAAAGGCTGGTATATCCATATCCGTGATTTATTCGAATATGATTGCCATAACCCGTAGCGCGGTTATCGGCTCTTTCAACCCTTCCATCTCCTGTGGCATAGACAGGGGTGCCGCGGGGAGCGGAAAAATCCATTCCGTTGTGAAATTTCTTAACCTTTGTAAAAGGATCACTCCTCCATCCATAACCGGAGGCAATCCTTTTTAAATTTTCATTTTTTACAGGCTGAATAGCGGGAATTGCAGTGAGCAATTTTTCTTTTTCTTTGGCCAGAATAGTGATTTCATCCAAAGATTTGGATTGTACCACAATTTGCTTAGTAAGAATGTCTATTCTTTTATTTGTTTCGACAATGAGTTTTGAATTGTTATAACCCTCCAGGTTTTTGTAGCGGTTAATCCCACCAAATCCTGCTTGTCGTTGTTCATCGGGAATAGGATTTGCTTCAAAATACAATCGGTAAATGTTGTTGTCCCGGTCTTCAACATTGGCCAAAACATTCTGTATTTGATCCATTTTTTTATTTAGGATCCCGTATTGCAACTGCATGTTCTGCAATTCCCTTTTTAATGCCTTTTCCTTAGGGGTTTCAATCATTGGGATATTCAAGTAAATAACCAATAATAAGAAACCGGCAAGAAAAGTTCCCAGGATCCCCAAAAGGGCAATCCCTAGCTTTTGGCTTTTTTTGAGTTTTATTTTTTTATAGGCGAGTGTTTCGCTATCGTAATAATATTTTACCTTCGACATAAATTAAAAATATGTTATTTTTGCGCATAAAACTTACTGCAAAAACCTTGCAGTAAAGTATGGGAAACGAACAAATATAAAAATTGTTTTCTCATCTACACCATTTAATAATTTTTAGACCATATTTCACCCTATGAAATCTCAGGAGATACGTTCAAAATACCTCGAATTCTTTAAATCAAATGCCCATACCATAGTTCCTTCAGCCCCAATGGTTATTAAAGACGATCCAACTTTAATGTTTACCAATGCTGGAATGAATCAATTTAAGGAATATTTTCTAGGTAATACCGTGCCAAAAAGCACGAGGATGACCGATACCCAAAAATGTTTGCGTGTGAGCGGAAAACACAACGATCTGGAGGAAGTAGGGATGGACACCTATCACCACACGATGTTTGAAATGCTGGGAAACTGGAGTTTTGGGGATTATTTTAAAAAGGATGCAATCCATTGGGCCTGGGAACTCCTTACCGAAGTTTTTAAAATCGATAAAAGTATTTTATATGTTTCTGTTTTTGAAGGAAGTTCAGACGATAACCTGGAATTAGACAAGGAGGCTTTGGAACTTTGGAAAGCAATTGTACCCGAAGACCGGATCATTTTAGGAAATAAAAAGGATAATTTCTGGGAAATGGGAGATCAGGGACCTTGCGGACCCAGTTCTGAAATTCATGTGGACATTCGCTCTGAGGAAGAAAAAGCAAAGGTTCCCGGCCGGGATCTGGTAAACGCCGATCATCCCCAGGTAGTAGAAATTTGGAATTTGGTATTTATGGAATTCAACCGTAAAGCTGATGGTTCCCTGGAAAAACTTCCTGCAAAACACGTAGATACGGGAATGGGTTTTGAGCGACTTTGCATGGTGTTGCAGCATAAAAAATCCAATTATGACACCGATGTTTTTACCCCAATTATCAGCGAAATAGAGAAGGTTACAAGTTCTAAATACGGTAAATCTGAAAAAACTGATATTGCAATTCGCGTGATCGCAGATCACGTGAGGGCCGTTGCTTTTTCTATAGCCGATGGGCAGTTGCCCAGCAATACGGGAGCAGGATACGTGATTCGAAGAATTTTACGCCGTGCGATCCGGTATGGTTTTACATTTCTGAATACCAAAGAGCCGTTTATATACAAACTGGTGGATACTTTAAGCACCCAAATGGGGGAAACCTTCCCTGAGCTTAAATCACAAAAAAATCTTTGTAAGAACGTGATCAAAGAAGAGGAACATTCTTTTCTCAGGACTTTGGATCAGGGACTGATCTTATTGGAAAATATTATTGAAAAAACCGAAGGGAAAACTGTTTCAGGGAAAAAAGCTTTTGAATTGTACGATACCTTTGGTTTTCCTATTGATCTTACCGCGCTAATTTTACGGGAACGTGGATATAAATTAAATGAAGAAGAATTTAATTCTGAACTCCAAAAGCAAAAAGTCCGGTCCCGTGCAGCCTCGGTGATCATTGCAGGAGATTGGCAAATTCTGGGAGAAGAAGAGAGTCAAAATTTCATTGGTTATGATGAATTGGAAGCCGATGTAAAGATTACCCGTATTAGGAAAGTCGCAGATCAAAAAGGGGAATTATTTCAAATTGTTCTGGACAAAACCCCTTTTTATCCGGAAGGCGGAGGACAAGTAGGGGATAAAGGCTATTTGAAATCTGCTGATGAGGAAATGATAAAGATTACAGATACCAAAAGGGAAAATAATCTTATCATTCATTTTGCTAAAAACCTCCCCAAGGATCCTACTGCAACTTTTAAAGCTGTGGTAGATTCCAAAAAACGTATTCAGACTCAGGCAAATCATTCTGCCACGCATTTGTTGCATCAGGCATTAAGAAATGTGTTGGGTGAACATGTGGAACAAAAAGGTTCTATGGTTAGCAGCGAACATTTGAGATTCGATTTTTCGCATTTCAGCAAACTAACTGCTGTGGAAATAGATGAAATTGAAAATTTTGTAAATGATAGGATCAGGGAACAACAGCCTCTTGTTGAGCAACGGGATATTGAATATAAACAAGCGATCATACAAGGTGCCATTGCCTTATTTGGGGAAAAGTATGGAGATTCGGTAAGGGCTATCAGGTTTGGGGAGTCTATGGAGTTGTGTGGCGGGACCCACGTAAAAAACACCGCCGATATCTGGTATTTTAAAATCATTTCTGAAGGAGCAGTGGCGGCTGGGATCAGGCGAATTGAAGCAATAACGGGCGATGCCGTAAAAGCATATTTTTCCGGACAAACCGAAACTCTCAATGAGATCAGCGCCGAACTTAAAAACACTAAAACCCCGGTGAAAGCTATTCATTCTTTACAGGAAGAAAATGCGACCCTTAAAAAGCAGGTGGAAGCTTTATTGCGCGAGAAGGCCAAAAACCTGAAAAACGAACTAAAAAATGAATTGTCCAATATCGGGGGAATTGAATTCCTGGCCAAAAAGGTTGATCTGGATGCTTCAGGAGTTAAAGATCTCGCTTTTCAATTAGGAGAAATCGGGAATAACCTGTTTCTGCTTTTGGCATCCGAACAAGATGGAAAAGCCTTGCTTTCCTGCTATATATCAAAAGAATTGGTAGCCGAAAGAGATTTGGATGCAGGAAAAGTTGTGAGAGAACTCGGAAAATATATTCAGGGCGGTGGCGGCGGACAGCCGTTTTTTGCGACTGCCGGAGGTAAAAATCCTGCCGGAATTAATGAAGCATTGGAAAAAGCGGTTTCTTATATAGAATAATTAAATTTCACCAAAACCTCACGGGTTTATAAAAGCTGTGAGGTTTTTGGGTGAGATTCGAAAAAAGGAATAGATATAATGCAGTTCAGGACCAAAATACCACTAAAACTTAAAACACCTAAAATCGATTATCGATCAAAAGTCCTGATGATCGGGTCTTGTTTTGTGGAAAATATCGGTGATAAACTGGATTATTATAAACTTCAAAATCTTAGGAATCCTTTCGGGATTTTATTTCATCCGGGAGCAATTGAAAATTTTATAAGCCGTGCCATAAGTGATTATGTATATTCATCTGAAGATATTTTTTACCATAATGAGCGTTGGCATTGCTTTGAAGCTCATTCAGTTTTGAGCGATCCCAATCAGAATGAGTTGCTAAAGAAACTTAACCAAAACCTTCAGCTTACCCGGAATTATCTCACTAAAGCTTCGCATATCGTGATCACCCTTGGAACTGCCTGGGTTTATAAAAATATTGAAACAAGCAAATTTGTGGCCAACTGCCATAAACTGCCTCAGAAAAATTTTTCAAAGGAATTACTGAGTTTGGCGGAAATTGAAGGAAGCTTACATTCATTAATTTCAGCTTTAAAAAAGATCAATCCGGATCTCACGATTATTTTTACTGTGTCACCTGTTCGTCATTTAAAAGATGGATTTGTTGAAAATCAGATAAGTAAAGCTCATTTAATCGCTGCTTTGCATAAGGTGATAAATGAAAATAATTCCCTTGTAAATTATTTTCCAGCTTATGAAATTATGATGGATGAATTGCGGGATTACAGGTTTTATGCTGAAGATATGTTGCATCCCAACCCTGTTGCAATAAATTATATCTGGGAAAAATTTGTAGAAGTTTGGTTTTCCTCTCAAGCAGTTTCAATCTTAAAGCAAATTGAAAGCATTCAAAAAAGTTTAGCTCACCGACCTTTTGATGAACATTCCATTTCTTACAGAACTTTTTCTCAAAAACTTCAGGATAAAATTGAAGATCTTAAAAAAGAAATCCCACATCTCAATTTTTATTAAGTATCCCCCGGTTTCATTCATAAATATATTTTTTTTGTTTTTATATTGTTAATTAATATACGAATAACGGTAATTTATATGGAGTTATCTCTTGTAAAAGCCTGACTGTCATAATTGTAATTTTAAAATAATTTAAATTATTTGTCAACAATTGAATTTTTCTTGTATATTTATCTCCGCTCTAAAATGAATTGGCAATCACAATTTTAGTTGAGATTGGAAAATAATATGTTTAGAACCGGATATCTAAAATTTATTGGGGTAGATTTTAGGAGAATTAGCAACTAATGGACGGGTGGGGCCGTCCATTAGTTTTTTTAATATATAAAGCAATAAAGCTGTGGTTTTCCTGCTTCTTTGGTTTGTATAAATTCTGTAAATTTTAGCATCCAAAAGAAAAATTAATAATAAAATGTTAAATTTTAAATTAATGATATATATCATTGATTTAAGAATTGAGTAGGTCTAATTTAGTTTTATTGAAAAAGCAAAAACAGTTTTTCATTCTGTTAAATAAAAGGGGGGTAAACAAGCACAGTTTAATCGTGGATTTTAAAGATTTATTTAGAATATAAACCGGAATTCTACAGTGATTACATAAGTGTTATTAAAACTCCAAAGAAGCAGGAATCTAAGATTCCTGCTTCTTTATTTTGTGTCCAGTCCAAATATTATCTTGGAGTGAATTAACCCGAAAAAAATTAATGCAGTGTACAATTAATAGCCTAGAATTTCACACTTTTCCATAAACCGGCACAATAAAACTCCCATTTAAAAATTGCTTAGGGTTTATTTGGCATTGCAATATAACGCCACTTAAAGCAGATTCGAGATATAATCATTTGACTATCTTTGACCCATGAAAAATAGTATCCAGCCCCAAAATATTCTCACCAATTTAGAAATCGAAAGTCTTAACGAAATGCAGGTGATAGCTCAAAATGCTATCATTAGCGACAATAATATTTTGTTGCTTTCTCCAACAGGTTCAGGAAAAACATTGGCTTTTTTACTGCCTGTTTTTGAAATGCTGAAACCTGAAATTCTTTCTGTTCAGTGCCTCATTCTTGTCCCTTCAAGGGAATTGGGTTTGCAAATTGAACAGGTCTGGAAAAAAATGGGGACAGATTATAAGGTAAATATTTGTTACGGTGGACATTCCATAGATACAGAAATAAAAAATTTGAGCAACCCCCCTGCAGTTTTGATTGGCACTCCCGGACGAATTAAGGATCATATTGAGAAGGGTACTTTTCGCCTGGACAAAATTGAAACTTTAATTCTGGACGAATTCGATAAATCCCTGCAACTGGGTTTTCACGAAGAAATGTCTTTTATTATTGGCAAATTGCCGAAACTGAACAAACGGGTTTTGGTATCGGCCACTTCTGATATTGAAATTCCGCGATATACAGGAGTTGTAAACCCAACTATTCTGGATTTTATTCCGGAAGAAGAAGAAAGCACCAATCTCTCCACAAAAATTGTGATCTCCAAAGAGAAGGACAAAATAGAAAGTCTGTTCCACCTGCTTTGCTCTTTAAATTCTGAAGCTGCTTTGGTATTTTGCAATCACAGGGAAGCGGCAGAGCGTATTAGCGAGCTGTTGAATGAAAAGGGAGTCTATGCAACCTATTATCACGGTGGAATGGATCAGGACGAGCGGGAGCGAGCCTTGATTATGTTTAGGAACGGAAGCGTGAATTATTTAATTACCACCGATCTGGCCGCCCGTGGTTTGGATATTCCGGAAATGAACCATGTGATTCATTATCAATTACCTGCAAAAGAAGGCGAATTTACACATAGGAATGGAAGGACAGCCAGAATGCTGGCAACGGGAACGGCTTATATTATTTTAAATGAAAGTGAGAAAAAACCGGATTATTTAGATAGCTCTGCAAAAATTTTAAAGGTTGGAAAATCTGGAATCCTACCTAAACCACCCGAATTTCAAACTATTTATATAAGTGGAGGAAAGAAAAACAAACTCAATAAATTTGATATCGTTGGTTTCTTTTCCCAAAAAGGAAAACTGGAAAGGGGTGATCTGGGTCTGATAGAAGTGAAGGATTTTATTTCGTTTGCAGCGGTAAAAGCCACTAAAGTTGAAGACTTTTTATCTCTTATTAAAGATGAAAAAATGAAGGGCAAGAAATTTAAAATCGAGGTTGCGAGGAACGTGATTAAAAAAGAGGAAGACTAAGAAAA
>ERZ1284729.60-NODE-60-length-18254-cov-22.004835_pt1 | contig 18254 bp, 16 predicted proteins | sample MGYA00454602_ERZ1284729 | MGnify/ENA primary metagenome ERZ1284729 (study PRJEB36292, sample SAMEA5787381) | metagenome | biome: Arctic soil; feature: perennial spring outflow channel; material: sediment | place: Canada | collected 2017-07-08 | depth 0.05 m ... | reverse complement strand
TTATACTGATCATTAAAGTGCTCTGAAAAAAAATGGTATAACTAAATGTTTATCAGTTATTTAAAATCAGTCTTTTTTCTTGGTTCTTGCAGGTACGCCGAAGGCGGATCGATCTTGGCTCTTTTCCGGACATTACTGATTTTTAATATAGGCTTAACCGTCAAGGAATCAGATTTAGATCCGGAAATAGAATCAGCAAGCTTGATAGAATCCTTAATACGTGTTTCCTCCTCCTGCATCTTCTCCAAATCACCCTGCATCTTTTCGAGATTCACCTTTACCTTCTTATAAATACTTTCAAGCCTATCATAATTCTTTGCGTAATATTCATTGCTTTGTGCGAGCTGGAGGCTATCAATTCCGTGTTTTTCGTACAAATATTCACTGGGCTTTAAACCGGTTTCCTCCAGGATTCTTTTATTATAATTTCTGGCGGAATTGAGAATGGAAAGATCGGTTAGTACCTCTGCCATTTTCGTTTCAGGAATTAAATTTTCGGGAGCTTTTATCTTTTCCACATTTTGACAGGAAACCAATAACAGGGCAAAAATAAAGATCCGGTAAAGCTTCATGCTATTTTCGGTCAAAGGTTAATTGCTCGGCTACATTTGTAAATGGCGGAAACTTAAAATTATTATACACCAAATTTCCATTGACGAAGGTATGAGTGATCCTGGATTTAAAAGTAACCCCATCAAAAGGAGACCAACCACATTTGTAAACAATATTACTTGGCTGAACTGCCCAGGGAGAATTCAAATCGATTAAAACAAGATCGGCCTTGTAGCCTTCACGAATAAATCCGCGTTTTTCAATTTGATATAAGATCGCCGGATTATGGCACATTTTCTCTACAATTTTTTCCAGACTTATCTTTTCCTGATGATGTAACTGAAGCATTGCCGGAAGTGCGTGCTGCACCAGGGGTCCTCCACTTGGAGCCTTGGTATAAACATTTTTCTTCTCTTCCTTGGTATGCGGAGCATGATCTGTCGCCACAACATCAATATAGTTATCCAAAAGCCCCTTCAACAATGCGTCTTGATCTTTTTTGGTTTTTATGGAAGGATTCCATTTTATGAAGGTTCCTTTTTTCTGATAATCGGAATCATTGAACCAAAGGTGATGCACACAAACCTCTGCAGTTATTTTTTTATCTTTTAAAGGTTGCTTATTATCAAAAAGAGCGATTTCTTTTGCCGTTGAAAGATGAAAAACATGCAATCGAGCTCCTGTTTTTTTAGCCAGTGCTACCGCATTTGAAGAAGAAATATAACAAGCTTCTTCACTTCTTATTTTAGAATGCAATTCAATAGGAATATCATCTCCATAACGCTCTATGCATTCTTCCAGATTTTTTTTAATAGTTGCCTCATCTTCACAGTGCACTGCAATCATTACAGGGGACTTGGTGAAGATCTCTTCCAGGACTTTTGGATCGTCCACCAGCATATTTCCTGTAGAGGAGCCCAAAAATAATTTAAGGGCAGCAGTGGTCTTTGGATCAATTTTTAAGATTTCTTCAAGATTATCATTCGTTCCACCAAACATAAATGAATAATTGGCATAGGAAGATTTTTTAGCCATATCAAACTTTTCCTGCAACTTTTCCATGGTGGTGGTTTGCGGTAAGGTATTTGGCATTTCTATGAAGGAAGTGATACCGCCGGCAACAGCTGCCCGCGACCCCGTCTCTATAGTTTCCTTATGTGTAAGTCCAGGTTCCCTGAAATGGACCTGATCATCTATTACCCCGGGGATCAAAAAATTCCCCTCTGCATCTATAATATTTACATCAGGTGATTTAGCGCTAATACTGTCGGCTATTTCAGCAATAATACCATTTTCAATAAATACATCACCTTCCCTGATTATTCCTTCGTTAACAATACGCGCATTCTTGATTAAAACCTTTTTCATCACTTCGTTGTCTTATTAAAAAGACTTTTTAATTTCATATTAATTACCCCAAATATAGCTTCAGAAATTATTCCTCCGCTCATTTTGGAAGTTCCTCTGGTTCTGTCGGTAAAAATCACAGGAATTTCCATTATTTCAAATTTATGCAGATATGCTTTGAATTTCATTTCAATTTGAAAGGCATACCCCACAAAATTTATCTTATCCAAATCAATTGTTTGCAGCACTTTTCTTTTATAGCAAACAAATCCAGCTGTGGTATCGTGAATATCCATCCCCGTTATCACCCTGACATATTTTGATGCCAACCAGGACAATAGTACCCTGCTCATTGGCCAGTTTATAACATTAACACCGGTAACATAGCGGGAACCTATCGCCATATCTGCCCCTTTTTTGGCGCAGGTGTTATAAAGCCTTATAAGATCGTTTGGACTATGAGAGAAATCGGCATCCATTTCAAAAATATACTCATAATCTCTTTTCAGGGACCATTTAAATCCATGGATATAGGCAGTTCCCAGCCCCAGTTTTCCTTCGCGTTCCTCCAGGAATAAAGCCCCAAAATATTCAGACTGTAATTCCCTAACCATCGCTGCGGTGCCATCTGGTGAATTATCATCTACTACCAAGATATGAAACTTGCGCTGCAAAGAAAAAATATTTCTTATTAAACGCTCGATGTTCTCAATTTCGTTATATGTTGGTATTATAATAATCCCATGAGACATGCCCTGTTTTTTGGGCAAATGTAACTAATTTTGCGCTTAGCAACTTCAAATTTGCTTCCAACTTTTAACGTATTAATGATACCTTTATAAAAAATTTATTTTTGGAAATAATAGAAAGATATAGTACACCCAACGATTTAATGACGCTAGTTATTTTATTGGTGTTATTATTACTTGTAATTGCGAAACAGCTTTACCCATACAGGTTTGAGGATTTTACAGCCCTTTTCTCCTCCGGAAAATATATGGTAATCAAATCCAGGGAACATAAAGCCCTTTTTGGCTTTAATGTCCTGATGTTGATCATACATCTGCTTATCGTATCCATATTTATTTTTGTGCTTTACCGTGCATTTATCGATCCTGAAATACAGGAAACAGGTGTTTTATTTCTACGAATTTTCACAGCTTATAGTTTTTTGGTCCTGCTTAAAGTTACCGTAGAAAAAATTATTGGGAACATTTTTGACCTTGATGAAGCCATAGAAAATTATCTTTTTCAAAAACACAGCTATAGAAATTTCATCTCTTTAGGATTGTTTATTATTTCAATATTCCTTGTCTATTCCAGCAATCCGAGCAAGTTGGCATTTTATTTGACAGGAGCTTTTTTAGCAGCCACATGGGTTTTTAGCTATGTAAGAATCTTAAGCAAAAATCAGGGGTTTATCACACTTAATTTGTTCTATTTTATTTTGTACCTTTGCGCTCTTGAAATTGCCCCTTATATAATTTTATACAAGCTAATTATAAGGAGCTAAGGGAATTAAAAATCAGCCATCTATGAAAGTGAAAACAATTTTGATTTCTCAACCGGAGCCTAAGTTGGAAAATTCACCTTACTCTGAGCTCGAAGAAAAGCAAAAGGTGAAAATTGATTTCATTCCTTTTATCCATGTAGAAGGAGTTTGTTCAAAAGATATTCGACAACAAAAAATTGATCTTTCCAAGTATACTGCGATAATTTTAACCAGTAGAAATTCTGTGGATCATTATTTCAGAATAGCGGAAGAAATGCGTTATAAAGTGCCTGATACTTTAAAGTATTTTTGTTTAAGTGAAGCAGTGGCATATTACCTTCAAAAATATGTGGTGTATAGAAAAAGGAAAATATATGTTGGGAAACGTACTTTTACTGAACTAGCGCCATATATCAAAAAATATAAAAACGAAAAATTCCTTTTACCATCTTCAGATATGCTGAAGCCGGATGTGCCTAAAACTTTAAACAAATTAGGCATAGAATGGAAGCAGGGTACATTTTACAAGACTGTAGTTAGCGACCTATCTCATTTAAGAGAAGTGTATTATGATGTCCTTGTTTTCTTTAGCCCCAGCGGGATAAAATCCCTGTTCGAGAATTTTCCCGATTTTGAACAAAAAGATACCCGCATTGCGGTGTTTGGGAATACTACTGTAAAGGCTGCGAAGGATCATGGATTGACAGTAAACATACAGGCCCCCACGCCTGAAACTCCCTCAATGAGCATGGCTCTTCATAAATATATAAAAGAAGTCAATAAGAAATAATATAACTTATCTATTTCAATATTAAAAGGCCGGTAATTTTTAAAAATTACCGGCCTTTTAAATAACTAATGAGATCTCTTTATTTTAAAGGTCCACCTTCTAAAATTTCCCGATTTGCATTCTCCTCATACTTTTTAAAGTTTGCTTTAAAGGAGTTAGCTAATTCTGTTGCTTTGGCATCATACGCTTCTTTATCCTTCCAGGTTTGACGGGGATTCAAAATTTCCGTTGGCACATTTTCACATTCCTGTGGTACGTGTAGTCCAAATACAGGATGCGTGGAAAAGGAAACCTCATCTAAGTTACCCTTTAGTGCAGCTTTTATCATAGCACGGGTATACTGAAGCTTCATCCTGCTTCCTGTTCCATAAGCTCCTCCGGTCCATCCGGTGTTCACCAACCAAACATTCACATTAGCATCCTTCATCTTTTCGCTCAACATTTCAGCATATTTGGTAGGATGTAAAGGCATAAACGGTGCTCCAAAACAGGCAGAAAAATTTGGTTGCGGTTCATTTATTCCAGCTTCGGTACCTGCAACTTTCGCAGTATATCCACTTATAAAATGATATGCCGCTTGTCCGGGAGTTAGCTTGCTTATTGGAGGTAAAACTCCAAAAGCATCGGCTGTAAGAAAAAATATATTTTTCGGGTTTCTCCCAATGGAAGGCTTGGCAATATTGCTGATATGATCTATTGGATAACTTACCCTTGTATTAGGAGTAATGGAATTGTCACCATAATCTACACTCCCATCTTCATTAATAATTACATTTTCCAATATTGCCCCCTTTTTGATAGCGTTATAAATATCGGGCTCATTTTCTTTAGACAGGTTAATTACTTTTGCATAACAACCACCTTCAAAGTTGAAAATGGTATTTTCTTTGGTCCATCCATGTTCGTCATCTCCTATCAATTTCCTTTCAGGATCTGCAGACAAAGTAGTCTTTCCGGTTCCGGATAATCCGAAGAAAATAGCGGTATCATCATCGGGCCCAATATTCGCAGAACAGTGCATAGGTAAGGCATTTTTATGTACCGGAAGTATGAAGTTTAAGGCAGAAAATATTCCTTTTTTAATCTCTCCGGTATATCCGCTTCCACCTATTAAAGCGATTTTTTTTGTAAAATTAAGAATGGAGAAATTACCCTGGCGGGTTCCATCTATTGCAGGATCTGCGTTAAATCCCGGAGCGTTCAGCACGATCCAGTCTTCTTTAAAATCTTTAAGTTCCGATTCTTCAGGTCTTAAAAACATATTATAGGCAAAAAAATTGGACCAGGGATATTCATTGATCGACCGAATGTTAGTCCTGTAATTTTCATCTGCACAAGCATAAGAATCTCTTACATATAATTCTTTTTCAGAAAGGTAATCTGCCACCTTATTATATAAAGCATCAAATTTATTGGGATCAAAAGGAATATTTATATCGCCCCACCAAACTTTATCCTTCGTTTCACCATCTTTCACAATATAACGGTCTTTGGGAGATCTGCCTGTAAATTCCCCGGTATTGACTGCCAATGCACCGGAATTTACTTCAACCCCCTGATTTTTCTCAATAGTGATTTGGTGAAGTTCCTCCGGAGAAAGTTGATAGTGAACTTTGTCGTTGTTTATTCCGTACTTTTTTAACGAAATCGTTTTCGTAATTTGATTATTTGCCAACATAAAAGTTTAAGTTGTGTGTTTGTTTAGGCTTACAAAAGTAAATAATCTCAAATTGATAGGGGGAAAAACCAGCTATTTTATTTCTTTTTTAACTTTAGAAAAGAGATTAAAAGCAGCATCCAGCATCCAATTAATAAACTACCTCCCAAAGGAGTAACGAGAGCGATTGTAGTGAAATCAAAGCTTGTTAGGGAATTGGTGGCAAGCAAATAGATAGACCCGGAGAAAAATATTATTCCTCCTAAAAGCAGTATAAAAATCCAATTTGAAAGTCTATGGCTCAAGGGTTTCATCGTGCCCAACAAAATAAAGAGAAGGGCATGATACATTTGAAATCTCACCCCGGTTTCAAAAGAATCCAAAGATTCGGGTGTCAATACAGGTTTTAATCCGTGAGCTGCAAAAGCTCCCAAAATTACCCCGATTAATCCAAATAAAAATCCGGCAACGTAAAACCTTCTGCCCATTGTTTAGTTTTTTTAGTGTGAACATTTAAGTACATTCGTACTTCTTATGCTTACAAAACTAACTAAGAAATTTTTATTATGAGACAAATATTAGTGATTGGTGCTGGTAAATCTACCGCAGCACTAATAGCTTATCTATTGGATAATTCAAAAAAAGAGAATTTACATATCACTATTGGAGATCTTAACCTCGAACAGGCGATAAAACTCTGCAATAATCACGAACAAGCCAAGGCAATTCGCCTCGATATTTTTGATGCCGATAGCCGCCAATCTGCCATTAAACAAGCTGATATCGTTATCTCTATGCTTCCGGCAAGGTTCCATATAGAAGTTGCCAGGGATTGCATAAAATTTAAAAAATCGCTGGTTACCGCTTCTTATGTAAGCAAGGAGATGCAGGCTTTGGATAAAGAAGCAAAAGAAAACGGACTTGTATTTATGAACGAAATAGGCGTTGATCCCGGAATTGACCATATGAGCGCCATGCAGGTGATAAACCGCATAAAAGATGAAGGAGGAAAAATTTTGATGTTTGAATCATTCACAGGCGGACTTGTAGCTCCTGAAAGCGATACCAACCTTTGGAATTATAAATTCACCTGGAATCCCAGGAATGTTGTTGTTGCAGGACAGGGTGGCACTGCAGAGTTCCTTCAGGAAGGAAAATTTAAGTATATTCCTTATCATCGCTTATTCCGAAGGACAGAATTTTTGAACATTGAGGACTACGGTAGATTTGAAGGTTATGCCAACCGAAATTCCCTGGATTATAAAAGCATTTATGGCCTGGAGGATATATTAACACTTTACCGGGGAACTATTCGAAGAGTTGGTTTTAGCCGGGCCTGGAATATGTTTGTCCAACTTGGGATGACCGATGACAGTTACCAGCTTCACGATTCTGAAAATATGAGTTACCGGGATTTCGTGAATTCCTTTCTTCCTTATTCCCCAACAGATACCGTAGAGCTTAAGCTTCGGCATAATTTAAAAATAGATCAGGATGACATTATGTGGAATAAACTGGAAGAACTGGATATTTTTAATGCCGATAAAAAAATAGGTATTGAACATGCAACTCCCGCGCAGGCACTTCAGAAAATATTATCCGATAAATGGACCCTGGCTGAAGATGATAAAGATATGATTGTTATGTATCACAAATTTGGATATGAGCTAAACGGGGAAAGGAAACAGATAGATTCTACGATGGTTCATATAGGGAAAGATCAAACCCATACGGCAATGGCTAAAACAGTTGGCTTGCCCGTTGGAATTGCAACGCTGGCAATTTTAAACAAAAAAATCACAACTCCTGGAGTTCAAATCCCAATCACCAGGGAGGTTTATGAGCCAATTTTAAAAGAACTGGAATCTCACGGAATTGTTTTTAACGAAAAAGAGACCGAATATTTGGGCTATAATCCCTTTGGAGCAGTTGGAAATTGAATAAAGTAAAGTACCTTTTGTCCCTCCCAAATCTCCCTGTATGAAAGTAACAGATGAAAAAGTAAGCATCGATGGTATTGACAAGATCATTTTAAATTTTTTAATGGAAGATGCGCGCAAGCCCATTCTTGAAATAGCAAGAAGCATAGGAATTAGTGGCGCAGCCATCCATCAAAGACTCAGGAAACTTGAAAAAGCCGGTTTAATTGAGGGTTCAAAACTTCAAATCAATCCAAGGATTTTAGGCTATAAAACACTTGCCTTTGTGGGAGTTTTCCTGGATAAGGCCGTTAGCAATCCACAGGCTGTAAAAAAGCTTAGTGAAATTCCGGAAGTGATAGAATGTCATTATACCACCGGAAACTGGTCTATCTTTTTAAAGATCCTTTGTAAAGACAATGAGCATTTGATGAATGTGCTCAACAAAAACATACAGGCTATTGAAGGGGTTTCCAGGACCGAAACTTTTATTTCCCTGAATCAGCAAATTCAAAGACAAATTAAGATTTAATATTTGGAATTATTCTAAATAAGAATTAATTTCGCTCCCTAAATGAGACTACTCGATCAATCCCGGTTTTTTAAATCCTATCAAAGTGACGGGAGTCGTTGCTTTTATGTAGATTTTAATCATAAAACGGTTAAAATGAGTTTTTGTCAGCTTTTATCATTGCGGCAAAAACTCATAAATATTGATCTCGAAACCCACTTTAACGGCAGGAATTTACATGGGATGGAAATCCTTATGCTTTGCAATAAAGAACATCTTTTCATCTTCAATACCCTGGAGATTCTGGACCTTAAAGAACTTCTTAATAAAACATTTACCACCCTGGAGATCAACTCAATGATCGTTTGTTAGGTTCATTTATCACTTCATAAAAACCGCTTTTAGACTGTTTCTAAATTCCTTCAGAATTTAGGGAAAAGTCCAAGTTTTTATTAACTTTAAAAAAAATACGTAATGAAAGATCTGGTAAGACAAAATCTAAGTATCCATGTAGAAATCATGGATCTTTTAAATAAACAAATAGAAAAAGAAGCTCATTCCTCTTCAGCATATCTGGCAATGGCTTCCTGGTGTGATCACAATGCCCTGGACAACAGCGCAAAATTTTTTTATGATCAATCCCTTGAAGAACGGGAGCATATGCTCAAAATTTTCAGGTTTATAAACGATAACGGAGGAACCGCTTATTCCCCGGAAGTGAGTAAAATTACACACGATTTTAATTCCCTGGAAGAGATTTTTGAAACGGCCCTGGAACAGGAAATAGCCATCACAAAATCCATTCATAACATTGTTTATAAATGCAGAAAAGTGCAGGATTTAGCTTCTGAACATTTTCTTCAATGGTTTGTAAATGAGCAAATGGAAGAAGAGCAAACGATGCGAAGTATTCTGGAATTATTTGATTTAATGGGAACTGAAGGATTAGGATTAAAGCTCCTGGATGAGCGTATTCCTGGTATAAAAGGAAGCGTTTAAACACAACAAATGACATAAAAAATTTATCGGAAATCCGGTATAAAAAAAGAGCTGCCTTTCCGGCAGCTCTTTCCTTTATTATTGAAATGTTATTTTTTAGTCCTGCCCCAAATAAATACTGACAAAATATAACAGGGTTGCAAGGGATCCCACCGCAGCTACTACGTAAGTTCTGGCTGCCCACTTCAGGGAATCTTCAGCCGCATCGTGCTCCTGTGGATTCAACATGTTTTCTGTTTCCAGCCAAACCAAAGCTCTCTTGCTTGCATCGTACTCTACAGGCAGCGTTACAAAACTAAACAAAGTACCCATCCCAAACAAGACGATACCTACCAGTAAAAGGGTGCTCCCCATAGCGGTAAAAGCCATAAGCAAAAGACCTCCCATGATTACCCATTGTGAATATTTTGAAGCCACACTTACCATAGGAACCAATTGACTTCGCATAGTAAGCCAGCTGTAAGCAGTTGCATGTTGAACCGCGTGTCCACATTCGTGGGCAGCAACCGCGGCCGCAGCGGCATTGCGTTGCGTATACACAGATTCACTAAGGTTCACTGTTTTTTTTGCAGGATTATAATGATCGGTTAACATTCCCGGGGTGGAAATAACTTTCACATCAGTAATCCCATTATCACGTAACATTTTTTCAGCGATTTCCTTTCCGCTCATGCCATTTTGAAGATGAACCTGGGAATACTTCTTAAACTTGGTCTTTAGCTTATTGCTTACATACCAACTCACAAGAAATATGAGCCCGATAATGATATAATATCCAAACATATTTTTTTGATTTTTTTTTGAAGATCAAATATAGCAAAAATCCGGCCAATATAAAGGTTGGCATTTCGCTCTTAATCAGGTTAAATTCATCACTGCCAATAAAAATTTAAGGCACCTTTTTAAAAAAGATCTCCACTTTCCGGAAACATTTCACGGAGATTCTTTACAAATTAAGATATTACATATATTTGCACAACTTATCTTTAATATAACTATGCAATACAAAAGAATTCTTTTAAAATTATCCGGGGAAGCCCTTATGGGAACAAGGCAATATGGTATTGATCCCGAAAGACTGGCAGATTATGCCCAGGAAATAAAAACTGTGATAGAAAAGGGTATTGAGGTTGCTATAGTTATTGGCGGAGGAAATATTTTTAGAGGCGTTGCCGGAGCAAGCAAAGGAATGGACAGGGTGCAGGCAGATAATATGGGAATGCTCGCTACCGTTATTAACGGGCTTGCTTTACAAAGCGCGCTTGAAAATGCAAATGTTCAAACCAGGTTGCAAACCGCCATCGAAATAAATTCTGTAGCAGAACCCTTTATTCGAAGAAGGGCTATCAGGCATTTGGAGAAAGGCCGAGTCGTAATATTTGGAGGTGGTACCGGAAATCCATATTTCACAACAGATTCTGCCGCCGTCTTAAGAGCCATCGAAATAAAATCTGATATCATATTAAAGGGAACCCGCGTAGATGGAATTTATACGGCAGATCCTGAAAAGGATAAGCACGCCACAAAATTTGATTTCATCACCTTTGAAGATGTATTAAAAAAAGGCCTAAAAGTGATGGACACAACTGCTTTTACGTTAAGCCACGAAAATGAATTACCTATTATTGTTTTCGATATGAATACTCCCGGAAATCTTTTAAAGGTAGTAACCGGAGAAAAAATAGGAACAAAAGTGAATTTATAAAACCAAAAGCCTTAAATTTTTTCAACTTTAAGTTTAACAAAATGAGTGAAGAATTAGATTTTATTATAGACAGTACCGAGGAGAATATGCAAAATGCTATTAGGCATTTGGAGAAACAACTTCTTAATATTCGTGCCGGAAAGGCCAGCCCTGCTATGTTGGGCAGTGTAATGGTAGATTACTACGGAAGCATGACTCCATTAAACCAGGTTGCCAATGTGAACACACCCGATGCCCGAACGATTTCTATTCAACCTTTTGAAAGAGGAATGATCCCGAACATTGAAAAAGGGATTTTGGTGGCAAATCTTGGATTTAATCCAATGAATAATGGTGAGAGTGTCATTATAAGTGTTCCGCCTTTAACCGAAGAACGAAGAAAAGACCTTGCTAAACAGGCAAAAGTTGAGGCTGAAGAAGCCAAAATAGGGATTCGAAATGACCGGAAAGCTGCCAACAACGAAATAAAAAAACTTGAAATCTCTGAAGATCTCGCCAAAATTGGGGAAGATACTATCCAGGAACTTACCGATAAACATGTACGGAAAGTAGATTCAATCTATGAGAACAAGGAAAGAGAGATTATGACCGTTTAATACTTAAAAAATCTTCCTAAATCAAAATCACATCAGCTTCAAAATATTATTTAATAAAATATTATGAAGCTGATCTTTTTTAAACACTACTTTTCTCAACTAATTTTATGAACTGATAATCATATGCGATTATTTCTGCTTTTATTGATTATTCTTTCCGCTCCAACCGTTTCTGCACAAAAAACCATCACCGGACTTGTGCTAAATTCAGAAACGAAGGATCCACTTCCCTATGCCACTATTCAACTTTCACCTGAAAATGTAACGCTCACAAATATTGATGGGACTTTTCAGCTAAATGTGGAAACACAAGATTCCGCGTTTAGTGTTACCTACCTTGGCTTTCATTCGGAACAAATTTCACTTTTTTCAGAAAAAAAATATTATGAAATTCAACTCCTTCCGAGGGAAAAAAACCTGAAAGAAGTTTTGCATTTTGAAAAAGACCCGGCCAACGAAATAATAAAAATAGCAATTCAGAATAAGGCTTTCAATGATCCTGAAAAACAGCTGAAAAGCTATGAATTCAAGAGTTATAACAAAATAGTTATAGATAATCAGGATCGGGATTTCAACGCAGATACAGATACTTCTAAGCTGAAAATAGAAACCATAATCAATCAGGGACGTTCTTTTCTTTCTGAAAAGGTATCAACACATCTTTATGAAGCACCCGGTTCTCACACAGAAATAGTTGAAGGAATAAAAACGGCTGGATTTAAAAAACCCATCTATGAAATTTTATCCTTAAATGTTCAGGCCTTTTCGCTTTATAAAGAGGATTACGTGATTTTTAAAACAGAATATGCCGGTCCTTTGGGTAAAAATGCATTAAAAAATTATAATTATAGGCTTTTGGATACGGTAACAAATGAAAACAGACCTGCATTTGTGATCTATTTTAAGCCAAAACGCGAAAAAGCGGTTGCCGGCCTGGAAGGGATATTATATCTGGATACCGTTTCTTTTGCAATACAAAAAGCTAAAGCTCAGTTATTGGGAGCTGTAGATCTGGAAATAGACCATAGTTACAATTTTTACGAAAACGAAACTATCTGGTTTCCTTCAAACCAATCGGTGACCCTGAAACCGGGTAAAGGCGGGAAAGACATTTCGGTTTTTGGCGGAAGTATTTCTGTGGGTACCCTGCAACGTAAAAAATCAATACTCAATGCTTTTTTGTCAACCGGGAAAATTGAGGAAAACCTGTACCTCTCTTCCACCACGACTTATTATGACAGGAAGTTTAATGAGGAGTTGCATCTAAAAAAATCTCAACCTGCGATCTATGTTAGGGACGATGCATCCGGAAAATCTGTAAATTTTTGGGAAGCGAACCGTCAGGAAGCTTTCACACTTGAAGATGAGTTCACTGCCTTACGGGTAGAGAGAATGATCCGGATGTATGATATAGAGCGAAAGATCGAGCTGAAAAAAGCTATTTCCAATGGTTTTTATCCACTGGGAATTATAGACTTTGATCTGGGACAAATTGTGAATTACAATCGCTATGAAGGCATCAGGCTTGGACTTGGAGGGATTACAAACCTTGATTTTTCGAAAAAATTCAGAATTGAAGGTCATTTGGCGTATGGTTTTAAGGACAGGGAATTTAAATATGGAATAGGAGCCGGTGCGCTCTTAAATCAACGAACCGGCACATGGCTAAATGCAAATTACAGCAAAGGGATACAGGAAATAGCCAGTTATAATTACATTAAGGGTATAAATGAATTCTCCCTTTTTCAACCCCGATTTGGAAGTATAGATTATTTCTACAGGCACAAAACTTTTCAGACATCAGTTGAACACAGATTCGCACCGGATTTAGACACGGAACTTATGATTTCCACCCGCGATATTTCACAGATACAGGATTATGCCTTTTTGAACAACGGTAAAATTTATAGGGATTTTACCATTAGTGAGGCAAAATTTGGTATTCTCTGGAGACCTTTCAGCAAATTTTTAAACACTCCGGAAAGCCATGTTATAATTGAAAAAGGATATCCGCAGTTTACCGGTCAATTATCCCAGAGTTTTGCCGACTTTTTAGGTGGAGATTTTAATTTCACCAAAATAAGTTTAAAAGCAGAATATCATATAAATCGAATAAACCAATCCTCAACCCAATTCACCCTGGATGGACATCAAAGTTTTGGGGACATTCCTCTTACCAATGCTTTTCACGCTTCACCCAACCAACCCAATAGTCCGGATATTTTGGGGCGATTTTCAGTAGCAGGAAGGTTGGTTTTCGAAACCATGTATTTCAACGAGTTTTTCAGTGAACGCCAGCTTGCACTTCACATGAGACACAGATTTCGCCCAATTTTTATAAGTGAATCTATTCGACCGGAATTTTCTGTTATTTCCCGGCATGTGATTGGGGATTTCAAAAACATGGCGCCTCATAAAAATATTGAATTCAAATCCCTGAAGGAAGGTTTTTCTGAAGCAGGTTTGGAACTCGACAATATCTTCCTGGGTTTTGGGGTAAGTGTAGCTTATAGATATGGAGCATATCATCTACCTACTTTTCAGGAAAATTTCGCCTTTAAATTCACCTTCTCCCTTTCTTTGTAATAAATTTTACTCACAATAAACGGCCCTCACAATTTTAGCCCGGGTTCTTTTAATCTTTAATTTTTTATTCATTGTTGAACGGTCAAAATTTACATAATCGCTAAACCTATATATTAATTGGACATTCCGGGGATATATTAAGTATCCACCAAGCTTCAATGAATTTTTAACTTCTAATAATTGAGGTATTCCGAAAATATAGATTTCATAACTCAATGTTTATCAGTTAATTAAAATCAGGTCTTTTTTCTTTGTTCTCGCAGTTACGCCTTAGGCGGAACGATCCTGACTCTTTACCGGACATTAATGTTCTGAAATATACTGCCGGGAATAATCCTCTTAGAATCAATAATTATGGCTACTTTTTATACCTTTGCAGGCGCATAAAAACCAGCAATGTCAAAAATTTTCAGTTTTGGATTTTGGAATTCCATAGCCCGTGTAATTCTTAGAAACAGAGTCCTGTTCATCTTCATAATTATTTTAATAACTGCATTTTTTGCCACTCAATGGCAAAATATGCGCTTTTCACATACCGAAGCGAATTTACTGCCGGATGATCATGAAATTAACCAGATCTATAATGATTTTCTGGACAAATTCGGGGAAGAAGGCAATCTCATTGTAATTGCGGTTAAAGACTCTTCGCTTTTCACTCCCGAAAAATTTACAGCCTGGAACAAATTAACCCGGGATCTCGAAAAATTTAAGGCCGTAGAAAATGTAATCGCGATTGGTAATCTCAAAAAACTGGAAAAATTTGATGACCCCAGCAGGTTTGAAATGGTTCCTTTTATTCAGGATAAAAAATGGGATAGTGCCCAGGTGAGGGAATATAAAGATGAGCTTTTCAATAAATTGCCATTTTACAAAGGCCTTGTGTACAGCGAAAATTCTAAAACAGTACAAACTGCTGTTTATTTAAAGGAAGAAATTGTAAATTCTATCGCGCGTAAAGACTTTGTCCTTGAGGAACTGCAACCCCGCATAGAACAATTTGAGGAAGACACCAACCTGGAGGTTTATGTGTCGGGAATGCCTTATATTCGTACACTTAATTCAAAAAACATCACCGATGAAATAGGCCTTTTTATAGGGGCCGCACTTTTGGTAACATCACTAATCTTCTTCTTTTTCTTCCGGTCCATAAGAGCAACCGTAATTGCGATGGTTACCGTGATGATTGGGGTTATGTGGGCTTTTGGAATAATTGGGCTGCTTCATTTTGAGATCACCGTACTCACGGCATTAATCCCACCACTTATTATTGTAATTGGGATTCCCAATTGTATTTTCCTCATCAACAAATATCAGCAGGAAATAAAAACCCATGGGAATCAGGCGAAATCGCTGCAACGGGTTATCTCTAAAGTGGGAAATGCAACCCTGCTCACCAATGTGACCACCGCATCTGGTTTTGCAGCCTTTATTTTAACCGACAGCACCTTGTTAAAGGAATTTGGAATCGTTGCGTCCATCAATATTATTGCCATTTTTCTTTTAAGTCTAGTAATTATCCCAATTATTTACAGCTATATGGCTGTGCCAAAAGACAAACATTTAAGGCATTTAAACAAAAGATGGATTGGCGCATTTACTGCCTGGACAGAACGAATGGTGAGAAATCACCGGCTCTCCGTATATATAATTTCTATCATACTACTTGCAGCAAGCATCATTGGGATTTATAATATTAAAATTTCCGGAAGCCTGCTGGAAGATATGCCGCAGGAGGCCGATTTTTTCCAGGATATCCGGTTTTTTGAACGAGAGTTTAACGGAGTGATGCCCCTGGAAATCTTAATTGATACCAAACAGGAAAAAGGAGCTTTAAAACTGGCTACTTTAAAACGGATGGAATCCCTTGAAAATCTTATTGCTGAAGTCCCCGAGCTTTCCACTCCCCTCTCTGTAGTTCGCCTGGCGAAATACACCAAACAGGCTTATTACAATGGAAATCCCAAATATTTTCAGCTACCCACCTCGCAGGAACAAAATTTTATCGCGCCTTATTTAAAAGGAATTTCCGGGGAAGGGGATATTTTGAATTCCTACGTGGATTCTACCGGACGATATGCCCGAATAACAACATTCATGAAGGATATTGGTACTGAAAAAATGGAACGTATCGAAGAGAATTTGAGGCCACAGATAAATAAAATTTTCCCGGAAGAACGTTACACCGTCACCATGACCGGAAAGGCGTTGATCTTTCAAAAAGGAACAACCTATCTGGTTAAAAACCTGGTTATTTCCCTATCGCTTGCAATTTTACTTATTGGACTTTTAATGGCCTGGATGTTTCGTTCTTTCAGAATGATATTGGTTTCGCTTATCCCCAATTTGCTTCCCTTACTTGTAACCGCAGGAATGATGGGATTCCTTGGCATACCAATAAAACCGTCCACCATTCTGGTTTTTAGTATCGCATTTGGGATCTCCGTAGATGATACCATACATTTCCTCGCAAAATACCGGCAGGAATTAAAAGCAAATAACTGGAAAATAAAACGATCGGTTTATGCAGCTTTAAAGGAAACTGGAGTAAGCATGTTTTATACTTCTATTGTGCTTTTCTTTGGATTTTCGGTATTTATGATCAGCAGTTTTGGAGGAACCGTAGCCCTTGGAGGTTTGGTTTCAGCAACCTTACTTTTTGCAATGCTGTCCAATTTAATACTATTACCTTCGCTCCTGCTTTCTTTGGAAAAAAGCATCGCAAACAAGGAAACATTAAAAGAACTGTCAATCCAGATTATAGCCGAAGAGGACGATATTTTAAAAGAGACAGAAAAACCTTAGGTTTGCCTTTTAAAGCAGCGAATAATCAAAAAAAAATAATTCATAAGTCCCAGCAGTGGGAATAAATTTCAATAAAATCAAAAATTGCCTCTTGCCAGGCTAACTAGGAAGATTTATATTTGATTTTTTAAAAAATATAACCAAAATGATAAAATTAAAAATTGCTGAATTATTAACCAGTGATCAATTTCTGCAGGAAGTAGAAGTAAATGGATGGGTAAGAGCTTTTAGAAGCAATAGGTTTATAGCCGTTAATGACGGGTCCACCATCAATAATTTACAATGTGTTATAGATTTTGAAAATACTAATGAAGAAATATTAAAACGCATCAATATTGGTGCATCAATCAAGGTGACTGGTACACTAAAGGAAAGTGTTGGGAGTCAGCAAAGTGTTGAAGTAGAAGTGAAATCTATAGAAATACTGGGAGACGCAAACCCGGAAGAAGTAAAACTTACTATTTTATCCCCAAAGCGACACAGTTTGGAGAAACTTAGAGAACAGGCCCACTTGAGGATTCGCACCAATACATTTGGAGCAGTAATGCGGGTTCGAAGCAAGCTCTCGTTTGCCGTACATAGTTACTTTCAGAAAAATAATTTTCACTACGTGAACACGCCTATTATTACCGGAAGCGATGCTGAAGGTGCCGGTGAAATGTTTAAGGTGACTTCTTTTGATCTTAAAAATCCTCCTAAAAACGAGGATGGATCTATAGATTTTAAAAAAGATTTCTTCGGAAAGGAGACCAATTTAACGGTTTCCGGTCAACTGGAGGCTGAAACCTATGCCCTTGGGCTGGGACAGGTTTATACCTTTGGACCTACTTTTAGAGCTGAAAATTCAAACACTTCCAGGCATCTGGCCGAATTCTGGATGATCGAGCCGGAAGTTGCCTTTTGCGACCTTGACGGAAATATGGACCTGGCTGAAGATTTTATAAAATATGTGGTAAAATACGTATTGGAACATTGTAAGGACGATCTTGAATTTTTGGATAAACGCCACGAGGAAGAAGAAAAGTCGAAACCCCAGGCAGAACGCAGCGAAATGAGTTTGCTTAAAAAGCTGGAATTTGTAACCGAAAATAATTTTAAAAGGGTAAGCTATACCGAAGCAATCGATATACTTAAAAACTCCAAACCTAATAAGAAAAAGAAATTTCAGTATCCTATAGAAGATTGGGGAACCGACCTTCAAAGCGAACATGAACGGTTTTTGGTTGAAAAACACTTTAAATGTCCTGTGATACTTTTTGATTATCCTGCAAACATCAAGGCATTTTACATGCGCCTTA
>ERZ1284729.59-NODE-59-length-18599-cov-15.527664_pt1 | contig 18599 bp, 15 predicted proteins | sample MGYA00454602_ERZ1284729 | MGnify/ENA primary metagenome ERZ1284729 (study PRJEB36292, sample SAMEA5787381) | metagenome | biome: Arctic soil; feature: perennial spring outflow channel; material: sediment | place: Canada | collected 2017-07-08 | depth 0.05 m ... | reverse complement strand
ACATTCCCCTGCTCTCGGCGCTCCCTGAGCATTTTTGTGTAATGGCGCCCTCGGCCGGTAAAGAGCCCCATCGCTGGCCTGCTGACCGTTTTGGCGCACTTCCCGCCAGCCTGCCTTTGCCCTCTGTAGTTATCAGCACGAAGGCCGACGCAGGGGTGGTGGCGGCGGTAGTGGCAGCCAGCCAGGGTAAGGCCATCAATCTGGCCGGGAAAACAGGGCTCAAGGAACTTATGGCAGTGATTGCCAAATCCCAATTTTTTATCTCCAACGATACCGGTCCTATGCATATCGCCGCCGCCCTGGACATTCCGGTTTTTGCCATCTTCGGCCCAGCCAATCCGGTAAGAACGGGGCCCTACAATAAACAGCTCATCGACCAGCCAACAGCAGAGCGGCCCAGCCATAAGGTCATCCAGGAACAGCTGCCATGTATTCCCTGTTACCGCCAGAAACCGTGTAGTCATTGGACATGCATGAAGAATATCACCGTGGAAAAAGGGGCTGCCTTCATCAGAGTCAGAAAAGCCAAGCCGGTAACGGGCGCCAGCGGCAAAGGTGATCAGGCCGCTGCGCAGGATTCCGGAAAGATCAATGGAGATATCAAATTGTTCGGCTGCCAGAGCCTTTCTAAAGTTATTAATTTCCGGAATGATTTTGTGGAAACGGCTGAGTTGTTTCCACCTTTCTTTATCCATGATCCATAATTTATTAATCATGGCATGACCTTCCAGAAAGGTGTGCAGTCCCCTGGCTACCACCCAGTGGATTTCAGCCGCCGGAAATTTGCTTCGTAGAGCAGCCAGAAAAGGCAGAGTGTGGACAATATCACCAAGGGCACTGGGCTTGATGATCAGGATTTTGGCCGGCGGTGTGAGAAAATTTATGATTGGTAGTGTGGGAATCATGAATATTTTTTTATCTTCATTTAGGACGTAAGGCCGGATAGAGTGCTTTAATATCAGCAATATGCTGGCTGATCGTTAGCCGATGTCTGCCGGCAAAATTGGCCATCACAGGCAATGTCTTCCTCAGTTGTCTGATGGTGCGGGCGATGGTCTCCGGTTGGTTATTGTCCAGAATAATGCCGTCCTGCTCTGCTAGTAATTCTGCCGCTCCTACCTCCTTGGTGGTAATGACCGGGGTGCCGCATTGCAGAGATTCGGGGATGACCAGTCCGAAGGCCTCATAGTGCGAGGGCAGGATGGTATAATCCACGGCACTATAGACAGGGGCGAGATTGGTAATATAGCCGATATAGCGGACGTTAGCCGGGATTTTTCGCGGTAATTTACTGCCTGCCACCAGCAGTTCAAAATGATCAGGATCAAGCTGGCTGAAGGCCAGCAGCAGTTGCTGTAAACCTTTGCATTTATGGCCGCATGAAGGCAACAGAAAGGTGAGCTTGTCGGCAGAGATATTGAATTGGGCCCGGATGGCTGCCACTGTCTGGGGGTCGGCTGGGAAAAAGCGGTCAATATCAATGGGCGGATACAGTACTTTGATCTTCTCTTCTGCCACTTGGTAATTGCTGATAATTTCCCGGGCAATGGTCCGGGAGTGGGCCATGATCAGCGGCACGGCTGTAAACATCTTTTTTTCACAGGCGATCTCTATTTTATCATGAAACCAGCGGAACATTGATGTGCGGCTGACCCGTTTGACCACCTCTGGATGGACACCGCCGCAGATGGCGATATCCTGACAGCTGGTGCGGGTGAGACTCAGCGAGATGTCATAGTCTTCTTTGGGGAAGGTGGTATTGCAGCGGTACAGAAAGAGATATTTTTTCCAGCGTCCGGGCAGGGGTGGGATTTTTAGCTGCCGTATGGCGCAGCCGAACTGGTCGGCCAGTGGCCGGTTCACTTCATAGGTATGGACGGTAACTTCATCGCCGGCCGCCAGAAAACCCTTGATCAGCAGGAGCATGTAGGCCTCCATGCCGCCGCCCCGGGAGAACTGGTTATGAATGATGGCAATCTTCATGGCAGGGTGGACAGGGCTGGGCTCGGTCTCAGGGCATTAATTCTGGTCACGAATTGGTGTTCGATGCTTTTGAGCTGCCGCAGATAGAAAAATTTCTTAATAGGACTGTTGGGCAGCAGGTGCCGGGCCATGGTCTGTCTGTTGCTGAATTTGAATTGCAGCTCCGTCAGTGGGTAATCGGTAACTGCCGGATCCGCATAGCGGGCCATGGCCGCCAGATTTTTAAGCCGCCAGTGGGCCGCATTGTGGCCATGGCCCTGCTTCTTTCTAAAGAGTTTTTTATTCCGTCGCACCATATTCCTGACGGCGGCCGAGGTCTTGGAGAAGCTGCCGGCACCCCGGTGATAGACAAAGACATCTTCGGTAATCATCAGCTGCATGCCGGCTTTGACGGCCCGGTAATTAAAATCCGTATCCTCATAATAGCCCAGGCCAAAGGCCTCATCAAGTCCGTGGAGCCGATTATACACATCTCGGCGGATAACCACACAGAAAAAACTTAAAATATCGGTTGGATAATGGCAGCCGCGGGAGTGGGCACACCAGGCAGCGCCTTCATCCAGGATTTCCGCAACAGTCGTGCCCCTGGTATGGATCTGCTGGTCATTACCGGTCTGATTGCTGACAGGTCCCAGCATGGACCAGTCGGGGTGCTCGGCCATAAGCTCCACCAGGCGGGGAATGGCGCCACAAGGAACATGGGTGTCACTGTTTAAGAGAATGAAAAGTTCTGTGGAGGCCGCCTCGGCACCGGTGTTATTGCCAGCGCTGTAACCGCTGTTAGTCTCTTTCAAAATCAGGCGGAGTCGCGGGTCCTGCCCGGCTGCCGCCTGGAGAGCATCCCGGGTTGACTGGTCTGAATGATTGTCGACCACAATAATTTCCATGGCGCTGGTCTCCTCAGCCAGACTTTGCAGGCAGGGACCAGTGGTCTGAGCAAAATTATTATAACTGATGATGATAATACTACACTGCGGTCTCATGATTCATCAGTAGTTGCTGGATCTGATTGCTGCACAGGCCGGGGAGATGGGCCCTGATTTTTAGCTCCGGCCAATCCCACCAGGCCAGTTGCAGCAGGCGGTCTATGGTCGGGTCGTCAAAACGTTTTTTCACTTCCCGGGCCGGATTGCCGGCCATGATGGTATATGGCGCTACATTGCTGCTCACCACGGCCTGGGCGCCGATGACTGCGCCGCTGCCAATGGTGACTCCGGACAGGATGGTGGCACCATAGCCGATCCAGACGTCATGGCCAATGATAATATCTCCTTTGGAGGCGGGATGTCCCTTAATGGCTGCCGCTTCCGGCCATTGTTCCGGGAAGGCGGTGAAGGGATAGGTTGTGACCCAGTCACTGCGGTGATTACCGCCGAGAATAATGGTTACCTGATCGGAAAGGGAACAGAAGCGGCCTATGACCAGACGGGTGGTCTGGTCAAATTGGAGAATGGTGGGTTCGCCGTAAGTATGATTGCCAATTGTATAGGTGGGGCCGGTAAGAAGGTCGCAGGTGAGGGCCTGCTTTTTTTTTCGGGCAAAAAACATAATTTATCTCGGCGAACTGATTTTAGCTTTATAGACAAACTGGGTGGCCAGGAAATTTTTGCACAAATCCGTATAAGCCCGCCGTAGACGCATACCGATAAAGGGGATCAGGCGCAGCAGGTCGGAAGGAGCGAGGATGCGGGTGTCAAAGAGAATCTTGAAGGGACAGATATCTTCAAAGGTATAACCAAAATCGACCACGGTATAGCCATTGTCTTCCAGGAGCCGGCGAAAGCTTTTGATCGTAAAAAAACGCAGATGAGTCCGGTCAAAAATCCCGTAATCTTCATAATTCCATCTGCCCAGCAAAATCTGCAGCCGGCATTTCCAGTGGACAATACTGCAGGTGGAAATGACCAGATAGCCGTCAGGGTTGAGCAGACCCTTGAGGATCCTCAGGGTGGCCCCCGGGTCGGCAATATGTTCGATGACCTGGGACATGAAAATGGTATCAAAAGGGCCGTGTTCTCTGGTGTAGGCCAAGAGCTGCTCCTGCGTCTCCTGCGAGTCTATCAGACCGGTGATAACCTCTAAACCTCTTGCTCTGGCCAGTTCCGCCTGTGCGGCCACCGGTTCTACTCCCAGGATCCGGCAGCGCTTGTCATGGGCCAGGTATTCCGTCATATAACCGGTGGCGCAACCAATCTCCAGAACATGGCTGTTGGCCGCAATCATCTCCAGTTGCAGCCGGTCGATGTTGTTCTGATGCAATGTCTGAAAATCAATATGATCCTGGTGATATTTGATCATGGAGGGTGGTACCGGGAAAAAATTTGTAACTACTCAGGTTGGTTAGACTGTAGTCTATTAGGGTTACGCAAAGAACGAATCAAGGCCCCCAACACCTTTTCAGTCTCTAAAATTTTTGAGTCATAGCCGGTAAAACTCTTTTCATCAAAGTCAAAGTATCCTAATCGCTTCGATAAGGTAAACTGATAGCGTAACTCCCTTAAAGATGCAAACGCGATTTCAAGAAAACGGAGAAACTCAGTCTGGCTTTCACGTGCGCATCCTTCCACTATGTTCGAAGGAACCGATACAGCTGATCTTCTCATTTGCGAAGTCAATCCATACATTTCTTCTTTGGGGAAGGTTCTTGTTCCTCGATAGGTAAGAATCGCAACTTCATCGGCCAGTTCAAATGCTCTGAGCTTTGTGTGATCTCGCATGTTTCCCTCGGCCTTATCCAATTTAAGCCTAACTATCTAAAAGACTACAGACTATTTACCTTGAGCAGTTACAAAAAATCAATTCTGGTATTGAATATTATAGAGAGTCTCGTATTCGCCATGCAGATCGAGCAGAAACTCATGGCTGCCTTCTTCCACAATAAGACCATTTTTAACCACAATAATGCGGTCGGCATTTTTAATGGTGGACAACCGGTGGGCGATAACAAAAGTAGTCCGGTTTTTCATCAGATTTTCGAGAGCTCTTTGTACCTCTCGTTCCGATTCACTGTCAAGCGCTGACGTTGCCTCATCAAGGACCAGGATCGGGGCATTTTTGAGAATAGCACGGGCGATGGAGAGGCGCTGCCTTTCGCCGCCTGATAATCTGACCCCTGATTCGCCGATCGATGTGTCAAATCCTTGCGGCAGCTGCTCAATAAAATTCAGGGCATAAGCAGCCCGGGCCGCTTCTCTGATCTCGGCCTCCGATTTGTCCGGGTCGCCATAACTGATATTGTTGCGGATGGTGTCGTTAAAAAGAATGGTCTGCTGGGTCACAATGGCAATCTGATCACGCAGGGATTTAAGGGTCACATGGCGGATATCCCGGCCATCAATAAGCAGCCGGCCTTTCTCTATCTCAAAAAAGCGGGGGATCAGATTGGCCATGGTTGATTTTCCCGAGCCGCTGGGCCCGACAATGGCCAGGATTTCGCCTCGTTGTACCGAGAGATTGATGCCGTTAAGAACCGGGTTAATGCCATCATAACTGAAGGTGATCTCCTGCAGGGTGATGTTTTGTTGGAAAGGAGGCAGGATTTGCGCCCCGGCCTGATCGGCAATTTCCGGCGTGATGTCCAGAAGAGTGAAAACCCGGGTGGCGGCAGCCAGACCCTGCTGGACTGTGGAATTGATCTTGCTGACCCCCTTGATCGGTTCATAGATCATGATCAGGGCGGTTATAAAGGAGAAGAAGGTGCCGGGTGTGGAGTTGCCGGCAATAACTTCTTTGCCGCCAAACCAGATGATAAGTGCCATGCCGATGCCGCCGATCACCTCCATGAGCGGGTGCTGAATACGGCGATAGCGGGAATCTTCCATGATCACGCCAAAGAGCTTATTAACCTGGAAGGCAAAGCGTTTGGCTTCGTATTGTTCCATGGCAAAGGCCTTGACCACCGGTGCGCCGGTAATGGATTCATGGATGATATTGGAGACCTCAGCTGTTTCTTCCTGCATGGTGGTGCTGATCCGGCGAAAAGCACGACCGAATTTGACGATCGGAATCGCGGCGGCCGGCAGAAAGACCAGAGAGAGCAGGGCCAGCTTCCAGTTCATGGTAAAGATGACGCCGAGCAGAAAGATGACCTGGAAGAAGTCTCTTAACAGTCCAACCACAACGGTAGAAATCGCTCCCTGCATGAGATTGATATCAGAGATAATGCGGGAGATGATCTCGCCGGTCGGCGTTTTGTGAAAAAAAGACAATGATTGCATGTGGATATGATTAAACAGCCTGACCCGCATGTCACGGATAACTGTCTGGCCGACCTGTTCCAGCAGATAAAAGTTCAGGCCGTAAAAAACTCCTTTGACGAAGAACAAGGCCACCAGGGCAAAGGGCAGAACAGCCAGGAAAAAGGTGTCTTTTTCAAAGAATATTTTATCAAGCAGGGGTTTGACCATATAGGCCTGAGCACCAGTCAACCCGGCCACCACCAGGGCCGCGATCATAGCAATAAGGAACTTGACTTTGTAGGGTTTGATGAGGAGATAAAGGCGAGCAAAAAGTTTTTTATTAGACATGGGTCTTGGTGGCATGATGAATGAAATATAAGAGCTTATTAGATACGGAATATGTTTTGTCCAGTAAAATAAATAAGATGTTTTTATTATCTATTAATAAGGGGTCATGTTTACTTCACTCACAGGAAATTCGAAAGTTTTATTTCATTTTTTATGTGGTATGTTGGCAACTGTCAACTTTAGCACATTGCAGCGATATGTTGCTTATTATAATTTCCAAAAACGACAGCCGGCATTAAAAGTAACATTCATACAGACCATCAAAGATGGTACAATTCTAAATCTCAATTGTTCTTTAACAGCTAAAATGATAACCCAGGACGCGACGACCAACCCAGCGATTACCCAGGATGCTATATCTATTAAGGGTAGAATTGCCTGGCTGGTTCCTTACCCCTTGCAGGGTTCCGGTGGTCACAGGACTATATTTTCTCACATTCGTAATCTTGTTAACAGGGGACACGAGTGCCATGTGTATATCGGTGAAGATCCGTATCAGAGCATGGAGGAAGGTGCTTTACGGGATGTTGTCGAACGTTTTTTTGGACCGTGCCCTGCTCGGATTCACAGTGGTTATCGGGTTGATGAACGTTTTGATCTTGCCGTGGCGACTGCCTGGTGGACAGCAGAGATTGTAGCCAGGGAGGTAGCGGCCGACCACAAGCTTTATTTTGTTCAGGATTTTGAACCCTGTTTTAACCCCATGGGGGATTATTACCTCAAGGCGGAAAACTCGTATCGTCAAGGGCTTATCCCGCTCACCATTGGCCGCTGGTTATCCCATTTACTCCATGAGTGCTATGGCAGCACTGCAAGCTTTTTTGAATTTACAGCGGATAGTACAGTGTATTTTCCGCTGGAGTCAGTGGTGCGGGAGCAGGCCGTCTGTTTTATCTATCAGCCGGAAAAACCCAGACGCTGCCCGCTGATTGGCAGGGATACTCTGGCTATTGTGAAGCATTATTGTCCCGAGGTAACCATTTATACCTATGGCAGTAAGGAGGTCCCAGAGTTTAATTTTGATTATACCCACCTTGGCATTCTGAGTCTGGAAGAGTGTAACCTCCTTTATAACCGTTGTGCAGTCGGTTTATGTCTGAGTTCCAGCAATCCTTCCAGAGTTCCCTTTGAAATGATGGCAGCAGGGCTTCCAGCTGTGGATTTTTACGGAGATAATACAATCTATGATATGCCGGAGCAAGGTGTTCTCCTGGCGGAAAAAAATCCTTCCTCCCTGGCCGGGGCAATAATAAATATTCTGCAATCACCAACTCTCCAGGAAGAGATGGGCCAGCATGGACTGCGCTTTATGCGAAAACGACAGGCTGATCTTGAATTTGAACAGTGTGCGACCATTATTGAAACCATCCTTGCCGGCAAAACCACCACGGAGGGAACAATTCCTCCCCTGTATTGTAGTATCCCTTTTTCTGCGGATCTGTCTATTCCACCCGTGCCCATGGCTCCTTTTTTATCGTCTTGCCATGCCCCCCAGCCAGCCAGGCCGGATCTGTTCCAGCGTTTATGCCAAAACCGAGTTGGTCGTGTCTTGAAAGTCCTGTGGAAAGGATATTATTAGAGAAAACCTGTCAGGGGCAGAATAAGAAGAAGCGTAACAGCTGGTTGCGAGCACAGGAATCTGAGCTGAGCCCCGCTATGTGCAAATCCTGCAGCTACTCTTAAAAAATGTCTCCCCTTGGCATAAGGATAAATAATGGAGCACTTTGAAACGCCGCATGTCAGTCTTGATCTTTGGGATACCATTCTTCGGAGAAGGTGTCACCCTGATGAGGTGAAGCTCCACACCGCGCAGCGGATGTTCCATCTCTTGATCCCTTATTTAGGTGAGGATTACCCAGGGACTACGGAGTTGCTGAGGAGAAGACAGCGGATTGAAGCAGAGATTGGGGGCCGCCAGCGAGAGGAGGGATTTGATGACGAGTATGAAATTGAAGAAGTCCTACGCCTCTGTATCCTTGATTTAGCAGAAAAGAGTGTAGAGGAAAAGGAGCTGATAGCCCTCACCGATATCTTGGTGCGTGGTGAGATCGATCAGGAAATTGCTGTGACTTATCTGGATGAGGATTTGGTTAATCTGCTCGATTCCTGCCAGTATGAGAAAATCCATATCATATCTGATTTTTATATGTCTGCTGACAAGGTTCGGACCATTTTGCAGGCCCATTCTTTTCCCTTGCCGGTGGACACATTTTTTCTTTCCTGTGACAGTAAACTGAACAAGCGGAGCGGCCGTCTTTTTCAGCACGTGTGTTCAACGCTTGGAATAGAACCGGGATCACTCCTGCATATTGGAGATAATCAGCTCGCTGATGTGGAGATGGCGGCAAAGAGCGGTCTGAAGACCTGTCATTTTGTTGGAAGCAAAGAACAGGCTGTACGTGAGCAGATTCAGAATTTTTTTACCATTCGTCAACAAGTGAATAAAAATACCGGTACCCTTCTGTTAAGTAGGCAATATCATTCCCCTCTTTTTTTTGATGAGGCTGGAGGGGAGTGCGAGAGACTCCACAGATATGGCCGTTACATGAGTCCTCTTTTTGTGGGTTTTTCCCTCTATATTCATGAGCTTTGCCTAAGAGGAGGCCATGAACGGGTCCATTTTTTTACCCGGGAAGGAAAGTTTTTTCAGAAAGTCTTTGATCGGGTGCAGGCGCATTGCCTGTTTGGTATGGCTCCCATTGAAAGCCGGCTGTTACCTGTCAGCCGGCTTTCAACCTTTTTTCCGTCTCTGCAGGAACTAACGCCCAGAGAAATGATGCGCCTCTGGTCCCAGTACCATACGCAGTCTGTCAGATCATTCCTTGAATCACTGGGGGTAATCCCCGAAGATTATTTTCCCATTATTTGGGGAAATGGTATCGACCCGGAAGAGATGATCAGTGACCCGTGGCAGGACGAACGTTTCCTGAGCTTATTGGCGAACAGGACTTTTCTCGACCGTCTCCGAGGAGAACAGCGGGAAAAACGGGAAAATCTTATCGCTTTTTTTCAAGATTGCGAATTTGGCCAGGAAGGGAAGGCCTTTGTTGTTGATATCGGCTGGCGCGGAACCATTCAGGATAACTTGGCTTTGATCTTTCCGGATAGTATCATTGAGGGTTGTTATCTCGGACTGCAGAGGTTTTTTAATCCTCAGCCGGACAATACGCGGAAATATGGGTATATAGCAGACAGGAACAGGGGAGAGTTTCATGTGATGTTAAAGCATGTGATGCCCTTTGAGATGCTCTGTTTCGGCACCGGTGGTAGTGCAGTGGGATATCGACGGCAGAGTTCCGGTGTGATGGCGCCCGAGTTTTTGTGTGATTCCGAGGAAGACCGGATCCACAATGAGCGGATCCACTATTTTCAGGAAGGGGTGGTGGCAGGAGTAGATCAAGTCTGCAGGATCGTCTCCCAACATGGGATCAGTATCGGGGAGTTGCGAGCTGAGGCGAATGTTCTTGCCGCACACTTCTTGACTGCCCCTCCGAAGGTGATGTGCCGGGCCTTTTCTGCTTTAAAGCAGGATGATACCTTTGGTATGGCACGGACCATTTTCCCCGGAAAGAGTTCGTTTCGTCTCCGTGATCGGATGCTCGCCTCTTTTTCACCAGTACGACGAGACAGATTTTTATCCGACCTGGAGAAAAGTGGCTGGCCGCAGTATCTGCTTCGTTCACGATATTGTGGTATTTTTCATCATGCAGGTAATGTAAAAAAATGGCTTCTCAAGATTGGCTGGAAGGGAAAAGGATGAATTTGGTAAATGGATGGAGGCTACCATTATTGATAAACTCGCAGGTAAGCGAGGTTGGGAGACTCCGAAAAGTCCTGAGCATTTTAGTGTTATCAATGAGTTTGCAAACAATATCTCTCGATTCGGTTGAAATAACAGACTTTTTTGGCCCTTTTAGGCCATCATTGTTAACCTTCGAATAATTGTCGTATTTTTCTGTAGGGTGTAGCCAGCATGTTGCCCGCGCGCCATGTCGATGAATGATAAATTTTTTTTATATGAAGATCTTTTTCCTGAATTGTCTGCTCAAGAGAGTTAATACGTTTTTGTAGGTCAGGATTAAAAATTGCATATGGAGGTGCTGTGTATTTTTCGGTAAGAGAGATCGAACTTGCATAAGGTTGTTTTTTGAATATGAGATTTAATACGCATCGGGTGAATCCAAGGGGAATATCGAATGCCTTATGTTCCACATACCATCTGAGCATTTCTTCTTCTATGGTGCAGACAAACCAATCGAGTATTTCAGGCTCAAACCCTTGGGCAACGATAAAGTTTTTGTAGTCCCTTCCCAAGGCAAGTTCGAAATCGTGGTAACTTGCTCCACGTCCCCATCTTGCAATGTCCAGATCGAGTTGGGTATCCGATCTTTGCTCTTCATCCGAAAAAGATTTTGCGAAAGCGGATCGAGGTGAAAGTGTGGCATATCTTGCATAGAGTCTGCTGGGGAGCATGTGTACAAAAGGGAGCTTAGAGGTGTGCAGATCAAAATAGTGCAGGATGTTCGGGGTGTCGATTACTGCCATGATTCCGCCGTCGGCCAGTAAATTCCAGCATGTTTTCAGGGTGTCGTGTCTTTCAGCAACGGTCTGGTGTTCAAGAACGGCAAAAAGGAGGATGATGTCGTATTTGTTGTCGGCGTCTTTCGTAATCCTCTCAATCAAAGAGTCTTCATCAATGAGGTTTAGGCGGACATTGTCCAAGCCCATGATTTCTATTCGTTTTCTGGCACCTTGAATCGCCAGGGAATGAATGTCGTATCCTTCTATCCTGCGAACATAATGCGCCAGTGCAGCCGTGCTGGAGCCTGTTCCGCATCCAATCTCCAGTACGTTTTTTCCAGTAAGTTCGGTCTGGCGACTCATCCACGGAACAACATGGCGTAAAGAGTGGTCATATCTTCTAAAAACATTATTTTCTATGTCAACCTTGCCCGCTTCAGAATCTAAAAGTTCCTGATCGTAGTTGGAGAAATAGGTGTCCAGCAGAGCCTGTTCAATGGCCGGGATATATTTTTTGCCTGCTTCAATCTGTTGTTCGTAAATATTCATTTTTTTAATGTGGTTTTTTTTTTGAAAAGATTTTTATGAATAATAACTTAACGATATTCTTGAAAATAATCGAAAAATTAAAGAGTTGATTTTTTTTGACTGTCAAGGGTCCATGGAAGTCAGGGACGCGTTTTTCTATGATGAAAAGCATCTCGAAGCCGTTGGAAAAAGATAAATAGTTAAGTACCTTAATCGGTGTTTTCTGGTGAATGAAATTGAGAAGCGCAAGAATGTTTTTTTTGTTAAATACATGGTAATGGGTGTGCAGGTTGCTTTGGATAATTGCATTATATCGTTGGTTGAAAAGCGTGCTGTTATTTGGATCGATGCCGTCGATTAGTTGAATATGTTCATGGATATGTTCGGTTATGATGTCTTCGTTATTCTGGGCTTTTCGATAGTCTTCTGCAAGGTGGGTGATGCCGGCTGGAGATTTTTCAAAATCAAACTCATTTGATTGATAATTCGGGAGTGTCAGAAAAAGTATTCCGCCGGGTTGCAGAATCCTCAACCATCCATGCATGGCTTCAATCGGATTGGGACTATGTTCAAGGACATGATTGGCAATGATGAATGCGGCTGAACTTGGAGGCATCATGCCGAGACTGTTTGCATCGGCAATGATATCCACATCAACGCATTCATTCTCTGGAATATTATATTTTTCTGATGATTCTTTTTTGCTCAGGTAGTCGATATATCTTGTTTGAGAGGCGTGTTTGCATTTAAGCGGGGAATTCTGGGCGCCGATTTCGTATCCGTTACCTGCTATATAACGAGAGGCAAAATTATTGCGTATATTATACAGCCTGCTGATGGTTAATTTTAAAATGAAACGTCTGGAAGGAGAAAGACGGTCGAGATGACTCTGCCATCTTTGATTTCGTGTAGCCATGACAACCTTCGATAGGGAAGTTGAGCAGAGGATGGTTGTATTTGTATTTCTACACAAATGACTGTTGGTACCGCGCATCTACAGGTGTAATCTGCTGCGTGCTATGGCGATCTTTTGTGAAAACGGAAGAGATGCAAATATCATTCTGTTGATCAGTTGTGGACTGTAAATAAGGTGCTCATCCTCTTGGGTATATGGAACAATGAGACCCATATGACCGTATCCGCTGTAAATGGCCTTGTGGCTTATATGCTGTTTTTCAAAATAATCTACTACTCCTGCTGATTCCGAGCTGCCGGGGATGAGGTGATCATCTTGAAAGTCGCGGTCTTTTCCCAAGCCGTCACAAAAAATGACACCATTTTTTACCAGGCATTGGAAGGTATTTGTTAATACGTCATTCACTGATTGTGTCAGGTCAACATCCAGCCAGATGAGCATGAGATCTTGATTGAAGTTTCGTAATGATTCGTTAAACCATCCTTTTACATAGGTAACTACTTCTGGCTTACCCAGTCGTTCCATGTTGTTTTGAACCTCTTGCAAACTTCCTTTAAAATCTCCTTTTCCATAATAGCTGTCATCTGTTGGCAGGCCCTCAAAGGAGTCGGCAGCAATAAGCTCAAGGCCAAGATAGTCACAGATATGACTCAAGCAGCAGGTTGAACCCCCTTTGAAAACGCCACATTCAAGAACCTTTCCCTGAATTCCATAGCTTTTTAGATAGTACAGATAAATGGCTATGGGGATCATCCCAATTCCTGCCCATCCTGCCGTGTGAGTATCGTCCCCATGGTGATGGGTAGCGTCCTGGTTGGTGTAATTCATTCCTTGTTGAATTATTTCAAATTGGGCAAGCATCTGTTGGATAAACGGAAATAGATCACGGGTGTGTTTTGTCCAGTTTGATTTCAGCAGCTGGCGGATGGCATAATGGGTTGATTCCCATTGAGGATTTGGTGTTTTGCTGGTGTTAACAGTCGCATAGGGAGAGATATTGCTGGGGTACATGGCAAGACAGGGTATAGGCTGCTCTGTTGAAATGAGTTTTGATGGGGTGGAGAGGAGAGAAAAAGTCTAAAAAAAAGGCGGTCATTTTCAATTAAAATGACCGCCTTTAAGAAAAGGACAACTCGGTAAAGAATTATAAGTTGTTGAGAATCAAGGCGGTAGCGAAATTGTAACCCTCGGCATCTACTGTGGCACCTGCATCATCAAAAGCTATTGCAACGGCTTTATTCAGAGACATTGCAGTGAGAATAGTAGCCATCATCTGGTCAGTACCGGTAGTACTGAGGGTCATCCACCCACCCATCGCGCCTGCTGGGTTAATGTTACAACCTGTGAGCTGCACGCGAACTATAGCACCGTAGGGTCCGATTTGTGCGGGAGTACAGGCCGCCCACTGTGTTGCAGCAAAAGAATTGCCAGCAAGAAGGGCACAGGACATAACTACACCAGCAAGGGCAAAAATTATTTTTTTCATGGTATCTCCTAATGTAAATTATTAATAAATCTTCTTTCTTTCTGCCAACAAAAAATTATCTCTTATTAATAATAATATATGAAAAATATAAATTAACAAGTTATTTGTAAATAATTGAAGTGTTTTGATGTTTATAATACAAAATAATAAAAATTACTACTTTTTCGATAAGTTCTTATATTGATTCATGGCTGTTGTTGCTCCATCCATTGAAGTCGGTTGCCCGGCAGATGGGGCAGATTGCCTGGAAGGGTCAAGCTTTCGATATTCATTCATGGCATTGGTGGGACCGCTCATTCCGCCGCCGTTATTATTCTCCGCCGGGGTTATATCGCCTGAGTTTTGTTTGTTGGCGTTGTATTGCTCGACAGCTTCTGTTGCTCCATCCATTGACGTTTCTTGATTTTGAGGTGCAGGAGTGATAATACCTTTTTCTTTATTTTTATTATAACTTTGCATGGCGGACGCTATTCCCTTCATCTCCTTTGGTTCCTGCTGCGGAGAATCCGCCATGGGCCGCTTATTTTTACGGTAATCATCCATGGCCTTTGATGCTCCCTCCATGCTCTTTGCCTCGAATGCATTTGGCTTGTTTGTTGCCGATATGGAAGATGGCAGGACACCTTTATCGAGAAGGACCAGTGTCAGGGATTTCTTCTCATTATTACAGATTGTTGAGTAGTTGATATTCTTGAGCAGGCGTTTGATCGTCAGGTCGAGTGACGCCTGATCTAACTCAATGTTTTTTTTGTTGGTCAGCGCTTGGCTGCTTTGAACTTCGATGGTGTATCCCGCCTGTTTTTCCATATCCTTCAAAATTTCCATTACTGGCTTGTTGATTACCTTCAGTGAGACAGGAATATTTTCAAGATCGCAAATTGCCGTGCCACTGGCCGGAAAAAGGAAGGGGGAGATGAAGGCCACACCTGTTATGAATTTGAGAAGAAGTGGACGTGTCATCGGTAACCTGCTTGAAGAATGACTTGAATAATAAATATTTTCTATAACTCACTATAAGTGTTCTGCCATCCATCTTCAAGATATTTCATAATGCGTACTATCTTTCTTAAGATTGGGACTGTAATAAGGGTCACCCTGTTGCAGCCAAAGTGTCCATTTCTCATAGAAGGTTTTTCGTTCTGGTAAGTGATTGATGTCTTTGTGAGGAGAGGACATACACGTAAAGATGGCCAGAGGAACATAGACTATACGCCATTGAGCCTGGAGTGAAGAGATAGCCAGGTCAAGAAGGGCATAAGCACTCTGGAATGTTGCATCGAAACCATCTAGCTGCTGCCACAATTCTCTTTTAATCATTATCGAGAAAGGGTTAGGGGCACTGATGTTTCTGGTGGTCTTCGTTGCAGCCATATATCCTGGTTCTGTAAAGTCATATCCGCTGTATGGAGCAATAATCTCACCCCGTTCTCCATGGATCATGCCGGCATACATGATCTTTTGCTCGTTGTTCAACAAGCAGCCCGAGGCCATTCCGATGTTTTCAAGATCAAGCCAGGAGGCGAGTATCCTGGCACTATTGGCGTGCTCAGCCACGCATCCTTCCTGATGGATAAAGATATAGGGAGGAGGATTTTTTAAGACAGGACTTTCCAGGATGGTTGTAACATACTGGTCGGGGCGAAGGTTTGCCGGCAGAATAATATGGCCAATATGGTCTTCTGAGGGAAGGGGCAGCTCTATCTGGTAGTTTCCTCTCCACAGTGATTTGTTTTCTGTGACTGTTGCCTTTATTTTTCTTCTTTGCAGGGCATCGCGCAGGGCTGCCAGGCCTGCTTCAAAGGCATAGTTTTTGGCGTCAGAATTCAGTGCTACTGAATTGAAATTTTGGCGCCAGTGGTAAAGGACTTGTGGGATATGTTTAATTTTGGGGGAGAGTTCCATGCAGCGCAGGATAAGATCATAGTCTTGTGAACCATCATATTCTGAACGAAGTTTTCCTGCCTGGAGAATCAGGTTGAGTCGGTAGCACATCAGATGGAAAATATAATTGCCGGCATAGAGATTCTCCGGAGACCAGTCCGGCTTCATCAGGTGCATGAATCTCTTTCCTTCTAAAGAGAGCATGTCTCTATCGGAATATACGATGTCCAAGGCAGGATCTGTTTCGATATCTGCAATAAGTGACTGTATTGCTTCCGGAGCAAGACGGTCATCATGGTCCAGGAAAACTATATAGTCTCCTTGAGCGGCGTCTATTCCCTTGTTGGTGGCAGCTGAAATGCCTGCGGAAAAACCTGTGCTGGAGTAGAGAACACGAATGCGGGGATCCCTGCAGATTTTTGAGCGGAGGACAGCGTGTGTTTCTTTATTTGTGGTCCCATCATCAACTAGAATGAGCTCCCAGAATGGTGATGTTTGAATTCTTACCGAAAAGATACATTCTTCGAGAATACAGGGGTCGGTATTAAAGACAGGTGTGACAATGGTGATCTTTGTCTTGCCAGCACTCTTTTTTGCAAGATCATGCTGTTTTCTCCACTGGCTCCTTGTTACCATAGAATGTCCATCTATCCATTCCTTATATGGATCCCACTCACTGAGCTGCCAACGTTGCAGCGTTGCGTCATCCGGGATCACGTGCGGATAATAGCGCAATAGGTGCCAGTATTGTTTTGTGCATAAGCGAAACAGGTGGCAGGTGGCGGTACGTGCAATTTTTCGAAAAAGGCTCTGCATAATTGATCAGTACCGAAAGTACCTGGAAATGTGGTTTATTGTTTTAACTTTTGAGATAGTTTCGCAGAAAATCTCTTGGCAAAGGCTTTTGCGCGGGAACAGGTTGTCGTCAGCCGGGTATGTGTTGGTTCTCGTCGAGGAGTGATGTTTTCGGAAGCGAAATTGTTGAGTGAAAGTCCGTCGTAAAATATGGGGCACCAATGTTCTTTGATAGTATTATGGCTGATGGTGTTGAGGATCGATGGCATGAAATCAAGGAGGGCCGGTCGGGTAGTGTCAAACTCGTTATTAATGGCACCGCATCCTAAAACGGTAATGCCGTGAAAACAGGGAACGTATACGTTTGCGCCAATGGCATTATAAAGAATATGGTTGTTGGTGATTTTATTAAACAGTGCAGTGCGGATCATTTTTACTCCGCCGCCATAGTTGTTTGTTATCTTGTTTTCCTCTATGAGATTCATGCAGCCATTATCCAGGGATATACCGGGTAATTTCATACTGGAGGATCCATCTGCAAGCAGTGGGTATTCTGATATGAAATCAGCCTCAATCTCTTCTGGAGAGAGTCTGCGGCGTTCTCCATTCAATGAAACAATATTACGGCAAAAAATATTATAACAGCTTCCCCAGTCGAAGCAGATTCCTTCCTTATTGTTATGCACTAAAATATTGTCTTCGATAAGACAGTTAATGGCTCCTTCAAGATACATCCCCTGTGCCCGACAATGCGTTATGGTGCAATTTTTGATCAGGATGTGGTGCGGGCGTTGCTGCTTACTGGTTATCGGCAGTCGTTCATGACAGTGCTCAGGGATATGTGAAGGGGTAACCTGCTGTGATGTGCTGCAGAGATGAATGCCGGCATCCTGGTTGAAATATCCTCGTGATCGGGAGCAGATACAATCCCGTATTTCGCCATTGTAGGAATGGCCAATAATGAGAATGCCGGCAGATAGATTGTTATGAAAAAAACATCCGGATATCCTGAAATTATTCCCATTGTGGATGATGACGCCGGAACCTTCCGCATCCGAACATCCGCAGCCACTTATGGTAAAGGTTGATGAATCGGTAATAAAGAGCATATTCCGCCCTTTGGCACAGTTGATCCCTTTAATGGAGAAATGCTCACATCCTCTGATTTCTATAAAAAATTTATTGTGATGTGACGGATTTATGAGAGAGAGATGGCTGTGGATGGTAAAATAACTGCAATTGCTTATACGGATAGGGGAATGTTGTTCAAGAATTGTCTGGTCCAGGATCAGGGTGAAGTGATTTTGCCCTGAGAGCAATTCATCCTCAAAGGGGAACGTGATGACTTCGTTGTCGCTTTCTACCGTTGGAATCTGGTTAGCTATTCTCGCTCGTATCTGGTTTTCTGCCAGTGGCTCAAAGGATTCAACGGCCAAAAGGGCCATCGGTGTCCCCGGTCTTAACTTGACAGCCTTCAGGAGTGCTTGATTGGCTGTCGGTATTTTAGATATCGATGGAAACATAAGGTGGACGCGAGCAGAGGCATGTCTGGTTGATGGGGATAATTAGAAGCATGCATCGAATATACTCTTGTTTTTGAAGTTTCTGCAAGAAAACTGTGTGATTCATAAGGAAAAGGTTCCTGCGGTGAAAATAGTTGTAATTTCTATATATTATCTTTATAGGTTTGGACAATAAAGTTTGATCTGGTTTGTGTGATCATAGTAAGAGCATGCAGATGGGTACATGCCAGAATGGCGCTAGTTTAAGCGTTTTTTACAACCGCAGGGAGTAAACTTGGGACTGTCCCCGGCCTTATCGGGGGCTGTCCCAAGTTTACGGGTTTGATGCAACCATGGTGTCCAGCGCCGCAAAAGTCTGAGTTTTAGGCTTTTTGCAACTGCTGTCGCTTCAACTCGCAAAAGCCTGGGACAGCCCCCGATGGGGCCGGGGACAGTCCCGG
>ERZ1284729.58-NODE-58-length-18713-cov-14.262676_pt1 | contig 18713 bp, 13 predicted proteins | sample MGYA00454602_ERZ1284729 | MGnify/ENA primary metagenome ERZ1284729 (study PRJEB36292, sample SAMEA5787381) | metagenome | biome: Arctic soil; feature: perennial spring outflow channel; material: sediment | place: Canada | collected 2017-07-08 | depth 0.05 m ... | reverse complement strand
GGGAATCCGCCGTATGTCCAAATTCAAAAAATGAATTTTGATTTCTCTCTGATAAAAACTAAATATGAGACATTTGAACAAACAGGGGATATTTATATTCTTTTTTATGAAAAAGGTCTGGAGATTTTGTCCAAAACCGGACTGTTAAACTTTATAACCTCGAATAAATGGATGAGAGCTAATTATGGTGAATCATTTCGGAAATTTTTATGTGAAAAAACAAAATGTATTCAACTTATAGATTTCAATTTTTACCAGGTTTTTGATGAAGCTTCCGTTGATACAAACATACTCTTCCTTTCATCTGGCATTACGGATGAGATTAATAGTGCAACTCTCATTAAAGAGTCATTTAAATTGGAAGAAATCAATTTGTATGTTGAGAATAATAAAGTAAAAATAACCAATCTAAGCAAGAACTACTGGAACATAGTTTCCCAAGAAAAATCACAGCTAAACGAAAAACTTAAGAAAAAGGGAATAGAACTAGCCTCTTGGGGTCTATCTTTTAATTATGGAATCAAAACTGGTTTAAACGATGCATTTATTATAGATGAAGCAACCAAGAAAAAACTGAATGAAAAAGATCCAAAAAATGAGAATGTAATAGTTCCATATCTAAGAGGTAGAGATATCAGACGATTTGGTATTAAACATGAAGAGCTATGGTTGATTAATACGCACAATGGTGTCAAATCGGATGGTATTGAACCTATCAATGTAAATCAAGACTATCCCAAAATATTGGATTTTTTCAATGAATTTCAACCAAAGATTTCAAATCGATCAGATAAAGGGGATCATTGGTCTAACTTGAGGAATTGTGCTTATTTAAATGATTTTACCAAAGAGAAACTAGTTTACGCTGAAACGATGAGGGTTCATAAAGGCGATACTTCAAATTTTCCTCGCTTCGGATACGATAATCAAGGCTTTTATTGTGACAAAACTACATTTATAGTAACTGGCAAAAATATTAAATTCCTTTTAGGTATTCTTAATTCAAAAGTTGGTAACTACCTAGTTAGAGAGTATGTTACAAAACTTGACACTGGCGGCTATATGATGCAAAAGGTTTTTCTAGAAAAAATTCCAGTTATCGAGCCACCTATTGGGGAGGAAGTTACTAATAATGTTGAGAAAATTCTTGCACTTAAAAAGTCCGATCCCACAGCCGATACCTCTTCCTTAGAAGCAGAAATTGACCTGCTTGTTTACCGGCTTTATGGTTTGACAGAGGAAGAGATTGGGATTGTAGAGGGGAGTGGGGGGTAAGTATGAAAGAAAAAGGTTAACAATAATTAAATAGCAAAACCATTTAACGGATAAAACCAATCAACTGAAATAATGAAAATATTACATTTAACAGACTTACATTTTACCAATGACATTGGTAATAGGACAAAGCAACAGAAACTTATTCAGAATCTTGTTAAGGATTTACAGGAAAACATTTCCGAAGTTGATTTTGTTATTTTTTCAGGAGATATAGTGAATAATGGTTCTAGTCTGAAGGATTTTGAGATAGTTCAAGAGGTGTTTTTGGAAAAGGTTCTGCAAACTTTACAAGTTCCCAAAAGCAACTTTTTTATATGTCCTGGAAATCATGATGTTGATCGCTCTTTGGTTTCTAATTCCGTAGTAAAATATTTGGACGAAAGTATAAAAACCAATGATAACCTTGATAATTTCTTTCGTTCTCCAAATCCTGATCTTGAGACCAGTCATAAACCTCTAAATAATTATAGAATATTTCTGAAAAACTTTTATGGGCAAGAAATTGTGAAAACAGATGTAAGTTATCCAATGTATTCTGTTCATATTAGGAAGAGCGGCCCGGACACAATCGGATTTGTCACCTTGAATACTGCCTGGAGAGCCATTGGAAAAGATGACGATAATAAGTTGTTGTTTCCAATAAGGAAGATAGATGAAGCTTTAGACCACATCATGAATTGTAATGTCAAAATTTTAATTCATCATCATCCGCTCTCAACTCTCAAGCCTTATAACGCATATCACTTAGAAGACTTAATTCATAAGAGATTTGATTTTGTTTTTAGCGGTCATGTACATAAAAACAGCTTAAGCTTGGATCTTACACCAAATGAGGGTGTGGTAAAATTAGGTTCATCAGCAAATCTCTCTTTTGAACTAGATTCACAAATCGGATATTCATTTATTGATATTAATAATGACTGGTTAGAATTTTCTGTCAATTTTAGAATGTATGATCTTAATAACGAAACTTTTTACCCTCTATTAAACAAAACTTATTCTATTCCGAGTAGTTCTGAAAAAATAGAACAAAATAAGTTGCGTATAAATATTAGGAAGAGATTCGTTGATGAGCTTGAGGATTCAAAAGGATTATTTGTTGAAAATAATAGGGGAGCGGAGAGTAAGAACTTATTAGAATTAAGTACTATACCAGTTTTAAAAGAAAAATCTTTATCAGAAATTTTTAATGAGGAAGATAAATCCTGTCCAGACTTTGCATGGAATAATTTTTTTCAATTTAACAGTGATTACATCATTTATGGTAGAGATAAGTGTGGAAAAACGATCTTATTAAAAAAAATTGAATTGGAGCTCCTGAAAGATTTTTCCACTCACAGAAGTTTACCGTTTTATATTGATCTTAAAGAATGGAATGCACAAATAAAACCTTTTGATTTTCAGAAAGAATTTTCCAAATATTACTTCTTAAATACTAATAGTGGAGAAGAGTTAACCAATGAGAGAAAAATTATCTTATTAATTGACAACTTTCAATATGACAATCCTACATTAAAGGATAAATTAGAAGAAATAGTTTCAAGCCATGAAAATTTTCGTCTTATCATTTGCTCTGCACGTAATTCGGTAAACACATTAGAAGAAAATCGATTTGATGGTAGATCTTTGGAAAAACTGTACTTCCATAGACTTAGAAAAATGCACATTAAAGAACTGACGAAGAAGAGTTATAACCTTTCTGAGGAAAAGGAAGAGCAAATAGTCGAAAAGATAGAAACTATTTTTAAAAAGCTCTCAATTCCTTTCAATTACTGGACCATTTCCATTTTTCTTTGGGTTTTTAATAAAGACGGTAAAAATAATTTACATAGTGATGTTGACCTGATAAATCTTTACATCGAAAAGCTTATAGAAAAAGACCAGTTGACGCTGAGGGCAGCGATGTTTACTTTTAATGACTACAAAAAGCTTTTAGCGCATTTAGCTCATTTTTTACTCACCGAAAATCATAAAACCTCCTATTATGCAAAGTACTCAGATATCATAAATTTTATTGAAGATCACGTGGATAAGAACCCACGTAGAAGAACAGACCCACGGGAAATATTTGAATATTTAGATGATCGAGGGATTTTAAGGAAGAAAGATGAAGATTTATATTCTTTTCGGCTAAAAGGGGTTTTTGAATACTTCGTAGCCTATTACATGACTTTTGATGAAGTTTTCCTGAAAAAATCCGTAGAAGACGAGGGGTTTTACTTGTCATTTGTAAATGAGTTTGAGTTATATGCAGGTTTTCGGCGGGATAATCTGGCATTCCTCAAGGTTATTTATGAAAAAACACAATACAATTTTCTCGAACTTAATGAGCTATATAATTTAGAGGAAAGCAGTATTGATAAAATTTTAGTCAGTAAAGTTATTGAAGCGGATGGTTTAGGTAATTTAATTGAAAAATTTTCTAAAAAGTTTCAGAATGGTCTTTCAGAAGGTGAACAAGACCAGATGGAGGAAGAGCTGATTAAAGAAATAAAGTTTGATGAATCACAAAGTGAGGTAAAAAGGAAGGAAATCAAGGTTATAAATAACACTGCTGAATCATTGGAAGAAAGTTTAAAAATACTGGGAAGAGTTTATAGAAACATAGATGATATTAATGATGTCCATTTAGTATATGAAATTTTTGATTATGTTATTGAAAACGCTTGTTTATGGAGTTTCAGATTATTAGATGAATTTGGTGATCTAGATATATCTAATATTGTAAAAACTGATAAGGATGGAGAAGCAAAACATTTGATTAAGATAATATCCAATGTTATACCAACTCTTGTTCAGGTACGCTTGTATGATATGTTAGGTCACGTAAACTTAGAAGGTATAATTTTGGATAGGCTGAAGGATGCCAAAAATAAATATAGAGATAATCAATTTAAGCTATTCATATATTGTTTTTTACTGTGTGATATAAATTACAAACAGCATCAAAGTATTATCAAAGATATAATTCCTTTAATCCGCATACCGATTATAAAATATTCTTTTATCCTCAAGATGAACTATTACTTAGGTTTTAAATCAAATTTAAAACCTAAAGATAAGCAGTACCTAAAAAATTGTATTCAAAATCAGTATCTAAAATTCAATTCCACTGTGGATGTTGGATCAGTACAGAAGGGCTTGGCTAAAAAATAAATTATATAATAACCACACAGCGCAAAGTATTCTGACTTCGCGGCTCTGAAATTATGAAAAAAAGATAAGTTGTTATGGACTGGAGTATAATATTAATTGTTTTAACTGCTGCAGGTGCAATTTTTGCTTTTAGTAATAATCTTTTTAACCATGTTGAAAGATTTAAAAAGTGGAAACAAAAGAAGAAGAAGAATAAATATAAATCCGCTTATATAGAAAACAATCCAGATTTTGAATTTCGTACAGGTTATATCTCCAACTCACCACCAGGTATTTGTAAACTTACCATATCAATTATTAATCGTTCTCTGGAAGTCAAGTATATAAATATGGTATCTTATAATTTCAAAATTCCTAATAATGATAAATTTCTTCCTCCGTGTCAAATTCTTAGACCTGATCAATTTCCTAAACGATTAGAGAATGGCGAACCTTTTTATATTCAGGAAGATTTCCATAATATACTATTTAATACTTTATATAATTATTGGAAAAAAGATGCGGAGGTCTTTGCGACTTGTAACAGTACTGTAGGGGACCACCTAAGATCAAATTCACTAGAATATGATAAACTAGTAGAACGACTTATTCCCATAAAAAAGGAATACAAACGGTTAACTATTGATCTTCATATAAAATTTGGTGGATCTTTAAGAGATATAGAGGTATCTTTATGGCAATTACAGTTATTTGATCGGATGACAAGTGGTATTGCTCAGCAACTTCAAAATAATCAAATTCCTATACTCCAAATTTTAAATTCAAAGTGTGGATTAGTTTTAAAAGACAAGTCTTGGTATGATATTTATAAAGAATTAGAAATGAAGAAAATCCCTCCAAATTTAATTTTTAATTACTTGAATGACATTTTTTAGTTATTAGGAGATCATAGTTATTAGGTATTAATACTCTTGCTGCGCAAATTCCCGTTATGTGAGGTCTCACGACCTCGCTCGGATGCGTAAAGTCTACCCAGCTGCGCAACAACTGTCGCTGCGTGAGGTCTCATGACCTCGCGCCTCGTGCAATAACGAAAGAACCGGGAAGCGCCTTGAAGTCCAAGCTCTTATCCCTGAACAAATTGATTTAAAGAATTAGAATAGATATAGTATACCGAGTTAGCAAAAATAAAAACCGAAATCAAAAAATGAAAAAAACGATTATTTTAACTTTATTCCTTACAGTAATTTTACAATCGTGTTCACCTAAAATAAGAACACATTTATCAACTGAATCATACAAACCATTAAACCCTGAAACTGAAATACTAATTGTCAACCAAAATGAAAAAGTTCCCGTTGATTTTAAATTTATTGGAGAATTAAAAATTGGAGATTCTGGATTTTCAACTGATTGTGGATATTCAAAAGTAATTGACGATGCGAAAGACAGTGCAAGAAAATCTGGAGCAAATTTAATTCATTTAACAGAAGTTAAAAAACCTAATTTAGGAAGTACTTGCTATAGGATTAAAGCAAAATTATATCGAAATTTAAATCAAGAAGTCCTTGCTAATTTATCAGAAAAAAGAGGTTTTGAAAGCCAATCGAGACTTCCTTCAAATGCAGATTATGCAGTAATTTATTTTTATCGCCCAAAAAATTATACCGGTTCATTTATAGGTTATAAAATTAGAATGGATGACGAAACTGTAATTGGGAGAGTTAGAAATGGTGAAAAATTTGAATATAAAATTACAGATTTTGGGGAACACGAATTTTGGGGAAAAACTGAATCCAAAAGTTCCGTCAAAATTGACATTAAAAAAGGGCAAGAATATTTTGTTCGCTGTGGAATCTCTATTGGAATTGGAGTTGGAGGACCTGAAATTTACATAGTCGAAAATGAATTGGGAATATCGGAATATGAATCTTTAAAGGCTAAAAACAAGAAGTAACTTTTGCTGACAAAGTTTATAAATCATTGGGCAATACCTGCTGTGGGAAGTCTGTTGTCGCTGCGGGAAGTCCCAGCTTGTTTACCATCTTTATGGTTTGACCAAGGAGGAGATTGGGATTGTTGAGGGGAGTGTGAGGTAGGAAAATTACCGTAACATAAAGAATTTAAATCATGTTGTTATCCCCGAAATTGAGTTAAAGAATTAGAACAGTTATAGTATAACGAGTTGGCAGTAAACTAAAAAAAACATTGAACGAAAAAGATTTAAAAAAAATTCTTGAAGATCCTAATATCTATAACCACGAAGGTTTAGAATTCAACTTTAAAACAAATATAAATTTTGATATCACACAATTCACAGTTGAAAACAATTTTAAAGATTGTGTTTTTAGAGGTGGAAATTTCGGATTATGGGACAAAAAAGATAAGCTAGAAGATTCTAATATTTCATTAAGATTCGACAATTGTCATTTTGAAAATGTTGACTTTGAAATAAAAAAGTGTAGAATAAATGAACTTTCTTTTATCGATATCTCTTCGACTTCAAATTCTTATAAAATTTTTGATTCAGATTTGGAGTACTTAACTTTTGATTCTTGCGCGAAATTCCAAAAAATGATTTGGATTATTAAAAGTAGATGTAAATTTTTTCAAGTTCAGAACTTTAAAAATTTAGAGAAATTAAAGATAAGTCATAGTTCAAATTTTGCTTCTAAGGTCGATATTAATTTTTCAAATTTTGGGAATGTAGAAATAAATAAGGCCACTTTCAAGGATGAATTTAATTTCCTAGAAAACTGTATATCTCAGAATTTCGAAATTCAAAATTGCTCCTTTTCAAAAGTTGATTTTACTTCTACAAAATTTGATTATTCAGCCCTAATTGAAAAAACAGATTTTAACGGCACCTGCATATTTGAGGGCTTAGGACAAGAAAATAAAACGGATCTTAAAATAAAAAGCTGCAAATTTGAAAAATATACTTATTTCAACAATACTAGACTTTACAATCTTTCATTAGATGCTGTGAAGTTTAATGAAATAACATCATTTCAAGAAACATATTTTACATCAATTAGTATTGATAGAACTGTTTTTGAAAAATTAGCATTTTTTGATGATATAGAAATTAAAAAAATAGATAAATGTGGAAGAAGAACTATTAGAAATATCAAACAGCAATTACAAAGTGCAGATAATAGAATTGATTATGATAGATTCAGAAGATATGAACTAGAAGCATATAAATTAGACCTCGAATTTAAGATTGAAAAATATAAGAACGAAAAAGAATCTTTAAATATACGTCAAGTTGACAAAAAACTTTTAAATAGGGATTTAAGAATTCTACAATTAAATGAGTTTGTTTCCTTGCACGGAAGTGATTGGAAAAGAGCCTTTATTTTTACTATACTTATTGGTTTTTTCTTTTATCTACTATTTTATATATCGTATAACTATAGTTATAGTTTTAATCTAACATATTCCAATTTCAATAAATTTTTAAATGGCTTATTACAATTTTACATACCAACTAATTTTTATAATCCCCTTAAGGAAAAAACTTATATAGATTTCTGGTTAAGTTGGTTTCCTTTCCTTTTTGGAAAAATTCTAATCGCTTTTGGTATCTATGAAACTATACAATCGTTCAGAAAATTCAAAAAATAGAATCGCCAGCAGCTAACAAGTCCGTTATCGCAAATAGCGAGCACCTGTAAAAAGTAATATTTTAGAGACCAAGTAACAAATAACTAAACTGACAAGTTTGCGTCCGTATCCAGGTAGTATCCAGGCTTTATGGTTTGGCGGAGGAGATTGGGATTGTTGAGGGGAGTGTGGGGTAGGATTTGAATTAAAATCACGGTAACAAAAAGAATTTAAAACAAGCTATTATTCCTGGACAAATTGAGTTAAGGAATTGAAACGTATATATTATAACAAGTTAGGTAATATTGAATCAAGACGAATTAGTATGATAAGGCATTTAAAAATATGAACAATGTAAGAATAGCTAGAGATTAATATGCAGAACGAAAAAGAGATTTCAATTAAGAAATTATGGGAACAGTTCAAAACTGACATTATTTCAAAGAATAGATATTTTGCTGGAAGAGAAATCCTTACACTCTTGGATAAATTCAAGACTATAAGAATGTTTCCTGCCGATACAAAGATGGACTTTTATAGAGCACGAATTGGAGATTATATTAGTGAAGAGACTACTTGCTTATTAGCACCTCCAAAAGAAAAATCATTCGCAGGAAGATGTAACCCAGAAGGTATCTCGTATTTATATTTATCTAGTTGTCAGAAAACAGCAGTTTGTGAGGTTAGACCAAATTCTGGTGATATCGTTTCAGTAGCAAAAATAAATGTTGATGTTTCAAAAATTTTCTCTTTTAGAGTATACTTTCAAGGATTAAATTTACCTGTTGGTGTCGATAGTGAAGACTCTATGATTTTGATAAAACTTATTGACAATGAGTTATCTTCAAAAGTAACCAAGGATAAGAAACTAGATTATATTCCTCTACAGTATATTTCAGAGTATATAAAAAATAGAGATTATGATGGATTCGTATATAGTAGTACTGCTGGACCTGGGATGAACCTGGTTATGTTTAACTGGGAAAAAAAGATTGAAGTAATTGAAAGAAACAAGATTGAAATAAAGAGTATTGGTTATGATTTTTGATACACCGAGAATCCTTCAATTATAAGATTTCGAAATGCCACAACATTGCCTAACAAAGTAATGCAAATGGCGGGTTTAATAGAAAAGAACTAAATTAGTTTCCATAACAATCAAAAATCGTTAAGCCAACATATCCGCGTCCTAAGCTCCTGGCGTTACACGAGGCCGTTGCTCATTAGACGCAACCAATAGGTAAATTAAGCATGCATATTTTAAGACTATCTTGTAACGAACCATTATTATGAATAAGTTTTTCTTACTTTTCTTAATCATCCTTATGCTATCATGTAGTAAAGATTCTGAACCTGAATCAAACTGTTATAAGGAAACAGACCCACCCTCGCTGCGCAACATCTGTCGCTGCGGGAGGTTTTTGATCTCGAACCTCTCGCAAACGGCTTAATTAAATAAGTTTATTAAGAATAATAAAATTTTATTATGAAAGCATTTATATCATATAGTCACGTTGATCAAAGGTTTTTAGAAAGACTTCATGTCCATTTCGCCCCACTTCAAAGAGAGGAATTAATTACAACTTGGACAGATAATGACATCCTTGCGGGAGGAAAACTGGATAAAAAAATATCTGATTCTTTAGCTAACAGTAAACTTTTTATTGCTTTGTTAAGCCCCGATTATATCAGCTCTAATTATTGCTATGAAAAAGAGTTTAAAAATGCGTTGGAAATGCAAGAAAAGAATCAAATTATAGTAATTCCTGTAATAGTTGAAGATTGTGATTGGTTAAACACCCCATTTCAAAAATTCAAAGCATTACCAAAAGACGGCAAACCAATATCGGCTTGGAACAATGAAAACACTGCCTATTTAAATATTATACAGGAAATTAGAAATTTAATAACAGTAAGTGCAAAAAGACCGATTAAGGCTATAGAAATAGAATCTGAAATTTCTTCAAAAAACTACAAGATTAAGAAGGATTTCGATTCAATACAGAAATTGGAATTTCAGGAAAATTCATTTAAGGAAATAAAAAAAATTATTGAAATAAATATTTCAGAATTAGGAAGCCTCGAAAATATAAATGCAAAAATAACTAAGGATGATTCTAATGTTTTTGAAGCCATATTAGTTAATAGAAATATGATTGGAATAGAGTGCATATTATCAATCAATATTGAAAAGGAAAAGAATCAGCTATACCAACAACTTCATAATTCTGAATATGGTTTAAATGTGGTTTTGAAAAAATCAAATGGATCAAAACAAGATTTTTCTTATTCACTAAACTTTGATGAATACAATATGTTTTGGAAAACGAGTAGTTTTCATTCCTTTAACCAAACCCCTATAACTGAAAAATTAACCTCAAAACAAATTACTGAAGAAATATGGGAAATGTGGCTCAAAGAAGTGGGAATAGAATTTTAGAATTATCTTACTATATCAAATAAATACCCCGGCTGCGTGAGGTCTAAGCCCCCAACCACCAAAGGGGAGAGAAAACAAGGCGCCACTGCTGCAATAGTGAATAAAAAACTTAAATCGGGGCACTGAATTTTTTTTTAGGATTATACAATTCGTCACAAATAATTAAAACCATAAAATGAGAAAAATTACGATTTTAGCAATAGCTATAATTTTTAGTCTTACAACAAATTCATACGCTCAAAATTCGAACATTGAATATGGAATAAAAGCTGGTGCAAACTATTCCAAATTTACCCCAGATCTTTTAGTTGACGGATTGGACTTTGCCCAGTATAAAAGAAAACCCGGATTTTATTTAGGAGGTTTCCTAAATGTTGATATTTCGGAGAAATTGCAATTTCAACCGGAATTGCTGTTCGCCCTTCAGGGAACGGGTGTGCTTATAGAAGACATTGAATTGGTTAGTTCTGGAGGAAGTACAACAGTTTCTGATTTTGAATCTAATATCAATGAATCAACCATCGCAGTTCCTTTAGTCTTCAGGTACTTTTTTACAGAGTCATTTTTTATGGAAGGTGGCCCTCAATTAGGATTTATAATTGACAGAAATGAAAAGATTACAAAAGATCCTTTTGAACAATATGGTAATTCAAGTGAGGTCGCGGAATATGATTTTGATAATTTTGATCTAGGTCTTACCGTTGGTACAGGCTATAATCTTTCAGAAGATTTGATTATAAATGGACGTTTCTTTTTTGGATTAATTGAAAGAGATAACAACATTAAGTCCTCTGTATTTAATCTTGGCCTTGAATACAAACTTTAAAAACCGTAGTACTAATTTTTTCTAAAAAATACATAACCTAATTCCACGGGGCGTGAGCTTTAATTTAGGCGAAATTGAGGTTAAAATGAAAACGGATTTAATGTAATCATTGGAAAACAAGTTAAAACAACCAAAACAGAAAGTGAAATTACATTTAATAAACATGTTTAAAATAGGTATACTGCTTCTGTTTGTTCTGTCTTTTCAATGTATAAATGCACAAGTAACTTTGAACTATAACTTTGGGGAGGATTTAATAGATAGTGGGATGTCTTCTTGTGAAAGGGATGAAGGTTGGTCACGGGTATTTACGCTATCAGATTTTGGTATTTCTCCCTACGAACAATTTGTGATTAAATCCGGGGAGGTAGCATTTAGTAAGTCTGATGGTGGAGCAAACTTACAATTCATTGTTTATAGCATTGATGAGACTTTTCCTGAATTTTTCTATTCCTTATACCCCATAACAGTGCTTGGTTCCCACTACATTGGCCAGGCACCTGTTGTTAATGGCGTCCCGGAAATTATTCAGGTAGATTTTGAGCAACCCATTATAGTTCCTGCCGGTGTTGAAAGAATTCTGGTTACAGTAAGAAAGATAGATGAGCCTTACAGTCCCGATTCTTCAGAAATGTTGATTGCGGGAACAGAAGAAGATACAGGTGCATCCTGGTATGAAGGCTGTGATGAAAATTATGGTTTATCTCCTACCACCGATTTAACCAACCCCGTTCCCAATGCAAATTTTTATATCAATGTTACAGGAGAAGTATTTGATCCAAAAAGTTTAGGCCCAACAACCAGGTTATCTCACAATATTTGTGATGATCTCATTGAAACCGACATACATTCTTGTACTTCATCTTACTTATACTGGGCAAGAGCATTCACCTTAGAAGAATTTGGAATATCAACAGATGAGGAATTTGTTATTAATTCCGGACAGGTTGGCATTAATAAAACCGGATATGGGGCAGAAATCAGCTTCAATATTTACGAAATAGACGACAACTTTCCGGCTTCATTTTCAGAAACAGACCTGATAGGAAGTAGTCAATATCAAAATCTACAACCCAACATATTTCGTTCATCCCAAATTGCTGAAGTATTTTTTGATACCCCAATAGTAATTCCGGCAGGAGTTAAAAGAATTTTGGTGGAAGTTCATAAAGGAGTCCTTGGCAATAGTAGTGGAGTAGCTTTTATCGCTGGCTCTGCCCAGGACAATGATGTGTCCTGGCAAAGAGGTTGTAGTCCAATTGGTCATTTGGAGGAATATACTTCTACCGCCAATTTTGGATATCCCAATGCTAACTTCTACATCAATGTTACAGGAAAGGTGAAGCATCGCACCAATAATTTCCAAATGATACATTCCAATTTTTGCTCTGAGTTTTTGAAGGAATTTGGTATTGAGGACGCGTCAAATGTTGCTTCCATAGCCTGGGATTTTGGAGATCCGGCATCAGGTGCAGATAATACTTCTACAGATCTATCGCCTTTTCACGAATTTTCAGAAGATGGAACCTACACTATCACCGCAACCGTTAAAGGCAAAGATGGGAACGTGGAAGTGATAACCGAAACCATTGATGCTAAAGAGCCTCCCATAGCTTATGGCGTCAACAACCTGGAAGCCTGTGAAAATAATTTTGGTACAGGAACTTATTCTGGTTTTGACACTTCAGGTATTGGATCGCGGGTTTTGGGAAATCAAACCAATAAAGTGGTTACCTATATAGATGGTAGTGGCAATACATATGACGTGCTGCCAAATCCTTTTACCAATACTTTGAGGGATAGGGAAACCATCACGGTAAGAGTGGCCAGGGAAGAGGAATTATGTTGTTACGCTGAAACTACCTTTGATCTTATTGTAAACCCGTTGCCAGATCTTTCCGGCATTGAGGACCTGTTCCTGTGCGAGAATGACGATGACGGCTTTACAGCTTTTGACCTCACCCCAATTCAAGCAGATCTTTCAGCAAATAATATCCGTATAGATTTTTTCTTTCAGGATGGGGAGCAAATTCCCGGTTCCGGTTTAGGTGCAGTGACCAACAAGATCATGAACCAGGAAACAATTACAGTAAAGGCTACAAACCTGGTTACCGGATGTTATAACGAGACTGGTTTTAAAATTGGGGTAACCCCTCCACCCATTGCGAATACCATAGGTGATCTAACAGGTTGCGACGACAATAATGATGGCATTTCTGAATATTTTGACACCTCGACAATTGAGTCCCAGGTTTTAGGAAATCAAACAGGAATGGAAGTCTCTTATCATACTGAAGCCGGGGAGATTTTACCAGGTCCGTTACCCAATCCATACACAAACACGAAAGCAGATGAGGAAACTATAACCGTAAGAGTTACTAACCCACAAACCGGTTGTTATGCTGAAACATTTTTAAATTTAATAACATCCTCTCAACCTTCTATCAATCAACCCGCAACATTATATGCTTGTGATACCGGTAACGGGATCGCTTCCTTCAACACAGCAACAATTGAAAATCAACTAATAGGAAGTCAAACAGGGTTACTGATTTTCTATTATGATGAAAATGGAAATGAATTAACCAATTTTGTTGGTTCAGGCTTCACAAATTCTGTCCCTTATGAACAGCAAATAATGGCCAGGATTGAAGATCCTAATAATGCATCCTGTGCTATTGAAGTCACCTTCAGCCTGAAAACCATTTCCCCGCCCGAAATAGAACTGGAGGACAGCTATGAAATTTGCAGTTTGGGTGAATCGTTAGAATTAAAGGCAAATCCCAGTTACAGTTCCTGGACCTGGTTTGGCCCGGAAGGAAATATTATCTCCGAGGAACCTTCTGTGACAATTACTTCTGAAGGCATTTACGGTTTGAGCATATTGGAAGAAAAAAATGGTGTTATTTGCGAAAATTATAAAGAATTTGAGCTGGTGCATTCCGAGGCACCGGTGATCGAGGACATATTGTTCAGCAATTTTTCCGATGATTCCAGCATAGAGGTTCTTGCCTCGGGTGATGGGGTTTTCGAATATTCCATTGACGGCACGAACTTTCAGATTTCCAACATTTTCCCGAAGGTATCAGGCGGAACATACAACGTAACGGTAAGGGATATCAATGGATGTGGAGAATTGTCGCAAACCATAAACTTGCTTAATTATCCCCGCTTTTTCACACCCAATAACGATGGATACCATGACAGGTGGCAGATAAAAGGACTTTCCCATAATAACAATGTGCTTGTTTCAATTTATGACAGGTACGGCAAACTTTTGAAGCATCTTTCAACAATAAGTGACGGTTGGGATGGAACTTTTAATGGAAGAAATATGCCTTCAGATGATTACTGGTTCAGGTTAAATTTAGAAGATGGTACAAATTTTAGCGGCCATTTCTCTCTTGTGCGTTGAGGATATTAAACCCGCTGCGCGAAATTTGTTCATGCTGTACTGAGATTTCATGACTTTGCGCCTCTTGCAATTACGATGAACCATTGAGCATCTTGAAGGCTCCTGATTTTATTTTACCATCGGGTTAAAACTTCACTCTTTTTTCCTATTTTTAAGGAAAGGAATCATTTTGAAGGAAGACTTTAGCCTAAAAGATCAAGGGCTCATTTTATGACTTTCAAAGTCATGAGACCTAAACGCAGTGGAATCCCGCTGCGTTTAGGTCTCAAGACCTCAAGCTTCTTTTACTAAAAGAAATTATATAAAATAAACAGATGAAATGGGATTTATTTATTAGTCACGCAAGTCAAGATAAAGCAGAATTCGTTCAACCCTTAGCATATAGATTACGAAAAATTGGTATAAAAATATGGTATGATGAATTCAATATAAAGGCTGGAGATAGTCTTAAAGAATCTATTGAAAATGGAATTCAACATTCAAAGTATGGCATTGTTATTTTAAGCGAGAATTTTTTTAAAAAAGAATGGACAAAATTAGAGTTAAATGCACTTTTTTCTAAAGAAACTATTTATTCTGAAAAGACCATTATCCCAATCTGGCTAGATATTTCAAAAAAAGAAATTTTTGAACACTCTCCATTTATGGCCGATAAATTAGCAATTACGGCAAGTAGAAATTCAGATATTGGCTACGTCGCTGAACAAATACTAGAAACTATCTTTCCTGTAAAATATAAGAAAAGTGAAATTATAGATAAAATATCAGGCTTAAAAAGAGTGAAAAATCGATATAGGCTCAAAGTGTTGTCTGACCAAATTGTATCCCGCATAAGTCAATTAGTTAATTGCAGTAATGAAGAAACGGAAAGAATTATATTTTCTGATGAAGAATGGGATGATGATAAAGTTAACGAGATTCAGAATGATCTTTTAAATTTTTATGACATTCCTATTGGAGTCTCTTTTGACAATGGCGGTGCAATTATATATAGTCATCAAGAAGAATATTTCAAACGACAATTAAAAAAATGGATTAAAGGAAAATTATCTGAAGGCGAATGCTGGGATTTATTCAATAGTTTTTTTATGGATAGGGATTTTGATTATAAATATATATTCTATGATTTGGAAGATGAATTTCTACCACCGGAACCTGATGAGAAATACTATCAAGAAATGATAGTGGAAATAGGTAATAGAAACTTTGCCTAATACCCTCGCTGCGCAAAGACTGTTATCGCTGGGTGAGGTCTCATGACCTCGCGCCTGCTAAAATTTTGATAGAACCAATGAACGTTTTGATGTCTCTTAAGTTCATTTTTTTTATTTAAACTTAAAATAATTAAGTAATGCTTAAAGCCTTTTCAAACTGCTATAAAGAATTAGAAGCATTAAAGAAATTTCATGTGTCAGCTCACTATGCTTTCAACAACGCAGAAAACTTAGAGGGGAATGAAAACCAATTTTCTGAATCTCTTATTATTCCAAATTCTCAATCTATTGTGGAACGGCCCATTACCTTTGGTTTAAAAGGAAAGCATGCTTTTTCAAGGAGGAGAGCACTAAATGAAGTAGTTTATGTGAGAGTGATTTCCATACTTGAGGTTTATTTAACGGATTCACTGTTGGATATTTTTGCTGAAACCAAGACACCCTTTAAAAGTAAAAATGAAATTAAAATTTCTCAATCCGAATTATTATCAATTTCCCAAGAAGATTTGTTTGATAGAGTAATATCTAAGGAATGCCGTAAACTGTCAAGCGGTGGTTTTGATATTATTGTCAAATATTATAAAAAGAATTTTCACATAGATGTCTCAATTATGTCTCCGGGCCTAAGGAAAATGCAAGAATACCACGATAAAAGGCACTTGTTGGTACATAGATTAGGTATTACAGACGAAAAGTATCGAAGAAAATATTCTTCAGAAGAACTGAAAATACAAATTGATAACGAATACCTTGATCAGGCATTCGCAGAAATTTATTCTTTTGTAAAAGAAATAAACAGAAAAATTCTTTTGCTAATTAAGGCTGCTGATAATTAAAACCAGGAATCAACAATGAATATTTTCAGAATTTTATCTTCAAATGACGGTTCAATTAATGAGCCAAATGTAAGTTCCTTTTTAGCATATTTATTAAATCCCCGCTGCGTGGGGTCTCATGACCTCGCGCCAGCCATACTTTTGAAGGAAAGAATTAGCGTACTTAAGTCTCCTGACTTCTTGTTACAATTTGGTTAGAAAGGCTATGAGTTTACGTATCATCACAGTTCGTTTAAACTCCTGGAGACGATAAGAAAGTGCTCAATATCAACATGACCGGAGAAACTCAAAGTCATTAGACTTTAAGCAGTGGGGCATTTTACTAAGTGAGCGTCGGATTCATAACCCGGAGGTCAAAAATTTTGGATTTGCTGGGAGAAGTTTATTGCCGCTGCGTGGGGTCACATTACCTCGAGCCTTACATTATGAAAGAAATGAGCCATCTTAAGACTGGATGGACAAAATTTTATTAGAAAAGCCAAAGATTTACAATAATGAAGAAAAAAGAAGAAAAGTATTTTAATTCAGCAATTCCTGGAACAAAAATTTATCTGGATGATATCGAGGATATTCTTGAAATCCTCAAAGAGTATGATCTAAGCATAGAAATATCAGATGATGATACTATTTACGATTCTATTGATGAAATTAAGACATTAAGGGGTGAAAATCCTGCCAAGATAAAGATTCATGGTAGGCCTGAAGGAGACGCCCTTTTTGAGTGGATAAGTCTCGAAATGTCCCGTGCAGGTTCAACTATTTATGTCAACCATAGCAAATATTTGCTGCTTCCTGCTCACACAATAGAAAAGATTTTTATTCAAAGAAAGCGAAAACCTATATACTCTGTTGTAAATGCCAAATTTGCTAAAGCTCAAATTAAAACAAGCTTTATAGTTGGAGTTGTTCTATTTTTATTCTCCTCTGAATTTGAAGGGCTCAAGAATGCAAGTATAGTAATGGGGTGTATTGCGTTGGCCTGGGGCTCTGTTTATGTTTTTTCCGAACTAAACCCTGATACAAACACTGATATAGAATTAAAAAGAAGACACAATAAAGGATTCTACAAAAGAAATAAAGATAAAATTATTGTAGGGGTACTGATGGCAATTGTAGGAGCAGGCCTATCGTTGCTCATTACATTCCTAACCAAATAATTTCAAAGTTAGAGTGGGATTTAAATAAAAAACCGCCTCAATGGCGGTTGAAATAAACCTATAGTTACTATTTTCAGCTGCGTTCGTACAACCCCGTGCCTCCTGCAATAATGAAATATAAAGGATCAAATTCCTAATTGTTTTTGAAGTCGTGAAACCAATTCTTTGTGTCTTTTAGGTATAGTTATTTGGATACGTATAAACCTTCAGGAGTTTAAATATAATCAAATATATAAACCAATGGTGTACAGATTTTAATTTTTTTAAACTGGGGATATTTTTGTTATCACCAGGATCCGCAAATCAAATCTGCCTTTAATTTCTGTTTTGATTAAATTTTTCGTTTGGAGGAGCTATCCTGACATAGGCAGAAAAGGAAAAATATCAATAATATGAACCGTGAGTTTTTTCATCTTATTTCTTTGCTAAACTCCAGGGTATTATATGTAATGCACTTCTTATTGTCAATCTCAAATTCCCTCATCAATCTTCTGCACGACATGTCATCAAGGCCCAGGAACACAATGTGATCCCTAATATGTTTGGTAAGACATTCCATCGCTTTTACTCGTGGCAATATATAAGAGCCTTTGCGGCTAAATATGTTACCCTGGTAGTCAATGATCCAGCTGTGGATCAAGAGGGAAACCTGATCTCCCAATCTTTTTCCCGCAAATTCATAATCGAATGTGAGCCCTATATACAGGTCTTCCGGTTGAGCGTTTTCCGGGAAATCTATAAATCCATCTAAAGGTCTAAAACTCATATTAGGAATATTTCCAACAAATATAAAATTTTTACTTGGAATAATTCCTATTTTTTAAATTTGATTTTGAGAAAAT
>ERZ1284729.57-NODE-57-length-18771-cov-7.710034_pt1 | contig 18771 bp, 15 predicted proteins | sample MGYA00454602_ERZ1284729 | MGnify/ENA primary metagenome ERZ1284729 (study PRJEB36292, sample SAMEA5787381) | metagenome | biome: Arctic soil; feature: perennial spring outflow channel; material: sediment | place: Canada | collected 2017-07-08 | depth 0.05 m ... | reverse complement strand
GCTCAGCATAGCGCGTTACGTGTGCGTAAAATTGGCCCGCAATGGAGACAAACTATCAAAATAGGTGGCACCGTTATCAATGGCCTGCATGCACGTCCAGAATGGGAAACCCCCGTACCTGACGACCTGCCACATCCAGAGCTGTTTACTGAGCCCAGTGTGCATACAGTACTTACTGCACACATTGTTTGTCAACTACAACCGGTATTTAAAACTGAATTCTGGCGTACTACCTGGCTTATCAATTTTCAAGACAGCCAGATTGAGGTTGCACTCGACCAAGGTGAGGTTAACAGCCAAGGCCATAGCTCTCCAATATGCGAAGTCGAACTGGAATTGAAATCAGGCTCAGTTGCAGCATTAACCGAGCTTGCCAATATTTTTTCTGAGCATATTGCACTCACCCCTGATTCCATCAGTAAAGCACAACGCGGTTATGCGCTGTACGCGCAAGCCATAACATCACAGCAATGACATCATTTTGTCACATAACCTTACTAATATGTCGGATTTAGGCAAAACCATGGATCTGATTTTATGGCGGCACGCTGATGCAGTTGACGGCATCCCTGACATGCAGCGTGAGCTAACCCCGAAAGGTATCAAACAGGCTAAGCAAATGGCAGATTGGCTGAAAGCACGCATACCTGAAGACACCACCATCTTAGTAAGCCCCGCAACGCGAGCACAACAAACTGCATCTGCACTTAACCTCCCCTTCAGCACCGTAAAATCGCTCGCGCCTGAAGCCGATGCCATGTCACTCTTACTCACAGCGGGCTGGCCAGATGCTGGTGGCACAGTGATGCTAATTGGGCATCAACCTGGATTTGGTCACGCAGCCATGCTTTTGTTGTCAGGAATTGAGACTGAAATGTCCATTAAAAAAGGCGGCGTTGTCTGGATCAGCAACCGTGTACGCCAAACCACTCAACAAAATGTATTACGCGTTGCAATGTCGCCGGATATGGTATAAAGCTACAGTTGTCTTTTTAAATAAACCCGATGCATTACAAAACACCCGAATCTGTCCTTATTGTTATTTATACGCCCAACCTTCAAGTATTATTACTAGAGCGCGCTGATCATCCGGGGTGGTGGCAATCAGTCACAGGCAGTATGGAGCAAGACGAAACACCGCTGCAAACCGCTACACGCGAAGTTTTTGAAGAGACCGGTATCGATACTGCAAAACACCAGCTACGAGACTGGGGTTACACTAACCAGTATGAGATTTATGAATGCTTCCGTCATCGCTATGCACCAGGGATTACCCACAATACTGAACATGTATTTGGTTTGATTGTTTCCGAGCAAACTAATATCACCCTCGCTCCGCGCGAACATCTGAGTTACATTTGGTTACCAGCACAAAGTGCTGCAGAGAAATGCTTTTCTCCCAGCAATCAGGCAGCGATTAATAATTTATTAAAGGGATCATCATGATTAATATTACAACAGAAAATAATATCGTAAACGCTGCTGTATTAGGCGAGTTCACTATAGCGGATTTCCATGAATTTGAAGAAAGCGTGCTCTACGGCGTCAAGTTTCAGGGAACTGTAAATTTACTGCTGGATTTGCGTGACATGCTTGATTTCACCATTGATGTCGCCTGGGAGGAGTTACGATTTAGCCGTAAACATGCTAATGACTTTGGTAAAATCGCGATTGTCACAACGAGTCAATGGGTCAGTTGGAGTGCTTGGTTAAACCGCGTATTTGTTGATACAGATATTTTGGTATTCGATGCTTTAGAACCCGCTGAGGCGTGGCTAAAACAGGTGTAAAAGCCGCATCCCTGTAACCGGCAGGGATACGACTCACAATCCAACGACTTAAAATTACACGATCTCTGCTGGTGTTAGCTTCCAGATATCGTTGTTATACTCAATCATCGTACGATCAGTGGAGAAGAACCCACTGGAAGCCGTATTCAGGATACTCATTTGCGTCCATTTTTCAGTATCCTGCCAAGCCAGTGCAACAGCTTGCTGTGCTTCAACATAGCTACGGAAATCGGCCAAGGTCATCCAAGGATCTGACGGACTCAACATAGCATCCAGTATGCAGTCAAAAATGCCCGGTTCTGATGGATTAAAGTGGCCACCACGAATCAAGTCTATCACCTCTCTTAGCTCTTGATCCTGCTCAACGTATTGCCATGGTTGATAGTGGTGTCGCAACCCGTCAACCTGTTCTGCCCGCAAGCCAAACAGGAAGAAGTTTTCCTCTCCTACAGCATCCATGATTTCAATATTGGCACCATCATAAGTACCGATAGTCAGTGCGCCATTCATCATGAATTTCATATTTCCCGTACCCGACGCTTCTTTACCTGCAGTCGAAATCTGCTCGGACAAGTCTGTAGCTGGCGCGATGATCTCCATAGCAGATACCCGGTAATTAGGGAGAAATGCCACTTTCAAGCGACCATTTACTTCAGGGTCATTATTAACAACTTCAGCGATGCTATTAATCAACTTGATAATAGATTTTGCCATGTAATATCCAGGTGCTGCCTTACCGCCAATCAGTACACACCGGTTAACCCAGTTATCCAGATTTCCGTGCTTGATTCGCATATATAAATGCACCACATGCAAGGCATTGAGCAGCTGTCGCTTATACTCATGTATGCGTTTTACCTGCACATCAAATAGCGCGGCAGGATCAAAATCAACACCACAGTCGGCTTTAACCAGTGCCGCCAGTCGCTGTTTATTCGCCATTTTCACTGCACGCCAATGAGCATGGAAAGCCTGATGTTCAGAACCCGCCATCGGCTTTAACTGTTCAATCTGACTTAAATCCGCAATCCAGCCATCCCCGATGTGTTCACTGATTAATGCTGTCATCCCTGGATTGGAATGCGCGATCCAGCGGCGTGGCGTAACACCGTTGGTTTTATTGTTAAATTTATCAGGCCAAAGCTGATAAAAATCATGGAATAAACCATCACGCAATAACTGCGAATGTAATGCGGCCACGCCATTAACGGAGAAACTTCCGACTATAGCCAACCAGGCCATCCGCACGTGTTGCATCGACCCTTCTTCTATAATCGACATACGACGCTGACGATCGGTATCTCCCGGCCATTTCATAGACACCGTTCGCAAAAAATGCGCATTAATCTCGTATATAATTTCCAGCAAACGTGGCAGTAGCCGTTCAAACAGGCTCACCGGCCATTTTTCTAGCGCTTCTGGCAATAAAGTATGGTTGGTATAAGCCATGCACTTCGAAGTAATCGCCCACGCTTCATCCCAGCTCACCCCATATTCATCCAGCAGCAACCGCATTAATTCTGCGACTGCGATGGTAGGGTGCGTATCATTCATTTGGAAAACATTTTCGGCAGCAAAATTCTTGTAGTCAAACTCACCATGTTTTACCCAAATACGTATGGCATCCTTGAGACTGGCCGAAGCAAGAAAGTACTGCTGACGCAGCCTTAACTCTTTTCCATTTTCACTGCTGTCATTTGGGTACAGCACCATGGAAATATCTTCAGCCTGATTTTTCGCTTTTACTGCTTCAGTGTAACTACCAGCATTAAATTCAGCCAGATCAAACTCATCCGTTGCTGCCGCTTTCCATAATCTTAAGGTATTTACAGTTTTATTCCGATACCCGGAAATTGGCATATCGTAGGGTATCGCCAAAATATCATTCGTACCCACCCAGCGAGCACGTGCCCTGCCTTCATTGTCTTGGAAATGCTCAGTATAGCCACCAAACTGGATACGCTGATAATACTCTATACGTTCTATTTCCCACGGGTTGCCATTTTCCAACCAATGATCGGTCGCTTCCAATTGGTAGCCGTTTTCAATAGATTGACGGAACATGCCATATTCGTAACGAATGCCATAACCCATAACCGGCAATTGCAGCGATGCACAGCTATCCATAAAACATGCTGCCAAGCGGCCTAATCCACCATTCCCCAAACCGGCATCAGGTTCTTGATCGATCACTTCTTCCAGCTTCTGACTGTAATCCAGCATCGCTTGATCGGTAGAGGACTTAATACCCATATTGAGCAAATGATTTCCTAATGCTCGCCCTATCAGAAACTCCAGAGACATATAGTGCGCTCGACGCGTACCTGATTCCAGTTGTACATTCCAGGTATTACGCCAATCCACCATTAACCTGTCGCGCACAGTATACGCAAGGGCTTGATATATATAATTTGGCGCGCAGCCCTGAAATCGGCCTAAATGATATGACAAATAATGTTTAAAATTACGCCCTAGGGTAACAGCATCACTTTCCAGCGGCTCCAAGCTGAACGGGCGGTAATAATAAGGTGTATATGGTTTATTTATCATCTTTCATCTCTCTCAATGTTTAGAAGTTGATCTATATAATGCTAAATAGGCTTGGGCGCTATGCTCCCAACCAAAAGACTGCTTCATTCCTGTGCGTAAAAGAGATTGCCAAAGCCGCGGTTGGGCATAACAGGCTACCGCCCGCTCAATGGCGTCAATTAAAGCTGCTTCATTAAACGCATCAAACACAAAACCATTTGCAATACATTGCGCCTGATGTTCAACAGTTGCATCAATTACCGTATCAGCCAGCCCCCCCGTACGGTATACGATAGGTGGCGTGCCATAACGAAGACTGTACATCTGATTCAGACCACATGGCTCAAAGCGCGACGGCATCAAGAACATATCCGCACCAGCCTCTACCATATGTGCCAGTGTCTCGTCATAACCAATAAATACACCCACACGAAACGGATACTCAACAACAAAATCCCGTAATCTGGATTCAAATTCGATATTCCCACTCCCTACAAACACAAATCTGGCATCAGTATGCAATAATAAATACGGCAGTACAGCCAATATCAGATCCACTCCTTTTTGTTCTACCAAACGGCTTACCATACCTATTAAAGGCACCTGCATCGCTGTCTCGTCGGTTGCCATCCCAAATCTGGTTAACAATGCCTGCTTGTTCAGCGCCTTTCCTGGCTGGCGACGATTAGCCGAAAAGTGGGCAGCTAAATACACGTCCGTCGCTGGATCCCAAACATCTTCATCGATACCGTTTAGTATGCCATGCAGTTTGTGCTGAGCAGCCTGCAGCACCCCATGCATCCCAGAGCCAAATTGGGGTGTGCAAATTTCTTGGGCATAAGTTGGGCTCACAGTAGTAACCTCATCCGCATAAACAATACCGGCTTTAAGCATAGAAAAGCCGCCATAGAACTCAGCACCTTCCAATGTCCACCAACTCCGTGGCAAAGCCAGTCGGTTAAATTCTGTCAAGCTAAAATGGCCGCCATATGCCATATTATGAATAGTAAAAATACATTTTGGCGAATTCGGTAATTCATGCAACAAGGCCGGCACCAAACCAGTTTGCCAATCGTTGGCATGCACCACATCCGGCTGCCACTTTATATCAAGCACATCACGTGCCAGATGAGCTACAACCCGTGAAAATACAGTAAACCGCTCCGCATTATCAACCCAGTCTTGTCCATCGGATTGCTGATAAGGATTACCAGCGCGATCAAATAGCACCTGGCAATCAACTAACCAAAGCGGGAATAAAAATTCTTTATGGCGCACTTCAAGGATACGCACCGAATGAGTGCGCTTGCTACCTCGCACATCTATCCAGCCCAAGATGCGAATATTCTCAACTTGCTCCAGTACCGCACGATACGCGGGCAATACCAAACGCACATCGGCACCGGCGCGATGTAAAGCATGGGGCAAGCTATATCCTACGTCGCCTAACCCACCTGTTTTAATTAAAGGATAAACCTCACTAGCGGCAAACAATACCCGTGTTGTTACTATCATTTTTATTCCGTTTTTAATTTCAAATACACCGCAGCTAATGGCGGCAAAGTCATAACTAACGAGTGCTCAAACCCCATCCACGGCTTCGCTTCTGTATGTAACTCACCCGCATTACCGCTATTACTACCTCCATAATATGCAGAATCAGTATTTAACATTTCAGCATATGCACCAGCTTGCGGAACGCCAATACGATAGGCAAGGCGCGGTACCGGCGTAAAATTAAGCAATACAACAATTTGTTCTGTATCACTTTTACGCATCAAACTTAGTACTGACTGATCACTATCGTGACAATCTATCCATGCAAATCCACGTGCATCGAAATCATACTGATGCATTGCAGGCTGAGTGCGGTACAGCTTGTTCAAATCCTGCACCAAACGTTGCACCCCATCGTGAATCGGGAACTGGCGCAGACTCCAGTCCAGTTCCCCATTGTCACGCCACTCATTCCATTGACCGAACTCACTTCCCATAAATAGTAATTTCTTGCCTGGGTGCGCGTATTGCCATGCATAAAACAGACGTAAATTAGCAAATTTTTGCCAATAATCCCCAGGCATTTTGTCCAGCATACTGCCTTTGAGATGCACCACTTCATCATGCGACAACGGCAACACAAAATTTTCCGTATAGGCATAAATTTGGCTGAAGGTAAGTTGGTCATGGTGGTACTTACGATGTACGGGGTCTTCCTCAATGTAGGCCAGATTGTCATTCATCCAGCCCATATTCCATTTCATGGAAAAGCCCAATCCACCTACCTCAACTGGCCGCGATACCATAGGCCATGCGGTGGATTCTTCTGCAAATGTCAATACACCAGCAAATCGACTGTGCACGACCCTATTAAGCTCACGCAAGAAAGCAATTGCTTCCAGATTCTCCCGACCGCCATATTGATTAGGCAACCACTCACCGGCTTTACGCGAATAGTCCAGATAAATCATTGAAGCAACCGCATCCACACGCAAACCATCAATATGAAACTCATCCAGCCAATACAGTGCATTTGCCAGCAGGAAATTTTTAACTTCGTTACGCCCAAAATTAAATATTAGCGTCCCCCAATCCTGATGCTCTCCTCGACGCGGATCAGCATGCTCATATAAGGGCTCACCGACGAAGCGTGCCAAACCAAAATCATCTTTAGGGAAATGTGCTGGCACCCAATCCAGAATCACGCCTAAGTTTGCCTGGTGACAAGCATCAACAAATGCACGAAAATCATCCGGCGAACCATATCTTGCAGTCGGTGCATAATACCCAGATACCTGATATCCCCATGATTCATCAAGCGGATGTTCAGCGATTGGTAGTAATTCAATATGCGTGTAACCTAAATCGCGGACATATGGAATCAGGCTCTCACTCAGCTCTGACCAGCTATAAAAACTGCCATCGGCATGACGCCGCCAAGAACCAACATGTAACTCATAAACGCAAATTGGTTGATGCTGCCAATCGAACTCAGCGCGTCGCGTTAACCATTCATTATCCTGCCAGACATGCCGACTATCAGCGGGAATACACGAAGTGGTTTCAGGACGAATAAATGCCTGTTGCGCATAAGGATCCGCTTTAATAGCCAACTGCCCATGCTGTCCCAATATTTCGTACTTATACGCATGACCGGCATCCAATCCGGGAATAAACAACTCCCATATTCCACTCTCCCCCCGAGAGCGCATCGGGTAACTACGTCCATCCCATTCATTAAAATCTCCCACGACGCTGACGCGCATCACCCCAGGTGCCCACACAGCGAACTGACATCCTGCAATACCATCTACTACGCATATTCGAGAGCCCAGAACATGCCAAGCGTTATGATGCTGACCTTCACCTAGCAAATACAAATCCATCTCACCGATTTGTGGTGTAAATGTGTATGGGCTGATGACTTCATGCCAATCACCCTTGGCTTTATCCTTCCAGCGCAGTAGTGGATGCTGCTGTGTTTTCTCTTTGACAAGCAACTCAAACAAATCGCTACCGGCTACCCGACCGAGTGCGCCACCTTTGACGAACTCAACCTGCTCGGCAGCTGGCATAAATGTACGAAACAACCATTCCCCGCTGGCTTGTAAATGCCAACCTAAGACTTCGAACGGATCATGATGTATACCTTGTTGAATGCGGTTTAATACTTTATTCATTATTTTAGACGCCGTGTTTGTTGTAATTGCTGATGCAAATTTAATGCCAATTCCGCAGGAATATCCTGCCATTGAAACTGCCACAACCAATTTCCTTCAGTTGTTCCTGGCGTATTCATGCGCGCTTGACTACCGAACCCCAGCAAATCCTGCAATGGAATCACAGCCATATCCGCCTGACTAGCCAGTACCGTATTTATCATAGCGACGTTCACCTGAGTCGCATCAGTTACATTTAAAATCCCTAGAACAGAAGCTTGTGTAGCCGGATCCAGACTTGCAAACCAACCCTGTATGGTATCGTTATCATGAGTACCCGTATAATAAATCCTGTCTTGAGTAACATTCTGTGGCTTATGCGGATTATCTTCAAACACATCGAATGCGAACTGCAACACACTCATACCCGGTAACTTATATTTCAAACGCAACGCTTCAACTTCAGGTGTAATGACACCCAAATCCTCAGCAACTAGCGGCATCGAGCCCATATCCTCCTCAATACACCGCAATAACGCATCTCCTGGAACCTCTTGCCAATACCCTTCAATCGCCGTCGGACACTCGGCAGGTATCATCCATGATGCTTGCAAGCCACGAAAATGATCAATTCGAACCAAATCAAAAAACTCGAAATGATAATGCAATCTCTGCCGCCACCAGATGAAATCTGACTGACTCATCTGCTCCCAGTTATATTGGGGATTCCCCCAACGTTGTCCGGTTTCCGAAAAATAATCAGGCGGCACACCCGCTACAAGGATAGGATGTCCGGACTCATCTAGTAAAAATCCATCACGGTTAGCCCAGACATCTGCACTATCATGCGCGACAAAAATTGGCATATCGCCGAATAATACTACGCCATGCTCAGCGGCATAACGCCGTAAAAGTTGCCAATGCGAATAAAGCTGATACTGCTGACGGACGTGTTTATCTATCTCACTCTGAAACTTAAGTTGAAATGCTTCAAGGGCAGCAAGGTCACGTTGGCGCAAAGGTTCAGGCCATTGAAACCAAGGCGCACAATTATATTGCTGTTTCAACTCTATGAATATTGCGTAATTATCAACCCAGTGACGTTGCCGTTCATACCAGACCAAGAATGCAGCATCAGTTGATTTGACTGCGGGCAAGTCTGACGGAAAGAGCATGGGGTTGATTGCGAATGCTGAAGCGCATTGGTAAGGTGATATACCCGCCAACGGCACACCCAAAGGTAACATTTGCCAAACGCCAACACCTGCCGCTGCCAGAAAATCAAGCCAGCGCAAGGCATCATCGTCAACACGACCGGATGGCAGGGACGTAGGGTGTAACAATACACCTGCCTGACGTTGTTGCTGTGCGGGGGTACTCACTCTACGTTCCTGCGCATCGTACCCGAATTCTCTGCATTTCCTCCGCCCTGGGATAAGGATTCCCTCAAATTCTGCGGCGGCTTTACCCCGAGCAGGTTATATAGCTCGCTCAATTGCTCTCGGTAAAGCTGTTCGAAGTCGCTCACGCTTCCAGCCGGGTTATAATCACCGAACCACCAGAACCAGTCCGAGCCTTCGCAAATAGCTAATTGCCTTGATGCCAGCTGCTGACACTTGGCATCAAGCTTCCCTGCCGCCATAACTTCATCGAATACCAACTTTGCTGCAACCAGATAATCCCAACCGCGATTCTTATCCGCTGAGCCTATCCAGGTAGAGAATGAGCCATACACCCAACTTCCTGCACAGATGCGTTGTATTGGTTGGGCCGGCAGAGTCGATGCTATTTGTGCGAATGTAGTCATATTAATTCGTGTTGCTTGTGGCAATGCATCATATAAACCATCCAGAAAATGATGCCCATTTTCCGGGTAATATTCCCATGCATTTTCACCATCCAAAATAATAGACACTACATACTGGTTGGCTTTATCGCCCAAAAAGGTGGCAATGTTGTTCAGATGCTGCACAAAATCCAACACCGCATCATCAGCATGCCAATCGCTATACTTGAATCCGATCAAATCGGACAAGCCATCATCTCTAAAAAATATACTTGTTTTACAATCGGGATGCTGGCGTGGGGTAAACAAACTTCGTTTGCCTTCAACTTCGGCTCCATCATTACCGGATAAGCGGCAACTATTACGCCATACGCCCTCGCCTGAGGCTGTCCAACTAATTTTATACTCATCCAGCAACTGCACGGCATCCTCGCTTATACCACCTTCAGCCAGCCAGACTCCTTTAGGTTTATGCCCAAAATAATGTTTGAATACGGCCAAGCCTTGTTCAATATGCCAGCGGCTACGCGCATCACCATCCGGATACTGCGCAGCAACTGGTCGCGGTGCATCAGGTGTAGCACAATGCATATTGTCAAAGCTATGCATCAACGGAATAATTGGATGACCATATGGTGTCATCGACAATTCAACCTGACCACTTTCAGACAAAGCCCGGTACCGTGGAATCAGCCCACGAAGACAGTCAAACATTACCGTTAACAGCTCGCGTCGACGCTGTTCGGTGTAACCAACCCCCAATGCAAATAATGCCTGCACTTCCGGTTGTGATCGCAAACTCTGCCCCAGCCAAGCCAGGTGATACCAAGTCAACAAATCCAGGAAGTACTGATCATTAAGGTAGCTTAATGAATGTTCCATACCATGACTGCCCAACCCAACATCATCTGTAGCACCTATCATCTGCAGCAAGCGACTGAATGCAGGGTAAGGATGTATCATGCGCGGCGCATGGCAACGCTGACAATCAAGCACTATTTGCCAGCGCGCATCAATATCCACTGGGATAGGTTCTATACCTGCCAGTAAATTTAATAGTCGATCCTGTGTCGCTGTGCCATGCTCCAGATAACGTCCGATTTGGTTGGCATAATCATCCAACTGTTCCAGCAAAACCGGTGCAAAATTCACCACGGCATGCATCTTGGGGTAACGTTCCAGATGCGCTGCCATATCGCTGTAATCTTTGATGCCATGCAAATATACCCACGGCAACTGATATTCACCAGTCAGGCCCTTACGGTAATAGGGTTGATGCATGTGCCAGCACAGCACTACGTTTAATCGACTATCTATCATCCCTGCCTCCACTTAACGGTATAAATCTTGCCCCAACATCTCTGGCGTTACCAGAACGATACCTTCTTTGGTTACATGGAAACGCTTTGCATCTTCTTCCAAATCCTCCCCAATCACCGTGCCGTCCGGGATAGAACTTGCTTTATCAATCACTGCACGGGTAATTCGACAATTTTTGCCAATCGATACTTTTGGCAAAATCACACAGTCTTTCACCAAACTGTAACTCTCTATCCTGCAACCAAAGAAAATAATAGATCGCTTTACGCGTGCACCTGAAATGATACAACCCGCCGAAATAAGTGAATCAATCGCTTCACCACGCCGCCCTTCATCATCAAAGATAAATTTGGCAGGCGCTGATTGTGGTTGATATGTCCATATTGGCCAGTCACGGTTATATAAATTAAGGTCGGGGTCGATATCACACAACTCCATATTCGCTTTCCAGTATGAATACACGGTACCAACATCACGCCAATAACCTGGTTTACCATCTTCATTACGGAACGGGTACGCTATTGCACGGGAGTCATGGATATTTGCGGGAATAATATCTCTGCCGAAATCATGTGAAGAGCCCTTATGCTCCGAATCATCGGTCAATATTTTATACAGAAATTCAGTGGTAAATATGTAGATCCCCATTGAGGCCAGAGCCATACCAGGCTCCCCTGGTATCTCTTCTGGCACAGCAGGTTTTTCAGTAAATTTGGTGATGCGCATATCCTCATCGACCGACATAACACCGAAATCAGTGGCCTCCTCGCAGGGAACTTCAATACAACCTACCGTAAAATCTGCGGCCGCTTCAACATGGCGTAGTAACATCGCCGAATAATCCATCGTATAGATATGATCGCCACCTAACACGATGACATATTTGGGATCATGCCGGCGCACTATATCCAGATTCTGGAACAGAGCATCCGCCGTTCCTTGGTACCACTCTTTCTTATTTGTACGTTGCTGTGCAGGAAGGATTTCAACAAACTCGCCGATTTCCGCACGCATAAAACTCCATGCGCGTTGCAAATGACGTATTAATGAATGTGATTTGTACTGTGTCAAAACGCCAATCCGGCGTAAACCAGAGTTAACACAATTAGATAACGCAAAATCAATAATTCGGTATTTTCCGCCAAAAGGCACAGCAGGCTTGGCTCGCCAAGTAGTAAGATTTTTAAGCCGTGAACCTTCACCACCAGCCAACACCAGCACCAGTGTTCTGCGCGTTAACTCTGTCACCATTTTGGGTTCGGTATAATAGCGGTACAGTTTCTCTTGTTCTAGTTTCGTCATTGCCATCCTACATCTCCTAGTTATTTACTAACGCACTTTTATATTATCAACAGCTTGCTATTTTCATCGCGCCCTGCACTCCCAGCCGCGCATTTGTAATTAGATAAATGGGTGTTTGCCGCACCAACTCGGCCATACGCCCTTTATCCACTGCAATGTGCAAGAAACGCTCGTCTTTGAGCCATGCTTGCAAATGAATCGCCATACCACCCGCAATGTACAAACCACCACGCGGTTGATATAACAATGCCAAATTTCCTATCCACGCTGCATAAATATCAGCGAACATCTGCACCGAGTTGATTGCAATCGACTCATTTGCTAATGCATCTGCATGTATTTTTGCTGCATCAGGCATGACCTGATCAACACACCCTTTAGCTGTAAAATAATTGAATTCATATATTAATGTCAGACCCGCACCCGACAGCATACGTTCCCATGACACATGAGCACCCGTCGACATTTTTTGAGATGATGCCATCCAAAGAAACAGTTCATATTGTTGTTGATTAGCTGGTGCGAAATCAATGTGCCCACCTTCTGTGGCAAAAGTTTGATATTCACCGTCCTTGTCAGCTTGCATCCAAGCCAACCCTAATCCTGTCCCTGCACCGGTAATTACTCGCGTAGCGCCTAAACGCACCAAACCTGGATTGAGAACAACATAGTCTGTTTTTTGTAAGGTTGCCACGCCAGCAGCAGCCGCCTGAAAATCATTAACGAAGCGCACATCGCCAATATTGAGGTCACTGCCGAGTTCATCAGCATCTACTACCCAATCAAGGTTAGTCAATGTAACGCTACGCTGCTCGACTGGGCCCGGTAACGCCAAACACAGCATGTCTGGCGGCACTGGGCGCTCGGCATCTGACATAAAAGCTCGCAGTAATTCTGTGGCGCTATCGAACTTCGCGCTTTCATAGCGCTGTTCAAATAATACTTTCGTCGGTTTGTGCGCTGCCTGAACAAGCCACACTAACCAACTTTTAGTCCCACCAATATCACCGGCGATTACATGCATATTTTTTGTTCTGAATAAATTATGAGGATCACTCCATTGAACTATAGTTCGCATCATGTACCCATGCCATAATTAACTTGCCTTACGCCAGCGATGATAATAATTAATTAAACCATTGGTGGATGCATCATGCGAGGCTACTACATCATCCACTTTCAACTCCGGTAAAATCTGCTTCGCTAACTGCTTACCTAATTCTACGCCCCATTGATCAAAAGAATTCAAGTTCCAGATAATGCCCTGTACAAAAATCTTATGTTCATAAGCGGCCAGCAGCATACCCAAAGCATGGGGCGTTAACTGTTTAAGCAAGAACGCATTACTGGGATGGTTTCCGGCAAATACTTTTTGTGCCAGATACGGCTGATGACCGACACTGGCCTCTGTTTCTGCCAAAGTCCGGCCTCGCATCAAAGCCTCAGTCTGCGCTAAAAAATTCGCCACCAGAATATCCTGATGTGACTGCAAACTACTATGCGACTGCATCGACACAATAAAATCCGCAGGTATCAGCTTCGTTCCCTGATGGATCAGCTGGTAAAAAGCATGCTGTCCATTGATACCAGATGCACCCCATACTATAGCCCCTGTGGCATAATCGACCACCTGCCCGTTACGATCGACCGACTTGCCATTACTTTCCATATCCGCTTGTTCCAGATACATAGGCAAACTGCGCAAATAATGGTCGTAAGGCAATATCACCTGCGATTCTGCGCCAAAGAAATTATTATACCAAACGCCTAGCAAGGCCATGATGACCGGCATATTCTGATCCAGTGGCGCATGCTGAAAATGTTCATCCATGTCGTGCGCACCTTGCAACAACGCAAGAAAATTTTCATGCCCTATTGCAATCACAATAGACAATCCGATCGCCGACCAAAGCGAATAACGTCCGCCTACCCAATCCCAGAATTCAAACATGTGCACTGAATCGATGCCAAATGCCACTACCGCTTCCGCATTAGTTGAAACCGCAACAAAATGACGCGCAATATGGCACTCTAATTGTGCATGATACAAAAACCACGCTCGCGCAGAAAATGCGTTAGTCATCGTTTCCTGAGTGGTAAAAGTTTTTGATGCGACAATGAATAGCGTAGTTTCAGGATCCAGCGTTTCCAAAGTTTCTTCGGCGTGGGTGCCGTCTACGTTAGAGATGAAATGCACTTTCAAGGCAGGGTGCCGGTATGGTTTCAACGCCTGACAAACCATCTGCGGGCCTAAATCCGACCCGCCTATACCAATATTAACCACATCCGTAATGCGCTTTCCGCTATACCCTAACCAACTACCTTCTCTTACTTGCTCGGCAAAGCTTGCCATCTTATCTATTACAGCATGAATTCCGGGCATGACATCTACGCCATCAACCCATACTGGACGTTCACTTCGATTACGTAGTGCCACATGCAGCACGGCACGGTTTTCGGTATTGTTGATTTTCACACCGTTAAACATTTTGTCGCGCCAACCGGCAACATCAGCCTCTTCCGCCAGTTTAACTAGCAGTTGCATGGTTTCACTGGTAATACGATTTTTAGAGTAATCCAGCAGCAAATCTCCAAGCTTCAAGGAAAATCGCTCAAAACGGTGTGGATCATCAGCAAACATATCGCGCATGTGCTGATTACGTAATGTTTGAAAATGTCGTTGTAACAACTGACAAATCGGTCTATGCATAGGTGCATCAACGTTAGCATCAGTGTTTGGTGGTGTGGTTTGAACAAGTGACATTCTATTTCCCCAATAACTTATGCATGTAAAGATAATAAGCAATACTCAGGCCAGATATATCGTCCTTGAAATATGTTACAAATAGCATCATTTCAATCTTGCGATTTCAATTACGCCATGTTATAAATAAGAATCTTTCTCATTTAAGAAATGAAATGCACACTTCACTCAATCTCTTACACCCAAATCAAAGCGGTACGATTACTGCCATTGAAGCGAGTACCGAATTAACGGGGCGCATGTCAGCGCTAGGTTTACGCTTGGGTCGTCGAGTTGAGGTTGTACGCCTTGCTCCATTGCAAGGTCCAATACAAATCCGGGTAGGACACACTGAGCTCATGATCCGTCGCATTGATGCTGCTAAAATTAACATTCAACTAAACACTTAAAGTCTCCCATACATGAAACGCATAGCCCTGCTAGGAATGCCCAACACCGGGAAATCGACTTTTTTTAATCGTTTGACCGGCGCTGGGGCGCGTGTAGGTAACTGGCCCGGCATCACCGTAGATTTATTATCCGCCAAAGTGCTTTTAGCGGGAAGCATGGTAGAAATCGTTGATTTGCCTGGCATATATAATCTGCACGGTTTTTCAGATGACGAGCAGGTAGTTCGTCACTTTCTTGAATCACAAGCAGTTAATGGCCTGGCGGTCATACTCAATGCTACTCAATTAGACCGCCAACTCGCGCTGTTGTTGCAACTAAAATCGCTTAAGCTCCCGCTAACTTTAGTACTTAATATGGCAGACGAAGCCAAACAAATGGGGATTAAGATTGATCTAGAACGACTTTCTAAAGACCTTGGCGTCCCAGTCACCATGATCAGCGCCAAATATGGACAAGGTTTTGGAAGTGTGCGTATCGCCACTGAAGCCCTCCTGCGCGACCATCCGGATGCTATCCTCGCTGATGGCAAAGCATTTAATCAGGATGACAATATTGAAGTAGAGCTGGATCGTATCGTCAGCGACACAGTCAGCACCCCCATCACACTACCACCCGACCTCAGCCGTCGGCTGGATAAAGTGCTACTGCACCCATGGCTAGGTCTGCCGCTTTTTTTCATTACCGTATTTATCCTGTTCCAACTGGTCTATGGCATTGGCACACCACTACAAGATGGAACGGGCTGGCTGCTGGATCATTTCAAAACCGCCATACTTGAACCGGCACTCAGCCAAGCGCCTGCACCCCTCAAAAGTTTTATCATTGAAGGCCTGTTTGACGGCGTCGGCACAGTATTAACCTTCCTACCTATCATCATCGTGTTTTTCATGTTCATGGCGATCATCGAGGACAGCGGCTATCTGGCGCGTGCAGCTTATTTGATGGATGCCGTGATGGCGAAAGTGGGTCTGGATGGACGCTCATTCGTCATGCAGCTGATGGGTTTCGGTTGCAATGTGCCTGCCCTGATGGGTACGCGTGTGATGCGTTCACGTGCATTACGCTTACTGACTATGATGGTGATACCGTTTTCGCTATGCTCTGCAAGACTACAAGTGTTTCTATTTTTCACCACTGCCATCTTCGCACCACGCGCAGCCGCCATGGTGATGTTCTCACTTTATCTGATGAGCTTCCTGATGGCGTTCCTGACAGCGTTGGTCTGGCGTGGCAAATACCGTAGCCAGGAACCATTGTTACTTGAACTACCACCTTATCGCTTTCCCACCTTCAAGCAACTATTAACTCAAGGCTGGCAACAATCAGGCCATTTCATACGCGGGGCATCCGGCTTTATTGTTGCAGGTGTCGTTATCGTCTGGGCACTGACCCATTACCCGTTCGATGTACCACCCGCCAGCCCAACCACACTGGCCGGGCAGCTAGCGAGCTGGATGGAGCCCATCTTTGCGCCGCTAGGTGTTGACCGCCTGCTGTCTGTCGCGCTGCTATTCGGCTTCATTGCCAAGGAAATTGTTATTGGCGCCCTGGCTGTGATCTACGGCGCAGGCCAAAGCAACTTGTCTGGCATCATCGCCAGCCAGCTGGACTGGGTACAAGCCTACAGCTTCATGCTATTTACGTTGATCTACACGCCATGCCTGTCGACCGTTGCCGTGCTCAAACAAGAATCCAAAAGCTACTGGTTCACCACAATCGCCGTAGTATGGCCGCTGGGCTTAGCATGGGTAGTAAGCTTTGCGTTCTACCAGGGTGCACGGGCGCTGGGACTGTAACAAACTAAAACTTACAGCACACCACGCTCCAACTCCTGCAAATAGATAAAGGCCGGCGCTTTCACGCCAGCCTTTATCCTGATTTCCACTAGTTCAGGCGACTCAAAGAAACGTCGCGCGTTCTCCAGAGACGTCCAGGCTGAAAAGTGCACTATATTGTTAGCATCGTTATCGTACCGCAACAACTGGTAGCTGATTTCTCCGGCGAGCTTTCTGATACCTGCCGCCTGATCAAAAACAAGCTTCCATGCCGGATAATCCGCGACTTCATGAATAATTAAAACATGCTGCATACACCAAACCCCTTAACGCCACTCCTTCGGCAAATAATAGTCGCCATAGCTATCCTGCTCCATCGGCACTTCAATCACACCTTTAGATAAAACCTGCTGCTGAACCCCGCCAGTAATTGCCGGAAAAGTAATCACCAGCGCCACCATTGCCAGTTGAATCAGCACAAATGGAATCGCGCCTCGATAGATATCAGTGGTTTTAATTTCCTTGGGCGCGACACTACGCAGATAAAACAACGCAAAACCAAACGGTGGGTGCATGAATGAAGTCTGGATATTAATGCCGATGAGCACACCGAACCAGACCAGATCGATACCCAGCTTGTGAGCGACAGGTGCTAACAACGGAATGATAATAAATGCGATTTCAAAAAAATCAAGAAAGAATGCCAGCACAAACACCAGCAGGTTGACCACAATCAGAAAGCCCATAGCGCCGCCTGGCAGGCCGGTCAACAGATGTTCCACCCACAGGTCGCCATTGACGCCGCGAAACACCAGGCTGAACACTGTAGAGCCAATGAGGATGAATAATACGAAGCTGGATAAGCGCGTAGTACTGTCCATTGCCTGTTTCAACATATCCAGCGGCAAACGGCGCTTGAGCCAAGCGAGTATCAGTGCACCTGTTGCGCCCATAGCACCACCCTCAGTGGGTGTCGCCCAACCCAGGAATATTGTCCCCAGCACCAAAAAAATCAGGAATAACGGCGGCACTATTGAAATCAACGCGCTACGCCATAGCGCCCAGCCTTGCAAAGTTCGCGCCGACAATGGTAAAGCAGGTGCAGCCGAGGGTTTAAACAAGGTCAACATAAATACAAACAGAATATACAAGCCCGTCAGCACCAGACTCGGCATTAATGCGCCCTTATATAAATCCCCAACTGAGATCCCTAGCTGCTCGTCCAGTATACTCCTCCCCAGCCTAGTTTTCCTCATCTGCTCTCTCTTTCCTGCTGCTTCCATTACGCCCGTACCCAGTCGCCTTTCCTAACCCTAACGCACCATGATAGGCAATGAACTCAGCCCCATAGCAATCCCCGAGGCAGCCCCCCCACCCGTTTTTGCTTCCACCCCTTCCCCTCCCCGTATCCCTCCCTCTTCCCGCCCCCCCCCTCTCCCGCCCACCCATTGCCCCCTCC